>Ga0172379_10002453_pt1 | contig 32673 bp, 41 predicted proteins | sample GrowelOW334metaG_FD_119756 | JGI IMG/M metagenome (GOLD analysis project Ga0172379, IMG submission 119756) | Groundwater microbial communities from an aquifer near a municipal landfill in Southern Ontario, Canada - Groundwater well OW334 metaG | ecosystem: Environmental > Aquatic > Deep...
GAACCATTCACGGCTTTGGCTTTCAAAATCGCCGCTGATCCGTTTGTTGGGAAACTGGCTTTTTTCCGCGTTTATTCTGGTACAGTCAAAGCCGGCTCGTATGTTTTAAACTCCATTACTGGCGAGCGCGAACGTTTGGGTCGCATTGTTCGTTTGCACGCCAACAGCCGCGAGGATGTAGACGAAGTTTATGCTGGTGAAATCGCCGCGGCCGTTGGTTTAAAGAGTACTTTTACCGGTCATACCTTGTGTGACCCTGATCATCCAATTGTTCTTGAATCAATTACCTTTCCTGAGCCGGTTATCTTTATTGCTATTGAACCTAAGACCAAAGTTGACCAAGAAAAAATGGCCGTTGCTCTTCAAAAATTGGCCGAAGAAGACCCGACTTTCAAAGTACATACTGACGAAGAAACTTTGCAGACAATCATCGGTGGTATGGGCGAACTCCACCTCGACATTATTGTCGATCGCATGAAGCGCGAATTTAATGTGGAAGCCACTGTTGGTAAACCACAGGTTGCTTATAAGGAAACTATTCGCGGTTCATCCGAAGCCGAAGGTAAGTATATTCGTCAGTCTGGCGGTCGTGGTCAATATGGTCACTGCTGGCTCAGAATCGAAAAGAACGAACCAGGCAAGGGTTATGAATTCTTTGAGGAAATCAAAGGTGGTTCAATCCCGCGCGAATACATTTCGCCTATTGATAAAGGAGCTCACGAAGCCTCTGATCGCGGTGTTTTGGCCGGTTACCCGTTAATTGATGTTAAGGTTACGGTGTTTGATGGTAGCTATCACGAAGTTGACTCATCCGAAGCGGCTTTCAAAATCGCTGGCTCTATGGCTTTCCAAGATGGTTGTAAAAAAGCTGGTTTGGTTTTGCTAGAGCCGGTCATGAAAGTTGAGGTTGTTACTCCTGAAGATTTCATGGGTCAAGTCGTTGGCGACATTAATGCCAAACGCGGACAGATTTTGGAAATGATGGATCGCGCTGGCTCTAAAGTCATCAAGTCAGTTATTCCGTTAGCTGAAATGTTTGGCTACGCCACTTCACTTCGTTCTTTAACGCAAGGTCGCGCTAGTTACAACATGGAATTTGATCACTACGAAGAAACTCCACGCAATGTTACTGAAACTATCGTTGCCGCCCGAACTGGAGTGAGGCGATAAAGCAAATTATACAAAAAACACCCGTCAGTTGGCGGGTGTTTTTGTAACTTGACATTATCTCTTGCTCGCCGCAAAATGAGCTCAATATGGACCATCAATTAAAACGTCTCCTAGACCTGGTTCGCCGCACCGGCGATCGTCTGGTGGTGACTGATCCAAACGGTGAAGATACCTATGTACTCATGGGTCTTGAGGCTTATGAAAAATTGGCCGACAGCTTGCCGATGGTGGATCCCGAACCACAGGATAAACCACACCGTTTTGACGACGATTTCTTAGATGATTATTACGATGACGATTACGATAAAGAAGAATTCAGCGATAAGATCAAACCCGAATGGGCGGTTCCTGAAGAAATGCCTCGTGAAAAAATCGACGAATCTGTTTCCAAGAATATTTGGGAGGTTATGCCCCCGGCTGGGGAAGTAACCGAGACCTGGAATCCTGAAAAATTTAACGATGCTGATAAGAAAGTGGTCGAGGAGAAGTTCGAAAAACCAGATTTTTCCTCTCAACCAAGCAAAAAAGATGATGAAGAACCTGGCGAGGAGCAATTTTACTTAGAACCTGTAGAATAAGCCAAAATAAGACGTTTGTAAGCGGATAACCTGTGGAAAGGCCGCCCCCTTGCGTTTTTTAAAGGGTATTGTTATACTATTGCCGCTATTTAATCTTAAATAAAAATATGGCAGAAGTTTTCCAACGCAATAAGCCGCACGTTAACGTCGGTACAATCGGCCACGTTGACCACGGCAAAACCACATTGACTGCCGCCATCTTGGCAGTATTAAACGCCAAAGGTCTTATTGCCCAAAAGAAGGGTGTTGACGACCTTGATAAGGCGCCTGAATCAAAGGCCCGTGGTATTACAATTGCCACCGCTCACTGCGAGTACCAAACCGAAGCGCGTCACTACGCTCACGTTGACTGTCCAGGACACGCCGACTATATCAAAAACATGATTACTGGTGCGGCTCAAATGGATGGCGCAATTTTGGTTGTTTCTGCCGCTGACGGCCCGATGCCACAAACCCGCGAGCACATTCTTTTGGCTCGTCAGGTTGGTGTGCCTTCTATTGTCGTTTTCATGAACAAAACTGACATGGTTGATGATCCGGAGCTTTTGGATTTGGTTGAGGAAGAAATCCGCGATCTTTTGAAAAAATACGAATTTCCTGGTGATACCACCCCGATCATTCGTGGTTCAGCTTTGAAAGCTTTGGAAAATCCAACCGACGAAGCTGCCTCCAAGCCGATCATGGATCTCATGAACGCTTTGGATACCTTTATCCCTGAGCCAGTTCGCGAAGTCGACAAGCCGTTTTTGATGGCTATCGAAGACGTTTTCTCTATCGAAGGTCGTGGCACTGTGGCCACTGGTCGTATTGAACGTGGAACCATTCATATTAACGAGGAAGTTGAAATCGTTGGTTTGAAACCGGAAACTTCCAAAACAGTTGTCACTGGTGTTGAAATGTTCAATAAATCTTTGAGCGAAGGTGTCGCTGGCGACAACGCTGGTTTGCTTCTTCGTGGTACCAAAAAAGAAGATATTGAACGCGGTATGGTTTTGGCTAAGACAGGTTCAGTTACTCCTCATACAGAGTTTGAAGCTAAAATTGTGGCCTTAACTAAAGAAGAAGGTGGCCGTCACAAGCCGTTCTTCAATGGTTACAAACCGCAGTTTTATATCCGTACCACTGACGTGACTGGTGAATTGACTTTGCCGGCCGGAACCGAAATGGTTATGCCTGGTGATACCACCGATATTACTGTTAAGTTAATCCAACCGGTTGCTTTGGAAGACAATACTCGTTTTGCTATCCGCGAGGGCGGCAAAACAGTTGGTGCCGGTTCGGTAACTAAGATTCTAAAATAAATAATTTCTATAGGGGCGGAGAAATTTTCCGCCCCTATAAAAAATGATCTTTCACTACTGTGTCCACTAAAATCCAGAAAACAGAAGAAGAAGTTCGTCAGCGCATTCGCATCAAGATTCGCGCCTACGATCACAAGATTATTGACCAAGCCGCGCAAACCATTATGCGTACAGCCGAGCGCACCGGGGCCAAGGTCTTGGGACCGATTCCGCTACCGACAGAAACGCGCAAATACACAGTTAACCGTTCCACCTTCGTGTATAAGAATGCCCGCGAACAGTACGAAATGCGCGTCCATAAGCGTTTGATCGATGTTTTAGATCCAACCGAACGCACAATGGATTCCATGATGAGTTTAAACTTGCCAGCTGGTGTGGATATTGAAGTGAAGATGTGAAGTCGAGCTTAGCTCGACGGAATCCTCCGAAGCTCCCGGAGCGAAGGGGGATAAATTAACCAATCAAACGATTGAAGAACGGGGAAGAAAGCTCGTGAGAATAATGAAAGTAAAAGATCACGAAAACCTTCCCGAAGCTTCCGAGATCGTATATAAAGAGGCCCGATTCATTAAATTTTAATAAAAATTGCCTTTATCAAGTAGAGGCTAGAAGTTATCCCGCAACTTTTTCATTATAAAAAGAAAAAAGTGCGGGACGACTTCTGGCTTTTAAATTAGTCCGTATGAAATTCATTATTGGAAGAAAAATTGAAATGACCCAAATTTTCCGAGATGACGGTATCGTCGTGCCGGTAACTTTGGTTAAAGCGACACCTTGTGTCGTTACACAGATTAAAGAGGAAGCAAAAGACGGTTATGTTGCCGTTCAAATCGGTAGTAAAGAAACAAAAAGTTTAAACAAACCGGAAGCCGGCCATTTAAAAGATTTGCCGGCCGTCGCGACTTTGCGCGAGTTTCATACTGCAGCTGCTGATTTGAAGCGCGGCGACAAAATTGAAGTTTCTATTTTTGTCCCTGGTGACCGTATTGATGTTGTTGGTACCTCTAAAGGACATGGTTTTCAAGGCGTTGTTAAACGTCATGGTTTCCATGGTTCGCCGGCTTCCCACGGACACAAAGACCAGTTGCGTATGCCTGGTTCAATTGGTTCACGTCGCCAAGGTCCTGTTGCTAAGGGTAAACGCATGGGTGGTCATATGGGTGATGCACAGGTGACCGTTAAAAATTTAGAGATTATTTCCGTCGATTCTGGAAAGCAGCTTTTGGCAATCAAAGGCGCCGTTCCCGGAGCGCGCGGTTCGTTATTACTTATTAAAACTCGTGAAGGAAAATCCGTATGGCAAAAGTAAAGCTGTACAATCAGGAAGGTAATAAAATCGGCGAGGTTGATCTTAACCCGTCACTTTTTGAGGTGAAACCGGACGAAGCGTTCGTTCACCGTGCTGTCGTCGCCCAACAAGCAAATAGCCGTCAGGTTTTGGCTCACACCAAAGGCCGCGGCGAAGTGCGTGGTGGTGGTCGTAAGCCTTGGAAACAAAAAGGAACAGGTCAAGCCCGTCATGGATCACGACGCTCACCTATTTGGGTTGGTGGTGGTATCACTTTCGGTCCGACCAACGAGCGCAACTTTTCCATTAAATTTAACCGAACCGAACGCCGTAAGGCTTTGGCCATGGTTTTATCGGATAAAGTTTTAGAAAATAAATTTATTGTCGTCGATTCGTTGGTTATGCCAGAAGCTAAAACAAAATTAGCCGCGGCTTTACTCAAAAAGATGCCAATCGGTCGCCACAATTTGGTTGTTTTGGAACCGGAAAATAAAATTTTTCAAAAGATTGTACGAAATATCCCGAGTGTCACTCCGATTTCAGTTAAAAGTTTGAACGTGGTTGAAATTTTGTCTAATGACACCTTGGTTATTTCTAGTGCAGCCCTTGAAATTTTGGAAAAAACTTACGCTAAGTCCGCCTCGGTTAAAGCTTCGGCGAAATAAATAAAAAGTTATGGGATTTCTAGACCGTTTTAAGAAGCAAAAAGAACAAGAAGTCGAAAAAAAAGTTTCGACGTCGGTTGTGGCTGAAAAAAATGTTCCTGAAAAAATCGAAGAAGCCAAACCTAAGGTAAAAGCTGCTAAAGAAAAGACAGCTAAGACTTCTAAAAAAGAAATTTCTGAAACTTTGGCCAGGGTCTTGATTCGTCCCTTGGTGACAGAAAAATCAGCTACCCAGACTTCGTTCGGACAGTATGTCTTTGAAATAAATCCAAAATCCGATCGTCGCGAAGTTGCGGCTGCGGTTTTTGCCCTTTATGGTGTTAAACCGACAAGTGTTGGTATTTTGAACATGCGTCGCGAGCCCGTTCGTTTTGGTCGTCATCGCGGAATGCAGAAAGCTTGGAAGAAAGCCATTGTTCGTTTGCCAAAAGGTAAAACTATTAATGTTCACGAAGGTGTTTAAGCAATATGCCAGTTAAGAGTTACCGCCCAACAACTAACGCTCGCCGAATTTCCAGTGTTCAAACCTTTAAGGATATTACCAAGAAGGAACCTGAAAAAGCACTGGTGGCTTTTCGCAATCAAAAATCCGGTCGTTCGTTAGGTAAGATAACCGTTCGTCATCGCGGCGGCGGCGCCAGACGTTATACTCGTCTTGTTGATTTTCGTCGTGATAAATTCGACATGCCCGCGAAAATTGTGGCTGTTGAATATGACCCGAATCGCGGGGCCCGTCTTTTGTTGATTCAGTATCTTGATGGTGAAAAGCGTTACATGTTGGCCCCACAAGGTTTGAATGTTGGTGATTCAGTTGTTTCAACTAAAGGTAAGGGTGAAATTAAAATCGGAAACCGTTTGTCTTTGGAGAATATCCCAGTTGGTATTAACGTCTACGACGTTGAAATGGAACCAGGGAAGGGTGGCCAAATGGTTCGTGGGGCTGGAGCCACAGCTCAGATTATGGCTGTTGAGGGTAATATGGCGACTTTGAAACTTCCGTCTGGCGAAGTTCGTATGGTAGCTAAAGAATGTTTGGCAACTGTCGGTGTTGTTTCCAACCCTGATTATGGTTTGATCCGTTGGGGCAAAGCCGGCCGAACACGTCATCGCGGAATTCGTCCAACCGTTCGCGGTAAGGTTATGAACCCAGTTGATCACCCACACGGTGGCGGTGAAGGTCGTAACTCTATCGGTTTGAAACATCCAAAAACCCCACAAGGCAAACCAGCCTTGGGTGTAAAGACACGAAAGAAGAAGTTTTCCGATAAAATGATTGTTCAGCGTCGTCCTAAGGGTCGCTTTGTCGGAAGTTCGGTTAAATAATTAGCTTAAATTATGTCCCGTAGCTCAAAAAAAGGGCCTTTCGTAAACGAAAAGCTTTTACAAAAAATTCAAAAGCTTGGACCAGGTAGCCGCACGATTATTAAAACCTGGGCACGCGCTTCATCCATCACACCTGAGATGGTCGGTTTTACCATTGGCGTGCACAACGGAAGAGAACATATCAATGTTCGGATTTCCGAAGAAATGGTCGGACATAAGTTAGGCGAATTTTCTCCAACTAGAAAATTTGTTCGTCACGGCGGTAAAATTCAGAAAGCTGAAGAAGCTTCGACCGCGCCAGGGGCTGCTTCGGCTGCTCCAGCGGCGGCGCCGGCGGCCAAAAATGGAAAGAAATAATTTTTTCTCGATTCGCAATTTCTACTATCTATGGATATCACAGCCAAAGCAAGATTTATTCGCATGTCACCGCGTAAGGTGCGTTTAGTGGCGGACTCAGTTCGCGGTCTTGTTGTTAGCGAAGCTCTGGCACGACTTTCGGTCATGAAACAACAAGCGGCCACGCCGATTACTAAACTTTTGAAATCGGCCATAGCTAACGCTGAGCATAACTTTAAAATTTCCGCTGATAAACTTTTCGTAAAAACCCTGATGGTTGACGGTGGCCCAGTCTACAAACGCTGGACGCCTAAAGCCTTCGGTAGTGCTACCCCGATTCGTCATCGCACTTCGCATCTTTCTCTGGTTCTGTCGGAAAAGGAAGAAGTGAAGAAAGATGTCGTTAAAGCGGTCGAAAAGAAAACAGCCAAAAAGAAATAATATATGGGTCATAAAGTTCATCCAAAAGCTTTCCGTCTATCAACCATCCGTGGTTGGGATTCCGCGTGGTTTTCCAAAAAGGAAGGCTTTCCAGAATTGTTGCGCGAAGATGTTCGTATTCGTGATTTTTTGCGCAAAGAATTAAAGGAAGCCTTGGTTGATCGTGTTGAAATTGAACGCACCCGCCAGCAAATAAATATTGTTATTTTCTCGGCCAAGCCAGGATTTATCATTGGTCGGGCCGGCGCTGGAATCGAAGATTTGAAGAAGAAAATTTTGGTTAAGTTTTATCGCGGTCGCCGTGTGGCCTTGTCGTTAAATGTTAAAGAGGTCGCTCGTCCATCGTTGTCGGCACAGATTGTTGGTCAACAAATCGCCTCGGATATTGAAAAGCGTTTTCCTTTCCGTCGCGCCATGAAACAAGCAATTGAACGCGTTCTGAAGGCCCGTGCCGAAGGGGTTAAAATTACTCTGGGCGGTCGTTTGAACGGGGCAGAAATTGCTCGAGTTGAAACTTTAGCCCACGGTAAGGTTCCACTTCATAACCTGCGTGCTGATATTGATTTCGCCACAGTTACCGCTAGAACGATTTATGGAGCTATTGGTATAAAAGTTTGGATTAACCGCGGAGAAATTTTTGAAAAAAGCGGTTCTGAAACCAAAATGGAAGAATAATCTATAAGGTATGTTGATTCCAAAGAAAGTCAAACATCGTAAATGGCATAAGGGCCGCCGCCGCGGTCTGCGTTTGGCAACCCGAAAAAATACTCTGGCTTTTGGTTCTTATGGTCTTAAAGCTATGGAAGAATCTTGGGTGACCTCAAGACAAATCGAAGCCGCTCGTCGGGCCATGACGCGTTCTATTAAACGTGGCGGTAAGATTTGGATTCGTATTTTCCCCGATCACCCGGTTACCACCAAGGGCGCGGAAATGCCTATGGGTAAAGGTAAGGGAGCCGTTGATCATTATGTTGCCGTTGTACGGGCCGGAACGATTATGTTTGAAATGGACGGCGTGACCCGCGAAGTGGCCAAAGAAGCCCTTCGTCTATCTTCGTATAAACTGCCGGTTAAGAGTAAATTTTTGGTAAAAGGAGAATAATATGGAAGACAAAGATTTAAAAAAAGCTTCCCCGGAAGTTTTAAAGAAAGCCTTGCGAGAAAGTGAAGATAACATTCGTGGTTTACGTGCCTCACTTTCGGCCAATCAACTTTCTCAAGTTAGAAAGCTTCGTGTGGCGAAAAAGACCATCGCCAAAATTAAAACCTATCTTAGGCAGGGAGCCGCTTAAAAAATATGACGGAAGAAAAAAATAAAACTGAACGTGTTTTGACCGGCGTGGTCGTTTCAGACAAAATGATGAAAACGATCGTGGTTCGGGTTGATAGCACTGTTCTTCATAAGAAATATCAGAAGCGCTATATCACTAGCCGCCGTTATAAGGTAGATGACGCTCAAAAGCAGGCCAAGGTTGGCGACACTGTTCAGTTTGTCGAAACTCGTCCGTTGTCCCGCGACAAGCGTTGGCGTTTATTAAAAGTTTTGAAAACAACCGTTTAATCTTTTATATGGTTCAGTTACGTTCAATGTTAAATGTGGCCGATAACTCTGGTGCCCGCAAACTCCAAATGTGGCGGGTTGAAGGTGGTTATCGAAAACGCTACGCCCGTTTAGGTGATGTGGTTACAGCTACGGTTAAAGACGCTGTGCCGCACGCGACGGTTAAGAAAAGCGACGTTGTTCACGCCGTTATTGTTAGAACTCGCAAAGAAACCCGTCGTCCTGATGGTACCTACATTCGTTTTGACGAGAACGCCGCGGTGATCATTGATCCAAAAAGCAAGGAACCAAAAGGTACACGTATCTTTGGGCCGGTGGCTCGAGAACTGCGTGTTAAGGGTTTTACTAAGATAATTTCTTTAGCCCCGGAGGTTCTTTAATCATATGAAGTTAAAAATCAAAACCGGCGACACTGTCCGGATTATCACTGGAAAAGACAAAGGGAAGCAGGGCAAGGTTCTGCAAGTTTTCCCAAAACTTAACCGTACTGTGGTTGAGGGTCTTAATTTAGCAACCCGCCACCTAAAGGGTCGCCGTCGCGGCGAGGCTGGACAAAAAATTTCCTTTCCGGCGCCGATTCAAATTTCCAACGTTCAATTGATTTCTCCGAAAAGTGGTAATGCTGGTCGGGTTGGTTGGAAAAACATTGAAAAGGCCGGTAAAAAAACTTCAGTCAGAATAATTCACCGTGGAAAAAAGTCTGAAGATATCGAATAATTATGTCATTGCAAACTTTCTACAAAGAAACCGTAGCGCCTAAGCTTGCCGAAGAGCTTGAGCTCAAAAACACCTTGGCTGTGCCGAAGATTACCAAGGTTACTCTTAACGTTGGCTTAGGGCAGGGAATTAAGGAGGCTAAGTTTATCGACACGGCCGAAGCAACCCTGCGTCGAATCACCGGTCAACATCCGGTTAAAACCAAGGCGCGTATTTCCATTTCTAACTTTAAGATTAGAAAAGGGATGGTCATCGGTATGAAAGTTACTTTGCGTGGCCAAAGAATGTGGCACTTTTTAGACAAGCTGATCAATATAACTTTGCCACGCGTGCGCGACTTTCGCGGAATTTCGGCTGATGCTTTTGATGCGAATGGTAACTATTCCATTGGTTTCCGCGAGCACATGTCATTTCCGGAAATTAAACCAGACGAAATCGAAGTCATTCACGGTCTTCAGGTAACGATTTCCACTACAGCCAAGACTAGCGAACAAGGCAAAGCGCTTTTGACTGCTCTGGGCTTTCCGTTTAAGAAAGATGAAAAAAAGAAGTAACCTATGTCAACTGAAAATCAGCGCGCTAAAACGCGCCGCAAACAGAAATATACCAATCGCCGCGTCAACCGTTGTTGGCGTTGCGGCCGTCGGCATGGTTACATGCGCGATTTTGAGTTGTGCCGTATCTGTTTCCGCGAATTAGCTAATCGCGGTGAAATTCCTGGCATTAAAAAGTCTAGCTGGTAATTTTTGAAAATATGTTGATTGATCCAATTTCTGACATGTTAACCCGCCTTCGTAACGCGCAAGCTGTACGAAAGCCGGAAATCATCCTGCCATTTTCCAAACTTAAATTCAGTTTGGCCAAAATTTTGGAGCGGGAAGGTTTTATTGCCCAGGTTGACCAAACCACCGAAGCTGGCCGACCAGTTATTCGCATGGTTTTGAAGTACACTCGTCGTGAACCAGCTATCCACATGATTAAACGTATTTCCAAGCCTGGTCGCCGCGTCTACATGAAAAATGACGAATTACCACGCGTCCTTTCCGGTCTTGGTTTTTCCATTGTTTCCACCTCTAACGGTTTAATGACTAACAAAGAAGCGCGCGCCAGAAAACTTGGTGGCGAAGTTCTTTGTGAAATTGCCTAAAACTAATATGTCTCGCATTGGATTAAAACTGATTACTATTCCTTCTGGCGTCGAAGTGACGCAGAACGGACAAAATGTCACGGTCAAAGGACCGAAGGGCAGTCTTTCGCTTAGCTTGCCAGTCGCAGTGACTTTGGTTCGTGATGGTGAGGAATTAAGATTATCGGTGGCCCATCCGGAAATCAAAAAAGAAAAAGCATTGTGGGGAACCTTTCGTGCCCTTTTGCAGAATATGGTTATAGGCGTGACCGTTGGTTTTACCAGAGCTCTTGAAATTAATGGTATTGGTTATCGTGCCAATTTGGTTGGCAAGAAGATTGTTTTAGAAGTCGGTTTTTCCCATGAAGTAAATTTTCCGTTGCCTGATGGCGTAACCGCGGTGATTGATAAGAACGTTGTCACCTTGAGTAGCATCGACAAACAGTTAGTCGGAGAAACAGCTGCTAGCATTCGTCGTATCCGTCCACCGGAACCATACAAAGGTACTGGTATTAAATACACGGATGAAATTGTCCGCCGCAAGGCTGGTAAGGCCGGTAAGGCTGGCGCCGCTTAAAGATTAATCATATGAAGGTAAAAAATCCCATTGAAAAAAAACGTCGCTTAGCCACATTACGTGCGGCGCGTGTTCGTGCTCGCACAAAGGGCACGGCCGAACAGCCACGGCTTACAGTTAAGCGCAGTTTAAAGCATCTTTACGCTCAATTGATTGACGACACTGTCGGCAAAACTTTAGCGGCGGCTTCTGATTCTGAAATTAAAGAAAAGGGTACAAAGCTCGAAGTTGCCAAAGAGATCGGCAAGCTTTTGGCTAGCCGCGCCAAAGAAAAGAAAATCGAATTAGTGGTTTTTGATCGCGGTGGTTATCGCTATCATGGGTTAGTCGCGGCTTTAGCCGACGGGGCTCGTGAAGGCGGTTTAAATTTCTAAAATGATATGTCGGAAGAAAACACAACTCCAGTCGTAAAAAACGAAACGCCAGTGGCGGCGCCGATTTCGGATAAACCGAATCGACCGACACGAGGCGGTCGCGGTGGCGGTGATCGCCGTCGTGGCGGTAGTGGTAGTGGCCGCGGACGCGGTCGCGACAGCCGTGATAGCCGTGAACCCAAGGAATACGATCAAAAGATCCTTGAGCTTTCGCGCGTCACTCGTGTGACGGCCGGCGGCAAACGCATGCGTTTTCGTGCGGCAGTTCTTATTGGCAATCGGGCCGGTAAGGTTGGTTTTGGTGTGGCCAAGGGAGCTGACGTGGCAATGGCCGTAGAAAAAGCTTTCCGCCAAGCCAAGAAAAAAGTTTTTGTCATTCCTATGGTTGAGGAAACCGTACCTCATGCTGTTCAAGAAAAATTTGGCGCGGCCATTATTCTTCTTAAACCAGCGCCAAAAGGTACTGGGCTTAAGGCCGGTGGGGCAGTTCGGGTGGTTTTGGAACTTGGCGGTGTCCCGAATGCGGTTAGTAAAATTTTCGGTTCTTCAAATAAAATCAATGTGGCCAAAGCCACGATTAATGCCATGAAACGGCTCCGTCTTCCCACAAAATCCGTTTCTGAAGTAAAATAGAATTATGTCTCTTGCTTTGCATAAAATAAAATCATCGGTTGGCGCTAAAAAAGGAAAAAAGCGCATTGGCCGTGGTCTTGGCTCGACCGGCTCATATTCCGGTCGCGGTGTTAAGGGTCAACGCGCTCGTTCGGGCGGTCGTTCCGGCCTTCAGCTTAAGGGTTTACGTTCCCTTATGTTGAAGTTGCCAAAACAACGCGGCTTTCAAGGTCTAAAAGACAAGCCGGTTGTGATTAACCTGCAAATTTTAGCTAAGCATTTTTCTGAATCAGCAACCATTACCCCAAAAATTCTTTTAGCTAAGGGTTTGATTTCTAAATTGGAAGGTGGCGTCAAGATTTTGGGTCAAGGAGAAATCAAACATCGTTTGGTGATTAAGGGTTGTCATGTTTCAAAGCCAGCCGAAGAAAAAATTATCAAAGCCGGCGGTGAAATTATTGCCGCTTAAAATAAATTTATGATCCTTCAGCGTGTTTTTCGAACGCCTGAGGTGAGAAACAGTGTTTTGTTCGTTCTCGCCATGCTAGCGATTTTCCGGGTCGCCGCGCACATCCCCGTGCCTGGTATGGACGCCGGAGCCCTGTCCTCATTTTTTCAAAGTAATCAGTTTTTCGGTTTACTTAATATTTTTTCCGGTGGTACCTTGGAAAATTTTTCCATTGTGGCTTTGGGAGTGGCCCCGTACATTACCGCTTCAATTATCTTCCAGTTGTTAGCCATGATTGTTCCGAAGTTTGAGGAAATGCAAAAGGAAGAGCAGGGTCGCCAAAAGATTAACTCGTGGACGCGTTGGCTAACCGTGCCTTTGGCCGTGTTTCAGGGTTACAGCATGATTCTACTTTTGCGTCAGCAGGTTCCGGACGTTTTTCAAGATTTGAGTTGGTTAACAATTCTCATTGCCATTTTGTCCATGAGTGCTGGTACAATATTTATCATGTGGCTCGGTGAATTGATTTCCGAAAAGCACGTTGGTAACGGGGTTTCTATCATGATTTTTGCCGGTATTGCTGCCGGGTTGCCACAGTTTTTTCAACGCTCGTTGGCTGTATACGACCGTTCACAAATGATAACTTTGATTCTTTTTGTCTTGGTGGTGTGTTTGACGATTATCGGTGTGGTGATTATGCACGAGGCACAACGAAACGTGCCAATCCAGTACGCTCGTGGCGGTCGGGTTTCCCGTTACGGCGCCGTGGCTAACCATTTGCCACTCAAGGTGAACATGGCCGGCGTTATCCCGATTATCTTTGCTATTTCCATTATTTTGTTTCCTCGGGTGTTCGCTCAATTTTTTACCAGTGCTAAGAGCGATTGGTTACGTGAGGCGGCCAACTTTACCATGACCATGTTTGATAATCAGTTGTTTTACGGCATTGCCTATTTCCTTTTAGTTTTCTTCTTCTCGTATTTTTACACAGCAGTTATTTTCCATCCTGATCGGGTGGCCGAGAATTTGCAAAATCAAGGTGGCTTTATCCCTGGTATTCGTCCAGGCAAGCCAACGGCTGAGTATCTGAACTATGTTTCCAACCGTATTTTGCTGGCCGGTGCTTTGTTCTTGGCAGCCATTGCTGTAATGCCGGTCGCTTTGCAGGGCTTTACAGGTAATGCCAGTTTGGTTATTGGTGGAACCTCAGTCCTGATCGTGGTCAACGTGGTTATTGAAACAGTAAAACAGATTGAGGCCCAGTTAACGATGCGCGAGTACGAGCTCTAACCTCACCCCCCGAACCCCCCTCTCCTTTGTAAGGAGAGGGGGAAAACCGTCCAATGATGGACGGTTTTTTAGTTTACGTCGCAGCCCCTTAACCTCCCTTAATCACTCTGCTATACTACAGCCGTTATGTATAAAATTCTTATCATGGGCCCACAAGGGGCAGGAAAGGGGACACAGGCCGAATTATTAGCTAAGGAGTTGAATATTCCAGCGATTTCCGCTGGGGCGCTTCTTAGGAAAGAGGTTACCGAAAAAACCGATCTGGGTTACGAGGTAGCCAAATATACCGAAAGCGGAACTTTGGTACCAGACGAGTTAATGATTGAAATAATTAAATCACGTTTAAACCACCCGGATGCGGCCAATGGTTGGATTCTTGATGGTTTTCCACGTATCTTAAGTCAGGCTGAATTATTTCTTGAAGCGGTAAAGCCAACCCACGCCGTTCTTTTGGAAATTTCCGACGAACAATCGCTTGAACGTTTAGCCGGCCGCTTGCAATGTGCCAATTGTCATCGTGGCTATCAAGAGAAGCACAAAACAATTCATCCAGTCTGCGAAGCTTGTGGTGGCGAATTGGTTAAACGTTCCGATGATACCCCCGAGCTTATTAAACAAAGACTGGAAATTTATCATACCGAGACCGAACCTGTTGCTAAAAGATTTGAGGAAATGGGAATTTTAAATCGTGTCGATGGTTCCGGAACGATTGAGGAAGTTGCGACAATCGTAAATAAAATTTTTATTTAATTTATGTCACTAATAAAATCCGATGAAGACATTAAAGCCATGCGCGAGGGTGGAAAAATTCTTTCGCGGGCTTTGGCCGCAGCGGCAAAGGCCGTGCGCCCCGGGATTTTTATTAGTGAGTTGGAAGAAATTGCTGAGAAGTCCTTGCGCGCGGATGGCGCGGTGCCGTCATTTAAAGGTTATCGTGGTTCAAGAAACGAACCGGCCTTTCCGACTACCCTTTGTATCTCCATTGGCCCCGAAGTTGTGCATGGCATAGCTAATCGTAAAATTAAATTAAAAGAGGGTGATATTGTTAGTTTAGACATTGGTTGCGAATATCAAGGACGCTTTACTGATATGGCGGTAACCGTGCCGGTTGGAAAAATTTCCGTTGAGGACGAAGAATTAATGCGGGTCACCCGTGAGGCCTTGTTTGCCGGGGTGGCTGCGGCTAAACCTAAAGGCGATGTTCGAGACATTAGTGCGGCCGTGGAAAAACATGTTAAGCCGCACGGCTTCGGTATTGTTACGGCATTAGTTGGCCATGGGGTTGGCCACGCTGTGCACGAAGCACCTAATGTGCCTAATTACACTTACCCGCGGCAGCCAAGTGTCCCGCTTAAACCCGGTATGTGTTTAGCAATTGAACCGATGATTACCATGGGCAATAGTGAAGTGCAAACCGCTGATGATGGTTGGACAGCGATAACCGTAGATAACAGCATTGCTGCGCATTTTGAAGTAACAATTGTTATTACAAAAAACGGACACGAAATTCTTACACCATTGCCATAACCTCACCCTAACCCTCTCCTTCGTAAGGAGAGGGAAAATAAAAAATATTTTTCATTTTTTGTATGAAAGTTACTTTGTTCATGGCCATGTCTTTGAATGGAATGATCGCCAGTAAAAACGGTGATGAAAATTTTTTATCGGAAACCAATTGGGAGTCGTTTGCTGAATTGGCAAAACAACGTGGTTGTTTTATTATCGGTCGGAAAACTTATGAAGCCGTTCAAAAATGGCCGGATTATAATTTTGACGATATTGATGCCAAATTAAAGATGGTCGTTTCTACCAATACGGATTTAAAGTTAGACCCACCGTTTATAGCGGTTAGTTCGCCCCAGGAAGCCGTCGAAAAAGCCGCGTCTATGAATTTCGAGGAAGTACTTCTAACAGGTGGAAGCACAATTAATAGTGTGTTTTTAGGCGAGAATTTGATTGACGAAGTAATACTAGATATCGAGCCAGCAATTATTGGGAGTGGCGTACCTCTTTTTGCAGAGAAGGATTTTGAAAAACGACTATCTTTTATTGACTCTGTAAAAATTGCTGACGATATATTGCAGGTTAGATATAAAGTAAATAAAAGTTAATTTTTATGCGTATTTTAGGTATCGATTACGGCGATAGAAAAATTGGCTTAGCCTTCGGCGAATCAACCGCCGGGGTAGCTTTGCCGCTCGAGGTAATTACCAACAACGGCGATGAGACAATTAAAGATTTGGCCAAAAAGGTTCATCTTGAAAACATGGATCAGATTGTTGTAGGTGTTCCTTTGGCCAATGGCGGACATCATGGGCCGGAACAGTTGCAGAAGACCCAGGCTTTTATTGGAAGACTAAGGGCAGCCGTAGCTGTTCCGGTGTTCGAAGAAGACGAATCGTACACAACTTCGGAGAGTATTCGTTTGCAAAGAGAAGAAGGGGCGGTGGCAGAAGAAGATGCTTTGGCGGCGATGTTAATTTTGGAGCAGTTTTTTTCTAGACGATTTGAAGAGTAACTTTTGTGTCGATTCTTTATCACACAACCGGCATTGTTTTAAATAAACGCGACTGGCGGGAGTCAGATCGCGTTTATTCTGTTTTAACCCGCGAACACGGCAAGGTGGAAATTATTGGTCGGGGGGCGCGTAAGCCTTTGGCTAAACTTTCTCCACACCTGGAGTTTTGCGCTGAAGTTGATTTGCTGGTGGTCCACGGACGAGCCCATGAGACCGTGGCTGGAGTGGAAAGATTAAGATCGTTTGCCGGTTTGTATGACGATTTGTCAAAATCGCTGGTGGCGCATCACATGCTGCAGTTGGTTGATTTGGGGACACGTGAACACGAAATTGATTGGTCTTTATACGACGAAGTGAAAAATTTTCTTATTTTTTTACATAAAGCACCAGACCTAACTTCGGAACGCGCCGCTTTTTTACTTTCTGCTTTTGCCCTTAAACTTTTAGCCTTGCTTGGTTATCGTCCGGAACTCGGCGGATGCCTGCAGTGTCGCGAAACAATTCGTCCCGGCGAGTTTCATTGGCATGCGTTGAAGGGTGGGGTGGTTTGTCGCGCCTGCGTCCAGGCCGACGGGGAACAATGGTTTTCGGCACGACCATTATCAGATGATGTTTTAAAATTAATGCGTTTTGCTTTAAGTGAAAGATTTAATGAATTGTTGCGGCCAAGATTGAATGGTGAAATTTTGGGTGAATATCACGAAGCCGTGGAAGGATTACTTGTGGCCCACTTTCCGACAATTCCAGCCACGACTTTGCGCGCGGCCTGTAACTTGTAAAAATAAAAGTCGTCAGTCCCTGAGGGATGACGACGGAGGAAATGAAGCGAAACGACTAGCGGCGGCGGGGCCGGAGGAATTCGTTCCACTCACGGATCAGCTTCGGGCTGACCCGATCCGTGAAGCGGCTCACGACCAGGCTGACCGTGTCGTTTCCGAAGATTGCCGGCAGAACGTTGCGAAGCTCCGGGCGCCGATTGACCGTGATCACGGCCAGGGCCAGAGCATCAGCATCGCTGCCACACTCGTCGATGACGAGCTGAAGGCAGGCCGGATCGTAGGTGTAGGCCAGGCACTGCACCACGTGACGCAGGTGCGAGTAGACCGGCCGATCGCCAGGGTTCCGACAGACTTCCCGTAGTACCGCGGGGTGGCACTTGGCTCGCCGAGCGCTGAGGATGCTCGATGGAGCGATGTGGGCGGCGCGGGCGAGAAGGTCAGTGGCCGAGGGTTGGGAGGGGGGAGAATAGCCGAGGGACACGTGAGCTCCTTATGGGCGGTCAGTGGGTGATCGCCGCGGGGAATTGGCTAACGGAACCACTCCGAAAAGCCATGGCTAGATTAAGCCATTTTTTTGTTTTTGTCAATACTTTTGATGAGGGTCAAGACTTTAAAAATCGACCCGCTTTAAACAGGTCGATTTTTTTGTCTAATTTTCGCTATTTTTCCTCTTGTTTTCCGCCTGGTTTTCCACTTCACCAAATCCAATAATTACGCTAAACTAACCAGTGCATTATGCCTAAATATACATTTGTTTCCGAGATCCAAAAATACGTCGGTCAGGAGGTCGAACTTAAGGGTTGGGCCTACAACTTCCGCTCCAGCGGTAAGATTTTTTTCTTGCAGTTTCGCGATGGCACCGGCCGAGTACAAATCGTTTATTCGGCGGCCAGTTTGCCGGCTGAACAGTGGGAAAAATTAACCACCCTTCGCATTGAATCTTCGGTTATTATTCATGGCACGGTTAAGGCCGAACCACGCGCCCCTTCGGGTTTTGAACTTGATGGCACTTTGGTTGAAATTGTTCAGCTCGCACCCGAGGATTATCCAATTGGTAAAAAAGAACACGGTCCGGATTTCTTGCTCGACAATCGTCATTTGTGGCTCCGCGCTGAAAAGCAGTGGGCCATTCAACGCGTTCGCGACACCATTATTCGTGCCACCTACGATTATTTTAAGGAAACCGGTTTTGTAAAATTCGATACGCCGATTTTGACCCCGAATGCCTGCGAGGGAACAACGGAACTTTTTGAAATGGATTATTTTGATGTTGGCAAAGCGTACCTGGCCCAGTCTGGTCAATTGTATTTGGAAGCCGGAGTGATGAGCTTGGGCAAGTGTTTTGATTTTGGTCCGGTTTTTCGCGCTGAAAAATCAAAGACTCGCCGTCACCTGACAGAATTTTGGATGATGGATGCCGAAGCAGCGTTTGTTGAGCACGACGAGAACTTGAAGATTCAAGAAGAATTGGTTTGCCGCATTGTCAAAGATGTTTTGGAAAAGAACCAGCACGAGTTGAAAGTTTTGGAGCGATCCATTGAACCATTGCAAAAAATTCAGGCCCCGTTTGTCCGTATGACCCATGCCGAAGCCGTGGCCAAACTCCACGAACTCGGTAGCGACATTGGGGAAATGGATGATTTGGGCGGTGATGATGAAACGATTTTGACCAAGCAATACGATCGCCCGATTTTTGTGGAAAAATATCCAGCCGAGGTGAAAGCTTTTTACATGAAGCGCGATCCAGCTGATCCGTCGCGTGCTCTTTGTGCTGACCTGCTTGCCCCGGAAGGTTATGGCGAAATCATCGGTGGCAGTCAACGTGAAGATGATTACGAAATATTGTTGGCGCGCATTAAAGAACACAATCTGCCGCTCGACGCTTTTCAATGGTATCTGGATTTACGCAAATACGGTTCAGTGCCGCATTCTGGTTTTGGTTTTGGTCTTGAACGTCTGGTTACCTGGATTTGCGGCCTTGAACATGTTCGCGAATCCATTCCATTTCCAAGACTGATCAACAGAATTACCCCCTAACCTCACCCCAACCCTCTCCTTCGTAAGGAGAGGGAGAATAAATTTTATATGAATCGAGTTTTAAACAAAGATGTTGCTCAAAAGATTGGTGAAGAAGTAATCGTTGCCGGTTGGCTTCATCGTTTACGCGATTTGAACAAATTTGGTTTTGCTATTTTGCGCGATCGCACCGGATTATTGCAGGTGGTGCTTGATGCCGACCAGCTCGGGCAAATTAAAGACCTGCAAATGGAAACCGTGTTACGGGTTACCGGTAGGGTGGTAAAAAAACAAAGCAAAGATCCAAACGCCAACGAAGTTGAAGTACAGGCAACCAAGGTGGAAGTGTTGTCACCAGTAAAAGACGTGGTGCCGGTTGAAATAAACAAAGATAATTTGGAAGTTCAATTGGAAACGCTTCTTGATAATCGGGTTATAACCTTGCGTCATCCAAAACAGCGGGCAATTTTTCGCGTGCAGGCGGCTTTAGTTAAAGGCTTCCGCACTTACATGGACAGCCAAGATTTTACAGAGATATTTTTTCCGGTTTTGGCTGGTGCGGCTTCCGAAGGTGGAGCGGAATTTTTTAAAGTTGATTATTACGGCCGCGAAGCCACCCTTTCCCAGTCAGCACAGCTGTACAAACAAATTACCATGGGCGTTTTCGAAGGGGTGTATGGAGTTTCGTATTCTTTCCGGGCTGAAAAATTTGCCACCTCGCGGCATTTAACGGAATTTAACCAATTGGAATTCGAAGTCGGTTTCGTTGATAATATGGAAGACATCATGAACTACGCCGAGGCTTCCATTAGAACGATGTTGAAAACCGTTTCCGAGGATTGTCAGACGGAATTGTCACTATTAAATACAACTCTGCCACCGCTTGGTGAAAAATTTCCGCGTATCAGGTTGACCGAGGCTCTGGAGCTTTATAAGCAAGGAACGGGGATTGATGAAACAGCCGAGCCGGACCTTTCGCCGGCGGCCGAAAAATGGCTATCAACGGTTTGGGGGCCAAAAGAACATAATTGCGGTTTTGTTTTTGTAACACACTATCCGGAAAAGAAACGGCCGTTTTATACAGTGGTTGATCCAGAAGATTTAACCTCAACTTTGAGTTTTGACCTAATCGGTTTTGGTAGCGAGATAATTTCCGGTGGTTTACGTATTAACCGCTATGACGAGCAAGTGGAAAGAATTAAAGCCAAAGGATTGAATCCGGCCGACTTTGAAGATTATTTAATGATGCATAAATTCGGTATTCCGCCAGAAGGTGGATTTGGTATGGGTTTACAAAGAATGACGCAAAACATTCTCGGTCTTGATAACATCAAAGAAGCCACTCTTTTCCCTCGCGATGTTCAAAGACTGCGTCCATAAAATTGTGTCTTACGAAGTTTCAATAGAAAAATTCTCCGGTCCGCTTGATTTGCTGCTTACTTTAATTGAAAAGGAGGAGTTGCCGATTTCCGAGGTGTCGCTGGCCCAAGTTACTGGCGATTATCTTAAGTTTATAAACGAAAATAATGTTCCAGCCGAAGAGCTGGCAGATTTTTTAACCGTGGCCGCGCGTTTATTGCTGATTAAATCTAATTCCATTTTGCCTGTCCCACTTGAAGAGGCAGTTGAGCAAAGCAATTTAGCCGCCCAGCTTAGACTTTATCGCACTTTTGTGGACGTGGCCGGCAAATTGGAAAATATGTATTTGGGCGGGGCAGTGTTGTTTGCCCGGCCATATGTGCCGTTGCCGGTTGAAGTTGGTTTTCGTCCGCCGGAAAACGTGACAACAAATGTTTTGGCCGAAGCTTTCCGTGGTCTGATTAAACGTCTGGAACCTTTTTTCGCTTTACGCCAAGCTTCGCTGGAACGAGTCGCCTCGGTTGAGGAGCGTATTCGCGACATCCACGAGGCAATAATGAAACGGGCCAGGTTTATGTTTTCCGATGTGGTTGGCGCGGCCAAATCGCGGGCTGAAGTGGTGGTGAGTTTTTTAGCCCTGCTTGAATTAGTAAAACAAAGAATAATTAAAGTTCAACAACCTGAAGCTTTTGAAGAAATCGTGCTTACTAGGAATGAATAATTGTCCAATTTGTTCAACCTGTTCAACTTGTTCACTATCGGATCGAGCTGTAAGCCAAAAGTGAACAATTTGAACAATTGAACATTTTGAACCAAAAATATGTTAACCACCACTCTTGAAGCCATACTTTTTGCCGCGGCTAAACCACTTGATATTAAAACTTTGGCTAAAGCCTTGAATACTAATCAGGAAACTTTGCGCGAAGCGATTGAAGAACTTAAAAATCTTCGCAATGTTGAAAGTTCAGGCATTCATTTTTTGGAACAAGAAGGCAAACTACAGCTGGCCACTAACCCAGCCGCGGCTGAGGCGGTTAAGATTTTTGCCAAAGAAGATATGGGTGGGGAATTAACCCGACCATCGCTGGAAACGCTGACGATTATTGCTTACCGTGGGCCCATGACTAAGCCGGAAATTGAGCAGATTCGCGGCATTAACTGTACTTTAATTTTGCGCAATCTTTTAATGCGCGGGTTGATTGAAGAAAAAGATGATTCAACCAAATTACAGTCGGTTTATTCGGTTTCTTTGGATTTTTTGCGGCATCTTGGGGTTAAAAATGTTTCGGAATTGCCGGAATTTGAAAACTTTAATAACAATCCGCAAATTGATCAAATGATTCGGGAATTAAGCGGGGCAGAAACTGTTCCGGCCGAAAAACAAATAGTATGATTTATAAAGCTTTTGTTGAAATTATTTTGGCCATCAGTTTGGTTCAAATTTTTCCGGTTGACGCCGGGGTGGTTGAGTCATACGTAAAAGCCGCTGACACGGAAACAATCGAAACCAGTTTTGGTGCGGCCATGACGGCAATGCGGCCGAGTTTCCCGGTGGCAGTAGATGTGGCTCGGGCTCCGAAAAAAAATAATCCGGAAAGTATTGGAGTGATTACGGCGGCCACCACGGCTTTGGTTATGGATTCAGCCAGCGGCACAGTTCTGTACGAAAAGAACGCCGAAGAAGCACGCTCCATTGGCAGTATGACCAAGCTTATGACAGCTCTGGTGTTTCTTTCAGGAAACCCTGATCTCAACACGACGGCTATAATTGAATCAAGTGATTATCGTGAAGGTGGTAAACAACATATTCCGGCCGGTCAGACAGTAACAATAAAAGATTTGCTTTTGGCCAGCTTAATTTCTTCGGACAACACAGCGACGGCCGCCCTGGCGCGTTTATCCGGTTTTTCAGAAGGCGATTTCGTGGCGCGCATGAACGAAAAAGCGGCCGAGATCGGTATGCTTCAAACAACTTTTGCCGATCCCACTGGTTTGTCTTCGGAAAATCGTTCGACGGCGCCGGATTTAGTGGCCATGTTGCGGGCGGCATTGCAAAATGAAACCATTCGTTTTGCCACCGAACAAGCGGCGGCCACGATTACCGACGCTGAGGGGAATAACTATCAGCTTGAAAACACCAACGAACTTTTAACCGGTTTTGTAAATCAAGAGCCTTATAAGATTGTCGGCGGAAAAACCGGCTATCTGCCCGAGGCTGGATATTGTCTTGGAGTGGAAGCACAAAAAGACGGCGGCAAAGATATTTTTGTTGTTGTTCTTGGTTCTGACTCAGCTGCCGGTCGGTTGCGCGATGTAAAAGCTTTGACGGTTTGGACTTATAACACTTTTGATTGGTAATTATGACCTTATCATCAGAAATTTTAACTTTGCTGTTGGCGGCCGCTCCACTTACCGAACTTCGTGGCTCGATTCCGATTGGGGTTACGGTTTTTGGCTTGCCGATTTGGTCGGCCTTTTTGTTTTCCGTTGTTGGAAACATTTTACCGGTCCCGGCTATCTTTTATCTTTTACCGAAAGTTTTGTCTTGGGCGGAAAAACATTGGCCGTGGCTTCATCGAGTCATGGTGGTTTATTTGGAAAAGAAAAAAGAAAAGTTTAAGGATTCTTATGATAAGTACGGGGCCCTAGCTTTGGCAATTTTTGTCGCCATCCCGCTCCCCATGACCGGCGCCTGGACCGGCGCGGCCTTGGCGGTTATCTTTAAAATTGAGAAACGATACTCGTTTCCGGCTGTGGTGGCCGGGGTTATTGTTGCCGGCATTATCGTTTCCTTGATTGTTAGCGGGGCCTTAGGATTTTTGGCATGGATGATATGAAAATCGCTATCGACTGTCGTTATGTTCTTGATCCGACTAATGGACAGTTTGGCGGCATTTCGGAATATACCGACGGGCTGGTTCGCGCTTTGTTGGCGCTAAAAACGGACAATAAGTTCGTTTTATTTTTTTCTGATAAATATTCCGGTGACTTGGCCGGCGCGGCCGCGGCTGTCGAAATTGTCCGCGTGCCAGTAAAGCGAGGAAATTTCTTTTTTAATCATTTTTCTTTTCCTCGACTTGTGCGTTCTTATCGGCCTGATATTTTCTTTGTACCACACGGACAACTGCCGCTCGGCTGGAAGGGTAAAGCGGTAATTACCGTTCATGATTTGGCTATTTATGATCATCCGGAATGGTTTCCTGGTGGTTTCTCCCACTGGTTTTCGACTAAACTCGTTGTGCCGCGAAGTCTTCGTTGTGCCGAGAAAATTGTTTCTGTCTCGGAAGCAACAAAAAAAGATTTAATACGTCTTTTTAAAATTTCAGGCGATAAGGTTGCGGTTGTTTATCCAGCTGTGACCGTGACCGACGTACCTTCAAAACGAGCGGATAAATATTTTTTATGTCTTGGCACAATCGAACCGCGTAAGAATTTTATTTTGGCAGCGCACGCTATTAAAATTTTCCACGAGAAGTTTCCCGAATATAAATTATTGGTGGCCGGAAAGCGCGGTTGGAAATACGAGGCAATAACGGACGAATTTGTCGGAGCTGATTTTATTCAAGAGATTGGTTATGTTTCTCCCGAGGAAAAGCTTTCGTTATTGGCCGGAGCACAAGCCCTTATTTTTCCTTCGCTCTACGAGGGTTTTGGTTTACCGCCACTCGAAGCGATGACTATTGGAATTCCGGTTATTACCACTCGCGCCGGGGCTTTGCCCGAAGTTTGCGGTGAAGCCGTTCGTTATGTTGCGACGAGTGAGCCAAACGAATTAGCTCAAGCAATGGAGGAAATGACCGATGAGGCTACTCGTAGGGGTTTCATTGAAAAAGGCTTGATTCAAGCCAAGGAGTTTTCTTGGTTAAAAACAGCCGAAAGATTGCTAAAAGTTTTTTAAAGTATGGATCAATTTCTTTTGGAAAAAGCTGAACATCTGGTGCGCACAGCCATTACTGGTTCACGTAAAGGCTTGCCTGATATTCCTAATTACAAACATTCTTTGGATGTGGCGGAGATTTTGTGCTCGTTCGGTTTTTCTGATGAGGTAGTTTTGGCCGGGCTTTTGCACGATGTTTACGAGGACGGTAATGTTTCTTTTGAGGAACTATCGCACCTCGGTTTTTCGCCACGCGTGGTGGAATTAGTACGATTATGCAGCTTTGACAAAAGCTTGCCGGCCGGTGATGTCCGTTGGGCGGCGATGATTGGTAATTTAGCCAAGGTTAATGACCGCGACGCCTGGGCAATTAAGATTGCCGATCTAGTCGACAACATCGGTGATTCGTATGCCTTAAGTCCGGAACGAGCCGTTTACATGCACGAGGTTAAGGGGCCGAAGATTTTAAACCTGTCAGAAAAACTTTTAGCCGACAGTCCGTTGTGGCAAGAATTAGAAAAAGAAATAAAAAAACGCCCAGCCTAGCTGGACGTTTTTTGTTTTACAATCTGGTTTGTAGGAGAACAACTAGAACAGCTTGGGCGATTAAGGCATAGCGGAGCGGAACATCACCGCGTTTTTTTATTATGAAATTATGAAAAGCGAAATGCAGATTAAAAATCCAACGCAGATATTTTATTTTAGTTAAATCGTAGAGGCCAACCAGAAGATCGGGTAGAACTGAACCGACAATACCAAGACTAATGGGACGAATTAGAGCGACATCGCGCACATTGACGATAAACAAGACAAAGAGAATGGCGCAAGCGGCATCAATTGTTACATAAGCAACAGCTTGTTTGCGATGGCGTTTTAGGATCCGATAATTGTTGGAAAGAAAATTATCGCCGTGCGGAATTATATCAACCAGAAAATGCACCGCAATAGCGATAATGAATCCAAGTAAAGGATTGCCAACGGCCTCACCAATAACCGCACCCATGGCCGCGTGAGCAGTAAGTGTCATAGTTAACGCCTATAGGATAACACTTTTGGGAGTTTTTTTAAAGGGTTTAGTGGATAACAAAAAACCTCAAGTAATTTGAGGTTTTTTTGGTGGGCGAGGAGGGAATCGAACCCTCAATCCCTTGCGAGAACAGGATTTTGAGTCCTGCGCGTATACCAGTTCCGCCACTCGCCCAATCTCATTGTGTTGAAAATACTAACATACCCTTGCGTTTTTTACAAGATTTTGTTATGATTTAGCTCGCGAAACGGCGGGGTAGCTCAGTTGGCTAGAGCGTGGGACTCATAAGCCCGAGGTCGTGGGTTCGATCCCCACCCCCGCTACCAGTTAAATTTTCTGTTAGTGGTGGGAATCGAACCGGAAGGGGTTTGGGGAAACACGTTGTTTCCCCACCAATAGTAGAGGAGGGGTGACAGGCCGGCTCGGCCGGCCGCCAGAGGGGAACGACGTTCCCTTATGGAATGTGAGATCCCCACCCCCGCTACCAGAGTTAACAATAAAACACCGCGGGGTAGAGCAGCCTGGCAGCTCGCTTGGCTCATAACCAAGAGGTCGCCGGTTCAAATCCGGCCCCCGCAACCAAAAATACCTGACTTCGTTTGTCAGGTGTTTTTGTTTTTCCTCTTCCACCTCTTCAACCCTTTTGCTATAATATAGCCGCTTATGGCACACGTGGTTTCGATTGTAAATCAGAAGGGTGGAGTGGGGAAAACCACCACCTCTTTGAGTTTGGCCGCCTACCTTGCTCACCTGGGCAAGTTTGTTTTATTAATTGATTTGGATCCGCAAGCCAACGCCACTTCCGGTTTAGGAATAGATTATCGTAATGTACCGGCGGGTATTTATGAAGGCATGATCGGTACACATCGCATGCGCGATTTGATTATGCCGACAGCACACGAAGGACTAAAACTTATTCCAGCAACGCAAGCTTTGGCCGGGGCGGCTGTTGAATTGGTTGGAGCCGAGGAACGCGAACACTGCTTGCGTAAGGGTATTTTGGAAGTGCGAAACGATTTTGATTATGTTTTAATTGACAATCCGCCTTCACTCGGTCTTTTAACCGTTAATGGTCTTACGGCCGCTGATTCAGTCTTAATTCCAGTGCAGGCCGAATATTATGCGCTTGAAGGATTGGGACAACTTCTTGGTACAGTTGATCTTATTCGCGAACAACTTAATCCTGATTTGAAAGTCATGGGCGCGGTTATTACCATGTATGATTCGCGCACCAAACTTTCAAAAGAGGTTTTAGAAGAGCTTTATCGGTATTTTCCTAACAACATTTTTCGTTCGGTTGTGCCGCGCAGTGTTCGCTTGGCCGAGGCGCCGTCATTTGGTAAAACTATTCTTCATTACGATCCCACATCAAAAGCCGCCCGAGCCTACGAACGTTTGGCACAAGAATTTTTGATGCGTGAAAACGGTGATTTATAAAGTTATGATTACAAAACCAGTGCTTGGGAGGGGCCTCGGTTCGCTCATTCCCACCAAAAAAGTTTCCGAGGTTGTTACCTCGGTTGTCGGCCATCAAGAGATTAAAGAAATTCCGGTTGGCGACATTGTTCCCAATCCGCATCAGCCACGTCGGCATTTTGCCGCGGCTGATTTAGATGATTTGATCAGCTCAATTAAAGAGCACGGTATTCTTCAACCACTGGTGGTGACTTTTTGTGATAATCAGTATGAATTGATTGCCGGGGAACGACGTTGGCGAGCGGCCAAAGCCCTTGGTTTAAAAACCGTGCCGGTTATTGTTCGTGATGCCACAAAACAACAAAAAATTGAGTGGGCTTTGATTGAAAACTTGCAACGAGCTGATCTTAATCCATTGGAAGAAGCTTTGGCTTATCGAACCTTGATGGATGAATTTAATTTTACCCAAGAAGAAGCAGCAGTTAGAGTTGGAAAAAGTCGACCGGCCGTGGCCAATACTCTGCGTTTGCTAGAATTACCTGAATACATTCAAGACGCTCTTAAAGAGGACAAGATTACCAAGAGTCATGCACGCACGTTGCTCTCGGAAAATGACCCAGTTAAACAAAAAGAACTTTTTCAGGCCATGTTAACCGGTAAGGTCACAGTTCGTTCCGCCGAGCACACGGTGGCCGGACATCGCCCCAAGTCAGTGTTTGGTCGTCGGGTTGATCCTAATTTAGTGGCGCACGAAAAAAGGTTGCAAGAGATTCTGGGAACCAAGGTAGAAATTCGTGAACGTGTCGGGAAGGGGACAATCACCATGCATTTTTATTCAAAAGAAGACTTAATGGAATTGTTGGCCAGATTATCCGAAATATAATAAAAACAAAATAGGGAACAAAAATTTTTGTTCCCTATTTTGTTTTCTTGCCTTTCTTTTCTTTTTTGGCAGGATTAGCAGGTTTGGAAATCATGGCTGAAAGCCACGACCTCATGTTTTTTTTTGCCGCCTCTCTAACCAATTCCCGAGCGTGATTGGTTTTGACGAATTTCAGCCAATCGGGGTTAGGGCCGCGGCGATTTTTGTCAGTGATTATTTCTACAACATCGTTGGAATTTAAGGTTGAATCAAGATTAACTAGTTGATCGTTGACCTTAGCAGCGACACATTTGTGACCGACATCGGTGTGGACAGCGTAAGCAAAGTCAACCGGGGTGGCCCCCTCTGGTAAATCGATCACATCGCCCTGCGGGGTGAAAACAAAAATATGGTCTTTAAAAACATCAATTTTTAAAACCTCCATTTGTTCAAAAAAGTCTTTTTTGTCTTCTAGAGCCTTTTGAATTACCACCATTTCCTCCATCCAACGCAGATTTTTTGGCGGTGAAAAACCGGTTTCTTTATAACGCCAGTGGGCGGCAATACCATATTCGGCAAATTCGTGCATTTCTTCGGTACGGATTTGGAATTCGGCTGTTTCACCATCGCCACAAAAAACCGTTGTGTGTAAAGAGCGATAACCGTTGGGTTTTGGTTGAGCAATATAGTCTTTAATGCGGTTTGGAACCGGATGCCATTCTTGATGAACAAGGCCCAGGGCAGCGTAACAATCCTCGACATCTTTTACAATAACGCGCACCGCCACCAAATCGTGAATTTTGGCCAAGTCATTATTATAACGCTGCAGTTTTTTATATAAACTATAAAGACGCTTGACCCGACCGTGAATTTGATTTGTTTCAATTTTTGCTTCACCCAAAACTTTGCTGGCTCGGTCAATCAGACGGGAAATTTGTGCGCCTTTTTCGCGCACCTTGGTTTCCATAATCTGAACCATCCAATCATATTCTTTCGGGAAAAGATATTTGAAGGCCAAATCTTCTAACTCGCCTTTTATTTCCCCCATCCCCAAACGATTGGCAATGGGCGCATAAATTTCCAAGGTTTCCCGAGCAATTCTTTCCTGCTTATGGCCGGGTCGAGCGTAAAGGGTTTGAAGATTGTGTAAACGATCGGCGAATTTTATAAAGATTACTCTGACATCAGAAGCCATGGCCATAAACATGCGCCGCATGTTTTCGACATATCGTTCCACACCCTGATATTTTATTTTTTTCAGTTTAGTAACCCCTTCTACTAAACCAGCCACGTCGTCGCCGAATTCTTTTTTTATATCATCAAGAGTGACCTCGGTGTCCTCGACCACGTCGTGCAGAAGTCCGGCTACAACCATGTTGGTGTGGAAACCCATTTCCGCCAATTTGTAAGCCACGGCCAAGGGATGGGTAATAAAAGGGTGGCCGGAAAAGCGAATTTCACCTTGGTGGGCCTTTTCGGCTAGCCTGTAGGCGCGTTCGACCAATTCTAAATCCGGCTTCATGTAATTATTTTTAATGAGCTGTTCCAGATCTTCAAAAGTTCGGACGGTTTCCAACATATGTGCTTTTTTACCTTAGCATTTTGCCGATAATATGACAAACCTTAGTTTTTTTGCTATAATTTTTTTGTTTTAAATTTCTTATATGCCAGACCCAAAGCCAAGACGGAGAACTTATACACCAGATCGAGATTTCGAGAGAAAGCCATATTCGTCTGATTCTGATAAAGAACATGACGGGGTGGAGGAGGGGGACGAAGGGGAAGGGGATGTTGAAAAAAAAGACACGGTCCGTGAAAAATATTTAGCGGCCCGCCGTCTAGAGGGTCAAACTCGTGAGGAACAAGCGCGAGCCGCTATTAAAGAGGCTCAAGAGGCGGCACATCGTGTTGCGGCCGGGGTTGAAAGAACCAGCGGCGCGGATTTTTATTTGGCTGGCGGTGACCGAAAAAATGGCGGTGTGGCCGCCATTGGTATAGAAACCGCGACCGGTGAAATTAAAACAATTACCGAAGCTTTAGGGGTAGAAAAAGAAAAAGCCGCGCAACTGTCTTTTGTCTATGGGCAAAGTTTGCGAGTTGCTTTAAAAAAAGAAACCATTGGTGGACGTGAAACAGAAACGGCCGAGATTACTGTTCCGCTTGATTTACCACCAGCCGAGTTTCCTTTTTTGATTCGAGAAACTCTTCGGGCTTTGGGGGCTTTGGAAACTCATGTGGTTAAAAAAGAAGTTGGTGGCGGTAAGGGCAAAAAAAAGAAACTGGTGGAAACCGAAGAAGCCACGGTTTCGGCAAAAATTATCAAAAAAGAAATCGAAAAACGGAAAAAACTAGAAGACGATTCAAAAGAACTCCAAACCGATTTTTCAGAAGGCCGTGTTGATTTTATAAATGTTAGAAAAAAATATCGAAAATTAGAAACCGAACATTCGGCGGCTTGGTGCTCAGCCGAGGGCCAGGTTAATCTGTTGACAGAAGAAAAAGCTGCGGTCTTTGGGGAAGCAACAGGCCACGATCTTTATGAGGCTTACGGTTCGTCTTTGGCCTTCCGAAAGGAATTATTACGACGAACCATGGAACGTCAGAAACATCTTGTTTATCCTTACGACGATACTCGAACTAACCTTTTGTTGTTGGGTCGGCCGGCCGTTAGTGCGGAAAAAATACAGTACTTAACCTTTACCGGTCTTTTTACCGGCCTGTGGGGTCCGTATTGGGCCAAGCGGGCTTATCATGGCCGAGGTTGGGATATTCCGTTTACCGATCGCCTAAAACCGCACTTGCGCGATTCCACCATGGTTACCGATTATATATTGCGAAGGCAGCTTCATGGTTATGATCAAGTGGGCGGCTCAAGTGATTCTTTGGTAAAAAGAACCGGCGTAACCGGATTAGACATGGTTAAAACTTACGGCCGAGCGGCCGGGCAATTAGCCGGCGGTTTGGGAATTCTAGGTTTGGCGGCAGCAATAGAATTACCACTTCGAGCGGTTGGCGCGGGAATGAATTGGTTGGACAGAACATTATACGGTTGGCAAAAAAAATTCGGCGGTATGATTTCTAAGAGTTATAAACCCGGGCTTAAGACTTTGGACGAGAAAGAAGAAGAGGCGGCGAAGGAATATGAAAGATTGAAGGGCAAAGCTCTGGATCGCCAGGACGATAAAAGTAAAAAATAAATCAAAAACACGTTCGTCAATTTTCGGCGAGCGTGTTTTTAATTTTAGGTTTCTGGTGTTTCCGATGTTTCCAAACTCTTTTTGAAACCGCATTCTTTGTTGGAACATTGGGTCATACCCTTGGCGGCAAAGGTCATAAGACTGCTGCAGGTGGGACATTTTTCACCGGTTGGTTTTTGCCACAAGGCGAATTTACAATCAGGATAACGGTTGCAGCTGAAGAACGGGCGGCCGCTCCGGCCTTTCTTTTCGACAATCTCACCTTCGCCACATTGCGGACATTTGACCCCGGTTTTCTTTTCGATTTTTTTAATGGTTTTACATTCCGGATATTTGGAACATGAGATGAATGGGCCAAAACGACCGCGTTTCATAATCATGGCCGCGCCGCAGGTTGGACAAAGATCTTCCACCACCTCTGGTTCAGCGGCCACGGCCTCGCCGTTGGCATTTTGTGCTAAAGGTTTGGTGTTTTTACATTCCGGAAAACCACTGCAAGCCAAGAAATCGCCAAAGCGGCCACCACGAATAACCATGGGCTTGCCGCACTTTTCGCAGACTTGATCGGTCGGCTTGTCGGCCGGCTTTAGTTTAACCACTGACTTTTCCTTTTCTTTTAAATTATCATGGAATGGGCCGTAAAATTCTTGCAGGACCGGGACCCATTCGGCTTTACCTTCGGCCACTTGGTCTAAATCTTTTTCCATTTTGGCCGTGAAAGCCAAGTCAACAATATTTGGAAAGTGTTCGACCAAGAGATCAGTAACTGTGTAGGCCACTTGGTTGGGTTTTAATTTTTTAGCCTCGTCACGTTCGACATAGCCGCGTTCCAAAATGGTGGAAATAGTTGGGGCGTAAGTGGACGGGCGACCAATGCCGTGTTCTTCCAAAGCCTTAACCAGCGAAGCATCAGAGTAACGAGCCGGCGGTTCAGTGGTGTGCTTTTTACTTTCCAGGTTTTCCAAAGCCACGGCATCGCCTTTGGCCAACTCCGGCAAAAGAGAATCTTTTCGTTTTTCTTCGTAGACTTTTAGGAAACCGTCAAATTTAATAGTCGAGCCAGTCGAGCGGAAAATATATTCACCGGTGGCAATGTCGGCCGAAGTGGAATCAAAGATAGCTTCGGGTAATTGGGTGGCAACCGCCCGGCGCCAGATTAGATCATAAAGCCTCCACAAGTCGCGATCCAAGGCGTCTTTAATGGAATCAGGCGTGCGTGAGGCATCGGTTGGGCGAATAGCTTCGTGCGCTTCTTGTGCCCCTTTGTCTTTTGTTTTAAAAATTCGCGGTTTATCCAAAAGATAATCAGCCCCGAATTTGTCGGAAATAAAAGTTCGCGCTTCATTAATAAAAAGTTCAGAAAGATTGGTCGAATCGGTACGCATGTAGGTGACAAGCGCAACCTGACCTTCGCCGGGCAGAGTGACCCCCTCATAAAGCTTTTGGGCGAGCATCATGGTTTCCTTGGCACCAAAACCAAGTTTGTTATTGCCTTCTTGTTGTAGAGTTGATGTGGTAAACGGCGGAGCCGGCGAACGCTTAACGGTTTTTTTAGTTACCTCGGCGACTTCGTATTTTCCATTCTTTAAAGCTTCAAGAATTTTTTCCGCTTCGACTTCAGAATCAATTCCAAGTTTATCTAACTTTTTTTCACCAATAGCGTGCAGTTTGCCGGGGAAGGAAATCTGATCCTTATTAAAGAGAGTGTCGATAGTCCAAAAATCCTGCGGCTTAAAAGCTTCACGTTCACGTTCGCGTTCCACTACTAAGCGCACGGTGACCGATTGCACGCGGCCGGCGGACAAACCTTTCTGC
>Ga0172379_10002454_pt1 | contig 32666 bp, 26 predicted proteins | sample GrowelOW334metaG_FD_119756 | JGI IMG/M metagenome (GOLD analysis project Ga0172379, IMG submission 119756) | Groundwater microbial communities from an aquifer near a municipal landfill in Southern Ontario, Canada - Groundwater well OW334 metaG | ecosystem: Environmental > Aquatic > Deep...
GTTGATGACGCGGATCTTCAGGCCTTTCATGTCGGCGATGGAGTTTATCGGTTTCTTGCCGTTGAAAATGCTGCGGAAGCCGGTATCGTAGAAGGCAAGGAGTTTATACCCCTTATTCTCAAGTTCTTTCGTCAGCATTTCACCGACTTTCCCGTCAAGGGCCGCGAATACTTCACTCTTTTTGGTGAAGACGTACGGAAGGCTGAATACGCTGAACTTGGAGCTGTAGGTGCTCAATTCAGCCGCGGAAACCTTTACCGCCTCAAGAGATCCCGAAAGTACGCCTTCGAGTCCTTCGCGAGCGTTTCCGAGCTGGGAGTTCGGGAACACTTTTACTTCCACGCTGCCGCCTGATTTTTCAGCAACCGTCTTGGCAAAAAACTCATCCGCCTTGAAATGCGGGTTTTGCTCATTTATTTGATCGCTCAGTTTAATAACTACCTTCGCGGCTGCGTCACTTTTCCCGCCCGCGAACACAACTTGACTTGTCATGGCTACCATGGCAAAAGCTACCAAAATCCCCACTACTTTCTTACCCATCTCTGTCTCCTTTTGAAAAAACTAATGGACTAAACGTCCATTGGCCTGACCATTGACAGATACAGTATATTCGCACATTTTAATTTATGTCAATTTTTTTCAGGAGGCCTGATGATGAGTGATTGCAAATACTGTTCTCATTCCGCCGAACTCTTCGACATCGCTATCCCGATTCGCGATTTTGAGATGTCTGAACTCTATCTTATGAAAAACCAGATATACAAAGGGCGCTGCATAATTGTGTGCAAGCAGCATAGAAAAGAAATATTCGAATTGTCTGAGAACGAGCTGAAGAGTTATATGTCCGAGACGGCCCAGGCCGCGCGCGCGATCAAATCAGCGTTTTCCGCGGATAAAATTAACTACGCGGTGTTTGGAGACACAGTACCGCATCTGCATTTTCATCTTGTTCCCAAATACCGCGACGGCAGATCCTGGGGCGTCCCGTTTGAAATGGACCCAAAACCTTGGACATCCCTTGAGGAACGGGAATACGCGGCAATCATAGAAGAAATCAGAAAAAAACTCTGATCGGTTATTCACCGTCTCAGGCTTGAGTGCCGGCTTTACCGCCCTGACAAAAATCGCACACGCCGTTGACCGGGCAGACTTCGCATTTAGGGTTGCTCGGTCGGCAGATTTCTCTCCCTAAGAACGACAGCGCCATGCCGGCCTCGTTCCATAGTTTTTTCGGGAAAAACCCCATCAGCTGCTTCTCGATTTTCTCAGGTTGCGCTCCGGTCGCGATGCCGATCCGAGGCGCCGTCCTGATGACGTGGAGATCTACGATGATTCCTTCGGCTTCTCCGCCGGACTCCCTGATGATGACGTTTGCCGATTTTCGGCCGATACCCGGCAGTTCTATCAGCGCGTCCAGTTTCGTCGGGATTTGTTCGTCGGAGCCGACGCTTTTCGCCAGACGAAGCAGCCATTGCCCTTTATTCGCGCCGTTGGTGACTTCACCGATATGAGCGAGAAGGTCGTCCATGCGGGCCGCGGCAAGAGCCGTCAGCGTAGGGTAATCCTTGAACAGTCGCGGCGCGATGGTGTTTATATGCCGATCCGAATCGCGCGCCGACAGGATGACCATTACGATCAACTGGTAACGGTTTGCGTAATCAAGCGGATGCTTCCGTTTCCCGTATAGGGCCAAGAGTTTGTCGAAGTCTTCAAACGATTTTGCCGTCATATTTCTATAATAACCGAGTTTTCACGAGACGACAAATAGCGTTTAGTGCAAAGGCCTATAGACCATAATCCTTCAACTTGTAGAGCAGCGTTCGCCTTCCGATACCCAGCTCCTGGGCCGTGTGTGTCCGGTTGCCTCCGTTGCGTTCAAGAGCGGCGGTGATAAGTTCCTTTTCCGCTTCGTGTAACGAAACGCCGTTGCCGGTATCTTCAGTGTGTTTATTTGCGACGCTTGTTTGGCGCTCTTCGGAGAAACGCGTATCGATATCGTCGGCTCGGATCGTGCCCTCTTGAGCGTAAATCGCGGCGCGTTCCAGAATATTCTCCAGTTCGCGAACGTTGCCGGGGAAGGGGAGCCGTTCAAGTTTTCGCAGGGCGTCAGGATTGATGGAAAGTTGCTTGAGGCCGACGCGATCGCGAACGCGTTCCAAAAGCGCCTGGCAGAGGAGCGGTAGGTCTTCCTTCCGATCCCGGAGCGGCGGTACTTCAATACGAAGGACGTTGAGTCGATAAAACAGATCCTCCCGAAAACGGCCTTCGCGAACCTCTTTTTCCAGATCCCTATTTGTCGCTGAAACGACTCGGGCGCCCATGGGAATATCCCGCGTACCGCCCAGTCGACGGAAGCGCTTGTCCTGCAGGACGCGCAAAAGTTTGACTTGCATCTGCAGCGGCATTTCGCCGATCTCGTCCAGGAATAGCGTGCCGGATCCGGCAAGTTCGCAGAGACCTATCTTGCGGGAAACGGCGGAGGTGAACGCGCCTTTCTCAAACCCGAAGAGTTCGCTTTCAATCAAATTGTCCGGTAAGCCGCCGACGTTGACGGCCACAAAGGGCTCATCGGCGCGCGGGGATCGATCGTGGATTTCCCGCGCGATCACTTCCTTGCCCGTGCCGCTTTCTCCGGTGATGAGCACCGTCGTCGGAACCGCCGCGATCCGGTCGATGAAATTCCGGATTTCCCGAATGCGCGGATGTTCTCCGATCAGGCCGCTCTGTTTAGCCGCCGTCCGGGCCGCCGCTTCCTGCGTGCGCAGCTTGCGTCCTTCATCCGCGATTTCTCTCACCTTGCGTATAAGCTCGTCCGTATCGAATGGTTTCTCCAAGAAATCCTTCGCGCCTGCTTTCAACGCGCGTACCGCGTCCGCGATCTCCCCGTGGGCGGATATCATGATAACCGGGAGTCCAAGGCCTTCGGTCACGATCCAGTCAAGGACTTCCTGTCCGCTCATCCGAGGCATCTTCAAGTCCAGGAGCGCGAGATCAAAGGTTCCTTCTTCAAGGAGTTGCCGGGCATCTTCGCCGTTTGCCGCGCATTGGGCATCGATGCCTTCCAGTTCCAAAAGCCGCTTAAGGGTATCCCGGATGTTCGGTTCGTCGTCGGCTATGAGTATCTTCAAGCTTGTGCCTTCGGGAGCGTGACTTGAACGATCGCGCCGCCCCCTTCGCGAGAATTCAGCGTCAGCTTTCCTCCAGCCGCCTCGATAAAGCGACGCGAAAGCGCCAAACCTATGCCGAAGCCTTTGGTCTTTGTCGTGAAGAACGGATCGAAGAGCCGTTCAATATCTACGCCGTTTGGAAAGCCCGTGCCGCGGTCCAGTATTTCAAAGAGCGCGTTAGCTCCCTCTTCGCGGACTTGCGCTTCCACGGCTTCGCTGGGGCTTCCCGAATCGAAGGCGTTGCGCGCGATATTTTCAATAACCGAGCGTAAACGGAACTTGTCGGCAAAGACGGTAGTATCGTTTTTTTCCGTTCGTACCGGAAGCGCTTGTCCGTCTTTACCCGCGTGGATCAGCGCATCGCTTGCGAAATCCGCCAGTCGTATCGGAGTGGGATCGCCCCGCGGTTCCCGGAGGAAGTCGCCGATCCGGTCCACGAGGAGCCTGATACGCGCGGTTTCATCCGTGATGCCCGTTAGTTCCCGTTCGGCTACACCGGGGCTGAGCCTTCTGATCAGATCAGCTTGCAGCTGTATCGCGCTTAAGGGATTCTTGATTTCGTGGGCCAGAGTGCGCGCCGCGGTGCCGAGCGCCACCAGTTCGCGCTGGCCGCGGAGGGTTTCTCGGTAGATTTCGTTTTTATGCAGGGTTTTTCGTACCAGAAGAATGGAGGCCGCCGCCGCCAGTAACCATGCGATGAAAGCTGCCGTCGCGAGCATATTTCGGTTAAGCAGCGCATCTTCCTTTAATTCATAGAACAGGACGGCTCCCGTTCGGGTGTCTTTCACCGCGTTTCGGTTTCGTTCCATCATTTCAGGGCGAGAGCGAAAAACGGGGAAGGGATGTTGAATGCGAAGCGTTCGTTTTTTCCCATTAAATTTGTACGCGCGGGGAGGGGAACCCTCCAGGGCGTTTTTATCGGGAATGGCCGACAGTTCCATCGGCGCGCTTCCGTATCGGAATAAGACTTTACCGTCAGAGCCATAGGCCGCGATCCCGAGAATGCGGTCCTTGAGGATCACATGGGATTCAAGGGCGGAAATGAAGTCTTTCACCTCGTCGACGGGGTTTGGCCCTTCCCGCTGGGGAAGCATCGACAGGGGAAAACGACGGTTATCATTGGTGTCGCGCGTTGAGCGTGCGATTGACAGCATCAGATTGATGGTTCTTTCCGCCTCGTTTCGGGCGATGAGTTCATTCGTGTAGAGCCGTCCGCGTAGTTCGTACACGCCGAAAAGCGCGGCTATCGCGAATACGGCCGCGGCAAGAGCCCACGAAACAGCCTCTTTACGGAAGCGCATCGACGAGTCCTTTTTCCTTTTCTTCCCCGAGCAGCCTGCCTAAGTCGGTGACCGCGGCGTACAAGGAGAACCGGGCGTTGATCGTCTGAGCTCGGGCTGTCGCGAGAGTCGCTTCGGCGTCGGTGAGATCGGATATCGTCCCAGAACCCAGTCGGAATTTCTCAAGCGCCAACTTGTGGTTCTGCTCCGCGTACGCAAGCGCGGCGTCGGCCGATTCGATCTGACCCGCCGCCGACAAAATGCCGAGTGTCGTTGTGTAGAAGGAAAGGCGGAGGTCTTCTTCCGCGCTCGCCACCAGCGACACCGCGGTTTCCGTACTCAGCTTCGCGATGTCCACGGCGGAAGATCGCGAGGAAATCGGGAAGAGGGGAATTGAGGCCGATATTCCGAGACTTGAATCGGTTCTCAAATCGGAACTCGCGTTCTTTGAACTTTTTACGGAAGCGGAAAAGGACACGGTGGGGAAGAAGGCCGCCGTTTTTGTTTTGACGCCGAGTTCCGCGATAGCGACGGCCGCTTCTTTTTTCCGTAATCCAGGATCTGCGGCGCGGCCCTTATCGTATAGCGCTTTCACAAAGGCGTCCAAGTCGGCTTCCGCTTTTTCCTTCACTGTTTTCGCGAGCGTGCCGTATTCCGCGTCGTCGAGCGGAATGCTTTCAACCGTCTTTCCCAGGTACGAGTCGAGTTTTCGTTCGCTCGCCGCGGCGGCCCACTTCGCTTGAACGGAAGCAGTCTTTTTTGTTGCCCAAGACGATTGCGTCGAAAGGAAATCGGTTTCGGCGAAGGTGCCCGCCTCTTTTTTTGCTTTGGCGATCTCCAGCTTCATTTCCGCGGCTTCCAGGTCTTTGAGCGACGTTTCATACGTTCGCTTGGTTTTCAGCGCGTCAAGAAAACGCGTATCGGTTTCCGCGATGACACTGAGGCGCGCGGCTCGAAGCGCTTCAATGTTTTGCGTCGTGGTGAACTGCGCGCTTTTAAGCGCGTTGATCCTGGTTCCGCCTGAAAAAAGAGTCTGGCTCGCCGAGAGGCCGATCGACGGTGTCGTAGTAAGCGCCGCCCAGTCGGCAGAAGACGCGGATAGGCCGCCGCTTCCGGAAATGCTCGGCAGAAACTCGGCTTGCGCCGAAATCTCTCCGTACTTCGCCGATTTAACGGCAAGTTGCGCCTGGGCGACCGTCTGGCTTTTTTCAACGGCAAGTTTCCGCGCTTCCGCCAAAGTCACCGGCACCGCCCCTGCGCCCGCCGCGACAACGAACGCCAAAACCAAAGTAGATATCGTTTTCACTTTAAAACTGTTTTTCACGTGTCATATCCTTTTCCGCAAATCGTCCCCACAACTTCGACCGATACTAAAAAGCTTCAGCTTTTTAGTATCCACAATTAAGGCGTGCAATTCGCACAGCGAATTGCGAGGTACTTCCGGAACCCAACCGGGGTTCCGGAAGTACCGTTACTCAGTACGAAGAGCGTCTATCGGATTCATCGCGGCGGCTTTGCGCGCCGGGTAGTAGCCGAAGAACACGCCGACGGCCGCGGCAAAGCCGCCTGACAACAAGATGAACGCGGGGTTGACATCCGCTCGCACCGACCAGAAGGTATTGAGGGCGTATACGGCCCCGAGCGCGAGCGCTATGCCCACCAGTCCGCCGAGGAGGCTGAGTACGACGGCTTCAGTAAGGAATTGCCGCATAATGTCTCCTTTCCGCGCGCCGACCGACAATCGTATGCCGATTTCCCGCGTGCGTTCCGTGACCGAAACGAGCATGATGTTCATGATGCCGATGCCGCCGACCAGGAGTGATACGCCGGCGATCGCCCCAAGGAGTATGGTGAGTGTTTTCGCGGTGGAAGACGCCATCGAAATTATTTCTTCCTGGTTGAACAATTGGTAATCGGCGTCGGCGTCGGCTTCCAATCGATGGGCGACCCGGAGTATCGCGTCGACTTCTTTCTCCGCCGCGGTCATATCTTTTTCAGAAGCGGCGCTCATTTCGATCGAGTTCAGGTAGTTGCCGCGCTGTAGCCTAACGAAGGCTGTATTGAGCGGCACCATGACCACATTGTCCTGATCATCGCCCATTCCGGTTTTTCCCTTGCTTTTCAGTACGCCGATGATCTGGAAAGGCGTGTTGCCTAAACGAAGCTGCTGCCCGATCGGTTCGACTCCGTCGAACAGCTGCGAAACCACCGTAGCCCCGATTATGGCGACCTTCTGTTTCGACGCGTTGTCCTTCTCCGAAAAGAAATCGCCCGAAGCGATTTCCCAATTTCGAATTTCCGGATAGGAAGGTTCGGTTCCGTAGACCGTGGTGGACCAATAACCGGAACCGCCCGCGGCGGTGAGCGAGCGGCGAACGACACCGGAAATCGCGGAGACAAGCGTGGCTTCTTCCTTTATTTTGACAACGTCCGTCGGACTGATCCGGTTAGCGACAAAACGTCCGCGGGGAGGCCTGACCTGCAAGAGGTTGGTTCCCATCGACGAGATGTTTTCCCGAATGGAAGCCTGCGATCCTTCGCCGACGGCGACCATGATGATGACCGAGCTGACGCCGATTATGACGCCGAGGGTCGTCAGGAGGCTGCGCATTCGGTTGCGCAGTATCGACCTGAACGACATGCGGATAAGCACCCAGGCGTTCATATCGTTTTTTCCCCCGCTTCAAGGAAGCTCGCGTGGCGCTCATTCCATTCATTCAGGGCTTCACGAGCGCTCTTGCGTTCCGCGATAGCGGTGTCCGCCAGAATGAGGCCGTCGCGCACCGTCACTTTACGGCGGGCGAACGCCGCGATGTCCGGTTCGTGGGTAACCATGACTACCGTAATTCCTTGGTCATTCAATTCCTGGAAGAGCGCCATGATTTCCAATGACATTGCCGAATCCAGGTTTCCCGTCGGTTCGTCGGCCAGAATGATGGCCGGCTCGTTTACCAGCGCGCGCGCGATCGCCACCCGCTGCTGCTGGCCTCCGGATAACTGAGTCGGGACATGGTGTACGCGGTCGGCCAGACCTACTCGGGTGAGCGCTTTCATCGCCTTCTCCCGTGGGTTTCCGATTTTTTCCCGTCGATTCTTTCCGTTGCCGCGAACGTAGAGCAGGGGAAGCTCGACGTTTTCAAGCGCCGTCGTCCGCGCAAGAAGATTGAAGCCCTGGAATACGAAGCCGATTTTTTCGTTGCGTATCGTCGCAAGGTTGTCGGCGCCGATAGTCGACGTATCGATTCCGTCCAAAATATAGGTGCCGCCGGTCTGTTGATCCAAACAACCGAGTATATTCATCAGGGTTGATTTTCCGGAGCCGGAAGCTCCCATGATCGCGACGAATTCTTTTCCCTCGATCTTCAAGTCCACGCCGTTGAGCGCTTTGACCGTCACCTCACCGAGTTCGTAATGTCTTTTGACAGAGCGCATTTCTATGACCGCCATCATCGGTCTCCTACTGGGCACGCGTGATGACGTGCTTCCCTATGAGGGCTTCCCCGGCGACGATTTCCGTATTTGTGCCGTCGGACACTCCGACCTCAACATTGCGGACGGATACGCTCCCGTCGTTTTCCAGGAACCAAAGCGATTTCCGATTTTCGCTGGTCGTTGTAAGCCGTATACCGGTTGCGTTTCCTCCCGGACCGCCGGCGCCAGGAGGGGGACCGCCGGGGCCTGGCGGGAGACCGCCGGGCGTTCCGCTCATCGCGCGGGGCAATCTTTGTGCGCCGCTTAACAAGGAATTAGCGCCGGTATTCCCGGTTTTTAGCCGATCATCGTACTGTTTAAGCGCGGCCTGGCGCTCGGCTTCGCTCCTACCCTTGAGTCGTTCCTCAAAGGCCTTCCGCTTCGCGATTGCCTGCACCTCCGCGGCCGGCGTAAAGCGGAGCGCGGTGTTCGGCACCAGGACGACGTCTTTTTTCTCCGAGATGAGAAATTCTACCGTGGCCGTCATTCCCGGCAGCAGCGCCCCGTCCTTGTTTTCCGCGCTGATCATAACGATGTAGGAGACCACGTTGTCGCTGGAACTCGGGACTACGCGCAGCTGGCGGATCGTTCCGGAGAATTTTCTATCGGTGTAGGTTTCAACGCTGAAGCGGACATTCTGGCCGACTTTGATCTTGCTTATATCCAGCTCGTCCACAAGCGCTTTTATATCCATCGTATCCATGTTTTCCGCGAGAGTGAAAAGCAGTGTGTTCGTGCTGCCGCTGCCGACTACCGTCTGGCCCGGATCGACCGAACGTACAAGGACGATCCCATCGATCGGTGAAAGGATAAGCGCGTAATTTTCGATATTGAGCCGGGCTTCTTCATAGGAAGCTTCGGCTTGCAAAAGCGTGGCCTTGCTCGTGAGGAATGCTAGTTTTTTTGACGCGAGTTCGGTATCGGAGATGAGCAATCGTTCGCGTAGGGTTCGGCTTTTTTCGTATTCAACTGAGTCGTACTCGTTCTGCGCGCGCGCCTTGTCCAGCGCCGCCTGAGTCTGCTTGAGCGTGATCTTCAATTTATCGGTATTGATTTGGGCCAGCGGTTGATTCTTCTTAACGTGATCGTTGAAATCGACGAAGACCTTTTCCAGCGTACCGGTCACTTGGGTGAGTACGTCCACCGTACCGACCGCCTTGAGGTTTCCGTTGCTGGAAACGGTTTCTTCCAGGTTCCCGCGGGCGATCGGACTTGTCTTGTACACGGAGTCGGCCTGCTTTTTTTCGGATTTCGGCAGAAAGAAAAAAGCCGCTCCTCCCAAGATAACAATGGCGAGCGGAATGAGCGCAAGTTTCAAGGTGCGGGATCGCATAAGGCCTCCAATCGATTTGTAGATATTTAGCAATTAACGGACCAAGCTGAAAAATATCGATATCATTGGCTTTTCGGGCCTCCCCGGAACTTCAGTATAGCGCATGTGCGCAATTATTGCGCTGTTGCTTAATTGTATTGCTGCGCAATAACCGCGCAGGACTCACACAATAACGTTGTCGCTTCCCTTGATGCCTCTGCGCGTGTTAGAACAGCTTATGGACGCAAACTTAGGCTACCTCGCCGCCTTGTCGACATCATTCTTTTTTACGTTCACCGCGATCTGCTTTGAATTTTCCGCCAAGCGGATCGGTTCTCTCGCGCTCAACATCCTCAGGCTCCTCATCGCGCTGATAATTTTCTCAGGGCTTGGCTTGGCGCTCCGGGGTGAGGCGTTTCCGATGGGCGTCGATTCTTCGGCCTGGTTCTGGCTCACGCTCTCGGGGTTGGTCGGCTTCGTGTTCGGCGATCTGTTCCTGTTCCAGGCTTATGTGGATATCGGCGCTCGCCTCACCCAGGTCATCTTTTCCTCAGCGCCGCTGATCGCGGCGCTCATCGGCTTCATCGCGCTTGGCGAACGAATCGCCCCTGCGGGACTGGCGGGAATGCTGCTGGTAGTCGCGGGAATCGCTCTGGTTATACTGGACAAAGGCGCTTCACCCGCGGAAAAGGCACCCGCTTCCGTGGTCCCCGCGGCCCGTAGGCTTCGCGGCGCCGTTTTCGCCCTCCTGGGGGCGCTCGGGCAGGCCGGCGGTTTCGTCCTCTCCAAAATCGGCGCGCCGTCCTCCGATCCCTTCGTGGCTACGCAGATCCGCGTTATAGCGGGTTTTGCGGGTTTTCTCGTCGTCGCCGCCCTCTGGGGCAGGTTGAAAGAGCCCATCGCCGCCTTCAAGGACGGAAAAGCCATCGGCGCTATCTCGGTCGGTTCCTTCTTTGGTCCCTTTCTTGGCGTCTCGTTGGGTCTTTTCGCCGTCCAACGATCGAGCGCAGGTGTCGCCGCTACGCTAATGGGTTTGCCTCCCATCCTTATCCTTATTCCCGCGGTGTTTATCAATAAAGAGAAGGTACGCCTCAGAGAGGCTTTAGGCGCCGCGGTAGCAGTCGCCGGGTCGGCGATTCTGTTTTTAGCGTAGGGTACGTTTATGGCATCTTTCGAAATTGTCGCTCTCAGCGATTCGGTCTCCTACGTCCCTTCGCTTTCCAACGTCGGTCTGTGGGCAGGCCCCGAAGGCACGGTCCTCATCGATTCGGGCAATGACGCGGAGGCCGGGCGGCGCATATTGCGTTCTTTGGAGAACTCCGGGAGAAAACTGTCCGCCGTCTTTCTCACCCACTCCAACGCCGACCACGCCGGCGGCGCCGCCGCTCTTGTCTCCCGGTCGGGAGTCCCGATCTACGCCTCACGAATAGAGTCCTCCCTATGCGCGGATCCGATATTGGAACCGAGCTTCGTATGGGGTGGGTTTCCTCCCCGTGAACTCAAAAATAAGTTTTTCGTAGCTCCATCCTGCGCCGTTTCGGCATTATCAGAAGACGGCTCGCTTCCGCCTGCTCTGGCGGGCGCCGCGGTTATTCCGCTTCCCGGACACTTCTTTTCCCAGTGCGGCTTTCTAGCCGACGGCGTATTATTCGCGGGTGATGCTCTTTTCGGTACTCTTTCGATCGAGAAGCACCCCGTCTTTTTCGTGTACGACGTCGCGGCGTTTCTCTCTTCTTTGGACAAAATCGCCGCGGCCGGAGCGCGTATGGTGATACCCAGCCATGGAACTCCGACGGAAGACGTCGCTTCACTCATTTCGATCAACCGGGCCGCTGTGGAACGTGCCGCGTCCGTCGTCGGCGAAGCCTGCGCGGGAGGAGCTTCGTTCGAGGATGTGCTGGCATTTGTCTGCGTTCGCTTCGGTATCAAGCTCGATTGGGCGCAATACGCTCTGGTCGGTTCAACCGTCAGGTCGTACTTGGTGTACCTTCGTGAACAAAGTGTGGTCGACGTAGAATTCTCGGATGGACGTATGCTCTGGCGGGCGCAATGAGATGACTATGTTGCAGAATTGCATCATATGTCGCGTGATACGGTATTTTGATGATCGGCGCTACGTATCCTTTAATATATTTATACCCAGGTCTAGCTGATCATCACAAGAAACTCTACACACTCCTAAATCTTTTTTATCAAAACTCTTTTCGCCGTAAGGCCTTGAGCGATTCTAAAACTCATAGCTGTACTTGCACTTAGTTCTTTGGCATGATTCTTGCTATGCCTTCTCTGATCTGTAAATTCAGTGGAGGCTTTTGATGAAACGTGGTTTGATTTCTCTTGTTTTCACTCTCGCTGTTGCGGCTCCCACGCTTTTTGCCGGAGGTTCCGCCGAAGAAGTCCGCGACTACGACGGTATGGTCATCGGTGATCCCGTGATCACGACTTCCACCGACGGAAAAACCATCGTATCGGTTGAAATGCTCACGCAGGGAAAGAAAATCACCCTTAAGACCAATAGTTTTGAAAGCGCCAAGGCGGCCGCTCTTGTCGCCGATCTCAAGCAAGGTAACTTGGTGGATTACCGCAAATCCGGGGAGATGGTCTTGATCCCCGTGGACGCCGCCTCCGCGTTCCACAAGGTGCTCGCGAAAAATGAAACCAAGGAAGTCGCGCCGGATCCCAATGCTTCCTACATCTACTCTATGAAGACTGTCCAAAAAAAAGGACCGAAGGAAACCCAGTTCGATACCATGAAATACGGCCCTGAGCTTTCGCCGATCAACGGGACGGCCGGCAACATGGTCGCGGCCGGGTGGGTCTACGCTAAAACAGGGAAAACGATCACGATCGGCGACGGCCGGCTGGTTACCGAGGACATCAGCGGCAGACCGCTGCCGAGTCCCTCAAAACGCTATGAGGAAACGTACAACGTCGCCGACGACGTTGCCGTATACCACGTGAATACTGACGATTATTCCAAATCAACCGTGTCCGATTTCGCCTCAATTCCGCTTGCCGCGAATTACGATTACGCGACGAAGAACCGGCAGGCAGTATTCGTCGTATTCGATAAAAACTACACGCAGGCTGCTGCCGCGAAAGTGAGCGCCGTTTATTACTTCACTCCGCAATCGGTCACCGACGGAAAACCCGTGTGGGACGTTCAGACAAGAAGTTCTTGTCTCAACGATAAGGGCACCGATCCGGTTTCCGGAAAGCCCTACGTTTCCATCAATGCCACCAGCGTTATCGAAGCGCCGCACACCCGCAGCACTGAACCATTCGAAATCGTCAAGAACACATTCTATTATATCGGCGACAACGAAGTGGCCGTATACCTGTTCAACGCCGACATGGGCACCAAGGATACCGCCGACGACCGACTCATCATGGTAGACGCCGGCTGGCCGTACAACGGCTACCAGTATTGGAAAAATATCGAGGCGCTCGGCTTCGATCCGCGCAAGATAACCGACATCATGCTCACGCACGGCCACATGGACCACTACGGCACCGTGATGGAACTGGTGACCATGATTGAGAACGCGGGCCGCAAAGTGACCTTGTACGGCAGCAGGGACGATACGTTCGGCCTCACCAAAGACGGCATGGGCAATTCCTGGAACATCAAAGGCGCTCTGCCCGCCGATGAAATGGACATCCGGAAAAAAACCTCGATCATGTACGAGTTCGATACGTACATGGATTTCGGGAACGTGCGGATTCTGGTCACCCCGACCCCGGGCCATACTCCGGGGACCGGCTCGTTCGTCTTCAAGGTGAAGAATCCGGATAGCGCGGAATGGGTTAGTTTCGGCTATATGGGCGGCTATGGTTTTAACGGTTTATACACGCCTAATCCGTCCAACGGCTTCCTCCGCTTGGGTTTTCAACTCGGGCTGGCCTGGCTGCAGCAGATGGTGGATGTGGATTACGTCGCGCCCCAGCACACCAACCAGTACCCGATTGTGGATGTCTACCAGGCGCTCAAGGCCTACAACAACGATCCGACGAACGCGGGCAAACCGCTGACTATGTTGGACGCGTTGGGGAAGAACGAGTTCGTCAATTTCCTTGAGAAACGTTATTCGGTTGTCACCAACATCGCCAGCGACATCAACGATTCACGTTACAAGAGCGTCGAGACTTCAGGTCCTTTCAAACCTGGGCGCGAATACGGCTCTTCCAACGTGAAAGCGACGCTTCTTGACGGCGGCAAGATTATTCGCGGATTTAACGGCGTCATGAACGTCGCGCCCCAAATTCCGCTTCTCAAGGACGGTATTCTCAACAACACGGACGTCTATACGAAAGATCCGGACGCGTATTACGTCCAGTTTTATATCGATGTGCTGGATGATTACCGCGGCTTCCTTCCCGCCGGCGGCCCCGTGGAATCCATGCGGTCCACGCCCGGTACTCCGGAAATCCTGCGGACCCAGCGGCTCGATTCCAAGGCGGATGCCGAGGCTATCCTCGCATCGGTGAAAAAGGGCGAAACATACCTGATCAACCTGACCGCCGCCAGCGCGATCTTCGTTCCTCGCAATGCCGCCGAAACTTTCAGACCGGCGCGGTGACCTATCGGGCCGCCCTGAAAAGCGGCTTGTTTTTGAAATGGAGAATTCAATAAGGAGATACCCATGAAGAAATTTCTGATAACGTTCATCGCGTGCGTTTGTTTCGTTTCGGGCGCTTCGGCGCTGGAAATCAAACAATTCCCGAAAAGCGGCGACATGTATAAAATGCTGAATCCGGCGGATCCGTATAAAACGGTAATCAGCGGCCTCTTTCGTCAAACGGTAAAAGTCGGTGACGTTGACCGTACGTTCCTGGTCTATATCGCCAAGGACAACGCGCAATATCAGCCCTATGTGGTAATCGTTCCCGACGGGAAGCAGGATCCGGTCGCGGTTCTGGAAAAGAGCGGCTGGAAGGAAATCGCCGATGCGGGCGGCATGATCCTTATCGTCGCGGAAACCGTTGATAAAAAATGGAAAGCGGACCGCGATCTGGCGTATCTGGATAAGCTGTATTCCGTCAGCCATGTGCGCAATTGGTACAACGTCCAGAAAGGAAACAACTACCTAGTCGCATACGGCGACGGTTCTTCAGTCGCTCAGTCCTGGGCGATGAAGACGCCCGCGAACTTCTGTTCCTTCGCCACCTTCGGCGACTTCTCCGTCGGCGCGGACTTCATGAAAAAAGCGGGTGACGCGCCCTCAGAGCTCAAGTATATTCCCATGAAGGAAGTGCCGATGCCGGTCTGGATGTTCGTGCCGAAAATGACGGCGGACGTTAAGGCTGTCCTCGACTATTGGAAGTATTCCAATAAAGCGACGGGCGATATGCTGTCCGACGCCAACGCGACGGGGATATTTCTCGCAAAGACTAACGGCATCGACACCCTGATCGACGAGCAGGATTATTTGGCGCAGACCCGCTACACCGTTGTCAAAGACGCCTCGGCCTTGAATCCAAAACGGACGGCGATAGTCTGGAAGTTCCTTTCCAGCGTGATTCGTCCCGTGGCTCTGGCTAATGGCGACCTCCGCGCCGCGCGCTCCACCGAAGAGTGGGGCGCGGTCAAGAAGACCATCGTCGTCGATGGAATCACCCGTTACTGGATCGAGTTTGTTCCCAAGACGCTGCGCAAGACCGCCGATGGCGTCGCTCCGCTGGTCGTCTACTGCCACGGCAATAATAATACCGCCGAGGCCATCGTCGACCGCACCGAAATCTTCAAGTGCGCCGCCGAGCGGGGGGTCATCGTCGCGGTCCCCACCGGCGCCCTGTACAACGACTTGAAGCAGATGCCCAATCCTCGTTGGAACCTGGAAGAGAAAGCGGACGAATGGAACGATTACTCGTTCATCCGCGAGATGGTTAAAGACGTCACCTCCCGCCTGCCGGTCGACAAAAGCCGCATCTATCTTTCCGGTCAGTCTTACGGTTCCATGGCGACGATGGCTTTTTCCTTGCGCATGAACGACATCTTCGCGGCGGGCGCCTCGACTGCCGCGTTCGTTATCGGCGATGATCGGCTCCTTTACAAATCGCCGAAGATTCTCCAAGGCAATAAGACGCCGATCTTCCTTATCCTGGGCGAAAAAGATATGCCTCCTTTCCTCAATCCCGCGGATACGGAACTGAACATGTCATATTGGATCGACCGAAACAAGGTCGGGGCTTACGATTCGCCCGTCGGGAAGTATAAAGACGGCCGGTACAACATTACCGTTTGGGCCAATCAGGACGGAGTCCCCTTGGTTCAGTTCGCCAAGGTCGACGAGAAGCCGCACACGCCGCTTCCGATGGACAACTTCATCATGTACGACACCTATCTTTCCAAATTCAGCCGGGGAGAGGACGGGACGCTCTACTACTTGGGAAAAGCCGTAAAGTAAAACTTTGAAAGAAGCCGGGGAGCGCGCCGTATGTTACGGTGGCTCCCCGGTCCCATCGCTTCAATACTGTTCGCGCGCGTTCAAAGAAATTCAGGGAGCAGATATGAAAAGAATTATGTGCGTTATTCTACTTGTAGCCTCCGCAGGCATATTATTCGCGGGAGGAAAAGCCGATCAGGCATCCGCGGATGGAACGCAGTCTTCCCTCACGGTCAAGTTCACCCCTCAAACCGAGATCCGGAAACTACCGGAAGTAGCGTCTCTCTACGGTAAGCTGGATCTCTCCGATCCGTATAAGACTGTCGTCTCAGGCCTTTTCCGACAGACCGTGACGATGAAAGAGGAAAGTCGAAGCTTCTTGGTGTACGTCGCCGAAAACAATCGCCAGGCGGAGCCGTACGTATGCCTGATTCCCGATTCAAAGCAGGATCCGAGAGAATTGCTTGAAATGAACGGCTGGAAGGCGATCGCGGACGCGAACGGTTTGATTTTGGTGATAATGGAAAGCCGAAACGGAGCCTGGGACCTTGAAAAGGACATGGCTTATTTGAGCGCTATGTACAGCCAAAGCCGTGCCCGGCAGTGGTACAACGTGCAGAAGGGGAACAGTTATCTGGTCGGGTACGGTGACGGCGCGAACCTCGCTCAGGCGTGGACTATGCGCGCCCCGACGAATTTCGCTTCCGTCGCGACCTTCGGGCAAGTATCCTTGAGCCGGGATTTTATGTCCGCGGCAGCTGCCGTCAAAACGGAGAGTCCCGCCGTCAAGAACAATACTATACCCGTGCCGATGTGGATGTTCGTGGAGTCGTACGGGAAGACGGAGCAAGCCGTCCTGGACTACTGGAAAGGGGCCAACAAGGCCGACCTCACGCAGGTTTACAAGAATAGCGATGTCACCGAGCTGTACCTTGCAAAACCGGACGCCCGCTCAACCTTGGTCGATGAGCAGGATACCGTCGCTCAGCCCCGCCTGAGCTGGATAGACCCCATGCGCCCATCCCTTCCGACAACACCATGCTCTATGACGGTTTTCTGTCCAAATGGAGCCGAGGAGAAAACGGAACCTTATTCTACATGGGCGCGCAGGTGAAATAGCGGTTTTTACCCTTCAATTCCCAGCTCGATACCGTATTCCTTCATTTTCCGCCAGAGCGTGGAGCGGTCCATGCCGAGCGCTCCGGCGGCTTTTGTTTTTTTGAAGCCGCATTTCTTCAGCGCCCGCTTGATATGATCTTTCTCTATTTTTCGTACGTCCTCGGAAAGACTTTTGGGCTCGTCGATAGCGCGGATCTCCGCTATGGTTTTTTGTATAATTGTCGTATCCGAAAAGATCTCCGCGGCTTCGTCCCCCGTGATAATGCTGGTTTTGTTCAAGGCGATAAGCTGTTCGCATACATTGCGCAATTCCCGGATGTTACCGTCCCACGGGTGCCGCAAAAAAAGACGGCGCGCTTCCGTTTCAAGGATGATTTTTTTACCGGTCCGGTCCGAGGCGGTCCGCGTCAGGAACTGGTCGGCAATCAAAAGGATGTCATTCCCTCTTTCTCTGAGGGGCGGGATGCGAAGCTGCATGACGGCTAATCGATAATAGAGATCTTCTCGGAACGTTCCCGCCTTTACCAACGGCTTAAGATCTTTGTTGCTCGCGCAGACGATACGGAGATCCAAGGGAATAACCGTATCGTGGCCGATGCGCATGACTTCGCTTTCCTGTATGACGCGTAAAAGCTTGCCTTGTAGGTTCAGGGGGATTTCAGACACTTCATCCAAAAAGAGCGTCCCGCCGTGGGCCAGCTCGAAGTATCCCATCCGTCCTTCTTTCGCGGCGTCGGTGAACGCGCCTCCCGCATAGCCGAAGAATTCGCTCTCCATCAAGCTCTCCGGTATGGCTGCGCAATTCACCGCCACGAAGGGCCCGTGATGCCGTTCACTCTGGTTATGCACGCTCTGCGCGAAAAGTTCTTTGCCGGTTCCCGTATCGCCGAGTATCAGCATATTGGATTGCGTGCGCGCAAACGTTTTCGCGTTGTCGATGGTCTTCTTGATCGCCGGACTCTCCCCGGTAATGTCGCCGAAAGTATACTTCGCTACCAATCCGCGCTGATGGAGCTTGTTTCGGATTTTAATCTCCGTGTCCTGTACGTTCGTAATGTCCTGAAAGGTGATCACATTGCCGATCAACTCTCCGCCTAGGCAAGCACCGGTTTTATCGATGATTATTTTTTTTCGGCCGATTTTTATCAGCTCGTCGGATCTATCCTTCTCATCGGTAATCAATTCGCGGAATGTCCGCTCGTTTATCGCGTCATCAATCGGTTTGTCGATGTACGCGGCTGTTCCGAGGCTGAGTGTTTTTCGCGCCGCCGCGTTGATTTGGATAATTCGATTCGATCTATCCGTCGTGATGATACCTTCGTGGGAATGGTCCAGTATCGTCTCAAAGCGCGCCGCCCGTTCGCGTTCCATTCGATGTATGACGGAAATGTGTTGCGCTTCAGTTAGGGCGAGCCATATGGATTCCTGACTGCTTGAGAGGAAGGCAGTTGACAAATTCTTCGCCTTTGCCGCTTGGATCGTTCGCACTCCGCCGACAATATGCCTGATATCTTCCTTAACGACTTTATCCATCAAGGAGGATAGGGTCGCCTCATCGAGAGATTCACGATAGATGTCGAAGGGAATTATGTTGAGGTTGAGAATTTTACCGGCGATGTCGGCATGGTTTTGACTGTTTCCGAACCCGATCAAAGCGATGCGCTTCCCCACGATATCCATATCGTTGAACTCATGAATGGCCGCAATCACATCTATAGCCGTTATGGGAATTTCGACGATGGGGATCGTCGGGTTCTTTTTTTTCAGTTGGATTGCCGTAATCCCGCGGGCTACGATGATGTCCGGATTGAACGCGCCGAGATCAACCGCGTCACCATCCAATTCGACGATGATGTCGACGCGCGCGTATCCTTTCGTGCCGGTGTTTTTCTCGTAATACCGCTTATGCGCTTCGATGGTCTTTTGAACAGTTCGTTTGATCTCTTCGGATGACACTATGAATAGAATAGAGGCCATCTTATCAACCTATTTCCTTATTTTGGAGATTCCCGATCAAATCTTCGAACTCCGCAAGAGCGATCGCCGTCGCCCCCCATACTATTCGGTTTGAACAGCGGTAGCAGGGCGCCTGCCGCTCGTTACCGGTACGGTTCAGGATGATCGTTCCCTTAGCCGCGTCATCGATAAGCTCGTTCAAGGAAACGTGAAACCAATCGGCGACTTCCGCGGGTGAAGGCTTGAACAGCGGTCGTTCGGCCGCGTACGCTACGACAGGCGTCACGTGAAAACGGCTGATGTTCACCGCGAGCGGCGTCAACGCTCCCAGGACTTCGATCCCCTCGGTATCGATCCCGAGCTCTTCCCTCGCTTCCCTGAGCGCCGCTTCCACTTCCGTTTCGTCTTTTTCCACCGCGCCGCCGGGAAACGCCACCTGTCCCCCGTGCGGACCCGGCCCCGCGCTCCGCACGATCAGCGGAAAACGAAAAACTCCATCCTCAGGGTACAACAGGATTAATACCGCCGCCCGCCTGAAATCCGTGCCGCTTTCAAGCGTATGATGCCGCCACTCCGGAGCCATCCTCAATTGCGCCGCCCTTCCCGGCAACGGCCCCTTAAGCGCCTCACGTAACCGCTCGATGAAGGAATCCATACTTCTCATCGTAGCCGACTCTGTGCTCTCATTTCTAGGAGACACCCACCTCATCCCCACCTTGGTCCGCGAAATGCCGTTATCTCAAAAAGGGTAGGGGGCCTCCGGGGGGAATGCGGGTGAGCGGATCCGCAGGACCTACTGGTCCGAGGACTAGCGAATCCCGCGTTCTCCCCGGAGGCCCCCGGCCCATATTTCCGGATAACGGCATTTCACGGTTCATTGACGGTGTGCATGAGGCCGGGTATTCTTGCATCTATGTATATGGTGCGGGTAGAGGCGGATTTTGCGGCGGCGCATTCATTGACCCATTATCATGGTAAGTGCGAGCGGTTGCATGGGCATAACTACGTGGTGCGTGCGTACGCGAAGGGAGCGGAATTGGGGGAGGGGGGCATGCTCTTGGACTTCGGTGTCCTCAAGGGAGCGCTGCGAAAAATTTGCGGCGAGCTGGATCACTCTAACTTGAACGATGTTGCCGCTTTCCAAAGCGACCCAAGCGCCGAACGGATCGCCCGCTACGTATTCGATGGTATCGAACGCGAACTACCCGCCGTTGAAGCCGCTCTGTTGTGCGCGGTGGAAGTATTCGAGACGCCGACCAGTATGGCCCGGTACGAGCGCTAGAGTGGTGGCCGGCATCGATCTTTCTTCTCCTTACCTGACGCGCGGCCTTATCGCGTACATTGGTAATAAACGCTCGCTCCTGCCGTTCCTTTCCGCATCCTTTTCTCGTTGCGCTTCCGCGGTTTCCACTTCTCATCCGCTCCGCTTTCTGGATCCCTTCGCCGGTTCGGGTGGCGTATCCCGACTCGGCCGGGCCTTGGGTTTTGCGGTTTTTTCCAACGACCGCGAATACTACGCGGCAATTATTGCCCGTTGCCGAGTCGTTATGGATCACTCGCGCCTGGAAGCGGCTTTCGCCTGCGAGGGAGGAAGCGCGAAAGCCTTCGAGTCCTTGGACGCTTTCGCTCGCGGGGATTCTCCGTTCAACGCGGAACCGTACATCGCGCGACACTACGCACCCAAAGACACCGAGACGGCCGATTGGCGTTCCGAACGGCTTTTCTATACGGCGGAAAACGCACGTTATATCGATCGCGCGCGTGAAGCGATTGAGCTCCGCTATCCGATAGATCCGCTTGATCCTGCGGTAGATGAGACCAAAGCCGACGCGAAAGCCGCGCTGCTCGACTCGCTCTTGTACGAGGCTGCCACCCGCGTGAACACTTCCGGCGTCTTCAAAGCCTGTCACCGCGGTTTCGGCGGACACGGGGGGGACGCGCTTACGCGCATCATGGCGCCGATCCGTTTGAGTCCCCCGGATCTCGTTTCAGGCCCCGCGGCGATAGCCGCCGCCCGAGACGCGGCTGCCTTCTGCGCCGCGCATAGCGGGAAGCATTCAGCGGACATCGTTTATATCGATCCTCCCTACAACCAGCACCAGTACGGTTCCAATTATCACCTGTTGACGACGATAGCCCGCTGGGACAAACCGCCGATTCCCGACGATCGTGATCAGTCGGGATTTCTGTCTGACCGCTCAGGAATCCGCGCCGACTGGGTCGCCACGCGCTCGGACTTTTGTCGGCGGGGTAGGGCAGCGCCAGCGTTCGCTTCGCTTCTTGATTCCATCGATTCCCGCTTTATTCTGGTCTCCTACAACGACGGCGGCATCGTTCCGCTTGAGGAATTGCGGGACATTTTGGAAGCGCGCGGAAAGCTGCGGATAGAGGCGGTCCCTTACGTCGCCTACCGCGGCGGCAAGCAGAGCGCGACGCGCACCGAACGCACAAGCGAATTGTTGTTCGTGTTGGATACAAGCGGAACGGCGCGATCATCGGTCAACATGACAGCTACGGGTGAGCTGCGCCGCATCCGGGCTTTCGGCGCGTTGGAAGCTTTAAAAAAAGAGCGATTCGCTCCGCGACGCATGGTCGACTCTCCGTCGCTCGGCAGTAGCGTGAATAAGCTTATCGGACCTGACGGACGGCTGCTCCTGAATGGGATCGATCCGGATTCTCTATCGCTCGACCGCCTTGAAAGTGTGATCGCGGCGCTTCAGCGACGCGCGTGCGCCGGCAATATGGAGGCCTTCGATGTCGTGTATGACCTTCTGCGGGGAGCGATTGAAAACCGCGGAGAACGAAAAAAACGCGAACTTGAACGGCTGGGCAGAGACGCGCTGGCGCTCCTGAAAAAAATCGCGTTCCGCAAATACGCGAACGAATACGGCCCGCGTTCCCTGCTGCTCCGGTCCGTGCTTGAAACCCTTTCCTCTGCGCGTTTGATCGATTCCTTGGATGCGCTCGACGGCCGTGCTGCGTTGCGCGGCGTAGCCCCGCCGTCGATGACCCAAGATCGGTGCGGCCGCCTTATTTCTTCGGCTGCTTCGCGATAACCAGTTCCTTGATTTTCTCGTACACGCCTTTGGGTAAGATGTTGCGGGAAACCAATTGATCCTTTTTCGCGTAAGGGCGACCCGCGATTATTTTTTTCGAATAGACTTCGCCGATACCGGGCAAGGCCTTCAGCTGATCCTCGGTCGCGGAATTAAGGTCGATCTGCGCTGTCTTCGATCCTTGAACCGATTCCGTTTTTTTTGAGTCGGTCGGTTTGTCCGCCGCGAAAGACGGAAATACGAACATCACCGATAACGCAAGCGCCAGCACAACAAAAATGGTTCTTCTCATGTCCCATTCCTCCGTAATTCGCTAAAGCTTAAAAACGCCGAATATCGCGACCGCGATGCCGACCGCGCAGGAAACGATTGAAGCGATGAATAATCCTTTCGCGGACGATTGCGCCCCGGCCGCGAGCTGTTCCTCACTCTTCAGACTGATAATAAAAGATGCTCCCTTCGCGCTCGGCTTGCAGACCCGCAGCCGACCGTCCCGATCAACCGCTTCCCCGAGTACATAGACGGGCCGCCCGACGGGGATCGCGCTTTCCTCAAACCGATATCCAAGCGTCCTTCGGCCTCCGGCAAGCGCCGCGAATCCGGTCGGATTGAAGTCGTAAGAACCGAAGCGGAGTCTTTCGCCTCGGTTTTCTCCCTGTCTGAACTGGGAGAAAACCTTTTCGTCGACGAATGAGGCGCCTTCAGGGTCCACTTCTATCGACCCGCTTGAATCCCGTACGAGGAAGTGAACGCTCCGTGCGTTTGAGGCGACTGTCTCGGAACCGCGCCGCGTTCGCTGGACTTGCTCTCCCTTATCATCCTTTTCCCAGTAGGTTTCTTCGTATTCCCGGGTAACGCTCATCGAATAGCGTACGCAGGCCGTGTCGCTCAATTCGGACACCAGCGGGTCGGCGCATTCGATCACGCCTTTCACTTCCGTGACCTGGTTGAAGGAACCGGCGCCGATGTCCTTAGCCACCGCCCCCGCGAGTTCCGCGAGCTGCGCCGAACTTGACGTCTCCGTCGACTTCATTTCTCCGAGTTTCTTCTTCTGTCCCTGAGACGCGAAGTACAAACCGACCGCGATGAGAACCAACACAATTCCGGTAATGATGAACGGCATGGAAGCCTCCTTATCTCACTTTGAAATAATTATAGATTGAGGCTTGGCTCCTGTCGCGTACGGCGATCCGGAAACTTCCGATAAAGAGCCGGTACTGGCGTTTATGGCGAAAGCGGCGACTTTATCGGCATTAAAACGAGTCGCGTACACGAACTTCCCGGAGGGATCAACGCAAACGGAGCTAGGACCATTATCCACTTGGAACGGCGAACCGGTAATTTCCGTTAAAGCGCCGCTGCCGTTCATCGAATAGGCGGAAATGTTCTGGCTGTAGAGATTGGCGACGTAAACGAATTGTCCCGTCGGATCCACCGCGATAGATCTCGGGTCCTCGCCTGTCGCGTACGGAGAGCCTACTTCCGCTAATGCGCCGGTACTCGAATCGATCGAATACACGACAATCTTATTGTTCGGGTCCGCTCCAACCATCGCGCTGGACAGAGTCGCCAAAAGATAGGTTCCGGCAGGAGTCGCCGCGACCGAAGAAATTGAAGAGGTAGTGACGACCGGCGCCGCGATTCCAGTGAGTCCGGACAGAACGCCCGTACTCGGGTCTCTTATATATACGCAGATTCCGCTGCCGCCGCCGACGATAACGAATTTCCCCGAACTTGCGACGCAAGCGGCCCCGTACGATAACGGAAAAGGGGATCCCGATATTGCCGATAACGCGCCCAGAGTGGTAGTTGTATCGATCACGAATGCTGAGACTTTTGACGAATTCTGATCGGCGGCATAAACGAATTTGCCGGAAGAATCAACAACGATAGAAACAGGATCCGTTGCCTGTACGGTTCCCGTCGCGAAGGGGGAGCCGCTGACTTCTGTAAGCGCGCCCGAAGTAGAATTGACGGTGAAGGCGCTTATCTTGTTTTTATTGTAATCCGCGACGAAGGCGAATTGTCCCGCGGGATCGACCGTTATCGATTGCGGGTAGGCCAGCGATTCCAACGCGAACGGCGACCCGCCGACTGCCGCCAGCTGTCCGGTGTACGGGTTGATCGTATACGCCGAGACAGTGTGCCCTTGATAATTGGCCACGTACGCGAACTTCCCCGAACCGGAGACCGGGAGGTATGGCGCGGTGATCGCGACGCTGGATACCGCGCTTTCCAGGGAGGAATTGGCGGCGGTAACGACGAAGTAATAGATGGTTCCGTTAGTTAATGTAGCGCTTCCGGGATTCACGATTCCGGCGCTTGACGCGATCGTTCCTCCGGAAGCCGTCAGCGTGACTGTATATCCGGAGATTCCGGTGATTTTATTCGTGCTGGAGATATTCGCTCCGGCTGAACTCGTGGCGTAGTAAACATTGAAACTAGTCGCGGACATCGGAGTCCAGGAAACGGTAACCGAGTTGTCGCCGCCGACCACCACTACTCCTGAGGGTATGGCAGGTGCGGGCTTCGGAGTGGCGGAGACTTCACTGGAAGGCGCGCTTTCTCCGGAGGAATTGACCGCGGTGACGACGAAGTAGTAAATCGTGTTGTTGCTGAGCCCGGTAACGGAGACGCCGCTTGTTACTCCGTTTTTTTGGGTTCCGCTGGTGCCCGAGTTTGAGCTCGTTGAATAATACACATTGTAGGATGCGGCCCCGCTTACGGACGTCCAGGTCAAGGTTACTTGCGTATTACCGGCGACTGCTTGCAATCCAGTCGGAATCGATGGCAGAGAACTACTTTGGCCGCCCCCTCCGAATAATTGATCGCAGCCGACTAAGCTCACCGCAAGCGCCAAAGCCCAAGCGAACAATGCTGCTCTTTTCATTCCTACCTTCTCCTTTATTGAACCTTGATACCTAAAACGTAGGCGGACACATACGCGCTGTTTACGGTGAGATCGGTACGCGTCCCGTTCTTCCAATAGCAGGGTGTGTAGACGGTCCCGGAAACTCTAAAACCGGAGGCGTATACGTCGGTTCCCGATAGGGCGATGCCGGTCGCCAATCCCAAGTCACCCGCCGGGACGGACAAGACGGTCTGCGCGCCGTTTTTCCAGTAGCAGGGCGTGCTGGCGCTCGTGACGCCGGACACATAGATGTCGCTTCCGGAAACGGCTATGCCCATGAATAGCAGACCGCCTGGTCCTGAACCGTCGGGCAAATCCGTCCGGGCGGTGCCTACCCAGTAACAAGCGACGTTAGTGCCCAAATTGTCCTTGGTGAAGCCGCTCGTATAGACGGTGCCGTTGACTACTTTTATTCCGGCGGTATAGCCGTTTTTCGTCGCGTCTTTTACAGGGAGCGCGGTGGGTGACGCGTCGTTGACCCAGTAGCAGGGTGTGACCAGGTTCGTACCGTCAACAGTGTGACCGGCCGTGTACACTATTCCGTTCTCAACGGTCAGACTCCACGCCATACCTTGTACACCGCCGCTCGGCAGGGGAAGGTCGTGCCGCGTCCCGTTAACCCAGTAGCAGGGAACATTGTTGAAAAAGGAATCCATCGTGTAGCCGGAAACGTATACGACGCCCCCGGATACGACGATGCAGTTGGCCTGACCGCCTTGGCTTGAAACTCGGGAAAGCGCGGTGCGTACCCCGTTTTTCCAATAACTGGGAATGAAATTGTTGGAGTCGGCGGTATCGATGAAATAACCGGCAACGTAGATATCGCTGCCGGATACGTCTATTCCCTGACCAACGGACGGTTCCGATAGATCGGTGCGCACCCCGTCGGTCCAGTAGGCGGCGACCGAATCGCTGGAACTGTTGTAGTTCAAGCCGACAAGGTAGACCTTGGGAACAGTCGTAGGATTCTCACCGCTATTCCCTCCGAAAATCTCCGCAATCTGCCCGCAACCGATGAACAACAGCGGAATCGCGAAACACCACGCAACCAATCTCTTCATATTGAATGCCTCCTGAAGTCGGCTGGAATCCGGGACTTTTCAAAGGAACAATATGAAATGATTATATGTGATTCAGTCAGGTATAAATTGTAGCATGAATTATGTAGATACCGTTAACGATTTTTAAAAATATTAATATTGTAAAATAATGAGTATGTGTGTATTTCTGAACGCGAGTGCGGTTTATGCGATTTTTATCAAAATTCGTCGGACCTATATCTCCGCTCGTACTCTTCCGCCAGGCCATCCACCCAAAATAGTGAATCCTCTCCGATCCGATCGATCCGAATCCGTTCTTTCGGGAAATCGATTACGGGAATACCCTGGATGCGATTAACACAGCGCGTATGGGCTAAAGCCGTCGTCGGTCCGCAGGGAACCGTACGGCCGCCTCGTATCGCTTCGATGGTCCGCCGTAGTTTTGAGAACGGCTCTTTGTCCGGGTTCCCGTACTCTTTTTCGCGACCGTCCGCAAAGCGGGCGATAATCTTATGATCGGAGCCGAAGTCAAGGGTGGCATCCGTGAAGCGTGCGCTGAACCGGGGGCCGCTCACTTCTCGGATCGTATGGGATACATACATCCGCAAGACGGTTCCCGGTTCCGTCCTCATTCGTACGGCGGCGGTATCATAATTCTCAATGGGATTCGCTCGGAAAAGTTCGGCTTGAATTTCCGTGGGTTGTGCCGCGGTATGCGGCTCCTTACCGAACAGGAACAGCATATTGTGGAGAAAATGGGCGGCGGCATTGTTTATCGGGCTGTCCAAAACCCAGTCTCCGGTATCCGTTCGCACGCGTCCCGCCCAGGAATTCCGCGTAAAATACGACCTATTGCGCGGCCAGAGCACCAGCGTCTTCATTTCCTGGGCTTTCCCGAATAGACCGGATTGTATATCTTTTTTCAGCTCTTCGACCGCGTCGGAAAAGGACCATTGGTATCCGATAGCCACTATTTTCCCGGAGGTCTTTTCCGCGGCGATCAAGCGCTCGCCTTCTTCCTCCAAGGCGCACAGGGGTTTTTCGCACAAAACGTTGGATCCATGGGATAGCGCGGCGATGGACAGCGGCACATGCAGGTGAATCGGCGCCGCAACGATTACCAGGTCGGCGCCGGCTTTTCGGTAGAAGGTTTCCAGGTCGGGGTAAATGGGAATACCCGCGGCCGCAAGGTCGGGCGCGAATGCGGATCGCTCGGGAACTACATCGATACCCGCGACTAAGCGCGCGTCCGGTTCCAAGCCGCCCTTGAGAATATGGGAAAGATATTGTTCTCCGTACCCGCCGAGACCTATCAGCGCTATTGTCGTCTGTTCCGTCATCCTTTCAATCCCGTTGTGGCTACCCCTTGGGTCAAGTATTTCTGGAAAGCGATGAACAGCACGAATACCGGCAGCAGCGAAAGGAAACTCATAGCGAAAATAGCGCCCCAATCGGTCAATCCGGCCGGATCGGCGAAGGAACGCAGCGCGAGAGACAGGGTATAGAGTTTCGGGTTATTCAGATAGATGAGGGGGGCTAAAAAATCTCCCCAGGTCCAATAAAACGAAAATATGGAAGCCGTGAACATGGCCGGCTTCAGCAGCGGAAGCAGGATGTGGGAGAAAATAAAGAAACGTCCACACCCGTCTATTTCCGCGGCTTCATCCAAATCGCGCGGAATGCCGCGGATGAACTGCATCAACATGAAGATGAAGAAAGCTTGGCCGAACAAGCGGGGCACCAATAACGGAAGGAATGAATTGATCCACCCCATGCGGCTGAACATGATGTATTGGGGAATCAATTGGATTTGAGCGGGAAGCATCAAGGTCGTGATCATGCAGGCGAACCAAATTTTCTTCCCCGGAAATTCTATGCGCGCGAAGCCGTAAGCCACAACCGAGGAGGACATGATGGCGAACAGTGTGCCCAATCCGGAATATAAAAACGAATTCAAATAAAATACGTCAAAACCGACTCCCCCGAAGCCCTTCCATCCGTTGGCGTAGTTTTTCAGTGTGGGAGCGAGAGGTATGAGCGAATTGACCCTGATCCAAATTTCGGAGGCCGGTTTCAATGAACTGGCCGCCAGCCAGAGTATGGGGTAGATCATGAGCAAGCCGAAAAGTCCGATCCCGAAATGAAAGCCGAGGTTGCCGAGAAATTGGTTAAGCGACGATTTTCGGTATCCCATATCAACCCTTCTTTCCCGCTTCGTAGAATACCCAACGCGAGGATGTCTTAAACACGACGCCCGTAAGGATGCCGATTACCACTAAGAGAACCCAAGCCATGCCTGATCCGTAACCCATCTGAAAGTTTTCAAAAGCGCGCCGGTACAGGTAGAGGGCGTAGAAATTCGTCGTATCAAGCGGCTGGCCGTTTGTGATGATAAGAGCGGGCGTGAATACGATGAGGCCGTTGATCATCTGCATGATCAAATTGAACAGAATCACCGGAGTAAGCATCGGGAAGGTGATCTTGATAAATTTCCGAATCGGGCCGGCCCCGTCCATATCCGCCGACTCATAGAGTTCATTCGGTATCTGTTTGAGTCCGGCGAGGAATATGAGCATTGACGAACCGAATTGCCAGGCCGCTAAAATGATAAGCGTCCAAATGGCGAAGCGCGGTTCGCCGGTCCAGGCGGTTTTTGAGGGAAGAGCGAATATCGCGAGCGTCGCGTTGAGGACTCCCTGGGGGCCGAATATTTGACGCCACATCACCGCGACGGCGACGCTCTCGCCGACTATGGACGGCAAATAGTACAAGGCCCTATAGAACGCCGTCCCCCGGCGTCCGGTATTAAGCGCCATTGCCACGGCCAACGCGACGATGAGCCGCAGCGGGATCGCCACGGACGCGTAATACAAAGTGGCGAACACCGACTTCCAATAACGGGGATCCTGCGTGAACATCCGCTTGAAATTAGCCAAGCCCGCCCAGCGGGGGGGACTAAGCAGGTCGTAATCGGTAAAGGACAGATAGAAAGACATGAGGATCGGAATCAGAGTCAGCCCGAAGAAACCGATAAGCCAGGGGGAAATGAACAGATATCCGTGTAGTGCGTCAAGCTTGTGCCGCTGCCTAAGCGAATGCGTCATGTGGATGGTCCTTACGAAAGGATTGAAAAATTCCCTTCGGGCTTCGTGGCTTTCCGAAGGGAATCGCGCAATGGGCTTGCGTTTCGCCTTAGTTCTTTGAAAGGATCACGCCCGCCTGGGTCCTGAGCGTCTTAACCGCGTCTTCCGGAGTCGCGACTCTGAACAAAACTTTTTCGGCTACTTCGGGCTTGAATACGTTGTCGATCAGTTCGCTTGCGTGCGCCGGGTCCGGCGGCGGAGTCGGGCTGTTATCCAGAGAGACGCGTTCGATGAAGGCGAAAACTTCTTGGGATATCTTGGGCAGGAGGGGAGAAAGTTCTTTGCGGATTTTGGCGGAAATGGGCACTCCGCGTTCTGCCATGAGGATCTTGTTGGCTTCTACCGAATTGGTAAAGAAATCGATGAACTTAGCCGCTTCCTCGGGGTTTTTTGATTGCGTGGTTACTGAGAAGTACATGGACGCCTTCAGATAATTTGAGGCCGCGCCGTCCTTAACGGCACGCGGAAGATGGGTCAACGTGAAATTGCGGCCTTCCCCCGCCGCTTTAACCAAGGCGAAAGGCTGGTTGCTCCACATATACGCCATTGCGCCTTTCCCTGAAACAATCGGCTGCAATTCCGGATTATTGGCGTCCGCGTAGGCGGAGATTTGTTCCTGCTTGGACGCGATCGCGCCGGCCTTGTTCAGGCGAAGCACCATTTTTAGATATGCGACGAAGGGCGCGTCATCCGTATACCCCAAGGATTTTCCGTCGGCGCTATACGACCAGCCGCCGAGTCCGAGGTACAAGGATTTCCAAAGTTGTTCATTATCCAGGCCGACGGGACCGCCGTAGATGCCCAGTTTTCCCTTGATGTCCATGGCGATTTTTTCGAAATCCGCCCAGGACCACTTCTGGCTGGGAAGCGGAATACCGGCTTTCTTGAAAGCGTCGACGTCCAATACCATGGTCTGGCTATTTGAACCGAGGTTGATTGCGTACAGTTTCCCGCCGAGCTTCCCCGACGCGAGCAGCGCGGGCGCTATGTCGTCCGTGTTGATGATTTTTTTGCTTATGAAATCGTCCAAGGGGTAGAGCAGGTTGCGGCTCTGCCATTCCGCCAGACGCGCGTAGTCCTGCTGGATGACGTCCGGGAGTTGTCCTCCCGCGGCCATGGTGGTCAGCTTGGTCCAGTAATCGACCCAACCGGCGAATTCGTACACGATGTGCACGTTCGGGTTCAGTTTTTCGTACAACTCGATGACCTTGATGGTTCCTTCGTGGCGGGCTTGGGAACCCCACCAGGCTATCTTCAACTCGATTTTTTTCGCGGGTGCGGAGGCCGGCTCTTTTTTATTCGCACCACACCCCAACCACACGCTCGATGCCGCAAGGGCGCATAGTACCGCCGCGAACACTAGGATTTTTTTCACGAAAGTCCTCCTTTTTAACAAAGCAGCTCTTTCGATAACCCTAGCATCGCTCTCGTAACCCGTGTGGCGCGTTTTGGTTTGAAATGGTATCATTATGTTCGATTGGGGGCGTCAGGCGGATGTATAAAGTACTCATCGTCGACGACGAGGTGGAGATCCGTACCAGTCTTGCGCGTTTTCTGCCGTGGGCGGAATCAGGCTTCGTCGTAGCCGGCCAAGCCGCGGACGGCGAGGAAGCGAAGACCTTCGTCGAGAAGTGCCAGATCGACGTGGTGTTTTGCGACATCCAGATGCCGCGGGTCACCGGCCTGGAATTCGCCCGCTGGGCATTTGAATCGAATAAGCCGTTTATCGTTGTTTTTCTCAGCGCCTACCGAAAATTCGAATTCGCCCAGGAAGCGCTGCGTTACGGCGTTCGCCGTTACCTCGTAAAACCCCCGAACCTCCCCGATTTCGTCGCGGCGCTACTGGCTCTGCGCGAAGAGTTGGACGCGCGTAAAAGGCTCGTTCCTTCGGATTCTCAAGGGATGGATGCGCTGGACCAGATCGTGGAAAACGTCAAAGCCTATATCGCGGGCGATCCCGCGAACGCTACCGTAGCGGAAGCGGCTCGCCTAGTCAAAATGAGTTCCCATTATTTGAGTACGTATTTTAAGGAAAAGACCGGGGAGTCTTTTTCGGATCTCCTGCTTCGGACGAAAATGGAAAAAGCGGCATTCCTGCTGCGGACCCAATCCCTGCTGACGTGCGAAGTAAGCCGCGCGCTCGGCTATACGAATCCAAAGAATTTCACGCGCGCGTTTACTCGGTATTTCGGGAGCGCCCCGCGGGATTTCAAGCGGCCGCCGACTTCCGCGCGGGAAAGAGAAGCGTAACGCTCGCGCCTTTCCCTTCTTCGCTTTCGATGCTGACTTCGGCCGCGTCGCCGTAGCGCAGAGTGAGCCTCCTGACCGTGTTGAAAAGGCCGATATGTCCGCCCTGATGCTCCGGTTTATCCACCCAGCTACGGACTTCCGCAAGACGCGCGGGGCTCATCCCGATTCCATCGTCCGATACCTGAATCAGTACCGCATCGTCTTTTAACCCCGCTTCCACAATTATGCGCCGGCGGCCCGCCGCGTTCCGTATCCCGTGATAGATGGCGTTTTCTATGAGAGGCTGCAAAAGAAGCCTGGTCGCTTCCAGCGGTCGGACATGGGGATCGATGCGCCACTCCACCGAAAAGGTGTCCTTATACCTATGCGACTGTATGGCGACATAGTGCTCCGCGTACACCAGTTCATCCTCCATTGTTACTTCCCGTTCCGGGTTCCCCAGCGAATATTCCAAAAGATGCGCAAGATGCTCGATCATCTCGGTGACCGTATTCGGACCGTTGGTGAAAGCCAGGGCCCCGCAGGAGATGCTCGTGAGGGTGTTGAAGAGGAAATGCGGATTCATTTGGCTTTGGAGCGCGAGCAGTTCAAGCGTTTTTTCCCGCAGTTCACGTTCGGATAATTGCAGCTTGAGAAAACGCCGCTCAACGAAGGTTTTCAAGATGGAATAGACTAGGTCGTGATAGCCGTTTCGTAGTGGGATGGAGGGTTCCGGCAAGGGGTCGCCCCGATTCGCCGCTTGTATTATGTCGATTATCGCGGCGATGCTGCGGAAGCTCCTCCGGCTCAGGCCGTAGGCCGCGCCGAGACCGAGCACGAGGGCCGTGAGCGAAGAAAGCGCGCTGATCAGCGCAAGAGTCAGGGGCAGGCGATAATATTCCACCCGAGGGATCATTGCTTTCAAAACGAAGGGGTATTGGTTCAATACGGTATTGTACTCCACGAAGGATGTTTTCATCCTGTCGCCCGCGGGCGGACCTCCCGCTTCGGCCAGTACGTTTTCCGCGTTGTCCAGGAGTTGAACCTTTCCGTATCCTTCCCTCAGATGCGTCGCCATGAGCTGTTCAAAATAAGCGACATCGATATTCAAAGCTAGGATTCCATTGTATTCGAAGGTTCCGGCACTAAGAATATTCCGGAAAAGGGTGAAGTACCGGTAACGCAGCCGCAGGCCCGGATACGGTTCCACCGTGCGGGGGATGATGCGGTACCCGAGCTCCGAACGATGAATCAGACCATCGTCTATCCACTCCGTGTCATAAAAGCTTTTGCGACTTACCACATCGTCGGCGCTCGTGCCGATCAAGCCGAAAGAGCTATCTATGTAGACGTATACCGATCGAAGGTAGGGACGGACGTTGGAGGCTGATTTCAGGGTCCCCTGGAAGGCTGAACGGGCGCGGACGTCCTGGATCGTTTCCAGCCTTTTGGTGAGGGTCTGTTTCGCCATGGAGGAAAATTCCGCGTCGGTGCTCAGGCCCACCGCGACCGAATCCGTCTCCCGGATGACCGTTTCCACCGCGTCTCGCAGCTGCTCCAAGGAGGCGCGATTGATGACCGACAGTTCCCGGGAGA
>Ga0172379_10002455_pt1 | contig 32656 bp, 32 predicted proteins | sample GrowelOW334metaG_FD_119756 | JGI IMG/M metagenome (GOLD analysis project Ga0172379, IMG submission 119756) | Groundwater microbial communities from an aquifer near a municipal landfill in Southern Ontario, Canada - Groundwater well OW334 metaG | ecosystem: Environmental > Aquatic > Deep...
CCGCCATTTTAGAAATGAAATTACAAACCTTGGCTTCGTTGGAAAGACAAAAAATTGAAGACGAGCTCAAAGAAAAGAAAAAGATAATAAAAGACCTAGAAACCATTTTGTCTTCGCCTAAAAAGATACTTGAAGTTATAGAGCGAGAGCTTTTAGAGATGAAAGAAAAATATGGCGACCCACGAAGAACTCAAATCATTGAATCGGGACTAACCGAATTTAAGGACGAAGATTTAATAGCTCAAGAAGAGGCGATAATTACGTTGTCTTCTAGTGGATATATAAAAAGAATCAACCCCGACACGTTTAAAGTTCAGGGCAGGGGAGGAAAGGGGCTTATCGGTTCGGAGGTTGGAGAGGATGATTTTCTTACCAATCTTTTATATGCTAACACGCACGACAATATTCTTTTTTTCACCGACAGCGGAAAAGTTTATCAGACCAAGGTCTATGAAATTCCCGTTGGTTCAAGAACCGCCAAAGGGAAAATTATCCATAATTTTTTGGATATTCCTCCTTCGGAAGGAATTGGGGCTATTGTTACTTACAGCGATAAATCAGAAGATATTAAATATTTAGTTATGGCTACTTCTAAAGGGATAATTAAGAAAGTTCCCATAGAAGATTTTTCTAACGTCAGGAGAAGTGGAATTATAGCCATTAACTTGAAAAAAGGGGACTTTCTTAAATGGGTAAAACCGTCCTTTGGAAAAGATGAAATAATTTTAGTGACCGCTAAAGGGCAGGCGATCAGATTTAAAGAATCTCAACTAAGACCGATGGGAAGAACCGCTGCTGGTATTAGGGGAATCAAACTAAAAAGCGCTGACTCTGTTATTGGAATTGATATTGTAAATAAAGGTGAAAAATTATTGATTATTATGGAACATGGTTTTGCCAAGCAAACATCTCTAAAAGAATACAAAGTTCAATCTAGGGGAGGGCAGGGAATAAAAACCGCCAAGATTAATCCAAAAACAGGAAATGTGGTAGCTTGTAAAGTAATAAGCGCGGAAGAAGAAGTAATTGTTCTCTCCGCCAAAGGACAAATTATTAAAACAAAGATTTCTGATGTTAGACAAAGCGCTAGGGCCACCAGTGGAGTTAGGGTAATGCGTTTAAAAGATAACGACAAAATTGTAGCCATAATTTGTTTTTAAATGTGATATAATCAGAATATGTCTTTTACAAAAAACCAGATCATTATTATTGGAGCTGTTTTGCTATTGGTAATAATTATTATCTTGGGAGTTTTAGGAGTTATTCCTATCTTTAACAGTGGCGGCTCCGGGGGCGATCCAAACTATCCAACTGATTCGGTCAAAATAGATTTTTGGGGCGTTGGTGATCAGACAAGTTATTTTGAACAAGCCCTTAGTTCATATAAAGCAATCCACGAAAATGTCGAGGTAGTTTATAAAGAATTTGACTCTCTTGAAAGCTATCAAAAAGAGCTTTTCAACGCCTTAGCCGAAAAAAGAGGCCCTGATATTTTTATGATTCCTGCCGCCTGGCCTTATGAGCACTGGGGTAAAATGTCGGCCGCTCCATCTACTATAATTTCAGCCCAAACTGTTTCCAAGTTATTTCCCAGCGTTGTTTCCAAGGATTTTGTTTTAAACGGAAATGTTTTAGCTCTGCCTTTGAATATGGATTCCTTGGCTCTTTTTTATAACAAAGATATTTTTAATTCAAAATCAATTATATCCCTCCCAACCACTTGGGATGAATTTACGGAGCTAATTATAAAAATAAGAGAAATTGGCGACAACAAAAAAATAAATCTTCCGGCAACGGCTTTGGGGGCATATAAAAACATATCTGTGGCTACCGATGTTTTAACCGCTCTTATGTTTCAGTCCGGTTCAACTTTTGTAAATCAAAATCAGTCGGGAGTTTATTTTGACGCTAATGCTCAAAACGGACTTGATTTCTTTATGCAATTTTCCGATCCGATTAATTCTTATTACACCTGGAACGAAGGATTGGGGGATTATATAAGCGAATTTGCTCTGGGAAAGTTGGGAATGATAATTGGATATCAGAGCGATATTGCAAAAATTAAAGCCAAAAACCCATTTCTTAATTTTGAAGTTATAGATCTTCCTCAGATAAAGGGAGCCAGCGCCTCTCAAAAATCAAATGTGGCGGATTATTGGGGCGTTGCTGTTTCGTCTCAGCTTGTTCCTCTTAAAGTTTATGCGTCTTGGGATTTTGTTAAACACCTAACCACAACAGAATCGGTGCTTACGACATATATGAGTTTGTCGGGAAAGTTGCCTGCTCTAAAATCATTGATAGAAGATAATATTTCCGGAGAAAACGGGCCGTTTTTAAGAGGAGCGTTAATTGCCAAAACTTGGCAGAGACGTGATTTTATGGGAGCTAAAAAAGTTTTAGGAAATATGATTTCAGACATTCTTTCTGGTAAGATATCAAAACAACAGGGATTAAGGTTTGCTCAAGAAGAAATAAATAGTCTCTAACAACATGCCAAAAAAAATATTTTATTTAACTTTGTTCGGGTTGGTCTTGTTTAATATTTTTTCAACGAGTTTTGTTTCTGCTCAACCGCAGGAGCCAAACTCTCCGCCAATTATTGTTGTTCCATGTAACAGCGAAGAACCCGACGGAATAAAATGCGAATCAAGGAACGGTAAAATTCCATTAGTTCCTTGTGGAAACGAAGACCCAACAACCAAAACAACTTTAGTTCCATGCACCTTTAAGCATTTTATGGTGATGGTTGATAAGATAATCTGGTTTGCTGTTTTTAGTGTGGCTGTTCCGGTGGGAGTTATTTGGATAATGGTGGGAGGATTTATGATGATGACCGCCCAAGGCAACGAAGGGAAATTTTCCAAAGGAAAGAGTATGGCTCAAGGAGTAATTATTGCTCTATTGATTACATTCGCCGCTTGGTTAATAGTGGACACTCTTATAACCCTCCTGGGGATAAAGGGATAGTTTTATAAAATAATGTTGTTATAATTTAATTATGAAGAAGTTATTTTATTCTATCTTTTTAGCACTTTTTTTGTTTCCTATTCAAAAGTTGGTATTTGCCGATCCTGTTGGACCCACAGATCCGCAACCCAAAACGTCCATAAAACTTAAAAACCCATTAGGTACGGAAAGTTTTTCCGATTTAATAACTAAAGCCACTAATTGGCTTATTATAATTTCAGTTCCTATTCTTACTCTTATGGTTTTATTTGGCGGATTTAATATGTTGACTGCCGGAGGAAATCAGGCCAAGTTTGATAAGGGCAAAAAGATTATATATAATGCCGTTATAGGATTTGCCGTTATATTAGTGGCAAGCAGTTTGGTGTTATTACTAAAAGAATTTTTGGGAGTCAATCAGCCGGCAAATCCATAAATATATGAAAAAAACACTTTTTAGCATTATTATAATACTCAGTTTATTTTCCTTGTTATCTTATCCTGTATTGGCCCAACCTGTTTTGGAACCGATAGTCACAGATTTTCAAGGTGTTCAGAATCTGCTTTTGAAAGCTGTTAAATGGGCATATACAATATTTTTCATATTAGCCATTCTTTTCATACTTCTTGGGGCTTATACGTTTTTGATGTCTGAAGGTAGGCCAGAGAAAGTGAAAGAAGGAGTGGCTCGTTTAAAATATGCGGTTATTGCTATAGTAATAGCTCTAATTTCTACGGGCGTGGCTGCTATTATAGACAATTTCTTAAGGTCGGGAAATTAAAATTAAAAATAAAAAATGATTAAAAAATTTGTTTTAGTATCTTTAAGCTTTTTGTTTATCAATGTTTTCTTTATAAATAGTTTCGTTTTGGCGGCTGTTGCTACTCCACCAACTAGAGAGGAAATTATAAATCCGTTTGGGAGTGATCCTAAATTACGAAGTCCGATAACCGGTCTTAATAGTGTGAGTGCTCAGCCGGGCGGAAGTTGGTCTGCTAAGCAAGTTGTTTTTGGAATTATTCGTTGGATTTACACTATATTCTTTATTGTTGCTGTTCTCTTTATATTGCTTTCCGCTTATAACTTTATTCAAGGGGGGAGTAATGACGCTAAAGTCAAAATTGCCAGAGCTCAATTAAAATATGCCGTTATTGCTATTGTTGTTGCAATTTTAGGAGCCGGTATTCCTATTATTATAGACAACTTCTTGAGATCTGGTGGTAACTACTAATTTTAAAATAATTTGTTATAATTATTTAAAGTAAAAAGGTCGTAAAAATTGAAAATAAATTATGTCAAAAAAATTAATTTCCTCTCTTCTTTTGTTGGCTTTATTTGGGATTTTGAGTACTTCTTTAGTTTCTGCGGCTCCGATTCCGTGTGGACAGCCAGGAGCACTTCCCTGTAATATAGTGAACAATCCGGGAGCTCCAACAACTGTTAGTGGAGCGGTAGCGATATTTACTAAAATAGTTCAGTGGGTCTATACAATTCTGTTTATAGTCGCTGTCCTGTTTATTCTTATCGCCGCTTTCTACTTTATTACCAGCAGTGGAGATGACACCAAAGTCAAAAAAGCCAAGAGTATGCTTCTCTATGCCGTTATCGGTATAGTTGTTGCTTTGCTCTCTTGGGGAATTGTTAAATTTGTTGAAGGATCTCTTAATAAAGGAACTGGAGGCCTCTTATAAAAATAAAAGTTTTGTTAAAACAAAAGAGCCCGATCGCGTGAGCGGTCGGGTCTTTGTTTTTTTTGTGTTCGTTAGGGTGCTCTAAATCGGCCTTGTCAGGAAGAACTCCAGTTTGGCTGTTTTCTCACTGGTGTTGTGGACGATCATTTGGGTGGTCGTCCTGATTTTGGGTAGGGGCACGATGGTGATGGGCTTGGCGCAATCCACAAATGGGGGCACCAAACCCGAGGAAAGGGTCACACTTGCGCACAACCCTTCCTCTCTCTCAAGCCATCGGTAACCCCACTCACCGGGCGGTTCGCCGGGGTTGAGAACGAAGCGAACTGCTACTACGTGTCCAGGCTGGATTGCGACTTGTTTAGTTTGTCCCAGACTGATCTCCGCGACCACTGGGATCTGCCTGACCGCCTCGACGGTCTTGGCGCCGTTGCCTTCGGGCCAGAATGAGACGACGGCGATGGCAACGACAGTCAGAAACAAGAAAATGAAAAGAAAACATCCTCTGGCTCTTGGTGTCCAAGGAGGAGACGCTTTCTCGAGAGAGTCCTTGTTTGGCATGTTACTCCCCCTTTCCGGTTGTTTCTTGAATCACAATGACGGGAGTTGACCCACTCCCACTTGATTTTCCTTGTTGATCGATGGTGTGAACGATGCGCCGTGCCTTGCCACGCTCACTCTGAACAAGATCCATAGCGCGTTCGGGCGAGAGACCGGTCTTTGTCTTGGCGTCGTTGATTCGGTCTATCACTCCGTCCATTTCTGTCTTCTCCGCGTCCTTCTCTCGCTCCTCGGCTTCCCTCTTTGCTATTGCGTCTGAAATGCTCTTGGGAAGCTTGGGTTCTTGTAAATTGAAGCGCTTGATCTTGATGCCAAGTCGCTTCAACGGGAGTTTCCCCTTGCCACTCCGGACGCTCTGGATTTCGCTGTCGTGCACAAGGCCGCCTTCCGCCTCAGCGGCTGCGATCTGTCGGATGAGTTGGTCGGCGATATCAGCGATGCGCTTGTAGAAATCCTCCCAGATCACTCCCTCGTCTGTTGTCCCGTCCGGTTTTGGAGTGGTGGACTTCATGGACGCGGCGATGGAAACCATCTGTTCGGTGATGATTCCGTTGAGGATCTTCTCGACCTTCTTAAAATGTCCATCAGTCACATTGTCCCCTTCGATGCCTCCACATGCTTCGACGAACTTGTCGAATCGCTTGGAGTCGATGAAGACCGTGATCTCGTAGGGAATGGAGAGATCGAATCCAACCTCATACTTTCCCTCTGCGGTCTTCTTGAGAGCCCTGACTCCGTCCACTGATCCGTCGAAGTTCTTGTCAGAGCAATCCACCACCACACCACTCTGGAACCACGGATAGAGGATAAACAACTGGTCTCCTCCTGGCTTCAGAATGAAACGTGGCGTAGTTGATCCTCCTGTTGTTGTATCGTTCGTCATCGTCTCGATAAAGCGGTTAAACTTCTTCCTCGCGACCATGAACGGATACGGTGGAACTTTTCTCCAGCCGTTGACGAAGATGGCGATTCCCACAAACAGCAGGAATGCCACTCCAGCCAGACCAAATAACAGTGTGGACAACAAAGTCGACATCTTCCACTTCCTTCCTCCCCGATTAGAATCGGGGATAGTTGTTGTTAACTGCATTTAAAGCACCCTATAAACCCCCACACCAATAGAATTGGTGTGGGGGTAAATCCCACGCCTTTTCCAAAGGCGAGAAAGTTGTTTGATAAGTTCTACCCTATATAATAGCATATTACAAAGAGTTTGTAAATAGGGAACAATGGCTATTTTATTAGTGTTTTTTCTCTTATTATTGAAAAAATCCGTATTTTAAAATACTATAGTACTACTGGGCAGGTGGTGAAATGGTAAACACGCTAGCTTTAGGAGCTAGTGCCGCAAGGTTTGAGGGTTCAAGTCCCTCCCTGCCCACTAAATTTTTGTTTGGAAAATACCCGACTTTAATTTCAATTCCATTGCTTATAACTTAATCTCTCTTATTGGACGATCGGCCGATAAAAGAGTATAATGTAACAAAAATGTAATAGTAATAAATATGAAAGAGGACAAAATGTTACAGGCTTTGGAGTTAATAAAGAACGGCGTAACGGCAGTAGGACTTTTAATAGAGTCATTTCTTGAGGCTGGTTACGGAGCTTCTTTGTCTGATATGGATAGAGCGTATTATAAAACTTTGTCAAAAAAAGCCGAAGCGGAAGCTGTAAAAGGAGAAAAGCAAAAATTTTATAACTTGGTTTATAGATTAAAAAGGGACGGGTTGATAGAGAGTAAAAATCGGGACAAATTAAGATTAACCAATAAGGGTAAAATCTTGTTGGGGAAATTAAGAATAAAATTAAAAATCTCTTTGCCCGTAACTAAATATAAAAAGGGACCTCCAAATAACAGAGTAACTGTGGTCGCTTTTGATGTTCCGGAGGCAGAGAGGAAAAAAAGAAAATGGTTGTCGGTAGTATTGAAAAATCTTGATTTTAATTTAATCCAAAAAAGTGTTTGGATAGGAAAAACAAAATTACCAGAAGAATTCCTGGACGACCTGAGGGGACTAAAAATGTTGAGTTATGTGGAAATATTTGAGATAACCAAACACGGGAGTTTGGAGCAAATCTCCTAGTTCTAATTCTTATCTTTTTGGTTTATGTTTGGCTTGTGTTTTTAACTCTAGTTTTTAATCTCTCTTATTGAACGATCGGCCGATAAGAGAGGTAAACACTGCTATATAAATTTGTTATTTAACTCCATCTTTTCTATTCGTATTTATTTTTATCGATTATTTTCTCCTGCGGGCATGGAAGGTGTGGTGGATTTCTTTTAACTCTTTATTAGTTACGTGAGTGTAAATTTGAGTTGTGGAAATATTGGCGTGTCCCAAAAGCGCTTGCACTGAGCGGATGTCGGCCCCGTTCATTAAAAGATCCGTGGCAAACTGATGACGCAGTTGATGGGGTGTTACTTTTCCTAAGATTCCCGCTTTTTTGGCATAAAATTTTACTAGACGCTGAACTGTTCTTGGTAAAATTTTTCCTATAACCTTTGGATTTTTAGATTTAGTTAAACTAACAAACATCGCTTGGTCGGCGTCACCTCTTTTGTTTAAATACTTTTCAATTGCCTCTTTGGCTCTTTGAGAAAGGAAAACCACTCTTAATTTATCCCCCTTTCCTCTAACCGTTATCTCCTCTCTTTTTAAATCAATATATCGTGAAAGAGAACAGAGTTCTGAAACACGAAGTCCGGTAGAAAAAAGAGTTTCCAAAATTGCTTTATCTCTAAGGGATTTTAGAGAATTTCCATCCGGACCCTTTAAAAATCTTTCCAAATCGGCGTATTCTATTATTTCTATCTGTCTTTGGGAAACTTTAGGAAGGTCGATTTGTTCGGATAATATTTCGGTTTTTATTTTGTTTCTGGCCAAATACTTAAGAAAATTTCTAATAGCTATAACATAATAGCTTTGGGTATTTTTTTTAATAAACCCATCTTGTCCGCTTTCTTTTCTGGACAAAAAGAGCCGAAAGTTTTTGACGCTTTCTACGGTTAAATCTTTTAAATATTTCAGTTTTTCATCTTTTATAAACTCATCAAGATAGCGCCTGTAGTTTTCTATGGTTTTTGGCGACCTGTTTTTTTCTATTTCCAGATAATCTAAATAATCTTTTTCGTATTTTTGAATTTCAGTCATGACGTTAGTATATATTATTTTGCGACACTAGAAAACAGTTTTGGTTATTATTTTCAGAAAAGGTTTTGGGACCATGCGGAAGCCGATGGGCTGAACTAGAGGGATTTTTTAGTAGAAAAATACCCGCGTCCCAAAATCTTTTCTGAAAGGCAGTAATTGACTATTACAAAAAAATCGTGTATTATTGCTCTGATGCTTACTATACGAAAAAAACAAAATGTTATAAAAGAAGTTCAGGTTCACGATGGTGATACTGGTTCGGCCCAGGTTCAGGTTGGACTTTTAACAAAACAGATTGACGAATTAGCAAAACACCTTAAGGGTCATTTAAAGGATAATTCTTCCAGAAGGGGCCTTTTGAAGATGGTTTCCAAAAGGAGAAAGCTTTTGGACTACTTAGCTAAAAACGACGAGAAATCATATGCCAAGGTGGTAAAAAAACTGGGGTTAAAGAAATAAAATGCAATATAAAGATCAGAGAGTTGGAGTTTTTGTTGATATACAGAACCTCTACCATTCGGCTAAACACCTCTATAGTTCCAGGGTTAATTTTGGTCAGTTGTTAAAATATATTGTTGGCCAAAGACAGTTAATAAGAGCCATAGGGTATGTGGTTAAAAGCGACACTTCTTTAGGTGAAAGCGCCCGCTCCGAAGGAGCGAGGTTCGCCCCAAAAACTCCGGAGGCGACTTTTTTTGACGCTTTGGAAAAAGGAGGAATGGACTTACGAATTAAAGATTTACAAATTTTTGCCGGTGGAGCCAAAAAAGCCGACTGGGATGTTGGTATGGCGGTAGATGCCGTTAGAATGGCGTCGTTTTTAGACGTTATTGTCCTTGTCACTGGAGATGGCGACTTTTGTCCTTTGGTCGAATACTTAAAATGGGGACTTGGACGACAAGTTGAGGTGGTTTCTTTTGGAAGAAGCACTTCGGCCAAGTTAAAAGAAGTGGCTGATGTTTACATTGATTTGGACAAAAATCAAAAAATATTATTAAGGTCAAAAAATATTAAATAATTAAATAAAGTTTTCAGATTCCGAATACTAAAATCTAAACAAGTTTGAAATTTAAGATTTTAAATTTATTTAGAATTTGGTGCTTGGGGTTTGAGATTTAAAAAAAATGAATATACAAAACAAAAAAGAGTTTTCTCTTCCTTTTTTTGGAAGAGAGCTTAAGTTTATAATTTCTGATATTGCCGGCCAGGCCAACGCCTCGGTTATCGGACAATACGGAGATACTTCGGTTTTAGTAACGGCGGTTATGGGAAAAGAAGATAAAAAAACTGATTATTTTCCTCTCTCGGTGGATTACGAGGAAAGATTTTATGCCGCGGGAAAAATTATTGGCAGTAGATTTATAAGAAGAGAAGGAAGACCTTCGGACCCGGCGGTTCTTTCGGGAAGGTTGATAGATAGGAGTATTAGACCTTTATTTGATCATCGCCTAAGAAGAGATGTTCAAATTGTCGTTACGGTTCTTTCTTATGATGAAGAAAACGACCCGGATTTTCTGGCTTTAGTCGCTTCTTCATTAGTATTAGGAATGTCTGATATTCCTTGGGATGGCCCTGTGGCTGGAGTGAGGGTAATAAAAAATAAAGACGGGTTTATTTTTAGCCCTCTTAACAGTCAAATCACTCCGGCCTTGGAAGAGGTTGGGGGTTTTGAAGCATTTTATTCGGGAACTGAAAAAAGAATTAACATGATAGAACTTGGAGGGAAAGACGCTTCTGAAAAAGATGTTGAAGAAAGTTTTGTTGCCGGATTTGAAGAAATAAAAAAACTTATCTCTTTTCAAAAAGAAATAATAAAAGAAGTTAGCAAGCCAAAAACGGAGGTTGTTCTTTTACAAACCGACAAACAACTTGAGGAAGCTGTTAAATCTTTTGTTAAAGAAAAATTGGAAGGAGCTCTTTATATAGAAAACAGAGCGGAAAGAAATAATTCCATCTCTGCCGTCAAAGAAGAACTTTTCGAACATTTAAAATCTCTTCAAATGGAAAACTTAGAATTAGTTGAGTCCGTTTGGGAGGATTTAATCAACGAGATAGTTCACAAAAATATTTTAGCCCAAGAAAAAAGACCTGACGGTAGAAAGCTAGATGAGATTAGGCCTCTTTTGGCTTATGTCGGACTTTTTAAACGTCTTCACGGTTCGGCTCTTTTTATGAGAGGCGAAACGCAAAGTTTAGCAGTGACTACTTTGGCTGCTCCCGGATCGGAACAGATGACAGAAACCATGGAAGGATTGGTAAAAAGAAGATTTATGCTTCATTACAACTTTCCTCCTTACTCAACTGGAGAAATAGGGAAATTGGGAATGCCGGGAAGAAGGGAAATAGGCCACGGAGCGTTAGCGGAGAAAGCGCTAAGATCGGTAATTCCTTCTCAAGAAGAATTTCCTTACACAATTCGAGTTGTCTCAGAAATTCTTTCATCTAACGGTTCTTCTTCTATGGCTTCGGCTTGTTCGGCTACTTTATCTTTGATGGATGCCGGGGTACCGATAAGAAAACCGGTGGCAGGAATTGCCATGGGTCTTGTTACTCACCAAGGATACGACCCAAAAAATCAAAGTGAAGAGTTTAAAATTCTTACCGATATTCAAGGCCCAGAAGACCATTATGGAGACATGGATTTGAAAGTTGCCGGCACTAGAAGTGGAATAACCGCCGTTCAAATGGATGTAAAAATAGAGGGCATTAACAGTGAGATTTTTTCCAAAACTCTTGTTCAGGCCCAGAAAGCCAGATATCAGATTTTGGATTTAATAGAAAAAACAATAGCAGAACCCAAAAAAGAACTTTCCGCATATGCTCCTATTATTTTAACCGTCAACGTTAAGCCCTATCAGATAGGAATGGTTATAGGACCCGGAGGGAAAATGATAAATGGGATGATTGAAGATTTTAAACTCCAATCAATCGACATTGATGATTCCGGGAAAGTATTTGTCTCGGCTGATTCTCTTGAAAAAGCTCAAAAAGCCAGTGACTTTATAAAAAGCATGACTCACGAGTTTGAAGTGGGGGAAGTTATAGAAGGAGAGATTATAAAAATATTGGATTTTGGAGCAATTTTGGATCTAGGAGGAGGGAAAGACGGAATGATACATGTTTCGGAACTTAAAAACGGATTTGTTCAAAAAGTAACCGATGTGGTTAAATTAGGCGACCGAGTTAAGGCCAAAATAATCAAAGTAGAAGAAAATGGAAAAGTTGGGTTATCTATAAAAGCGTTGGGTGCCAACCAATAGTTTTTAATCAAGTAAATTAAATAAAAACCCCCGCATTATCCGGGGGTTTTTATTATTAAAGAAGTTCAATTGCTACAATCTTTCTTCCAAATTCATGAGCGTCATTTGTGTCTTCAAACCAGATGTCCACTATTTGCTGGTTGCCAAACCTTGAATTCATTCTATCTTCCACGGTAAAAATTTTGTTTTTATAAATCTCCGGCACTCTAAATCTTGTTCCCATAGGAAGGAAGTTAGCGGCGGCCACCCCATCTCTTACGGTTGATCCAGAAGCTGTGATAAAAGGAGTATCGTCGGTTTGTTCGGGTTCACTTGAATATCCGGTAGCCCAAACCACCAATGAACTGCCATTCTCATATTCTTCCACAAAGTTAGCAGTGGGTCTCTCTCTGACTGAATCCTCAAAAGCAACGGTGTCGTTGCTATCTTGGGGTATTACAATGCCCTGAGCCAAGGCCTTAGCGCTAAACCCAGAAATAACCTCCTTACCCACCTCTTTTTCCATTGAAAACAACTTAGCGCCAACCAATGAAGTTGAGAGGGAAGATGTTATTAGAGCCATTATTACTATATATTTAGCCATATTTTTGTTGTTTTTACATTAAAAAATCGCGCTCTCTGCACGATTCCTACTATTATACTCCCTCTTTTATAGAAGTCAAGCCCGGGCAGTAGAAGTTCAAGAAGGGGCGCATTTCAAAGTTTTTGGCTTTTTGATGCCTAAATGGGTTATTATTGATTAATGAAGGAGTTTTACACTAGAGCATTGGTCTTGGGACGTAGAGACATAAACGAAGTTGATGGACTCATCTCTTTGTTTACCCAGGATTATGGCAAAATTGTGGCCAGGGCCAAAAGTATCAGGAAAATAAAATCAAAACTCTCGGCTCATATCCAACCCCTCAATTTCATAAAAGTCCGCTTGATAAAATTAGCCGGTCCAAGGGACGGGTTTTCTATTATTGACTGCGTTAGAGATGAAGATTTGTCTTGGCCAGAAAAGAGATTTGATATGCTTCCTATTCTTGGCCTTATTGACTCTATGGCTTTTGAGCTTCAAACCGATAGAAAGCTCTGGGCTTTTATGGTTGGGATAATGGGGAAAAAGTTTGAATATTCAGAAGTGACAAGAGCTCTTCTCTTGGTGCTGGGGTTTGATCCAAAAGAAGGAGAGTGCTTTTCCTGCCACTCCAAAGACATTTTTTCATTTCATAAACACGATCATATTTTTTTATGCAAAGAGCACTCTTTGAAAATACCTCAAGATAAAGTAATATTATTGACATGAGTTTAGAAGATTTAGAAAGAGAACTTTACGGGCAAAAAAAAGAAGAAAGAATCGGGGGCGGTTCTAAAAAAAGCAAAAATCAAGAAAAGGTTGATTTGAGGGTGGAAAATCCTTGGCAGAACGGTGAAGAAAAAATTAAAAACAAAAGCCCAAAATCAATAGGTCCGGCAAAACTTTTTATCATATTTCTTGTGACGGTTCTTTTAGTTTTGACTGGAATAGCCGGTTATTATCTTTTCCAATATTTTACCACCAAAGACGTTTCTTTAGAGACCTCTGGTCCCAAGGAGGTTTTAGTAGGGTCCCCATTTTCCGTTTCTTTAAATTTTGAAAATCTTTCCACAAAAAAACTGATTGATTCCAAACTCTCTTTGTCTTTGCCTGACGGAATCTATTTTTATGAAGACCGAAATAAGAAGATAACAACCCAAGATAGGGGGATAATCACTCCCGGACAGATAATTAAAGATGAATTTAAGTTGATAGCTACTGGGTCTTTTCCTAAAACCTATCAAATTAATGCTTCTATATCTTACACTTACGAAGGGTCGGCTTTTGCCAGTCGTTTTGATAAAAAAACATCTTTTGAGGTGCTGGTTAGGGATTCGGTCATAAATTTAGATTTAAATGCTCCCGAGAAGGTTTTTAACGGTGAGGATTTTGAAATGTCGCTTGAATATCAAAACATTAGTGATGAAATTTTGCCAGAAACCATTATTAATTTTAAACTTCCTCAAGAGTTTAAGCTTAGCAATTCAGAACCGACTCTGGAAAATTCTTCTATTAAAATATTAAATATCAATCCAAAAACCAAAGGAGTTATTATTCTTTCGGGAATAATAATAGGAAAAGAATATTCTTTTTTAAACATAGAGGCCTTGGCTCAGGTAAAAACGGACTTTGGTTATTATGACGTTGGCTCTCAGTCCGTTTCTCTATCTATTAGTCCCTCCCTTCTTAATATTCAGATATCTCTCTCTAATGAAAATGGTTTTGTAAGTCCGGGAGCCAATGCCGGATTTCTGGTAAACTTTTCCAATAATTCTAATGAGACCTTGTCGGATGTCATTTTAGTTGTTCGTCCCAAGGGAGAAATGTTTGATTTTTCTTCTATAGATAGTTCCGGGTATTTCAACGACGCCGACAGATCAATAACCTGGACAGCCACCAATCTGCCAATTTTAAAAGAACTCAACACTAAAGCCTCTGGGTCGGCTTCTTTTAATATAAAAATAAAGGACCAATTTCCAATTTCAAAATTATCAGACAAAAATTTTACCATCAAAGTTTTTGGAGAAATATCTTCTCCTACGGTTCCAGCAAACGTGATAGCTTCAAAAACTTTGGGTGTAAGCGAATCGGAATATAAAATATCGGGTAAATTAGATTTTTCACAAAAAGTGTATTTTGATGAACCGTCTTCAGATATTACAAACAACGGGTCGTTGCCTCCTAAAGTAGGGAATCCGACCCAATATACGATTCATTGGAACTTAAAAACCTTGGCATCGGATTTTAGCGGAATAAAAATAAAAGCTTCTTTGGGAACGGGAGTTGGCTGGACCGGGAAAGTTAAATCAAATATATCCACGGTTCCTTTTTACAATTCAAGAACTCAGGAAATCGTTTGGGATATTCCTAATATTCAAGCCAATAAAGGTGTAATAGAACCGGGACCGGAGGCAATTTTCCAGGTTGAGGTTATTCCTTCTTCAACTCAGACTGACCAGAGCTTTGGTATAATCTCTCAAGCCAATCTTTCCGGGTTTGATGAATTTATAAAAAGAAACATAAATCTATCCTCCAGGGAAATAGATTCAAGAAATTTGAGCGACGCTCTTTTGCCACCCAAGTTTGACAGAGTTGCCCCATAAACTTAAACTGATTAATAAAAAACATGTCAGAAAAAGACAATTTAATGGAAAAAATAGTTTCTCTGTGCAAAAGAAGAGGTTTTGTGTTCCCCGGTTCTGAAATTTACGGGGGACTTCAAGGTTTTTATGATTTTGGCCCGCTGGGCGTTGAGATGAAAAATAATCTAAAACGTCTCTGGTGGGGTTCGATGACTATTGAACACGAAAATATTGTTGGAATAGACGGAGCTATTATTACTCATCCAAAAGTATGGGAAGCCAGTGGTCATTTAAAAAGCTTTGTGGACCCGTTGGTGGAATGCAAAAGTTGCCACCATCGTTTTAAAGCAGACGACATTGAGGGTGGCATTTGTCCCGATTGCGGAGGAGGGTTAACTGACCCTAAAAATTTTAATATTTTAGTTCCCACTGAGCTTGGTATTATCGAGGGAGAAAAAATGGGAGCTTATTTGCGAGGAGAAGCTTGTCAGACAATTTATTTGGATTTCCAAAACGTTGTTGACTCGTCTCGTCTAAAAGTCCCTTTTGGTATCTGTCAGATTGGAAAGGCTTTCAGAAATGAGATAACTCCCGGCAATTTTCTTTACAGACAAAGAGAATTTGAACAATGGGATTTACAGTGGTTTACTCACCCAGATGAAATGGAAAAATGGTTTGATTATTGGAAACAAGAAAGAATGAATTGGTATAAAAATCTATTTACCCACCCAGATAATCTCGGATTTTACGAGCACGAAAAATTAGCTCACTATGCCAAGAAAGCATTTGATATAGAATATCTAAAATCTCCTTTTGGTAATAAAGAAATGGAAGGAATACACTGGCGCAGTGATTGGGATTTATCAAGACACTCAGAATTCTCAGGGAAAGATCTGAATTATACAGATCAAGAGACAAAAGAAAAATATATTCCTTGGATTGTTGAGACATCAGGCGGAGTTGATAGAACATTCCTTTTTCTTATTATTGATGCCTACGAAGAAGATGGCGACAGAATTGTTCTTAAATTAAATCCTAAAGTGGCTCCTTATAAATCCGCTGTATTTCCATTATTGGCTAATAAACCAGAATTGGTAGAAAAAGCGCGTGACATATTTGAAAATCTGAAAAAAGAAAATTTAGGTCTAATTGCATGGGATGCCAGAGGCAATATTGGCAAACGTTATTACTCTCAAGATGAGATTGGAACTCCTTATTGTTTTACTATTGATTTTCAAACATTAGAAGACGACACGGTTACAGTCAGAGATAGAAATACTACCAAACAGGAAAGAATAGCCGTGGATGAATTAGAAAGTTTTCTCAAAGAAAAATTAAAATAAATTTTTATTATGGCTAATTTTATAAAACATACCTTTAAAAACGGGTTGAGGTTGTTGGTTATACCACAAAAAGAAAGTCCCTCGGTTACTGTGGGGATTTTTGTTGAAGCCGGAGCTGCTTATGAAAACCAAAAAAACAACGGCATCTCGCATTTTTTAGAACATATGTGTTTTAAGGGAACCAAAAAAAGACCAACTCCAATGGATATCGCCAGTGAATTGGCTGGTCTTGGAGCGCTAAGTAACGCTTTTACATCCAGAGATTTAACTGGTTACTGGGCCAAGGTGGCTTATAATAAAATGGACAAAGTTTTTGATATTTTGGCTGATATGTACCTAAACCCCGTTTTTAATAAGAAAGAAATAGAAAAAGAGAAGGGGGTGATTATAGAAGAGATAAATATGTATGAGGACCAGCCTCGCGCCAAGGTCTCTGAAGAATTAGATAAATTAATGTATGGCAATCAACCGGCCGGATGGAGTATCGCGGGACCCAAAGAAAACATAAGAATAATATCTCAAAACGATTTTATAAAATATCGTTCCTCTCACTATCACGGTTCAAAGACGATTGTTGTTATTGCCGGAAGAATTGACACTAAAAAGGCCAGACAGATGGTGGATAAATATTTTTCTAATTTAGACAAGGGCAAAAGAATTATTTCAAAAAATGTTTTAGAAAAACAAAATAGTCCCTTATTAAGCATAGTTAAAAAAGATTTAGACCAAACCCATTTTATTTTTGGGCTAAAGTCGTTTGCCCTTAATTCTCCAAAAAAGTATCCGCTTGCTCTACTCTCTGAAATTTTAGGGGGCGGAATGAGTTCTCGTTTGTTTCAAAAAGTAAGAGAGGAATTGGGGGCGGCTTATTATGTGGGCTCATCGCCATCTCTTTTTAAAACACATGGCTATTTGGAAATATTTGCCGGCGTCAATCACCAAAAAACATTTATTGCGATAAAGGCGATATTGGATGAACTAAGAGAAATATTAAAAAATGGAATTAACGATAAAGAATTAATAAGAGCCAAAGACCATTATATTGGAAATTTAATGCTTTCTTTGGAGACGTCAAGCGATTTGGCTTTTTTCTACGGGGAACAAGAAACAATTTTGGGAAAAATTAATTCATCTCAAGAAATAATAAAAAAACTTCAATTAGTTTCCAAAAAGGACGTTATGGAGGTTGCCAAACAGGTGTTTCAAAACAAGGGATTAAACTTGGCTGTTATCGGACCATACAAAAAAGAATCCGACTTTAAAAAGCTTCTTAGGATTTGATTCCCTTTTAAATTTTGATCTTTTTGTAGTATATTTAGCTTAATGGAAAAGCAAGCATTTGACATTTCCTGGGGTTCGCTCTGGAAAATTTTTATGATGTTTATTTTGGCTGTAGCTCTGTTTTATATTAGAGATGTTTTGGTTATTTTGCTTTTGGCTATAATCATTTCATCGGCCATCCATGAGCCCGTTTCTTATCTTGAAAGAAAAAAGATTCCCCGGCTTTTGAGTGTTCTTTCTATATTTATAATAGGGGTCGCCTTAATGGCTTTGCTCCTTTATACATTAGTTCCGGTGGCTCTTATCCAACTTAAATATTTCCTTAATAATATTAACACTCTTAAAATTCCGCTTTTGGATTTTTTGGGTTCGGGAGATTTGGTTTCTCAGGCAGGAAATAACTTGGAGAGTTTTATTGATGGAATTTTCTACGGAGGGAGTAGTGGATTTAATCTTGTTTCCTCTCTTCTTGAAAACGCCCTTTTCTTTTCTGTGGTTTTGGTTTTGTCTTTTTATTTGGCTTTAAGCCGAGATGGAGTGGAGAGATTTATAAAAGCGGTTTTTCCATTAAGCAAAGAAAATTATGCCATTGATCTTTATTTGAGAACCAGAAAAAAATTAGCTAAATGGCTTAGCGGTCAATTGGTTATCAGTTTTTTTGTTGGATTTATGGTTTTTATCAGCTTGCTTGTTTTAGGGGTTGAATATGCTTTAGTGCTGGCGGTTTTGGCCGCTATTTTGGAACTCGTTCCTTATGTTGGACCAATTACTGTGGGAATCGTTGCTTTTTTGGTGACTATTCCTCAATCTTTAAGTACCGCTTTCTTGGTTTTGATTATCTTCACAATTATTCAGCAAATAGAAAATCATGCTTTGGTTCCATTTGTTATGAGTAAAGCCATAGGTACAGATCCAGTTTTAATTGTTGTTGCCATGTTGGCGGGTGGAGCAATAGCTGGCTTGTCGGGAATAATCTTAGCTGTTCCTGTTACAATCATCTTGCAAGAAATAGTTGAAGATTGGGCAGAGCGCAAGAAATTAACAAACAACAGCTGACGGCCCACGATTTATGCGGGAAAAATTTTATATAACAACAACCATACCTTATATGAGCAGTGTTCCTCATATAGGTAATACTTTGGAATTTATCCAAGCAGATGTTTTAGCCAGGCACGCCAGAGCCAACGGCAAAGAGGTCTTTTTTTTGACCGGTTCTGATGAGCATGGAACTAAAATTCAAAAAAAGGCCTTGGAAGAAAAAATCAGCCCCAAAAAATTAGTTGATAAAATTAGCAAAATTACTAAGGATTTTAAAAAAACACTAAACCTTTCTTGGGATGGTTTTATCAGAACAACCGATAAAAAAAGACATTGGCCCGGAGTTTTTAAAATGTGGAAACAATTGGAAGAAGCCAAGGATATTTATAAAAGGACTTATCGCGGGCTTTACTGTTCTGGGTGCGAAACCTTTTTAACAGACAAAGACATAGAAGAAGGAAAGTGTATTATCCATCAAAAAGAACCCGAGTTGGTTGAAGAAGAAAATTATTTTTTTCGTCTTTCTGCTTACGGAAAAACGATTAAAAGTAAGATAGAAAGCGGCGAAATGAAAGTTATTCCTCAAAGCAAGGCCAATGAAATTCTTTCCTTGATAGACAAAGGGTTGGAGGATGTCAGCTTCTCTCGCCCCAAAGAAAAACTTTCTTGGGGGATAAGAGTTCCAGGAGACGACTCTCAAGTTATATATGTTTGGGCTGATGCCTTAACTAATTATATATCAGCTATTGGTTATGGTAGAGACGAAAAAGAGTTTGAAAAATGGTGGCCGGCGGATGTTCAGGTTTTAGGAAAAGACGTGGCCAAGTTTCACGTTGCTATCTGGCCGGCCATGTTAATTTCGGCCAAACTTCCATTACCCCAAAAACTTTTTATTCACGGTTTTATAAACATTGAAGGACAAAAGATATCCAAATCCCTTGGTAATGTTATCCTACCAAATGATTTAGTTGATAAATTTGGAACCGATCCCGTTAGGTATTACTTTTTAAGAGAAATTTCTCCTTTTGACGATGGGGATTATTCACAAAAAAGATTTGTGGAAAGATACAACTCGGATTTAGCTAAGGGTCTTGGTAATTTTTATGCAAGAGTTCTGGGTCTGGCGGAAAAATTTAAAAAGATACCCAATAATTTTTCTTTGATGGAACTTTCTATAGAACAGAGAATAAAAGCCGTTCAGCAAAATATAGACAAACAGCTTGATGGTTTTATGTTTAATGATGCTTTATCAGAAATATGGTCGCTGATTTCCGTTGGCGATTCTTATGTTAACGAACAAAAACCCTGGAGTGAGGAAAATGGAAATATCAAAAACGAAAAAACTTTGTTTAATCTACTTATACTTCTTAACGCAATCGGGGTTTTGGTCGGCCCCTTTCTTCCGGATACATCCAAAAAGATTACCTCAAGCGTTTCTCTGAAAGGAAAATTTATCAAAGTTAAAAAAGCAGCCAATTTATTTCCGCGATTGGAATAATAATTATGAATTTAAAAATAATAGACGCCCATACTCACGTTCAGTTTGAGCAATATGACAAAGATAGAGAAGGGGTTATAAAAAGAGCCTTAGATAAAGAAATCGGAATGATAAATGCCGGAGCCGATTTGAAATCATCACAAGAAGCGGTTAATTTGGCGCATAAATACGATGGAATTTGGGCTACGGTTGGTCTCCATCCCACTGACGCCAAAAAGGATTTGGATAAATTTGATGAAATAGGAAAACTGGCTGCCGATGACAAGGTTGTTGGCATAGGTGAGTGTGGGATGGATTTTTATAGGGAGGAGGATAGAAATAATCGAGTGATACAGGAAGAACTTTTTATAAAACACATAAAATTATCAGACCAAATTAAAAAGCCATTAGTTATTCATTGTCGGGAGGCCTTCCCAGGAACATTTGAAATTTTGGAAAATCATAAAGATTTTTTATTAAAAAACGCTGGAATCTTTCATTTTTTCACTGGTGGGATAGAGGAGGCAAAAAAAGCTCTAAATTTGGGATTTTCTTTTACATTTGGAGGATTAATTACTTATAACCGTCAGTTTGATGAAGTTATAAAATATATTCCTATTGAAAATATATTAATTGAAACTGACGCTCCATTCGTTTCACCTTTGTCTCATCGCAAAGAAAGAAACGAACCGTCTTTTGTCGGAGAAGTTTTGGAATCAATCTCTGTGATAAAAAATATGTCATTAGAAGAAACAGAAAAAATAATTTTCAAAAATACCACCGACTTGTTTGGTGTGATATAATTAAAAAATGAAAGATTCTAACAAGGAAGATAAAGAAAAGAAATCAACAACTCTTGTAGAGCTTTTGGTGGTGATGGGAATATTGGTTTTTTTGGGAGGAGCGGCAATATTTGTTATCAATCCAGCCGAATTTTTAGCCGAATCTCGGGATGTTAAAAGAATATCGGATGTTAAAAACTTGGAAATTAACCTTGCTAAAGCCAAATTTAGTCCTCAGGCGGTTCTTATGGGAAGTCCCAACACCGTTTATCCTTCAATTCCAGATTCTTCGCCTACTTGCGACAATCTAAATCTTCCCGAGCTTCCATTAGGATGGTCTTACCGTTGTATATCTCAGGAAGATATTTTTAATGTTGATGGAACCGGATGGGTGCCTGTTGATTTCACCAAATTGGCCGGCTCAATATCCATAAATATTTTACCAACCGATCCGGTTAATGACGTCGCTTCCGAGAGCTACTATCTTTATTCGGTAGACGACAGTAACAATTTCTATGTTGCTGCCAATAACCTTGAGAGTAACGAATATACCCTAGGCGGAGATAAAGATAAAACATCAACCGATGATGGAGACGATGATTATTCCTATGAAGAAAAAAGCGACGATTTTAAAGATGATATTTCCGGAAACATAGTAGATAATACAAACATCAATCACATTTCGGAATCATATAATCCTGGATGGGATGTTAATTTGAACGGTGATCACAAGCCAAGTAGAGGATTTTCTTTCGGATACAATCCCTCTGTTCCTAGTCCTTCGGTTGGATATCATGGGCATGTTTTTGACCCTTGTGGCATAGGAAATTCTCCTTGTATAGAATTTATAGACAAAAATACTCAATACGGATATCCTCATCGTCTCCAAGAAATTTATCAAACATGGCAAAATCTTGGACTAACTCATAGTTGGAAGCCGGGCACGGCTGTTAGGGTAAAATTTATGGCTAAAGTTGATAATAAAAACAAAACCGCCAGATTTGGAATTTATCACTGGTCCAACTCTCAAGGCGCCTATGTTTTTGACACGGCCATTGTTAGTAAAACCATTCCAAATAAAAAGGACTGGGAAAAGATTACCCATGAATTTACAGTTACTTCCGATTGGGAAGTGGACAATCATGACGCTTCTTTGTATTTATTTGGAAACGACGGAGAGGAAGGAACTTTATGGGTAGATAATGTCCAGCTGGAATATTTTAATTAAATTTTGTTATTTTAATATTTTAACAAACCAGCTTGCTCAAAGCGGTCTTTTTGGATTATTATTGTTTAATGCTTAAAAAGTTAAAAAAGACAGACAAAACTCTTTTTGACCTAGCTGACAAGGAAGTAAAAAGACAAAAAGAAGACATTGATTTAATTGCTTCAGAAAATTTGGCTCCCCAAGGTGTTTTGGAGTTGCTTGGGTCGGAATTGACCAATAAATACTCGGAAGGATATTCCGGAAAAAGATATTATCCTGGGAATGTTTACTATGACAAAATAGAAGAGTTGGCTAAAGATAGGGCCTTAAAGGTATTTAAATTAGATAAAAACAAATGGCATGTGAATGTCCAGGCCTATTCGGGAGCTATTGCTAACTTGGCTATTTATCTTTCTGTTCTAAAACCAGGCGAAACAATCCTTTCTATGGATTTGACCGCCGGAGGACACCTTTCTCATGGTTCCAAAGTTAGTTTTACTGGAAAACTTTTTAACGTTGTTCATTACGGCGTTGATAAAAATTATGACATTGATTATAAAGAATTAGAAAAATTAGCAAAAAAACATAAGCCCAAAATTATTGTCTCTGGGGCCTCGGCCTATCCTAAAAAAATAAACTTCAAAAAGATAGGAGAAATTGCCAAAAAAGTAGGGGCTTATCATCTGGCTGATATTTCTCACTATGCCGGATTAATTTCAGCCGGATTTTACCCGTCTCCTTTTAAATATTCTGATTTTGTTATGACTACAACTCATAAATCACTTTTTGGTCCGAGAGCAGCTTTAATTTATATAAAAAAAGAAAATATTGATTTACCAATATTAGTTGATAAAGCGATATTCCCCGGTCTCCAAGGCGGACCTCATAACAACACAATTGCCGCCATTGCCCATGGACTTTTGCTTACGACGAAAAACAAAAATTACTATAAGCAAGTTGTAAAAAACGCTAAAACTCTTTGTGATGAAATGAAAAAATTAGGGTTTTCCGCCCGAGGCGGACCAGCCTTGGGCTGGGATATAGTTGGTGGAGGAACTGATTGTCACATGTTCCTGATAGATGTATCTGGTTTAGGTATAAACGGGTTTGAGGCGGAAAAAATGCTGGAAAAAAATGGAATTTTAGCCAACCGCAACACAATTTTTGGAGACACCTCTCCCTTTAAGCCATCAGCCATACGAATCGGAACTTATGCAGTTACCTCAAGAGGAATGAAAGAAAAAGATATGAAGAAATTAGCTAAAGAATTACACAATATTTTGGTTGTCAAAAAATATGATTAAAATAGATGGAAAACAAATAGCTAAAAATATTTTAGACGAGCTTAAAACAAAAACAGTACCCAAAAAATTTTTGGCGGTGTTTTTGGTTGGAAAAGATCCGGCTTCCGTCAGTTTTATCGCTCAAAAAGAAAAAATAGCCAAAGAGCTTGGGGTGGATTTTCGTTTGTATCAATACGATGAAAATATTTCCAACGATGATTTAAGGGAAAAAATAAGACAGGTGGTTTTGTCCAGCCAATGCGGGGGAGCTATTTTACAACTTCCTCTTCCTAATACTCTAAACCCCTTCTATGCGATCAATGTTATTCCTTCTCAAAAAGACATAGAGGCGATGTCAGAAAGAGCTGTTGGGGCTTTTTATCACAACAGATCTATTGTTTTACCTCCTACGGTTGCGGTTATAGATGAGGTGTTAAAAAGTTTAAACTTAAAAAGAAATTCTTTTAGAGAGGTAGCGGTTTTAGGGCAGGGGTTTTTAGTTGGTCGCCCGGTCACTAATTGGTTTTTAGAAGAAGTTCCTGAAGTTTGCTCCATGTCAGAAGGATGTAATTTAGATTCTTTAAAAAACGCCGATCTAGTTGTCCTGGGAACAGGAAAAGCAGGATTGGTTAAAACTAGTATGCTCAAAAAAGGATCAGCGGTTATTGACTTTGGATACGGAATAAATGAAAAAACGGGTAAAATGGGAGGAGATTTTGATATTGAATCTTTAAATGAAAATGGCGATGATTTTCTTTCTTTTTTTACTCCCACTCCGGGAGGAACGGGGCCAATTTTAGTGGCTTGTCTGTTTAAAAATTTTTATACTCTAAATAAATAATGCCAATCATTAAATTTTTACTTAAAACCGCTCTCTTTGTTGTTGGTGCCATTATTCTTCTGTTCCTTGTTTATAATCTTATTTTTAAATTACCCTCAAGAAATCTTTCTTGGGGAGACGAGGATAGAAGTACTTTAGGAATTCAAGACGTTTCTGATTTTTTTAAAAATATTTTTAAAACACAACCAATAACGGTTTTGATTTTTGGAAAACCAGGACTGGAATATAATGCCGGGGAATTATCCGACACTATTATGTTGGCCCATTATAATCCAGATAGCCAAAAGGCCTATCTAATTTCCATACCAAGAGACCTTTGGATTGCCGATGGAAAAGAACAGTTCAAGATTAACGAGGTGATTTACAAAAAAAAGATTCCTCAAGTGTTGGATAAAATGAAAACGATTACGGGATTAAATCCGGATGGATTTGTGATTATTGATTTAAACACCGTTTCTAAAGCCATTGATTTTCTTGGGGGCGTAGACGTTGTTCTAAACGAAGCGGCGGTTGACTGGGTAAGTGGTTTTACATTAGAAAAAGGAGCTCATCATCTTGATGGGGAATATGCAATTTGGCTTATTAGGAATCGCTACAACAAAGAAGGTGATTTTTTTAGAGAAAAAAACCAACAGGAAATAATTAAGGGTCTTTTGGAGAAATTTAAAAACTTAGACAAAGATAAAAAGTCAGAATTCGTTAAAACTTTTGTTTTTAGTTCGCAGGTTCTTAAAAATTCCAGTATAGATGTGTCAAAAATAACCCCTTATATATTTGATAGTTCTTTAGATAATATAACTTTAGAAAGTGTGGTTCTTGATTTTTCCACCAAACTTTTAAAAACAGAAAATATTCCACTGCAATTTGGAGCTACAACTACTTACGTTTCAGCTCTAATTCCATCGGCTGGATTTGAAAACTACACCGCTATTAGGGATTATATACAAAGTAAGCTAACTAACAACTAGTAATAACCGTTGATTAGTTTAAAATTATTCTCCTGGTTCTATTATCGCTGATTCTATTGCCGTTTTAAGCCGATTTTCTATATCTTTTAAGAGTTTTTGGTCTTCTTTTAATTTTTGTCCAGTTCCTTCCATTCCTACTCCCAATTTTTCTCCATTGAAAGAATAAGTATTTCCAGATTTAGTGACCACTCCTTGTTTTAACGCGGTGGCGATTATGTCATTTTCATAAGAAATTCCCTGTCCATATAAGATATCAAACTCGGCAAACCTAAAAGGAGCGGCTACTTTATTTTTAACCACTTTGGCTTTAGTTCTGTTTCCGATTACTTCCTCACCCTTTTTAATCTGGGCTATTCTTCTAACATCAATTCTTACCGAAGCATAAAACTTTAAAGCTCTTCCTCCAGGAGTTGTTTCTGGATTCCCCCACATAACGGTTCCTATTTGAGATCTTATCTGGTTTATAAAAATTATAGTTGTGCCGGCTTTGGAAGCTATGGAAGTTAGTTTTCTTAATGCCTGAGACATTAATCTGGCCTGAAGGCCAATGTGCTGATCTCCTATTTCTCCCTCAATTTCAGCCCTTGGTGTTAAAGCGGCCACCGAGTCAATCACGGCTATTTCTATAAGTCCGGAATGGACCATATTTTCTAAAATTTGTAACGCCTCTTCTCCGCTGTCGGGTTGTGATATTAATAGCTCTGATGTTTTAACTCCGATTCTTTTGGCATATTCTGGATCTAAAGCATGTTCGGCATCAATAAATGCGCATCTTCCTCCTCTTTTTTGAGATTGGGCAATAATCGATAAAGCCAGGGTGGTTTTTCCAGACATCTCAGGACCAAAAATTTCCACAATCCTTCCCTTGGGAAGACCGCCAACTCCTAAAGCTAAATCTAAAGAGAAAGACCCGGTGGGGACAACTTCAACTTTCATTGCTTTTCTTCTGTCGTCCAATTTCATCACTGAACCCTCTCCAAATTTACTTTGGAGCGATTCAATTAGGTCATCTAGTTCTCCTGATTTATCCTTTTCTTTTTTTTCTGGTTTAGTCATTTTATTTTAATAAAAGTTTAATAATAATTTTTATAATATTGGGGTGATTTCTAGTGGTTGATAAATAATTATTCTTGAGACCAAGGAAGTTTTTCCTAAAAATCTTTTAGCTCTGAATTCAAATGTGTTTATCTTATCATTTAATAAAACCTCTTTTTCAAAAGTTCCATCTGGGAAAACAACTATTTCTTCATCGCCGATAGTCACTTTGTCGCGAGAATTACTCACTTTGCCTCTCAATAAATAAGTGTTTTGCTCCACGATAATATTATTTTCTTTTGGTGAAGTTACTTCAATATAAGGAGATCCTAAAAAACTTGATATCTGTGGTATTAATAAAGAAACAACCACTAAAACCAAAACTATCCAAAAAATACTTTTTTTATTTATCGGTTTTGTCGCATAACGGTTATTAGGAAGCAGGTCCTTTTCTCCAGATTTTTTGATTTCTGTTTCTTTTCTGTATTGTTCCCAAATTTCTCTAAAATCCAAATCCAACACATCGGCAATTTTTTCCATATAACCCCTAACATAAGGAAGGGCGGGCATATTTTCAAGATTTCCCTCCAATAAAGATTTTATGTAAATAGGGGCGATATCGGTTAGCTCCGTCAATTTTTGAGGAGTTATTCCTTTGGCTTTAATTCCTCCTTTTATTATCTCTCGTAAGCTTTTTATTTCCATGGGTTATTATATACAAACTATTCTTCTTTTGAGATATATACTTCTCTTGGTTTGGCGCCGTCTCCTGGGCCTATTATACCCTTGTCTTCCATAATATCCAGAAGTCGAGCTGCTCTGGCATAGCCAACCTTAAGACGTCTCTGGAGTAGAGAAGCAGATGCCTTTTTGGCTTGTTTTACGGTTTCCATGGCTTCTTGTAAAAGCTCATCATCATCCTGATTTTCTTCAAACTCTTCAAACATATCTTTTCCTCGGCCACCTTCTTGTCCGGTCCCATTTTCCAAGTTTTCTTGACTAAAAGAAACTTCTTCGTCGCTTGTATAATCTTCGTTATTATCTTTGATAAAGTCGGTGACTTTTTTTATCTCTTCTTCTGAAATGTATGAACCCTGAATTCTTCTTGGTTTAGAAAGTTCCGCCGATACAAATAATAAATCTCCTCCACCTAGGAGTTTTTCTGCGCCGCCGGTATCTAAAATTGTTCTTGAATCAATTTGACTAGCAACCTGTAAAGCAACTCTTGAGGTAATGTTAGCTTTGATAAGACCGGTAATTACTTCAACTGACGGTCTTTGAGTGGAAAGAATTAAATGAATTCCGGTGGCTCTAGCCATTTGAGCTAAACGAACGATTGCATTTTCCACATCTCGTCCATAAGAAGTCATGAGATCCGCCATTTCATCAACCACTATAATTATATAAGGCAAGGCATCTTGTTCGTTTTTTTTATTGTAGCTTTGAATATCTCTAGCTCCGGCTTTAAGTAAAGTTTCATATCTTTTGTCCATTTCGGCCAAAGCCCATCTAAAAACCCCCAAGGCCTTTTTCCCTTGAGTGATTACCGGGGAAATTAAATGAGGAAGGCCGTTGTAAACCGAAAGTTCTACTCTTTTTGGGTCGATTAAAAGTAGTTTTAATGTTTGTGGTGAATTTTTGTAAAGAAGTGATATTAATATTGAATGTAGGGTTATTGATTTTCCTGACCCTGTCGCTCCTGCCACGAGTAAGTGAGGCATTTTTTCTATATTTGCAAAAATAGGTTCTCCCGTGACATCTCTTCCTAAACAGAATCCTAAAATTCCACTTCCCGCAAATTCAGGATAAGAAATAAGATTTCCAAGTCGTACCACGGCGGCGCTTTTGTTGGGAACCTCTATTCCAACATAGGGTTTTCCTGGAATCGGGGCTTCAATCCTTATCGGATGGGCCGATAGAGCCAGGGAAAGATCTTGATTTAAGGCGGTAATTCTTGATAATTTTATTCCCTCTGCCGGACGCAAAGTGTAGCGGGTAACTTTAGGGCCTATATTTATCTCTCCCATTTCCACGGGAATTCCAAATCCTTCTAATGTTCTTTTGATAATATTGGCATTAGCTCTTAAATCCCCGGCCCCCGGTTTCTCCAGAGACGATCTTAAAAGTTCCATGGGCGGAGCTTTATAATCGGAAAACTTTTTCACAACTCCTTTTTCTTGTCCGTTCTTTTTTCCAAAAATTGGAATATTAATTTTTGTTTCTTTTTCTTCCTGTTCTTCTTCTCTGTTCTCTTCCTTATTGCTTGTTAAAACTTCTTGATTTTTGGCTATTTTAATATTCACTTCTTCAATCTCAATTTCTTCTTCGTTTTTATCTTTTTTTCTAAATATTATGGGTTGGTCAGAAATTAAAATAATTCCAATAATGGCAATTATAAATGCAATAATCCCCCAAGCTATATCGCCAAACCAATTTTTAAGATATCCGGCTATATTTCCTAAACTTCCTCCTTTTTGATTAAAAACGACATCAATAAATCCCAAAGAAGAAAAAAGAAAAATAATCGCTCCCCAGAAAGTTGTTTTGTAAATCTTAGATTCTTTGCGATTAAAAATAAAACTGGCGCTGATACCCAAAAAAGTTAATGGCAAAAGCGAATATCCCCAACCAAACAGTCCAAAGAGAAAATTAAATATAGCTCCTCCGGCTCTACCTGCTGTTTTAAATTCGGCTAAAATCAGTAAAATAGCTAGGGCCAAAAACATCAAAGCCCAAACACTATAAACAGTTTCCCGAGAAAGTTGTCTTGAGGGAAAAATTTCTCTTCTTGAAAAATCTTTTTGTTTCTTATTCTTTTTGCGAGACATATGTGTTTATTTTACCTCTAAAATAAGCTAAAATCCAATTAATGGATCAGTCAATTTTTCGTCTCTACGATATAAGAGGCAAGTACCCCAAAGAACTGGATGAAAAATCCGTATTTTTTATTGCTTTAAACTCAAAGAAATTTTTTCCAAAGAGAGGGAAGATTATTGTGGGCCACGATGCTAGGTTGAGCTCACCTAAATTATATTCGGTTCTAGTGTCGGGGCTTGAGAAGTCAGGATTTGAGCCGATTAAAATCGGTTTTTCTACCTCTCCAATGATGGCATTTTTCATAAGAGAATTAAAAGCCAAGGGAGCCGTTATGATAACCGCCTCTCATAATCCCAAGGAATACAATGGACTAGGAATTTATAATGAAAAAGGAAAGGCAATCAGCGGTAGGCGCATTTACGAAAAAATAAAAGAAGCGTCAGCCACAAAATACGAAATAGTACGAATATACGAAAACAAAAAGAATGACTTTAAAGCCACAAATTTTCACAAACAATACGCTAACTTTTTAAAAAATTTTATCAACGCAAAAAAACAACTTAAAGTTATTGTTGATTGCTCCAATGGAAGTGCTGGACCTGTTTGGAAAATTTTAAAAGAATATTATCAAAAACTTGGAATAAAGATTGTCTTAAAAAACAACAAACCCAACGGTAATTTTCCCGCTCATGGACCAAATCCTCTCGCTAAAAAAGCAATAAATAACGTCAAAAAAGAGGTTTTAAAACAAAAAGCCGATGCCGGAGTAATTTTTGATGGCGATGGAGATAGAGCTGTTTTTCTTGATGAAAACGGCAACGAAATTAGTTCTTACTATGCTTGGAGATTGCTGGCTTTAAGTCAACGTATCAAAAAAACAATTGCTTCTGTCACAGAAGAATTTGAAATAAAGATTATGTCAGAAACATTATCTTATAAACCAAATATTTTAATTAGTCCTGTTGGTCACTTGTTTCTGATAAATAAAATGATAGAAACTAAAAGCGACTTGGGAGTTGAAAGTTCCGGACATTACTACTTTAAGGATTTTTTTCATTCCGATTCGGGAATTCTGGCGGCTATCAAATTCATAAACTCTCTGTCTGCTCTTCCTTATCAATTATCTTCTTATATAAGCATGCTTCCTAAAATCTTTTATATTCCCGAAATAGTTGTAAAAACAAAAAAGGGGGACGAAAATCGGATTATAGAAAAATTTGAGAAGATATTTTCTAAGTTATCTTTATCGTCAAACAAGATTGACGGGGCGTCTTTTTTCTTTAAAAACTCTTTTGTAAATATAAGGCCTTCCAACACGGAGGATATAGTAAGAATAAACATTGTTGGAACGGATAAGAAAGAGATTGAGCGACTCAGAAATTTGATGAAATAGAAAAACCAGGAAGATTTGTTTTTTTAAGGAATTGTGATAGATTACTGCTTATGGATAGCAGTTTTTGTTCAGTGAGCGGGGAGAGAATAGAAAAAGAACGCCTGATAGAGGAGATAAGAGATTTTATGGAAAAAAGCCCCGACTCACTTTATAAAATCATTATAGGTAGTGATTCTCAACCGTTGAGCGACAACAACGCCGATTTTGTCACGGCCATTGTTGTTCACAGAATCGGAAACGGCGGTAGATATTTCTGGAGAAGGTTGAATGGACAAAAATTTTATAATTTAAGAGATAGGATAATAAACGAGGTGATGCTTTCTATAAATACCTCTTTAGAAATTTTAGATTTACTTAAAGAAAAAATAGAAATAAAATTTGATTTTGAAGTCCACGTTGACATTGGAGAGCACGGAAAGACAAGTTCTTTAATTTCCGAAGTCACAGGAATGATAAGGGCATACAATTTTAATTTTAAGACCAAGCCGGAAAGTTATGCTGCTTCAAGCGTAGCGGATAAACACGTATAAGGAGCACCTAAAGTATGAAAGACATTATTGTAATAGACATAGAAACCAAAAATACATTTGCTGATGTGGGAAGAGATAATTTCACTGGTCTTGATATATCTTTAGTTGGTCTTTACTCTTACAATCAAAATGAATTTATTGCTTTTGAAGAGCATCAATTGGAAGCGGTTGGAGAAATTTTAAAAAACACAGAACTTATTATTGGTTTTAGTATTAGTCGTTTTGATTTGCCGGTCATGGCTAAGCATTACGATTTTGATTTATTTGCCATACCAAGAATAGATATTTTAGATGAAATAGAACTTATGAGCGGGAAAAGAATCGGATTGGATTTGTTGGCTAAAGCCAATATTGGGGTAGGAAAAACTGGACATGGTCTTGAGGCCACTAATCTTTATCGCGATGGTAAAATGGATGAGCTAAAAAGTTATTGTTTAAATGACGTGAAAATAACCAAAGAACTTTACGAACTGGCAAAAAAACAAGGACATCTTATGGTTCCACAGAGAAACAGCATTGAGCATCTTAGAGTTGATTTAGATTGGAAAGAAAAACTTCTTTATCAAAGATTGTTTTAAAATGGATTCTATTTATCTAGATTACGCTTCCACAACTCCCATAGACCCTCAAGTCCTTGAGGCTATGTTGCCCTACTTAAAAGACAAACTTGGTAATCCGGGATCATTACATTCTTTTGGACAGAAGACCTTGGCGGCAATTGATTTTGCAAGACAACAAATTGCCAAAACCATAACAGCCAATCATAGAGAAATTATTTTTACGTCTTCTGCGACCGAAGCTAATAATTTGGTTTTAAAAGGAGTTCTTAAAAACTTCTTCAGGAATAGAAAAGATTGTAAGATAATTCCTAAAATCATAATCTCTTCAATTGAACATCCGTCTATATTGGAAACAGCCAAAGATATAGAAAAAGATGGTTCGGCTAATATTGTTTATCTTCCGGTTGATAAAGATGGGGTAGTTGATTTAAAGGTTTTAGAAAAAGAGCTGGATGAAAATACTATTCTGGTTTCTGTGATGTGGGTTAATAATGAAATCGGTTCTGTCCAACCGATTTCTAAAATTTCTGAAATTATTTCTAAATTTAAAAAATCTCTCCCCTTACCCCTTACCCCTTACCCCTTATTTCACACAGACGCTTCTCAGGCCTTTAATCTGTTTGATTTAAATGTTTCCAAAAGCGGAGTTGATATAATGACTCTCTCCTCTCATAAAATCTACGGCCCTCTGGGCTCTTCGTGTCTTTTTATACGGAATACGACATACGGTATACTGTCTCCAATTATTACTGGTGGCGACCAGGAATATGGACTGCGGGCGGGAACAGAAAACGTGGCATCAATAGTGGGTTTTTCCAAGGCGGCGGAAATTTCTCACCAAAATTATAAAAATGAACATAAAAGGTTGGCAGATATATCCGATTATTTCTATAAATCGTTGAAAAAAGAATTGCCAAAAATTGAGTCAAATTCTCCTATAGAAGAAGAAAATTTATGGTCGCCACATATTTTAAATTTATTCGTTCCTTATAATGACAACTTGATTGTTGCTTTGGATATAGCAAAAATAGCGGCCTCTTCTGGCTCGGCTTGTTCCCAAAGAGTTGAAAAACCGTCTCACGTACTAAAATCTATAGGTTTTAACGATGACAGAATAAAACACAGCGTTCGTTTTAGTTTTGGAAGATTTGCAACAAAAGAAGATATTGACGAAGCCACTAAACGAATTATAATGAAGTTTTTATAATTAATTTAGAGTGAAACGATATAATTAATTACTATAAAAAGTTTACCCCCTCACTCATTGCAGCAATGTCTTTGGGTGACAACATAAGATAGAGACGAAAGTCGCCTTACGGCTCTGTCTCGGGTACTAACTCATTATCTTTGTA
>Ga0172379_10002456_pt1 | contig 32652 bp, 27 predicted proteins | sample GrowelOW334metaG_FD_119756 | JGI IMG/M metagenome (GOLD analysis project Ga0172379, IMG submission 119756) | Groundwater microbial communities from an aquifer near a municipal landfill in Southern Ontario, Canada - Groundwater well OW334 metaG | ecosystem: Environmental > Aquatic > Deep...
CTTGCATAACGTCGTAAGGAATGAATTAGTATATAGTTACTTCGAAATTCGACTAATATTTCTATGTAAACTATACTTATCCCCATTGAATAAGGGACAATGAACCTCTGTACTGTGTAATTGTAATTATCAGTTTTCAGTTGTCCGCGTGTATAATACCATTAATGGTATTTTTGTCAAGTAATCGCGCGTTATGCGGTAATAATTACGCATGAATTTGATATTAGCCATATTACTGATATCATTAAGACAGTATTTACCAATAACATGAAAGCTATGAAAAAGAATTATTTGCTAATAATTGTCGGAATATTAACCATCATCATTGGTGTCATGGCTTTTTTCTTAATGAAAGATAACGAGGTAAATTCTAACAATTCGTTAAATAGTAACCAACAGCAAAATACTAACACGACAATCAATACTAATTACAATTCAAACAGTTCAACACAATCAGATATCCAGGTTACTCAACCGTTACCGGGTGAGACAATCAGCAGTCCATTGACGGTTACGGGCAGTGCAAAGGGCAACTGGTTTTTTGAAGCAGTGTTCCCTATTCAAATAGTTGATGAGGATAACAATCAAATTGGATTTGGAAATGCAGAAGCCATTGGCGATTGGCAGACAGAAAACTTTGTAAATTTTACCGCACAGCTTACATTCACAAAAAGCACAGTCACCAGCGGTTTCATCGTATTACAAAACGCAAACCCTTCCGGACTGAAAGAACTGGAAAAAGAATTAAGGATACCAATAAGTTTTAATGACTCCACACAGAGTGAAGTGGAAATATTTTTAGGAAAAGAGTCAAATCAACAAACTGACTGTAGTGCAGTCTTCGCGGTTAAAAGATCTATTAATAATACCCCACAAATTGCTACCGCCGCCATTAACCAACTGCTAGCGGGACCGACTAATGACGAAAAGACAAATGGTTTTACAACAAACATCAGTTCCCCGGCACGCCTGATTTCTCTGAACATAAATAATGGTACGGCATACGCCGATTTCAGTGCGGAACTGAATAATGTCTCGGGATCTTGTGCTGTTCAAATGGTACGCTCCCAGATTGAAAACACACTGAAACAGTTTAGCACCGTGCAAGGGGTAATAATATCTGTTAATGGGGAAACCGAGGGAATTCTTCAACCATAAACCAAGAAAATATGTTAAATAAAATAACCTGCAACGAAAGCAGGTTATTTAAGTAGTAAAATAATTAACCTATAAATCCGCCAATCTGCTTTTCCCAAAGTTTTTTATATAAACCACCATTATTTTTTATCAATTCCTGATGTGTACCCTGCTCTACAATTTTACCCTCGTTCAATACAATAATTCTGTCCATTTTCATGATTGTAGAAAGACGATGCGCGATAACAATAACTGTTTTATCCTGCATCAAGCTAACTAATGCATCTTGAATCAGTTTTTCCGATTCGGAGTCAAGTGAAGACGTTGCTTCATCCAGCACCAATATCGGAGCATTCTTCAAAATAGCACGGGCAATCGCTACCCGCTGACGCTCTCCACCGGAAAGTTTTACCCCACGTTCACCGACATACGTATGGTATCCATCCGTTAGACTTTGAATGAAATCATGCGCATTCGCCTGCTTAGCCGCCCGAATAATCGTTGTATCGTTAGCTTCAGAATTGCCATACCGAATGTTTTCTTTAAGCGTACGGTGAAATAGTATCGGATCCTGGTTAACTAGCGCAATATTCCCCCAGAGTGATTCCTGAGTTACACTGGAAATCTTTTGATTGTCAATTGTTATTTGACCGCCAGTTAGATCATAATTGCGCAACAATAAATTAATAATAGTGGACTTGCCCGAACCCGAGGGACCAACCAGGGCGATTTTTTCACGTGTTCCTATTTTTAAATTCAAATCCTTAATTACCTTGCGCGTCATATTATAACTGAAAACAACATTCTCAAAAGTAATCATACCTTTGTTTACCTTAAGCGGTAATGCCCCGGGAATATCCTGGATTTCGTGGGGAGTCTCAAGTATTTCTGTCATTTCTTCAGCATCAGCCAGTGCTTCATAATATTTACGGATGATCCGACCAAAATTCCAAAGTCTTAAAATAATATTTAAAAGATATGCCTGTAATAAAACAAAATCCCCTACGCTCAAAATTCCCCTCTGCCAAAGCGACACGGCATAATACATTACCCCCAGTTCCAATCCAGTCATCATTAAGGCTTGGCCGCCTTCAAAATAGTTTGCTAAATTCCAGATGAATTGTTGTAACTTTTGATATTGACTGTTAATCCGGCGGAATCCGCTTTTTTCCTGTTCATAACCGGTAAATAGCTTAACATTCAGATGGTTGGTAATTGTGTCCGCCAACATTCCAGTAACTTTTGAATTCAAAACTGCCCGGCGCACATCAAATTTGAGTTTGTAGCGACTGAATACGTAATTGATCAACAAATATATGACCACCCATAACAAAACCGCCAAGCCCAGTAATAAATTCTTACGGCTCAGTACTGTAACAATCATTATAATATCCACGGTGATCGGCAATAAATCCCAGAAAATCAGATCGGCAATCACTTCAAATGAATGGGAAAATCGGTTGACCTTTTTTACCAGTGATCCGACAAAATTATTGTTAAAGAAGGTAACGGAATGTTTGTGAATATAGGCAAAACAATCATTCAGTAAATCCGCCATGATATGAGTCTGGAAATATGAAACACCAAAACCGGAAGTGCGCCAAAAAACCCAGCTAACCAGATAGACGATCAAGACCTTCAATAAAGCACCCTTTAATTCCGCTATTTTCCCGGCAGTTTCACCCGCCCTCGCTAATACATCAAAAAACTCCTTATAGAATAGTGGCGCGATAAGGTTGGTGATTGAACCGATACTGATTGCTAGAATTATCAATAAAAAAACACCTTGGTATTTTTTTGTCTGATGCCAATAAATCCTGAATGTTTGCTTAGTGTATCTGGCCATAGTTGTTCAGTATAACACATTTACGCTTATTTATAAGAATAACCTACTAAAATTGACTTCCGCATCAAGTTCCGCTAAACTCACTAACTCGTGCAATTCGTTGCATTTTGGATAGATTGTTCGTTTTAACAGATCACAAAAACAACCCCGGGGAGGTGAAATGAACGGAATACTTCATAACCAGATTCTCCTGACAGCAATTGCCGCCAACTTCGCGGCACAAGTGCTAAAAGTAATTATCACGTTCTACACGGAGAGGAGTTTTCAACCCGGAAGGTTGTTTGAGACGGGAGGTATGCCTTCTTCTCATACAGCCGGCATCATTGCGCTCGCATCCGGTCTAGGAATATGCCGGGGATGGGATAGCGCCGAGTTTGCTATCGGCTTTACACTTGCCGCATTCATCATCTACGATGCTGCGAAAGTCCGGCAGGCTGCGGGCAAGCACGCGGAAGTGCTCAATGTCCTGCTTAAAGAGCTGGGGCATCTGCTCGACCGGGAATCTCGACCGCAGGCGTTGAAAACACTTCTGGGACATACCCTGCCCCAGGTAATCGCCGGGGCTTTCATCGGGTTGCTGACGATCGTCATTTCCTTCAGGCCGTTCTAACTGGGACTGGCCTTTTTATTTTCAGCACAAAAAATAAATTTATGATATAATCAGAAAATGAAGATAACAAAAAATTTAAAAGTTCTATACTTTCTCGGATTTGTTCTGGCAATTGCCGCAGCGTTTCCCGGATACATCCGTTCTACCTTTATGGAAGAATTTGTGGATGTCGGTCGGGTTGGTTTATTTTTCTTGGGCGAAGCATTACTTAGTCTGACTGCTATCAATTTTTTTCCTTATTTTATAAAAAAAATCAGTAACTATAGACTTGCGATCATTATTATATTACTACAAATTATCAGTATTATTCTACTGATCACCACCGACTCAATAATCGGTGCATTCATATTCTTTGCCTTAACGGGAAGTTTGGGATATCTGATCTGGATTAATATGGATGTTTTTGTTGAACGTTTCACCACCAATCCGACGACCGGCCGGATCAGAACTACATATTTTACATTCCTTAATCTCGGTTGGCTATTTTCCCCATTATTGGCAGGCTATCTGACCGGCGAAGGTAATTATCGCTTGGTTTATATTCTGGCAACAATATTGTTGTCAATCGCATTGATTATTATACTATACAATAAAAAACTGTTGGCGGATCATCTTCAATATGAGCATCATAATTCATTAAAAACATTGAAGCATATTTGGAATAATATAAATTTACGCGGAATTTTTGCAATCGCATTTTTACTGGAGTTATTCTACGCAATTGCAGTAATTTACGCGCCAATATATCTACATCAAACTATCGGATTTGAATGGAAAACAATCGGTGCGATCTTTACATTTATGCTTTTACCGTTTATTTTCTTGGAAATTCCGGCTGGGATTTTTGCTGACAAATATAACGGTGAAAAAAAAGTTCTGTACCTGGGATTTATGATTATTACGTCTGCTGTTGCACTCTTTTTCTTTGTTAAATCTGACAACCCCTTCGTTTGGGCGATCATCCTGTTTTTGAGCAGATGCGGAGCGGCGCTGATTGAAGCGATGCGCGAGTCATATTTTTTCAAAACCGTGGATGTAAAAGATATTGACTATATCAATTTCTTCCGCAACGCATCCCCACTAGGATACCTGGTCGGTTCCGGACTATCCCTGTTGATTCTATGTTATTATTCGATCGATTACCTGTTTCTTATTCTGGCACTCATTCTATTATCCGGATTTTATTTCAGCTGGAGAATTGCAGAAACAAAAAAATAGCATACCCGCACAAACCAAAAACCCTCATATAATTGAGGGTTTTTTTGACGCTCGGATTTTAAATTTTTGGTATTCTCAACCGCCAGCGTGGCTGGATTATGCTCGGATTCTCTTTAAGCGTAGGATATGTATCCCAATTGGCATAACTAATATGATTCCACATGTTCCCGTCGCCATAGAACTGTTCCGCTAATTTCCATAGCGAATCTCCTTCGGATACTTCATAAAACAATTCGGTCTGCACTGTTTCACCCTCGAGCACGTATTCAGTAACATTCTGTTCCGGCTGATTAATCGTTATTGTCAGCGGATCTGTCTTTTCGCTTATTTTTCCGTCCAAGCCAACTGCGTCAATTTCAATGACATTTACACCAATTATAAGACCGTCCACTAATGCGTTGAAGTTCGCTGTCCCCGATAAATCATCCGTCACAGTAAATGTTTTGATTATCACTCCATTCAAATACACCCGAATCTGACTGCCGTTGATTGCTAGACCGGAAACGGTAACTTTGGAACCATCACTGCTATTCAAAATTGGGGTTTGAACGGTTGGCGTTGGGTAGGGTGGATTTACGGAAAATATGACTGAATCAGATTCCGAACTAACTAGCCCGTCACTATTTCTCGCCCTAACCACTACATCATGCTTGCCAAAAAGCAACGGTTCATTCAATTGATAATGGAAATTGCCGGTCCCACTGGAATCATTAGTGGCTTTTACCACCGCAACCAGTTCACGGTCAACTAAGATAAATACATCGTTATTGGACTCAGCTAAACCGGTTATTAATGGTCTTGTGGTATTTATAATAGTTTCACTTTCTGGAGTAATTATGGTTGGGATGGCCGGCAATATTAATTCTTCCCCCTCGGCTAATGTTGAGAAAGTCGCATCCGCATCAATCGCCACTGAATTCCCGGTGCTCAATATTTCGTAGTGATATTCCGTTTCTGGCACAAGATCGGGAACTAATATTTCATGACTAGTTATTAAATCCGCGTCGTATATTTCATCGCCATAATCGGTCGTTAACCCATAACGTACTTTAGAATCAGCGGCATGATTAGTGGTCCACGTAATTAATACTGAGGTGGTAGTAACGTTGGTAACTTGTACATTAGTAATTACTGTATTTTCTAACGTACTGGTCGCGACAACATTATCAGATGACTCCCCAGTGTTGCCCGCCGCGTCCGTTCCGGCAATCATGAAATGATATGTGGTATTGTCAGCAAGACCTGTTACCATAATTTCGTGTTGTGTAGTTCTTACCGAATCACCGATCGTTATATTTCCATAAGCATTTGAAAGACCCCAATGAATAATGCTAGTGGATGGCTCATTACTTGTCCAAGCAACAGTAAATGAATTTTCACCGGGAGTTATTACAATATTGGAAAAAATAGGTTCGGCGGTGTCAACAACTATCCCATCACTAGTAATTTCCTCCAATACTTCATCGCTAGAATTATATGCCCTGACTGTTGTGTAATAAGATACTCCATTCAGAAGTGTTAGCTCGGTTTGAGTAAAATTTTTACTAACACCTACGTTAGTATAATTAACAACTTCACTACCACCAGGTGTTGTGCCAATTGCATATGAAAAATGATCAATTTCTGAATCATTAGCAGTTGACCAATTGGCTGAAAGTTGGTCTGTGCTATTTGTTTCATCGCTATCACTGCTAATACCGTCACTGATAGATGAAAAATAAATTGTCCAAGCGATTTGTGCGCCGTTTATTTCCCGGTCAAAATTTTCTCCACTCTTGTTGCCACTAGCTTGAGCAAATGTCCAGTTAATTACCGGACCGTTCGCATTAATATTATAAACGGCATTGGCATCCGTTCCATCTGTAGCAGAATCAAAAATTACATTACTGTACGAATCATTGGAAGTTAATCCTAACAGCGAAATATAGCTGGGATTGGAACCCGCTCCAATATTATCAAAAGTACCGTCTGACAATTCGGACACTGTTGCGGTTGAGGTAATATTCAAGCCTGAAGCATCCAAATAATCAAAGTCATAATATCTGGCACTGATTGTACCGGCAACATTCATACCAAAGTTTCCGGTGCTCAGTCTGGAAATTTGAGTTCGATTACTGTCTGCTGACTGACCCTGAATCAGCAAGGAATCAGCCTGATCAACTGCAAATGTGGCACTCGGATTGAATCTGATATTAGCTTGCCTTTCACTTCCTCCCGAGAGGTCAGTACCGTCAAAATCCGTGGCATATGCCCAATACTCATTGGATCGAGAATTGCATGAGCCGTAGATATTTAGTTGTCCATTGGTTGCGTTATGATCAAAAGATTCTAAACATCCGCCACTGTCTACTATTACCGCACCGGCGTCTGAATTCCACATTCCGATTCCATCATTGGCACCGATTCGAAGCGAACCATAGGTATCGCTAACACCGGTTTTTGTATTGATCAAATCCAAATCACTGGCATCATTCAGATAAAGTGTCGATCCAGTCCAAGTCGTATTCGCGCCGGCAATTGCATTTACAAAGTTTCCCTGCACTTCAACAGTTCTTCCGTTTTCAACAACAAAGGTGGAAGCGTTTGCTAAAGTCAAATCATTTGCAACGGTCATATTGCTTGTTTGGATTGTCCAACCACCTCCGGCATAATTGAATTCGACATCATAGAAAGGAGATGAACCGGCCTCAACTATTTCACCAGTATCTGTAGAACTGAAAGTCACTTTGGCATTTCCATGACTAAACGTTCCACCGCTATTTAACCAGCCACCCTTTACTGTAATATTATTTCCGCCTGATGAGAATGTTCCACCCGATAAGGTAACAGATTCATGCAAAGATAATGGATCCGCCAACACTACTGAACCACCACTCACTTCAAAGTTCTCTAGCGATATTCCATTACTAGTTAGAGTTTTGCCTGACCCGTTCATTATTAAATGATATTCTGCAAACGTCATCAGCGTGCCACCCGTTAAATCAAAATTACCGGAGACAGTCCAGGTCTGATTTCCGGAAATAAATATTGATTCCGCGCCGGCACCGACACCCGTAAAATCCATATCCCCGCCGATCGTAATGTCGCCGGCATTAGTTGCTACAACCCCAATACTGCCAGCATTATCAGCAATTAGTTTTAGCGACCCGGAAATACTTATAGAGCCGGCAGCCGGCGCAACATTGTGATTTGTCACACTATTGAGATACGCTTCCACATCTCCGCCGTAAGCTCGTGCTGGCATTATTTGATCACCGGCGCCACTATCCAAACGCAGAATCGACGAAATTGTTCCGGTAGTTGGAAAAGTAGTCGTGGTTTTATAGTCAAGCCTGCCGGCTCCGCTGATCGTTCCATCCAGCGTCAGCACTGAACCGCTTGTTTTACTTAATGACAACGCTCTGCCGGAATCAATATTTACCGTGTCACCGGTATCCACATCCAAAGTATTAGCAACTGTAAAATCATTCCCCTGAATTGCCCAAGTACCGTCACCACCATCTCCTTGAAATACCGCGTCGTACAACCCGCTACCTCCCGAATCAATTGTATTGTCAGTATCCGTTGCATCAAAAATGAATTTTCCCTTTCCTGGAGTGAATATATCATTGTTATCATAATTGCCCCCGACATTAACATTCGTGGAAAATGCCGGAGTCTGGATCTGCTGTTTTGTTCCGCCCTCGTTCACAATTAGAGTAGTAATCGTAGCAGATCCTGTTCCATTGTTAATTGCAGGGGTAATATACCGAACGGAAAACTCAACTGTAATAACCTGATCGGTAAGCGTTGTCTCGGGAACACCTGTAAATGTAATCGTTGCGTCGGTTGTTGCATTCTCGGTGAGTAGTACGGCAGTAGACCAGCCAGTAATTGCAACGGCATTGTTTAGAGAGGTGTCTGCGCGCCACAGACGGGCAAGCAACCGATAACTACTATATTCATACTCCCCTTCATCAACACTAGCAGTTGTCTTCACGGTCCATGTGCCGGAAGCATACGTACCGGAGATACCGCGATTGTCGCTTAGCATATACCCAGTCTTCTGGATGGTTGAAGGAAGTGAGCCCCAAGTAGGACTCACTTGACTAGGTAAAAACACACAGTAGTAACCCGCCTGATTTGTGTAATTATCGCTACATACCGCATCCCCGTTAGGTGCTCCGGCCGGATCTGTAGTTAAGAGACGTCGGTTACTGGTAAAGGTATCGGTTGTAGATGAAGAAAGATAATATGTTTGCGCTTCTTCCATATCCAAAGTACCACCATCGATAGTGAAATTATTTGCCACAGCAAGTGGATAGGGAGATTTGAATGTTGTGGGCCCGCCACCGTCATTAATATTAAGATCGTAGAATTCCGCGCTGGCCGCTGAATCCGCATCGCTGTTATCAATCATTTCACTTCCGGACGCAGCGTTTAATGTAGTTACATTCAATCCCGGATTATAATCCCCTTCATTTTTCCAAGTGCCACTCACGGTCATAGAATTATCATTCATATTGACAACCGCATCATTACCAATCCGAAAATCCCCGCCACCCTGAGTGACTACCGAACCACCCGGAGCGTAAGTATCACCCGCCCAAATATATGCGTTAAATCCCGAATCAAAACTGGCATCCGTACCGGAAATAATATATTTAATATCATCATCACCGCCATCCCCCGTCGCTAAATTTGTATTGGTAATTAATCCGGCATCCGCCCTTAATATTACATAGTTCTGATATAAATTGACATTAGACTGAGAAGTTTCATCCGTGATAAAAACAGCAGTAGCTTCCTCCGTCTCATCATCCAGGTAAACTGTAACAACGTCTCCGGAATTTACAGTGACCCCGTTGATCGCCCAGGCACCATCAGCGGTCGTGATTTCATCTGAATAAGCACCCGCACCATTTACCCTAAGTTGAACAGTCTTACTAGTAACACTCCCACTGATTGGCGTGGTTCCAAATCCTTGATATGCCACTCCAGAAATATTAACAGAAGTAGCTGCCTCGGATGCGTGGGGATTAGCAATATTTAATATTAAGATTACGGAAAAAATTAATACAAATCCGAAACACCGCATTGTCCAGATCAGTTGCTTGAAATTAGTATATGAACGCATATACATACCAAGACTGGTCTGGGGCGTTACCTTATGGTATTCCAATGCAAGATTTCGACAAAAAAGAGCCTTAATATAGGTTAGAACTTTAAGTATTGGATTCTGCTTCTTTAAATAATCTTCCATATTTTCCATATTCACAAAAAAAGTACGCAATAAACGTACTTATTTAGCAGTAATACTACTGTGGCTTTTCTGGCTAATAATAGCCAAAACAACTATTACATTAGCTGTATTCATTGCCATATTTAAATGATTTTTATTTTTGTTTATGAATCTATTATACTCCAAATTTTGTATTTTGTCAACATATTAAAATTAGAGTAAAATAATTAATAGGATAATCAAAATTCTACAAACATGGCAAAAATAGGCTTGGCATTAAGCGGGGGCGGTGTACACGGACTAGCACATATTGGCGTGCTGAAGGTAGTCGATAAGATGGGGATCAATATTTCTGCCATCGCCGGTTGCAGTATGGGCAGCATCATTGGTACCGCCTATGCTGCCGGCAGGACACCGGAAGAAATGGAAGAATTTATTCTCTCAATGAGACTACACAGATTGGTGGACTTTTCTCTTTCCAAATTGGGAATCAAAAAAATGGGTAAATTTGAAAAAGCCCTGATTGATTTTATAGGAGTCAACGACTTCAAAGATCTTCAGATTCCATTGTATATCAATGCAACAAACATTACAGATGGCAAAGAAAGAATCTTTTCTTCCGGCAATATTATGCGAGCAATCCAGGCAAGCGCTGCCTATCCAGGATTCTTTGCTCCGGTGAAAATCGGAGGTGACCATTATATTGATGGTGGGGTTATCAACAACCAGCCCTTTCCAATTTTTCCTAAGAGTATTAAGAAATTTATTACAGTCAACATTATTCCAAGAAAAACATTGCAGACCAACGAAAAAACGTCGATCCTGACAGTCTTGGATATTAGTTTAAGAATAATGCAGGAAGAAATTGCGGATTTAAGGTTAAGAGAATACAAGCAAAAGAATTATACAATTATCAAACCAAATATTAATTCTGAAAAAATTCTTTCTCCGGAAAAATATATCAGAAGGATTATAAATTCCGGGGAGCTCGCCGCGCAGAATCATGTTGCAGAATTAAAAAGAAAATTCAGGATAAAATAAAAGGATAAAAAAAGCTCGTGATGTGCATCAATTCACGAGTCTTGTTATTTTGGCGAGGCTTGTACTACATCACCTGTTTCCGCTCAGGACGTGTTCCACGATCCTGACGATGCCCGGATAGTACGGCTTTTTCCAGCAGTCTTCACATACCGCACCCGAGGAGATGAATACCAGTGAAGGCAATATCTGATCATCCAGCATTGCTTCCACAATCACCCCCTTGCCATTGGCAATAACCTGCCCCATGCCGGTGAGGCGTACATCAAGGTACGTCGTGTGGTCATCAACTTCAATGTCGATGACCGGCTGATCAGCAAACGGAGTCTCAACTATCCGGAAAATCGCCTCCAGAATTGCGTCGCCGGTATACTCAATCGGCGGGACAAAGTCATCATCCTCCGTGCCGTCCATTTATTCCTCCTCTTAGATTCGCACTAAAGAGCCGTTCCTCCATCGATTCACTTGCTACTTGCGCAAGTATTACACTATATCGCGGGTTTAGTTTTTTTGTCAACCCGATGCGTTCTCACAGAAAGCGCCTGGGTCAATAAAAAAATCCCCAGAATTTTCCGGGGGTGGTGGTGGATATGCCGGTCTAGTAGACCATGGGGTCGACGCGACCGACCTTGAATACCACCTCGAAGAGCGCATCGTCATGCGGAAGAGCGGCGACACCGAGCGCCAGACGGGTCGCATACACGACCCCGTTATCCAGATCGAACTGCTCTCCCACCGACTCGAGAAACTCGAGATAGAGCCGATTGAAAAGCGCCGTAGTGTCGGCATTCATGCCGACCAGGAAGGCCTCGACGCGAACCACGCTTCCCATGTCGTGCCCCGCGGCGACCACGTCATCGTAGGCCTGCTGCAGGCACGCCCGGATCTGGAACTCCAGATCACCGGCGAGAGGCTTGATGATGCCCGGAGTCTCGAAGATCACATTCCCACTGTACCCGGGCGAGTAGGGGATCTGCGCGGTGATGCGGGGATGTTCGGACGGGCTGCCAATCGGCCGCCAATACCGAGGAAGCAATCCGATGTTCATCTGCCAACCTCCGGTCCATAGGATAGTGGTTCGGTATAAACCACAGTCTGATAGATTATCCAAAACACACAAAGTTGTCAATACCGTCCACAATCAAAAGACCCCTCACACGAGGGGTCTTTTCAAATTCCCTAAAAACTAGTAGTCCCGACGCGGTCGGTTGTTTCTTCGCTTTTGGTGACAGGATCGGCAATAGAGCGGTCGATCGCCGTCCGGCTCAAATGGGAGTTCAGTAATTTCTGCTCCGCACTCTGAGCAATTCCACTGACCCTGGTATGTTTTCCGTTGGCCAAAGTCTTGTTGTTGGTCCATTATTATATGACCTTATTGTGTTCTATCTAAAATTCTTCAGGTAAAACACATTAACTAATTAGTAATTTAATTTTATCATGCGGATAGTGCTTGTCAAATAAAAAAACCCGCTATTTCTATAAGTTAGAAATCAACGGGGCGATTGAGAACGTGAACCCAATTTTTGCAAACGAGCCGAATGCAATGAGCAACTAACAGCCAGTTTGCTTTGATCGAACCATCGGCTTGTCTGGCAATTGATCGCCTGAGATACCAAGGTGCACCCTTGACAACCAGATTGTCACCGCCGGTGTTCAACCAGATTTCGGTGAGATCAAGCCCGAGCTTGGCGAGAGACCGCACGGTGCGCCAGTTTTCCCGTATGCTGAAGAGCCAAAACTCAAACAGTCCCATCTTTGAGAAAGTATGGCGACGGGAGTTTCTGTTCCAGACTCGGAAGAATCCGGACAGCATCGGGTGGTTCTCCGCAACATCAGTCGCGTATTTGAACCATACCATCTTGCGGAAAACCCGCCAGTAAACATCAGTTCTGTCTGCGCTTACCCGCCGCATGATCCGAATGCAGTTTTGAGTGCCAAAGAATGTCTTCCAGGCACTATGTACTGCTGTTTGCCATTCTTCCCGGCTCATGTTGGGGTGGTTGGTAACCGGCCTGGAATAAAAGTCGTAAGCGTTTAGGTCTGGATCCATCCATTCCCCGCTTACAAACATATTGTAGTGATCTTCTGATCCAGGCAGAGGCGTCTTGATCGAGAAGTAGACCAGGTCAGGTTCTATTTCCTCGATGATGGTTCGGACATCCTCGGCAATTGTCAACGGCGTGTCGTGTTGGAAACCGAAGATGAAGTTCAGGTGGACAAGGAAACTCCTCCGCCGGTAGGCTTGCATCATTTCGCGCAAGTCAGTCCTCAAGTTATGGTACTTATGCACCTCCCTCAAGTTTTCTGCATTCAACGTCTCCACGCCGATCGAAACTTCAACGCACCCGGCATCGGCCATTTGATCCACAAACCCTTCAATCCGGTAGGACGTAACGTCCGTTTGGATAATGAAGCTATTGCGAATTCGATGCGTGGTTCGAAGTTCAATCATCGCCTGGCAGCGTTCCCTCCACCGTGGATCACGCGCCGCGTTATCCTGACTGAAGAGGAACGTCCACACTCCATCCAGCCAGTAGCGGCACAGACCTTCGATGAAGACAGGCAGTCCGCGCGGTCGCATTATGCCACCCTGGACATTCCGGACAGTGCAGAATGTGCACGAATGCGGACAGGCGCGGCACGTCTCCACTATACCAAGCCCCAGATTCACGTAAGCCTGGCGGCTGACGGGAAGCAGTCGGGGTAGCGGCTCTTCACTCAGTTCCGGCGGGTCATTCAGATAGTTATATACCGTCTGCAGATCACCCATCAGAAAATCCCGAAAGACTTTCTGAAGATGACCTTCAGCTTCGCCGGCAAACAGCGAAATGCCGTTGTCGATCATCTGCTGCAGACCCATGGCCTCAAAAGCGCGCTGATGGGTCGGATTTCCGTTTTGCGGAAAGGTTGCAAACACGCCCGAAACATGGAACCCGCCTACTATGGACTGGATTCCGCATTTCCTGAATTCGAGCGCAATGTCCGATGCACGCGGGAACTGGTTGGTTTGCACTCCCACTAGCATAACCAGGGTCTGTGAGGGAACCAGTCGGCAGAGACGGGAAATCTTCTTCGGCTCAACTTTCTGGACGCACTCGTCGAAAATCCGGAAGACAATCCGGACGTTGTCGCCGAAAAATCCACTTTCCTGCAGATCAACAATCAGGCTGTAGAGCGTCGCCTGGGTGTTGTTGCACATTATCCCCTTCCTGTCCTGCACAACAAAACCTTTCCGATCGTCATACTTCGAAGGTTTGATCAGCACGATGTTCAGGATTTGCTTATGCTGAACAAATGCAGACCAAGCCACATCAGCCTGTTTGGCTACACCTTTGAAAAAAGCGATCACTGCTGGCCCCCCGATAATCAGGAAGACCAGCTTCAGACTGACTACCAGAAGCCACAGTGCTAACCGCATGTCACACATCCCTTCATTTTGGGTTCATTTTCCTATCAATGAGCAGTGGTTTATCTTAATTACTTTTTGAAATATCGTCAAATAATACAAATTCAAATTGATTATTACAAAATAAAAAAGACCACTCTCGACAAGCGGTCTTCTAATTTGTTTTCTAACGCACTAGTCTAATTTACAACAATCTGATACGTGCCTGAAGTATTCGGATATTCTGTCTCTACACCGGTGCAACTCTTTAATACGTATTTGTACATAAAATAGACCTTACCATCACCGATAGTATATCCGGAAGACACCCAAACATCATTACTTTCTGGATACTGAGTTGGTGAATAGCTTGTATCATCATTCGGTTTGGTAAACACCCTGATGTTTACAGGATTAGCCATATCAGCTTCTGCAACTGTTACCGCTTTATAGTGTACATAATCGTATTGTGTATATGTATCACTACCTGGTTCATCACAGTCAGTTTCATAGTCAAAACGGGAGATGAAATCACCGTCATCATCAGTATCGAAGGTGCCGGAATAATGTTTTGTTCCGGTTACTGTATTGCCACCGACTTCTAATGTACCGGCAATTTCCGCATTGTCATTGATAATAAATGGCTTGTCATCATCCGTGCCGGCGATACTGCCACGATAAACCCGGCCGTCAATCCGTACGTTGTCGCCGAATGTTACCGGCTGGTCTGAACCGTCTGTCCCCGTTGTATTGTTTATAATTGTTCCATTAAACGCTGTGACACCGCCCGTTCCCTGGTTACCGACTTTAAGCGCATCCACTTCAAATGTCCCCTGACCTTTAAACGTGGTTACGGCGCTGAAGGCAACACTTGCCACGACAAATATGGCCAGGACGGAGAAAACTCCGACGACCACGCTACGTGCTCGATTATTCATATTTTTCGACGTTAGTTTTTTAGTAGCCAGCAAATAAATTGGTGGCTGTTTATTATCTCTAACAACATTACAATCATATTCCTGTTCAAGATATTGGTCAATTTTATAGCCGGCAGTTTTTATTAACTAATATTGGCTTAGTTTACCTGAGTTATCGAATTCAGGGTATTTTGGAAAAATAGGGGTCTTGACTATTTACATGCAAAGAATATAATTATTATTAAATTATTTTATTGTAATCATATAATTACTTTATGAGCGTCCCCGATGACAGTGATCCCGGACAATCTTCTTTAAAACAAAAACTATTACAAATTAAAGAGGCTATTTGGGAAAGAAGACCGATTTTTGGAGAAATTATCAGAAATAATGGTCAAAAAAATTTATATCAATACACAAAAGAGTTTCTTAATTTTAGAACCAGTCAATTCTTTACATCGCGCCAGTTTGAACTGATTTCCATAACAAATAAACTAGTCGGGTCCCGTCTTGGCAAAGACGTCGGCGATGCCGTAGCCCGACAATTAATTAAATATCCCCTAGTATCTACTACCGACCACCATGGTCCGATCGATCATCCTTTTTTTGTTAATGCCAATATTATTTCCAGTCTGCCCTACCATGAACAGAATGACTCCGATCTGGATCATCTAATTGTTTTTTCATTTGCCAGTGTTTCTATCAATAATCTGTCCGCTTACCCTCGTGGTATTTTATTTCATGGTGGAATAAATGGAACTAAAAACTTGATCCGCCTGTCATTTTTTACCGATAAGGAAAAAATGGGGGTCGTTTATGACACCCGAGCTTACCAACAGGCGGATATTGACCGAGCGCACCAGGAGCTTACCAGGAAATATAATCAGGGTGAAATTGCAAACGAAAAGAAAGAACTGATTCACACACTTTTGGATGAATTTTTCGCCCACTCCAATATTCTTGATTCGCCGAATCTTGCCACTCAGATAACAAAAATTAATTATCAACTCTGGCCAAAATTATTCCATTCCACTGATCAGTACAAATCAGCGGATAGAAATAAAGCACCTCAACTTGTTTATTTAGAAATAGAAACTCTGGTCTCTGAAATACTGCAAAAATTCCACTTCACTGATAAAAATTCACCGCTTTACCGTTTAATTTTTGATCCGGAATTCCGTCTCCGGGCAAAAGAATTGTTCGAAGATATACCGGGCGCCTTTTCTACTGCGGATAAATGGGGATCCTATTTGTTTTGGGCGATGAATGATAGAAAGCACCGCAAACGACTTTTGCTGGATGGAAATAAATTAATTGGGCAAGATATTGATTATGAACTGGAGCTTACTCCGAAAGCTGTGCAATCGGCATTACAGCAGAAGAAAATATTCCCGAGTATGCTTCTGTGCTACCTGACCGTCGCGCTTTACTACGGATTTAAATGCCTAGGCGGATTCTCGCAAGTAAATGATCTGACCATGACCAAAATGGCATGGCAAGAATTATTATGGGAATATAATTTACTGGATGAAGCTTTGGCGCTAGAAACTGTGAGTACGGCAAGCTACGGTGGTGATGGCCTGGTACTTTCCTACCTGCCGACTCAATCAGGGTCTATCGTACCAGCGACGGGTATTGATATGATGCTGGAAAAAATTAATACAAGTTATGATGACTACTTAGCCTTGGCAAAAAATACGAAACTGGAAGAAATACTTAATCCCATGTTACCCGAAATGTATAACGTTGTGCATCACAGCAAAGAAAGAATTCCTGAGTTAAGCAACCTCACCCCTGAGCAAATAATCAAAGCGACCGGCCTGCAAAACAAACTCGTCAGATTAGCAACGCCCTACGTCCAGCCGACAAAGATATTTTCGTCCGCTGATCAAAAAACCCGGTGATTGTATAATTATTAATCATCCTGAATGTTGACAATATTGCCTTATGATAAGGCAATTTTGGTTGTTAACTTTGATGCAATATTTTCCAAATACTATCCGTTCTGCTAAAATAGCATTGTAAATATTTTATGAATGCGGGAATGAATCTAACTGAACTAAGAAAAGAGCTCCGCGCGCATAGTAACCCGGAACAGGTCCAGAATCTGCAGAGATTTTTCAAAACCGGAAAAGGACAGTACGGGGAAAACGATAAATTTTTGGGGATCAAAGTACCGGAACAGAGAATTATCGCAAAAAAATATCAACAAATTGATTTGAAATCCGTAGAAAAATTACTGGGGTCCGGATGGCATGAAGAAAGACTTACCGCGATTCATATATTAAATTTGAAATATAGCATTGCAGATGGACCAGAGCAAAAATATATATTTGATCTGTATTTTAAAAATGTGAAGTATATCAATAACTGGGATTTAGTCGACAGCTCCGCCCCCTATTTTATCGGAAACTATTTGTTTAACAAAAATAGGGGCATCCTATACAAACTAGTTAAATCAAAGAACCTGTGGGAACGCCGAGTCGCCATAATGACCACATTCTATTTCATCAGGCAAGGACAGTTTGAAGATACGCTGAAACTTGCTAAGATACTATTAGAGGATGAGCATGACCTGATCCAGAAAGCGGTTGGCTGGATGCTCCGGGAGGTTGGTAACAGGAGTATTTCCACGGAAGAATTATTCCTGAAACAAAACTACCGTAAAATGCCCCGGACTATGTTACGATATGCAATAGAAAAATTTCCTGATAAAAAAAGAAAGGGGTACTTATATGGAAATAAATAAAAACGAATACAAAGCCCCACTTAACTCCATGCTATCAATAGTATTACCGTCGGTCTCTTTTGGTTTAATGATCTTTACCATCGGGCTTGGCATTAATCTTACCGTTTTTACGGCAACTGTTTTATTTATTATTATGCCACTGGGCAGCATTGTACTGGCATTTGTCACCGCCAAAAAGTGGAATGTCAGTTTAGGCAAAACTGAGGAAATATTTTTGCGCCTAGGATCGATCATCGCCGTCATCACTATTTTCAGCTTCTTTTGGATTAATTCTTTATAATAAAATATCTTCTCTCTTTGATTAGATCACCATACCTGGTGGTTTTTTTATTATTGATAATAGAGAATTGTCTTGTGGCATCGACCTCGTTAGAGATTTTTCCCTAATGGGGTTGACAGAAACCAATATTTATGATAGAATTCCCGGTTGCTTCAAATGGATAATATCCATGAGAGGCGACAGCACGTTCACAACTGAACGCGCACCACAAGTGCCGGATAGAACCTGCATGGAATCCTCTAAAGCAGGACGGCTATCAGACACGCTTTGGCCGACAATAGACGTGACCGCAATCGAAAGGAGCGCATCATGCGCAAATTCTCTCTCCTGATCGCTTCGCTGTTTCTGTTCTGTTCGGTCTCGACCGCTAGCGCTCAGCGGTTTCCCGAGCCAAATGGCTTTGTCAACGACTTTGCACAGCTCCTCTCCGAGGAGCAGGCGCGGTCGCTGAACGACGAGCTGATCGCCTTCGAACAGAAGACGACGATCGAGATTGTCGTTGTCACCGTCTCCTCGCTCAATGGTATGGAGATCAAAGACTACGCCAAGGAGCTCGCGAATACCTGGGGCGTCGGCAAAGAGAAAACCAACAACGGCGTAATCTTCCTCATCGCCCCAAACGAGCGGGGCATGTACATCGAGGCTGCGGTTGGGATACGGGATATCCTCCCGAGATGGCGTACCGACCGCATCCGGGACCGTGACGTACTTCCGCGTTTCAGGGCGAAAGACCTGCCCGGCGGCATTATCAACGGCACACATGCCATCATCGCAACTATCGTAGCGGTGAATGCACCACCTCCGCCCCCGCGGAAATGGTCAGCCACGGATACGAAAATCCTGCTGTACATCATCGGCGGTATCGCGACCATTGTAATCCTTCTTATCCTCATCGTTCCGCAAATCCGGCAGCGTAGAGCTTGTGCATACGTACTGAAGATGCGGGGAACGTTCCTGGAACAATTCGCGATCGTGGATCTGAAAGGAAGCAATCCTGACGTCACCGACAATACCCGAAGCAATCTCACGGATCTCCGAGAAAAGTTCCGCACCATCGAGCAACTGCGAGCTGATAGCCCGGAAGTTGATTGGTGTGAGACACGTGAGACGCTTGACCGTCTTCTCAGCCAAGTCAGAGGCACCGAGTGGCAAATGGATCGCCAGATCCACTATGCGAAAACGGCTCGGAGGGATGGTCCGGCACTGATGGCCAAGATTCCTAGCCTAATTGAGGAAGCAGAACGGAAGCTCGCCGAAGGCAGCACGTCGGTGAGAGCTACTCGGCATCTCGAAGAGGCTCGGGCACAGTACGCACAGGCGCGCACTCAGAAGTCCGGAATGTCCATCGTGGACTGGGTGATTCTGTATGCGATTCTGACGAATGTTGAATCGAAAATCGCACACGCGGAGTCAACCCACGATACCGCAAACAACGGTTGGGTCGATCACTCCAACTCTCGCAGCTCCGACGATACACCCGTCTACGGCTTCGGCAACAGCGGCGGATTGGGCGGCGGCGACGGTTTCACTGGCGGCGGATCCGCAGGAAGCTGGTAGCCTCCCGTTCACAACCGTTCATTCTCGGGGAAATATAGATTCCCCCACGCACTTTTTCTACTGCGCCTCCGGAGTATTTCATCGGCAATTCTGCATGATGAATTACTCCGGAGGCCTATTTTTTTATACAGAATACTAACTACATATTATTATCGTGGTATTTTTATATTGTCTTGACACTTATCCCTTTTAGGGATAAAGTATCCAGCTGTCAAACTGGAGGCTTTAAAATAAATGGAAATAGGGTATAATAAAGTAATAAATGATAAGTTAAACAATGATTACAGAAGATTCTTTACCATTTTCACTTAAACAACTGATAATGGCCTTCCAGCGGAAACCATCTGTTGAAGAAGTGCCACATGGAGTAGCCCGGATTCAGGTAAACAACACCATCAGCCGTGTGGCTTTTTTCTATGAAAAATTCCGTAACGCGATTGATTATAAAGAAGAAAATCTGCTGAGAAAAAACGCAATCAGCCGAATGCTCAAACGCCGCCTGGTACCGGGGGCGGATATCAATAAAGTCGCAAAACACCTGGTATATGAACTGATCCGTGGCAGGTATTTACGGAACAAATCCGTTCCCGAGACAAAGATTCATGAGATAGCTCACACAATCAACAATTATGTTCTACTACTCCACGAAGTAATCCGCGACCATAACGGCCAGGATTATTATGATTACCGCAAATGGATTCTGGATATCGCGGCAGTTGAGCTGGAAACCCAGCTGGTCAGCCCACATCGGGATGCGGCTATTGTCGATTTCGCTTTCCGCACCATCACGGAAAATATGGAATGGCAGAATAGCAAGATATCTGAAAAAGACAAAAACACCATTCTTTATCTGGCAATCCATCGGGCGTTGATTAAATCCGACCAGCCGATTCTAATCCACCACTTATGGAAATTTGAATTTGGTGAATGGAAAAATGTGGATATGGAAACAATCCGCAGAGCAGGAAGAGAGATTGGCAATTTCAGAAAAGAATCAAATCGCATTCTAAACCATCCGCTCAACGGATATCTTTTCAATAAAATAAAAAAGACTTCCGTTCTGTTTCAGGTGTTAAGAGACGTAATAGAAAATAATCCCCAAACCGCAACCTCAATCATTCTTGACCAGCAACAACTCGACGCTCAAATAAGATCCGCGGCGGCCGAACGATATAAAAAAGCCCGCATTAAACTAGAGCGGAGCGTAAAAAGAAGTTTTGTTTATTTATTATTTACCAAAACTGCGCTTGCTTTGTTGGTTGAGCTCCCTTATGATCGATTTTTTGTTGATGAAGTTAATTACACACCACTATTGGTGAATATCATATTTCATCCATTTTTTCTCTTCTTCCTGGCTATAACAATTAACACTCCCGGTAATGATAATACAGAAAGGATAATCCGCGGTATTCATGGCATACTATCACTGAATCCCGACAGTAAACCAAAATGGCGAATCCGTCCTGCAAGACGAAGAAAATTGACCATGTTTGTTTTCCAAATCATCTATGGGATTGCCTTCACACTTTCCTTCGGAATATTAATCGCCTTTCTTACCTTCATCAATTTTAATTGGGTCAGTATTTTATTCTTCATTTTCTTCTTAACTATCGTAAGCTTCCTGGGAATTAAATTACGCCAGGACAATAAAGAGCTAAGGATGCAAACCCAAAAAGAGGGATTTTTCAGTATTCTAGTGGACTTTTTTACAATTCCGATTGTTAGAGTAGGTCATTGGCTCTCTTTGAAAGCACCAAAAGTAAATGTGTTTGTATTCATTCTTGATGTAATCATCGAAGCTCCGTTCAAATCAATTGTGCATGTGTCAGAACAGTGGATTGATTATATCAGAGAGAAAAAAGACGATTTATACTAAAATATTACTGTCCTAATAATTAACATAAGAAAATGACAGCAAAAAATGCATTAAAGGTTGTGCTCATCATATCCATCGCCGGATTATTATTCTCCGGATATCTTTCTTATATGGAAATTTTCCGCGGGGGATGTACAAATACCATCGTAAAATGCTCAGTCGGTGACGAGCCGGTTGTGGATCTTGGCACTCTGCCCGCCTGTGTTTATGGACTGATTATGTATATGATTATATTCGTAGTCACTCTCATAGGTCTCAAAGGTAAAAAAGCAATTGCTGAAAAAACTGAAACCAAGCCCGAAGAGCCAGTCCAGACAGAACAATAAATTTACAAAAAAAGCGTGCCCCCAATTGTCCGGTGGTACGCTTTTTTGTTAAAAAACCCCACATAATGAAGAATCTTGCAATTCAGCTCGCGAGTGCTATCATTTATATATTGTCTTTTTAAATTATTTGCCAAAATAGTCGTTAATAACCGAAAAGGCTCAAAATGTTGCTAGAAAAAATCAATAATCCGAATAACCTGAAAAAGTTCACTATTCCGGAGTTGGACGAAATCGCAAAAGAACTGAGAGAAACAATTATCAATACTGTGGCCACTAATGGTGGCCATCTTGCTTCAAATTTAGGTGTTGTTGAGCTAACGCTAGCATTACACTATGTGTTTGATTCCCCGCTGGACAAAATAATCTGGGACGTCGGTCACCAAGCATACGTGCATAAACTGCTAACAGGCAGATATCAATCATTTTCTACTTTAAGAATGTACCAGGGCATATCCGGTTTCCCCAAGATTTCCGAAAGCCCTTACGACGCCTTTGGTACCGGCCATAGTTCTACTTCAATTTCAGCAGCTCTGGGAATGCTGGAGGGCAGAGACCAAAACAAAGAACGATTTAAAGTCATCGCGGTAATCGGTGACGGGGCCCTGACGGCCGGGCTTGCCTTTGAGGGTTTAAATCATGCGGGGCAATCAAAAAAAGATCTGATTGTTATATTAAATGACAATGAAATGTCGATCTCTCCCAACGTCGGTGCGCTCTCTGCCTACCTAAGGAGGATTATGATGAGCAATGGTTATAATAAATTCAGAAAAGAAACCAGGGATTTGCTGAAAAAAATCCCACACATCGGCGAACCGGTATTGAAAATAGCGCAGAAGGCGGAAGATACGGTGAAGGGAGTATCAATTCCCGGTGTCTTGTTTGAAGAGTTGGGGATTGAATACATCGGGCCCTTAGACGGCCACAAAGTTGGTGATCTGATTTCCGTTATCAAATCTTATAAAGATGCTCCTGGCCCGATACTGATTCACGTAATTACAAAAAAGGGGAAAGGTTACGAACCAGCAGAAAAAAATCCTGAGATTTTCCATAGTGCCGGTCCGTTTGATATCAAGTCCGGTAAAATGATCAAATCTTCCGGACAGTCATACAGCGACATTTTTGGTAACTATTTAGCTGAATTAGCTGAAACTGACGACCGGATTATCGCCATTACCGCCGCTATGACCGATGGCACTGGACTAACTGAGTTCGCCAAAAAATTCCCTGGCCGTATCTATGATGTCGGCATCGCAGAACCGCACGCCGCTACTTTTGCCGCCGGACTGGCAACACAGGGGCTTAAACCGGTCGTGGCGATTTATTCCACTTTTCTGCAAAGATCTTATGACGAGATTATCCATGACATTTGCCTACAGAACCTACCGGTTGTTTTTGCCATTGACCGGGCAGGGATCGTCGGTAATGATGGGCCTACTCACAATGGCAGTTTTGATTTATCTTTTCTCCGACACATCCCAAATCTGGTTGTTATGGCACCAAAAAACGGTCTGGAATTAAAAAGTATGTTAAAGACAGCCCTGTCTCTTAACAAACCGGTTGCCATCAGATATCCAAGAGGATCAGAAGATGAAAATCAAAAAAAATCTTCAGTTGAAAACATTCCTGTTGGTAAGGCGGAAATTATTCGCGAAGGCAAAGACCTGTTGTTAATTGCCATCGGTAGTACAGTGGATACCACATTAACTGCCGCAAAAAAACTGAATGAAAAAGGAATTGACGCCTGCGTGATCAATGCCAGGTTTGTTAAACCGTTAGATGCGGAATTAATCTGTACTAAATCAGAACAGATTAAAAAAATAATCATTGTGGAAGAAAATTCCATTATGGGCGGATTCGGCAGCGCTGTTTTAGAGCAATTGGCGGATAAAAATATAACCGGCATTCAGACAAAATTGATAGGCATTCCGGACAGCTTTATTGAACAGGGTACCCAAAGTATACTTAGGCAAAAGTTAGGTTTAGACGCTGAAGGAATAATTAAAAAAGCATCAGCTTTGATCGAAAAAAACCACAAATAGTATATTCGTGATTTTTTATCCACCCGTAAATAATATTAACGGTTTTTTGTTTAGTTTATTTCCACTTTCTGACCAGTTCAACTGCGAGTGCCACACCGACCCCGGTGGCACCCTTGCCTAAATACGGTTTTTCTTCAGTGCTCCAGGCAGTACCAGCGATGTCCAGATGAGCCCAGGTATAGTCTTTGATAAATTCCAAAAGGAATGCCGCGGCAGTTATCGCTCCTCCCCCGTTCCCTGTACTTGCATTGCGGAGATCGGCTACATCGCTTTTCATCTGTTTTGAATATTCTTCCCATAACGGCAGCTCCCACACTCTGTCACCGGATTCTTCCCCGGCCCGCTTGATTTTCTGCATCAGTTTTTCATTATTACCAAGCATCCCTGAAACATGCACGCCTAGAGCATAAACACAGGAACCGGTTAAAGTTGCAAGATCTATTACCGCTTTTGGTTTATATTTTTTTGCATAATGCAACGCATCAGCAAGAACCAGACGACCTTCGGCATCAGTATTGATCACTTCGATAGTTTTCCCAGCCGCGGAGCCGATTATGTCACCGGGTCGATAAGCTTCGCGCGAGACGAGGTTTTCCGTAGCAGGTACTAATGCAACAACATTGATCGCTATTTTTAGCTTGGCGATCGCTTCAATTGTGCTGATCACCGCCCCACCACCGGCCATATCAAATTTCATTTCATCCATTCCATTGCCGGGTTTCAGTGAGAGACCACCGGAATCAAAAGTTATTCCCTTACCAACCAGTGCCAACCAGTCTTTGGATGCTGGCTTTCCCTTATATTCCAGAATAATAAATTTCGGCGGATGATGCGCCCCTTGTGATACCGCTAAAATCGCCTCCATCTTTTTTTGCTTCATTGCTTCCTTATCCAGTATCGTACACCGTACTTTTGGTATTTTTGCGACTTCGTGTGCCATTTCCACCAAGAAACCTGGGTTCGCCTTATTCGACGGGTGGTTGCCATAATCCCTGGCACGGTTAATTGCTAAAGCAATTATTTCTCCTTCTTTTAATCCCTTGGTAAACAATTTGTCGGGATAATTTGTATAGAAACACAGTTCGTCAACCCGGTTCGGCAAATCCTTCTTTACTGTTTTATATTCGGTAAACTGATATTCGGAAGTCACGGCACCGATCACAAGCGATTCGGCAATTTTTTCTGTTGATAACTTCACACCGGCCATTTTTGGCAGGAACACCCCAATATTGCCGACGTTACTTTTTACTAAAGTCCTGACGGCGATACCCATCCCTCTTTTAAGTACTAGAGAAGACAATAATTTTTTCTTGCCTAACCCTACCAGCAGTACGCGGGTAAATCCCAGCTTAGTACCGGTATTCACTTCAACAGTTTCTCCTTTTTTTGCTTCAAATTTTTCTTCCTTTATTACTGTCTGTAAAATATCTTCCAACTCCCGATCAATATGCAACACCTCTTGAGAGAGTAATTTCTCCTCAAACAGAAACAGAACCAGCGCCTGCGCTTTTATTTCGAGTAATGATTGGTTAGATTTGGAAATTTTCATAGTACATGTAGTATATGGCAATAATATTACTTGTCAATCTTTTAAAAAAAGGTGCTTTTTGAGCACCCTCTCTTATTTTATATTCTGTTTATTCCATCGAAGCCCTGATTTTCTCCACTATGTCGTTTAAATGGTATTCGCTCTTCGGCAGATAATCCTTTGCACCCAGTGAAATACCCCTACTGATATTACTCTTCTCCGACAGGTTAGAAATAATCACCGCCGGTATATCTTTTGTCTTCGGATCACTTTTGACTGTCTTCAAAATCTCAAATCCGTCCGTGTCCGGCAGAATAATATCCAAAATCAGCAAATCAAACTTCGATGCCCTAATTGCTTTTAATCCTTCCTTGCCGGTTGAATGCGCCTCTACTTCAAATCCTTCCATGGTTAATTTTGATTGCAGAGCATACAGAAGAGCAACTTCATCTTCAATTATTAATATTCTTTTCTTATTTGCCATAGTTTTGTACTAAATAGTTACACTATATTCATTATATGTTTAATCAATAGAAATGTTAAGACCTAGATTTATGCGGTAGGAAGCGTGAAATAGAAAGTACTTCCCTGTTCTTCAACCGATTCAACACCGATAATACCGCCGTTACCTTCAATAATTACCTTGGCAATAGCCAGGCCCAATCCTGTACCTACCGGTATTCCTGTTTTCAGCTGGCCTTGAGTATTAATTACCTGCGAAAAACTCAGGAATAAACTGCTGATCTTCTGTTTTGCAATTCCAATTCCGTTATCCGTAACCGCCACCAGAACAGAATTCCTAATATCCAATATTTGCGGCGATGTAGGAGTAATAAACCATTTAATCCCCGATCTTTCCGCAATTTCATCTATGTGCTTACCTTTATTAACGTACACCGCCTGCATCGTTATTTCACCGTTTGCCGGAGTGAACTTGATGGCATTCACCAATAAATTCGCAATAACCCGATTTATTGAATATTCATCGAAAGGAACGGAAGGAAGATTTTCTGCCATTTGATAGTTCAGCTTAATTCCTTTGCCCGCAGCTAAGACTTTGTAATTCTCGTTTTGAATTTTAATATTGGTCTGAATATCGCCAATCTGCTTGTGAATAATGAATTTACCACGATCAAACCTCGCGACATCAAGCAGGTTGGTAATTAAATTCAGCATGTTTGTTATACTGTGATCTATGGACTGATGAGCTTTTATTATCTCTTTAGCCGGCACGTGATCCTGCTCATTCAGAAGTTCAATGATCATGCGAACCGCTTCCAGGGGCGACCGCATATCGTGCACCAACATGGTTGTAAAATCTTCCTGCAACTTTTTAGCGTCACGCGCATCCTGCAGAGCCTTTTCCAATTCCAGATTATTCTGCCGTAATAATTTTTTTGCTCGAGTTATCTTAGTCATACCCTGATTAACCAAAAATGAGATGACCACCATGACAAACGATACAAATGCAATCCAAATTATTACTACTTCCGGCGGGAAATAGTAACTGGCCAAATAATATGTTCCAGAAATGCTGAAAAGAGATATCACGCCGGTAAAAACAAATAAAAAATTTGGGCATTCCCAAAGTGACAGACCTTCATCACGGCACTCTTTAACAAACCGCAAAGATCTAAAAAAATTTGATTGTTGTTTGTTCTCCATTGAATTAAAGACTTGATAATAATTATCTACCCCAATTCCTCAAGTTTTTGATCCAGCTCTTTTATCGACCTATCAATGTTTTCGCCCAGCGCCCCATCTCCGCCTTTTACATAAGCATAAACAAAAGAGCCTATCTTTTGAAAAAAGTCATTTAGCACATTTATATCATTTTTTGCATCAAGGTAGACAGACTCCAATACTACATCAATATTGTACTCTTCCGGAAATTTAAGCTTTTTCAATTCCCGCAGAGCGAGTGACCATATTTTCTTATCTTTTTCATCAGCATTTGAACCTTCAACCAGCAACTGTATTTTATCGATTTTCTCTTCCATATCATTAATACTTGGCATAATTAATATGCTTGATCCTTATGAATTAAAAGGCGAACGAAATACACGATCATTTTGAATTGAATCTACAAGCTCAAAAACCAAAGCGCTGAGTATTAAACCGGCGCTCCCAGATTCCGCGACCCCCATCCATCCGCCTGGAATTCCTGTTGCAGTCATACCGGCACCCACCATCACACCTGCCGCCGCCGCGCCATGTTTTTCAGCATATTTCTTAACAAGCAATTCGGCTCTCTCGCTCAATAATTTAAGTTTTCCTTTTGTAGCATCCGACAGCTCCATTCTCCCATCCGCCATTTCATGTATTCTGCCCACCTCTTCCGGACTTAAATCAGCGATTATCTCTTGAACTGCATCTGACGTTTCTGTGTCAAACTCTTTTATCGCTTGTTCCGTATCTGGTTGCCCGTCGTATATTTGGATCAGGTCTTCGGGAGTACCTTCAAAATCAAAATCATCTTCTACGCCATCTGCTATTTCACCACCGACCCCCTGGTTGATGTCTGGAAATTCCTTGGACATTATAAATTGCAATTAATAATCTCGTTCAAGATTAGCATAAATTCGCTGATTTGTAAATCAAAAATCATTTCAGCTTGTTGACATTTGTCTTCTTCTATGCTACAATGAAGTTGAAAATAAAAACAAAAAACAATTGAGATGCAAAAAAATAATATTTTAATTCAAGAAAGAATCTTGATACAAGGAACTATCGAAATTGAAAAATGGACTACGAAAGTTTCCTGGTACGAGAATTTGGTAAAAGCACTCTCCTCTTCGTTACGAGTGTTTTTTTAATTAGTAATTTTATAAATCTATGAAGTTAGATGATTTATTGTTAATTGCTGTTGAAAAAAGAGCATCCGACCTTCATCTAGCAGTTGGGAAACCACCAATTCTTAGAATTGACGGGACGCTCGCGCCGATTGATGATTTGGAACCAATTACACCAGATGATGCAAAAGAAATTGTCTTCGGTATTTTATCGGAAATACAAAAAGAGCGTTTAATAAAAGATAGGGAAATTGATGTCTCATACGAAATTCCAGAAATTTCGCGTTTTCGTGTGAATATTCACTGGGAAAAAGGCAATATCGGATTGGTCGCCAGAGTTGTGACTTCACTAACCCCAACTATGGAAGAACTGGAGATGCCCAAGGTAGTTTATGATTTACTAAATGAAAAACAGGGTTTGATTTTAGTCACCGGACCAACAGGTTGCGGAAAATCAACCTCTTTGGCCGCCATGATCAACTATATTAATACTACCCGGGCGGCAAATATAATTACACTTGAGGATCCGATTGAATTTATCTATAAAGCTAAAAAAAGTATCATCAAACAAAGACAACTTGGTTCGGATATGCTGTCATTTGCTGATGCCCTAAAACACGTTTTACGACAAGACCCCAACGTGATTCTGGTCGGAGAAATGCGCGACTTGGATACAATTGCCGCCACAATTACTTTAGCAGAAACCGGGCATCTGGTATTAGCAACTTTGCATACCTACAGCGCCGCCCAGACAGTTGATCGTATTATTGATGTGTTTCCGCCATATCAGCAATCACAAGTCAGGCTCCAGCTTTCCATGTTTTTAAAAGGAGTTATCTCACAACAATTGATCCCCAAAATTACCAAAGGAAGAGTTGCTTCAAGAGAAATATTAATTAATACTCCGGCAATCAGTAACCTAATCAGAGAAAACAAAATTGCACAGATCAAAACAGTAATCCAGACCGGGGTATCAAGCGGAATGAAAACAATGGATCAGGATCTTAAGCGATTATATAAAGAAGGTATCATATCGGAAGAAATAGCAAAATCTTATATGATGAATCCGGAAACATTAAAATAATATACCTAACAACCAAAAAAAGGGCTTAAACAAGCCCTTTTTGATTCGTTAATTACTCTTGATTAAAGAAAACATTTGTGATACGCTCATTGTGATTTGCGCCTGTAACTTCAATTCTAATCCTGCGGGTAGTTGATTACATGCGCCCGTAGCTCAATTGGATAGAGCGCGTGGCTTCGGACCACGAGGTTGGGGTTTCCGCCAGAGGCGGACCCGCCCTGGGCGGGTACAAGCAAATCACATCTTAGTATTTTTATTATGCCCCCGTAGCTCAATTGGATAGAGTGCTTGGCTTCGGACCAAGAGGTTGTAGGTTCGAGTCCTACCGAGGGCACCATTGGTATAGGGTGAACCACGAGGTTGGGGTTTCCGCCAGAGGCGGACCCGCCCTGGGCAGGCAAGTCTCTCCGGGCGCACCATAGATTTATATGTAAATAATATTTGGGAGCATAGCTCAGTTGGTAGAGCAGTTGCCTCTTAAGCAAACGGTCGGGGGTTCAAATCCCTCTGCTCCCACCAAGAAATAAAAAGACTCCCTCAATTGGGGAGTTTTATATTTTCAAATATACTATTTTATCTGATACCGATAAACATTCGTCTCCCGCTTAGTAAAACCCAGCTTCTGATAAAGACAATTGGCGGCTTCACGATCGGGGCGTGAAGTAAGATCAACAGCCCGTGCCCCCAGCTTTCGGGCTTTTTCGATTGCTGTTTGACACAACTCTTTGCCGATTCCCTTCCCACGTTCATTCTTATCAACAACCACATCTTCAATCCACGCACGAACACCTGTCGGAATCCGGAAAACAATCAAAGTTAAGCAACCAATTATCTTTCCGTCTTTTTCAGCAACGAATAAAGTATTTTTATGATCATCTATAATTTCTTTTAAATCACGCTCGCTCGGCAGAAAAGCCGACGATGACAGTTGCGATATCAGTTTGTGTAATGCCCTGACTATACCTGGCGTTATTTTCGATATTTCTTTAATATCCATGTTACTGATAATAAAGCTATTATAGCTTAACAGTATGATTAATATACTACGTTGTCAAATATTTCATTTTTATACAAAATAGCATACACTATAATCATGATTCAGAGACAAATAGTAGTTGATTTATCAGAAGAAGGAAACCGACTGGATAAATTCTTATCAGATCAGTTTTCTGATTATTCGCGTTCCTTTTTACAGACACAGATCAAAAACGGTAGTATTACTTTGAACAATAAAAAGTCCGATCCGGGAATAAAAATAAAAGCGGGCGATAAAATTCAGATGACCTTGCGTGAACCTGAAAAACTTTCCATAAAACCGGAAAACAATATTCAGCTGGATATTCTGTTTGAAGACAAAGATTTCCTGGTAATCAATAAACAATCCGGGATTGTGGTGCATCCTTCCGAAAGCACGCCGACGCATACAATTGTAAATGCTCTGATCGCCTACTATCCAAATATTTCTACAGTCGGGGATGATCCAAAACGGCCCGGAATTGTACATCGGCTTGATAAAGATGTCTCCGGAGTTATGGTCATTGCCAAGAATCAGGGTGCATTTGAATTTTTAAAATTACAATTTCAAGACCGAAAAATTAGAAAAAAATATACCACGCTTGTTTACGGCAAAATGAATCCACCAAACGGAATGATTAGCGCTCCAATCGGCAGATCCACAAGTCAGCCAAATCGCATGTCCGTAAAAAAAATCGGCGAGGGTAAAGAAGCGATCACTTTGTACAAAACAATTAAGAATTATCATAATTATTCACTGCTTGAGATAGAAACAAAGACGGGTCGCACTCATCAGATCCGCGTACATCTTCTTTCCAGAGGCAATCCGATTGTGGGTGACAACAAATATTTTTTAAAAAGGGTGACAAAAAAGGCGGAACTTGGCCGTATCTTTCTGCATGCAAATAGTATCCAATTCACCGGTTTAAACGGGCAAATATTGAGATTTAAGGCGGATATTCCGACAGATCTGAAACTGTTCCTAAAACAGTTGACTTAATAAAAAATTATGTTATACTGCTATTCGTTACATATATAATTATTAGAAATTTTTTTGTTATGACAAAAGAAGAAACTAAGGAAGTTAAAGAGAAGAAAACTGAAGCAAGAGAAATACCTGCAATCGAATCTGGCAACATTGTCCGCGTACACCAGAAAATCACCCAGGGAGATAAAACTCGTACGCAGATTTTTGAAGGCATTGTTATTGCCAAAAGAGGAAAAACCAAACCCGACAAGACTATCACTGTCCGGAAGGTTTCGGATGGCGGTTACGGTGTAGAGAGAATTTTCCCGCTGGAATCCCCCAACGTCCTCAAAATTGAGGTAATCAAGACGCCAAAAACACGAAGATCCAAGCTGTATTTTTTGAGAACACAACCTCGTAAGCTTAAAGAATTGAAGGACAAGTAGCACGCTCGGGTGGTGGAATTGGTATACACACTAGGTTGAGGGCCTAGGCACTTCTTGTGCGTGCGGGTTCAACTCCCGCCCCGAGCACCACCATTAATGGGTTCGTAGCTCAGCTGGTTAGAGCGCTTCGTTTACACCGAAGAGGTCAGAGGTTCGAATCCTCTCGGACCCACCATACAAGCATAGTGGTAGTTATCTGTTACGTTAGACACAAGTAAGAATTCAGGAAACATATCATTTCACCGAAGAGGTCACCCCGCAAATGCGGGGTCGAACCCACCATTAGCTAAAATATATGATCAAATTCATTTTCGGTATTATCGGGATTGCAATGGGATCACTTTTGGTGATTAAAACAGAATGGTTTTTACGTTTTTTCGGTCGGATTGAATGGGCGGAAGCCCATCTGGGTCTAGATGGTGGTTCAAGCCTTTTTTACAAGTTACTGGGGATATTGAGTATAATAATCAGTTTCATGTTAATGACCGGCATTCTGGAAAATATCTTCCAATCATTATTTTCGTTGAGTCCCAAGTAAATATTCACGGGCCCGTAGTTCAGCTGGTTAGAATGCCTCGTTTGCAACGAGGAGGTCAGCGGTTCGAATCCGCTCGGGTCCACC
>Ga0172379_10002457_pt1 | contig 32637 bp, 26 predicted proteins | sample GrowelOW334metaG_FD_119756 | JGI IMG/M metagenome (GOLD analysis project Ga0172379, IMG submission 119756) | Groundwater microbial communities from an aquifer near a municipal landfill in Southern Ontario, Canada - Groundwater well OW334 metaG | ecosystem: Environmental > Aquatic > Deep...
CCCCTATGCCTTCAACGCTGATGCTCTAGATGGCTTCCATGCTTCTGCCATTGCTGAGGCTAACAAACTCCTGGCCCTAGACTCTAATGCGGGTATGACGGTAAATGGGGTGACGAGTACGGCAGGATTAATTATTAGCGGTGATGCAAATATTGCAGGAACAACAACAATGGCCGGGATTTTAATCGTGGGAAATGACATTATTATAGATGGCACTTCTACATTTAATGGCTTGGCGGTTTTTAATGGCAGTATTTCTGGTTCTGGCTTTAATAATGCTTGGGCAAACGCCTTCAATACTACTAATACTTGGGCTGGATTTGATGCTAATTTTAACAGCCGTTTCTCGGCTAAAAGCACCTCGGATCTAACTGAGGGCACTAATTTGTATTATACCGAATTGCGATCTGCCACTAATTTTGGAACGAATTGGGCTTTAAAAACCACCGCTAATTTGCCGGAAAGCGGTAACCTTTATTATACTAATGCTCGAGCGGATGCCAGGATTACTCTGCAAAAGGGTGTGGCCAATGGTATTGCCACACTTGGCGCCGATGGCAAGGTGCCGGATGAACAGCTTAGTCCATTAGCTATTTCTGATACCTTTGTTGTTGCAAATGAGGCGGCAATGCTTGGTCTTAGCGCTGCTGGCATGGGTGACGTGGCTGTTAGATATGACATTAGCAAAACTTATATTTTAGATGGCGATGGCGACCCGACCATACTAAGCAATTGGAAAGAATTACTTTCTCCAACTGACTCGGTGCTGTCTGTCAATGCTCAGCGTGGCACTGTTACTCTGTCCACGGATGATATCGGCGAAGGATTTGCTAATCTATATTTTACTGATACGCGTTTTGATGATCGTGTTAATGCGGCTTGGCGTGCCTTGCCTAATGGATTGGCATCGCTGGACGGGACAGGTAAAATTCCGTCCGATCAAATAGGTGCAATGCCTCTTAATGACACTTTTGTTGTGGCGGCTACCTCTTCGCTTTTAACGGTTGGCGCAACCAAAGGTGATATGGGCATTTCTACTGATGCTAATAAGACTTATGTTTTGCAGGGCACAGATCCTGCTATTTGGTCAAATTGGGTGGAGATACTTAATGGCGCATCGGTATCTTCTGTTAACGGATTGACTGGAGCAATTACTTTGACCACCTCAAACATTGGCGAGGGAACTAATCAATATTGGACTCAAGGACGTTTTGATACATCTTTGGCTGGAGCCACAACCTGGACAGGAGATTTATTTGTCTCAGGGGGTAATATTGGCATTGGTATCGCTACAACAAGCCAGGCATTGGAAGTCATGGGTAATGCCTCAACTTCTAATAATATGTATGTCGGCAATAATCTTTATGTGGGTTATGGCAATGGCGCTAACAGCGATGCCATTTATTTCAATCAAGGCATGCAAAGTTTGATTTGGAATACTACCAATAATCGTTTTGAAATATCTGATGGGCTATATATTTCTAGCAATGCTACTACCTCTGGCTACATGAGCATTGGAGCAAGCCTGCCGACTGGTTATGGCACGGCGGTAGGTGATTTGAATGTTGGGAATAATTTAGCTATTGGTGGCAATGGTGTGTTTGGTGGTCTTGTTTCCTCCACGGCACTGCAGATAAATGGCAATGCCACTACCACCGGCTATTTAAGCGTGGGAACAACTACTCTTGCCAATCTTACTGTCACCAATTTCTCGACCTCTACTTTTGCCGGAGGATTGACTGTTGGTGATTCACAATTTGTTATTCAGCAAGCCACCGGTAATGTGAGTATTGGGACTACGAGCCCGGCAGGTAAATTACATGTTACATTATCATCTTCTGGACTTACTCCCTATCAGACAGCCAATACTTCATTAGTGTTGGAGGCTAATAGTAGAAATATTTTACAAATGCTTGGTACAAGCGATCAGTTTTTAATGTTTGGAACGCCTACGGCAAATAATCGAGCCTGGATGAGCTATACACACAGCTCTGATTTGTTAAATCTTCATACTTCCGGGAATATAACCATGAATGGCAATGTGGGAATCGGTACCACCACCCCCACAAGTGTCTTGGATGTATATGGTGATGCTTTTACACTGGGGCCGCTCATCTCACTGCAAGGAGCTAATACAACCACCTATACAATGCTTGGCTTCAGGGGCACTGGCAGAGAATATCGAATTGGCGTAGGCAATGGCTCGGAAACCGCTAAAGGTGTTGCCGATAAATTTTTCATTTATGACTCGACGGTTAGCGGTGGGGCGATGAGAATGGTTGTTGATTCCTCGGGTAATGTGGGTATTGGGACGACTAGCCCAAGCTATAATCTGGATGTAAATGGAGTTACGCGAAGCGGTGATTATATTATTGGTACAACAACTACCAATCCTACAGTAGTGTATGTCGGAGATTCTCTGACTAAGGGTTATCCTTATGGCGCTACAGTGCCTTATACCGGTTACATCACACTACCGAATTGGAACGGCCAATCTTTTGACTCTTACAATGTTGGCGTCGGAGGCAGAACTCTTGAAACAATGTATGAGCAAGCTTATAGTAATTTAAATCCTCTTTTTTCAATTAATTCCGGGCTAAATATTGTAGTTATTTGGGGAGGCACTAATGACATTGCAGCCGGTGAAACCGTAGCGTCAACCTATTCATATTTAAGGCAATTTGCTCAGCACGAAAGAGCCTTGGGCTTTAAAGTTATAGTGGCTACAATGATTTCTCGCGTAAGTTATGATTCATCAAAAAATAGTTATAATACTTTAATTCGAAATAATTGGCCTCAATTTGCTGACGGTCTTGTGGACTTAGCTGCCAATGAAAATCTTGGCGCAGATGGCGCTTATGCCAACGTTACATATTTTAACGCAGATCAGATACATCCAAATGACACCGGTTATGCTCTTGTAGGCTCGTTAGTTCAGAGTGCAATAACTGATTTAGTCCAAGACAATAAAACCAATTTTTCTAACGGAACATTTTTGGGATCATTGGCTGTCAATACTTCAACCCCATCTGCCAAATTAACTGTCTGGGGCTCAGCTACCGGAACCAATCAATTGGTGAATTTTGTTAATTCAGCTTCCACGACCATTTTTAATATTTTAGAAAATGGCAGTGCGACTTTTTCTAATACAGTTTCTGCCGGCACTACAACGCTGACCAATTTAGTAGTCACCAATCTCTCAACTTCTACATTTGCCGGAGGACTGACTGTCGGCACTACGCAATTTGTACTCCAACAAGCGACAGGATATATTGGTATCGGGACTGCGAGCCCAACACAAAAAGTTGATATTAGAAGCGATAATGTCGCCCTGATGCTAGGCCGTTCGACGTATGGAGGAATTGGTGGGGAAGTCTCGATTGATTTTAGACACCGATTGAGTTCTGGCGACGATTCTTATGTAAGAGAAGGCGGCGCCATAAAATCAATCGCCACTGGAGCCTATACTTTTGGATCAGGCCCAACTTATCTTGCCGACCTGGCTCTTTATTCAGCAACTACTAACAGTGTTTTGGTAGAAGTAATGAGATTGACCAGCGGCGGCAATGTCGGAATTGGAACGACCACTCCCTCAGCAAAATTGGATGTTTGGGATAGTGGCACTATAAGCAGTTCCGGATCGGTGGCTGACTTTCGACAAGACGATGCAAATGTTTGGGGATTAAGGATTTTTACGCATAATTATTCAAGAACTATTCCTGTTTTGGGAGTTTTGGGTGGTTCAACTGGAGCGGTAAACTTCTATAATCAAAATACTAATACTATGACACTAAATAATGGCAATGTCGGTATTGGTACAACTACGCCCAGTTCATTACTTCATTTATATTCAACTGGGGTGTTTGGAGCAAGATTAGATCTGCAGAGCGCTGATACGGGCGGTCGTAATTGGTCTATTTATAGTAATGGCTCAGGTAATTCTGGAGGAGCTGGTTCGTTGCAATTTTATGATAATACAGCAGCTGCCACTAGGCTATTTATTGCATCCTCAACAGGTAATATTGGCATCGGAACAACCACGCCAGGAGCTAGACTAGAGGTTGTGCCAGCCACTGGACAACAAACATTAATAGCAAGAACGGCTGGTCAATATGGCGGAATTTATCTTCAAGATTCTTCATCTAATTCTCTATTTTCTGTCTATCCTGCAGATGCTGATTTAGGCGGAACAATGTTAACATTAAAGGACGTCGGTACAACTAAGGTAGTAATAGATACTGATGGGGATACTTATTTTAATGGTGGTAATGTCGGAATTGGGACAGCTGCACCAGAATCAGTTCTTGATATTCTGGGTGGAGATTATGCTCAATTACGCCTTTCAAGATCTAAGTCTAGCGGGGCAATTCAAAGAGTCGGCTTGGTGGGTGAACATTATAATGTAGACGAGGAGCCAGTCGGATTATTATTGGGCAGGTCTAGCAATGATAGTAATGAGATTTATATTGGAGGTGGTTCTACTGTAGTAAATTCTGCTACAGCTATCTACTTTATGACTGCCCCGACTACTACTACTATATCGGGCACAACCAGATTAGCTATTACCGGTGATGGCAATGTCGGCATAGGCACGGCTTCACCCACCTCACTATTTTCAATCTACGGATCATCTCCTACCTCGACCATTAGAGATAATACAGCTTCAGTTGCTAACAATCTTCAACGTCTTGGCGGAGTAAGTTTTGATACCAGCGATGTTTCAACTAATGTAGCGGGAACATTGGCTAGTATCGACGCTTATGCCGTTGATGTTAATTCTCTTTTACAGGGTACGGCCGATGAGGGTGGCAGAATTGATTTTAATATTTATCGCCATGATGTAGGGGGACAGCCAAGAGTAAAATATACAGCAATGACGGTAGATAATTATATGAATGTCGGAATTGGGACGACTACGCCAGCCGGGCCTCTCCATGTGATGGGCAATATTCTTGGTGGTGGTGATATTTTTCCTAATTATAATATTGACACCGGAACCCACATTAGCGGATCGACAGCCAATCAGATGAAAATTTACGCTGATTCTTATATTACATTGAATACCGGTGGGGCAGAAAAAGTGGCATTATCGACTTCAAAACTATATACCGGTTCAGCAATTGATTTAGAATCCGGAGGCGAATTGTCCGTACTAGGGGCTGGCAGTTCCTATTTTACTGGTAATCTTGGTATCGGGACTACAACGCCAGATTCTCAATTACAAGTTGGAAATGCCACCTCATATTTTAAGGCAGGTTCAGGAAACGTCACGACTACCGGTTATTTAACGGTCGGTAATCAGGCGGGTGGTGACAGCGTTTTAGAATTAAAAAAATCAGGAGTTGTTAAGTGGGCAATTGGCAATGATATCAGCGTTAGTGATAACTTGGTGATTTCTACTAGTACTATTGGAACAAATAATGTTCTATCAGTTAGTCAGACTAGTGGCAATATTACCGTGGGTAATGTGGCTGCTTCCAGTACTAGTAAGTTTTCTGTTTATGTTAGCGCTTCGGTCTGGGGCGGGGTCAACAACACTACCGGTGCCTGGATGAACGGTTCCGATTTGACTTTAAAGACTAATATTACTGATTTAGCATTAGAATCACCATTACAGAGGCTTCTCGGCTTAAGGCCGGTCAGATATGATTGGAAGTCAGACGTGGCAACCGGCGCTGGTAAGCATATCGGATTTATCGCTCAAGAAGTCGAGGCCTTGTTCCCAGAATTGGTCATGACGGGCGGCAATGGTTTAAAATCTCTTTCCTATGCGGAATTTGCGCCAATTTTGGCGGGTGCCATTCAAGAGCAACAGCAAGAAATTAATTTGTTAAGACTACAATTATCCTCAACTACCCCAGTCAGCCAAAGCCAGCCTTCACAGTCGACAATAACTGTTGCGCCAGCAACCAACCAATTTGATACTATATCGGTCTCAAGTGCCGCGACCTTCTATGGCACAATTACTGTTGTTGGTGAAGCAGGGTTTACTTCAAAGGTTACATTTGAAAAAGAAGTTGAGTTTAAAGATCATATTACGGTTGATGCGGATACGGCTGGCACAATTATGATTGCCTCTGGCGCTACCAGTACAAAAGTCATCTTCAATAAGCCTTATGAATTAATACCAAAGATTGTCGCCAATATGCAATCGAGCGGTACGCCCGTATTTGTGCCGTATCTAATTTTTGGGAAATCGACCTCCAGTTTTAGTATAATTTTAGAACAACCGGCGCCAACAGATATTTATTTTGATTGGATTGCTTTAGCATCGAAAAGTGTGGTTGGTGATGTTGCAGGAGTTTCAGAAACAGCTATACTTGGTTGTATTAATCCAACTGCAATAAACTATAATAATTTAGCAACACAAGATGATGGCAGTTGTTCATTTGATCAAATAATTCCTATAATTGAATCGGAAACAACTTCTTCAACAAACTCAACACCACAAGACGAAGGTGTAGGTTTTTTAACTCCAGAATCAACAACAACCACAGAAACTCATATACCTACTGAAATTCAAGAATTACAAACCGAGCCGGAAGAACCCATAACTTCAGTAAACAGCTCTGAGGAAAATCATGTAACTCCATAATTATGGTAAAAATAAATTTCACAAATAAAATTTCAATTATTGGAACATTAATAATATTTATATTTATTATTTTAATTGGATTTGATGTATATCAAAAAAATCAGCAGATTGAAGGATTAAATAATAGCGAAATACTAAAAACTTCCAAAGAAAATATTATTGATTATCAAATCATAGATTCTAACGATAGCCAGCAGGACAATCCGATCCTAACCGAAAATATTGTGAAATACCGCTACACTTCCAATAAGGAAGTGCCAATTCAGACATATAACGGACTAAAGGAAGACTTAACAAAACGGACAGCTAATTCAATTACCTTTTTAGAATCAGTCACGCCAATCAGTGATAAATTGCAAAAAGAAAAGTATGTCTCACAATTTTTTTCCGGTCAGACTTGGCAAAAATCAGGCGACAAGTGGTATCGAGTTGAAACTGCCACCACGTCCAAGACGGCATTTCTAAACCAAACGAAACTAACCACTCTCGATCACGTCAAAGAATTCTTCGGCCGGAAAGCTTTGGCGGATACTTTTTATTCCGGAGCGGGGGATGGTTATACTAATATGGGCGGTGGCTCTTGGGTTAATGCTCATGATTCTAGTATAAGCGGAAATGTCTATGCAACAAATACTTCAATTAATCTTCAAGTCGGTTATCTTTGTTTTATGGAAAGTTGCGTTTATAGTGTTGCAAGATCATTTCTTCCTCTCGATACATCTGCTATTCCTTCTAACGCTAGTATTATATCATCTACCTTAAGTATATATGTAACCAATACTTTTAACCAAGATAATGATGGTTTAGATTATATAAATATCGTTCAGACTAATCAACCAGATTCTACCACCTTAACAACTTCAGATCACAATAACTGTGGCGTAACAACTACTCCAGTGACTGGAGCAACAGCAATTGACATAACGGGTATTTTAACTTCTTCTTATGCCACTTTTACTCTCAATGATACAGGACTTGGTTGGATAAAAAAGTCTGGCCAAACTTCTTATTGCGGGTCAATTGTTGGCGTTACTTGTTTGGGTCTTAGAGAAGGTCATGATATGGAAAATAATAAAATAGATGCTATAAACAGTGTGACTATTAGCACATCCGAAGAGACTGCCGGTGCAGATGGAATTGATCAAGACCCTAAATTAATCGTTACATATTCCGTGGTAGCTCCAACTAACGCAATCATTGACGGCGGTACCATAAAGATAGACGGCGGTACCATAAAGATAGATTAAAGGATTAATAGTTGTATTGAAAACAATAATTAAAAGAGTATAATTATAAGGTAAAGCACTCAAATAATATGCCAAGATACAAGAGAAAAAAAGGATTCTGGGGTTTTGGAAGTTCCAAAAGACAAATAAGAAGATATGATGATTTTGATAGCGAAAGTGTTCGCTTAAATCATTTTGAAATAAGTTCTGACACCAAGAGGGGAATATTTATTATTATAATTTTTGCCATTGCCGCTTTAAGCGTTTTAGCCTTGCTTGGCCAATCTGGAGGTTTTTTCACTGGGATGAAATATATTCTGGCTTTGGGTTTTGGCAGTCTAAAATTCCTTTTTCCGATAATTTTGGCAATTTGGGCATATATACTGCTTAGAAATGATAAGTATAAAATTAAATTGATAAATTATGCAGGTGCGGTAATCTTGATCTTGGGACTGACTGGGATGTGGCATATTAAATATGGCATTTGGGAAATTTTTGACAGGGCTCAGGAAGGCATCGGAGGAGGCTATCTTGGGGTGGTATTATCGTGGCCGCTTTTGACCTATATGAATTTTTGGGGAGGTTTGGTGGTATGCGTGGCGTTATTTTTAGTTGGTTTGTTGCTTTGTTTTGAAATGTCAGTCCATGGTTTAATGTGGCCGGTCAAGGTTGCCAAGTTTATGGCTGAGCTATTTAAGAAATACCGAGCTTGGCGTAAAGAAAAAAAGGCTAGCAGGGAATTAGCCCAACTATCATATCAAAATGAAGAAGTAGAAGAAGAAAATTTTGATCCGCAAATGGCTGCCCAATCAACGGAGGAGGCTTTAGATGAGCCGGAGGAAACGGGCGATGATCCAAAGTTTTTAACCAAATCTATAAGTGAGGCTGATGGTCAGTTGGTTCCGGAAGAGCCGGAAATGTATAAGCCCAAAAAATTCGGCAAGAAAATTGATTTGCCATTTGATCTTGTATCAAGCAAGGCGGGCAAGCCGACGAGCGGCGATATCAAAAACAATCAAGAAATTATTAGAAAAACATTATCTAACTTTGGCATCCCAGTGGAAATGGGTTTGGTTAATGTCGGGCCTACCGTTACTCAATATACGCTTAGGCCAGCCGACGGAATAAAGTTATCGCGAATTACAAATTTAAACAGCGATATGGCCTTGGCTCTAGCGGCTCATCCGATTAGAATTGAAGCGCCAATTCCGGGCAAGGCACTAGTTGGAATTGAAATTCCAAATCAAATGGCAGCTAAGGTCACTATGGGAGAGTTATTGCTAAGCAAAGAATTTAAAGAAAGAACAAGCGGTCTCGCAATTGCTTTGGGCAAGGATGTAAGCGGAAAGCCATGTTTTGCTAATTTGGAAAAAATGCCTCATTTGCTGGTTGCGGGCGCTACGGGATCCGGAAAATCAGTCTGCATCAATTCAATTATTGTCAGCTTGCTTTATCAAAATAGTCCCGATGAACTTAAATTTATTCTGGTTGATCCAAAGCGAGTTGAGCTTACTGTTTATAATAAAATTCCGTATCTTTTGACGCCGGTAATTACAGACGTTAAAAAGACCGTTCAAGCGCTTAAGTGGGCTGTGGTTGAGATGGAAAGAAGATTTGAGCTTTTATCAAAAGTTGGCCAAAGAAATATTGCCGGATTTAATTCAAGCCACAAGGGAGATAAGTTGCCTTACATTGTTATTATAATTGACGAGTTGGCAGATTTGATGGCCTCGGCTTCCTCTGACATTGAGGGTGGAATTGTCAGGTTGGCGCAGATGGCTAGAGCCGTGGGCATACATTTAATCTTGGCAACGCAAAGGCCATCAGTTGAAGTTATAACCGGTTTGATTAAGGCCAATATTCCAGCCAGAATTTCATTTGCCGTGTCGTCGTTAATTGACTCAAGAACGATTTTAGACTCTTCTGGGGCGGAAAAATTAGTGGGTAGGGGCGACATGCTTTATCTTGGTCCGGAAGTATCGAGGCCAAAAAGAATCCAGGGCGTATTTTTGTCGGATAAAGAGATTTTTAATGTGATTAATTATATCAAGCAATATGGCGAGGCTGACTACATTGAGGAGATTGAGAATAGATCTGGAACATCTGGCGGTTCGTCTGGCGGATTTGGCGATGATGATGGCGATTCTTTGCTCGGTGAGGTAAAAGAAATAATTGCCCAGTCAGGAAAAGCCTCCGCTTCGCTTCTTCAGCGTCGTTTAAAGATTGGGTATGCCAGAGCCGCTAGAATTTTAGACTTACTAGAAGATCAGGGTGTTATCGGGCCGGCAGATGGGGCCAAGCCTAGAGAGGTTTTCTTGGATAAATTATCACGCAACGTTAATCCTGTGCAGTTTGCAGCCAGAGAGTACAATTTGGAAGGTGAGCTCAGGCCGATTGCAGATGACGGCGAGATGGATATTTTAGAAGAAGAAAAAGAGGAGCCCAGTTTTACCGCTTTTGATCGTGTTGATAATATTGAGGAAGAAAATGAGGCTTATGAAGAATTAGAGCATGAACACGTTGAAGAAATCGAAGAAATATTGGAAGATGAACAAGCGGGTGATGATAAGATTACCGAGGAAGTTACGCCACAGGATGAAGAAACTTTCTCCTCTGCCATTACTGATAAGCCCGGAATTTTGGGACAAGAAGATGAGATCCTGGATCAAGCCCAGGATGACAATGAAATTATTGATAAAGAAATGGAAGATTTGGATGACGAAATTTCATTTCAGCATAATGAATTAGAAGTTGATAAAGAAGAAGTGGAAGAAACATCTAAAAGCGATTCTAAAAAAACTCAAAATAAATCCAAATATTTTGATGATGGCCAGTGGAGCTAAATAAAATATGGATAACATAAAAAAACCAAAGGAAAAATTTGGACAAATTCTTGCGCGTCAAAGACGGGCAAAAAGGTTAAGTTTGGACACCTTAAGTAAAAAACTCAAAATCCCTTTTAAATATTTGGAAGCTTTGGAATACGGTGATTTTAAAAATTTCCCTCCCGGTTGGCAAAAACTTTTAAAGAAATACTGCGCCCACCTGGGCTGTGATTTTAAGGTTATTTGGCAAACGGCCAAAAGCGAACAGAAAAAGATGGTTGGCATAAATCGAGCCGTTGAAAAAAATTACCTTATGGCGTGGCCCAAAATTATAAGGACGGCGGTAATTATTTTAATCGTTGCCGGAGTTTTAATTTTTTTGGGCTTTAAGGTAAATCAGATTTTTTCAGCACCGACTTTAAAGATTGGCGAGCCGGTTGATAATTCCAAGACTTATCAGAAAAAATTAAAGATTTTAGGAAAGTCTCAAAAAGAAGCAGAAATAACCATTAACAATAATATTATTTTTGTGGACGCCAGCGGTAACTTTGAGGCTTTGCTTGATCTTCATGGCGGCCTGAATTTAATTAAAATAACAGCAAAAAAGAAATATAGTAGGACGAGGGAGGTGGATTTAAGGATTATACTTTCAGATGAAAAAATAGACTGATTTAGGATTGATTTATAACTTACAATTTGATAAAATTGGCTTAAGAAACGGCGGGCTATCCCGTCTTTACTACTGATTAATAAAAATATTCTATATGCCAAAGAAAACAAGCCAGGAGGACGGGCAAGACGGAAAGTTTGAAGCCGTAGAAGCTGCCATAAGCCAAATTAAGGAAAGATTCGGTGATGGAGCCATAATGAAATTTGGCGAAGCAAAAACCATGCTAGTTGATGTCGTGCCTACTGGATGCGTTTCGCTTGATTTGGCTTTGGGAGTGGGCGGAGTGCCTCGAGGAAGAATAATTGAAATTTTTGGACCGGAAGCTTCAGGCAAAACCACTCTGGCTCAGCATATTGTGGCTGAAGTGCAAAAAATGGGCGGAGTTGCCGCTTTTGTTGATGCAGAACATGCTCTAGATCCTGATTACGCCAAAAAAATCGGCGTTAAGGTAAATGAACTTCTAATTTCTCAGCCGGATACGGGTGAACAGGCATTGGAAATTGTGGAAACACTGGTCCGTTCAAACGCAGTTGATGTTATTGTTGTGGATAGTGTAGCCGCTCTTGTACCAAAGGCGGAAATTGAGGGCGATATGGGAGATTCGCACATGGGCCTCCAGGCCCGTTTGATGAGTCAGGCGCTTAGGAAATTGACTGGCGCTATTTCCAAGAGCAAAACAGTTTTGATTTTTATTAATCAAATTAGAATGAAGATTGGTGTATTTTTTGGCAATCCTGAAACAACAACTGGTGGCAATGCTTTGAAATTTTACTGCTCGGTTAGAATAGAAGTCAGAAGAAGTGCCCAGATCAAACAGGGCGATAGAAATATTGGCAATCGTGTAAAGGTAAAGGTGGTCAAAAACAAAGTTGCCGCTCCTTTCCAAACATGCGAATTTGATATTATGTATAATGAAGGAATTTCTTTGTCCGGCGATATGCTTGATGTTGGAGTAGAAAAGGGCGTAATTAAAAAATCAGGCAATACCTATACTTACGGTGAAGAAAAATTAGGTACTGGAAGAGAAAACGCCAAGACTTATCTCAGGGGCAATCCAAAATTAATGCAAAAAATTAGAAAAGAAATAATGGAGCAGGTTAAGGAAGATAAGAAGCAGGCAGATGCAAAAGATGGTTATGGCGAAACAAAAGACAGTGGTGAGATAAGTATGGAAGAATAGTGTATAAAAATTGACTAAAATTGAATAAAGACCCCCTCAGTTTATGAGGGGTTTTTTATTTGACAAACAGCCTAAATAATATTAAAATAAGCTATCTCAACCTATGGAGGACATACGATGAAGATGAGATGGTCGTACTTTGGGATTGCGTCGGCTATCGTAGCCGGCGGCTTGCTGATTGGGGTGTTCTTTGCCCCGAAGAGCATAGCCGAAATGTGTAAGACCGGCCTGGCAGTAGAGCTGGTAGCGCTGGTATTGGTGGCGCGCGAGTCTCTTTCGTTGAGGGGGTAAGTTCTTCCCCCTTTTTTATTTGCATTTTTTGATATAAAATACCCCGCTTTTAGGCGGGGCATTAACGTAGTTTATCCTCCAGTGAGAATCGGAGCCAGACACAGTACAGTGAACTTTAATGACTAGATAACATTTTTTAAATATACTCTCTAAATGTTCTTTTTGGCATAAGGTACAAGGAAGAGAAATGAAAATCAAGGAAGTATTTCAAATTACTACCTATTTAGTGATTCTACTGGTAGTAATTCCTGCTCTATCCTTTCTGCCACTTATCCCATTGTCATTGCTATTTGATCTAAAAGGGAATCTTGTCTCAAGCGTATCAATAATGGTGATGACAATAATATATTTGGCGGGATTATTTGGGCTATGGCTTGTAATTTTTAAGAGGTTTTTGTTATTGATTAAGTAATGGAGGACTCGTTAACGCGATTTGCAATCGTTCTTTTCCCAGTTGTTTTCGAACCGCTGGGATTTATTTTACGGGCTGGGTATCCTTAAAATTAAAACAGAGTTAGATGCCCTGTTTTAATGTTGTATGATTTATATTCTCGCTAATTTACTCTTTCTACGTATTCACTTGTCTCGGTATTGATTCTGACAGTATCGCCCTCTTTTACAAATAGTGGAACTTGCACGTTTAAGCCCGTTTCCATCTGTGCTGTTTTTGTAACACGGCCTTGAGCGCTGTTGCCCTTTACTCCTTCCGGAGCGGAAACGACTTTGAGTTCAACTTTAGGTGGCAGGGAAATGGAAACCGGATTGCCATTGAAATAAAGCGCATCAACCTTGTCGCCTTCTTTTAAATATCCAATTTGGCTGGCAATATTTTCTTTGGAAATTGCGAATTGTTCAAAATCGTCCTGCGCCATGAAAAAATAGCTTTCCCCGTCATTGTAAAGATAGTCAACTTTTTTCCTTTGCAGATTAGCTTCTTCGACGCGGTCACCTTGATGGAAATTAACTTCCATGGTTTTGCCGGTGATCAGGTTTTTTAATTTTGTTTGCATGACCGGTTTGCGCATCTGCATTTTTACGAAGTTTGCTTCCATTACGACATAGGGCTCAGCGTCTTGGATGAGGTTTTTGCCTTTTTTTATATCATTTAATGTAGAAATCATTGCCATAAAATTTTCAGTTAAAAGTAGAAAAGTTATAAAGTAGAAAGTTAAAAGTAAATTTTAACTTTCAAACTTTATAACCTTTAACTGTTTCTATTTTGTAACAAAAGGAAGAAGCGCCATAATTCTAGCTCTTTTAATTGATTGAGCTAATTTTCTCTGGTGCTTTGAACAGACATTGCTTCTTTTTCTGGGCACGATTTTTGAATATGAAGATGTAAATCTTCTAAGCAATGTTGCATTTTTGTAATCAATATAATCTAAATTATTGACACAGAAAAAGCAGAACTTTTCTTTTTGCAATAAATTGTCTTTGCTGGTTTTTTGTTTTGAATTATTCATAGTTTTTTAAAATGGTATGTCTTCAACTTTAATTTCATCTTCTATCGGTGATGATGATCCTCCAAACGAAGGTTCGGCATCAATTATGTTTGATTCGCCGGAGTTTGACGGGCCGCCTTGGCCTCTTGGACCGAGCTGAATGTTTTCAGCAATTATTTCCGTCCGGTATTTTTTAACTCCGCTTTGTTGATCAAGCCAATTTCTGGTTTGAATTCTGCCTTCGACCATGGCCAATCTTCCTTTGGCTAAATATTGTCCGACTATGTCTGCCAATTTGCCCCAGGCGACAATATTGTGGAATTCAGCCTGCTCTTGCTTTTGTCCGTCCTTTGTCCAGACACGATTGGTAGCAATGGTAAATGATGCAACTGTTTGGCCCGTATTAGTGTTTCTAACCTCCGGGTTGGCAGTTAAGTTGCCGATAATGATGGCTTTGTTGAGGTTCATAAACTTTATGTTTAATGATTAAATGTGGGGTTATTTAAACGACGCTATCGTCGCTTAGTATCTCATTTAACTTTTCGTCTAGATTTTCAATACTGATTTTTTTGCTTTCAGGTTTTTCAACTTTTGGAGCAGGTTTTTCTTCTCTTCTCTCTCTATTCCTGTCTCTATTGTCCCTATCGTGTTCTCTCTCTGTGCCTTCTTCCATTTGGCCTTCTTCCCGCTGTTTTTTCTGCTTAGCAATTTCAGCAGGAGTGATTTTGTGTTTTTCAATAATTTGCGCTCTAAGGATTTCTTTGTCCAGTCTTAGCTCATTGTTTACTGAGGCTAATTTGGTTCCGTCCTCAAGCTCAAATTCGGTCACAACATAATAGCCATGGGCGATTTTGTTGATTGGATAGGCTAATTTTTTCTTGCCTAAAAATTCTTGAAAACCGATTATGGCTTCATTCTTTTTAAGCAAAGAATCAATTTTATCCTGGATTTTTTTGGCTTCATCTTCCGTGTATTGGTTTGGGATGATGTAAAGCAGTTCGTAATTCTTCATAGCTTTTAAAAAAAATATCCCAAGGCAAGACCTAAGGAGTTAGTGTTTTTGCCTTTTCTCAACTGGTTAAAACAGTTGGGATTGTTCCGCCGTGGGCGGATGGGAAAGGTTATTAATTAGTTGTGCTGTTATATTAGCAGATTTTTTTGGGTGTGTCAAGATTGAAATTTGAAAATAATTAATATATGATTTTAGTGATGCGTAGTTCGGGGTGTTTGTAGGTATGGGGAGGCTGAAACTACATGCAAAGGAGTGGATTATGGTTGTCATGGAAATTTATGGCATGCCCCTGACCGCGGCGGGTCAGATGCGAGAGAGAATTTATGAACTATTAGCGGGGGAATCATGTCCATTGATAATCTGCGCCGTACTTTCAGACGCTAAAGATGGCCAGGGGAGAAGCAAGCCTTATCTGCGTATTACTGATGAGGATGAGTTTCGTCCCCAACGGTGGGCAGGAGGACTTCTTAAGAATTTGGGATTGGGAATTCTGCATGGTGTTACTGGCAGGTATTTCCCTCGTCAGGCATATGTTTGTCTCCACTGTGACACTGCTGGTCTTCATGACTGCAGCAACAACAAACAGATGCAAGACGAGCCCAAGTGTTTCTGTCCGCATTGTCGAGATTGGACAAAGCCGATATCGTGAACATTGGAATGCGATTGGTGTTTTTGGCGGTACCCACGTGGGTTCCGCTTTTTTAATAATTAAAAAACCACCCCATTTCATGTGTAAACACGATTTGGGATGGTAGGTATTGTGTTGTATTTCGTTTCTCCTTAGGTTAGAAGTAAGATGAGTAGTAGAGCTTTTATCATCCACCTCATTGATCCCATTGCCCTATGAAAGGACTCTGGACTCATGAAATTCATCGCTAATTGCCAAGTTATAATAGGAAAGAAGATCAGTAAAAGCAGTGACCATTTTCCTATTAACATACCCATTAATATAATTGGCAAGCTCGCTGGGTAAGATAGCGACACTGCTACCATTATTGCATAGGTGTGGTTTTTGCGTGTCGCAATCGTCTCCTTATATCCCTTGTCTGTTTTCCTATCCTCGATGTCCTTGAAAATTTCGTTGATGAGAATTAAGTACACAAGGGTAATGAAAACTAACAGGCCTCGAAATTCAAGTTCACCTTTGAAAATCATCCCGCAGAGCACTGGTGCCCCAGAGCATAGGGCGACGACCATGTTTTGAATCACGACCCGTCGTCGCAGGGAAGAGTATAGGTCTCCTATGATCAAAATTACAAAACAGAAGATTGTTACGGGAAGACTGAACCAGGCAAGCGATCCTAGCGATAAAACACTTGCCAGTCCTAGCCACCAGTGATACTTCAATACTTCCGCAGGATAATCGCTAGCAAGTACCTTTCCTTTTTTGCGGTCATTCTCTCTGTCCACATAGTCATTGAAGACCATAATGGATGTTGTGCCAATTGCAAACGAAAGAGATGTTAGTAGGCAGGCCATGGTCATGGCTTCATCGCAAAAACGAAACCCTAAGAAAGAAACAAGGCACGCGTAAATTCCGGTAGTAGGCCGCCCGATATTCCAAAGAGTGCCAAAAGTCACACCCTTTATTGCAAACTTTCCAAGCTCCTTGCGCGTTTTCCTTTCCAGAATCTTGTATATACGGGAGTGCTCTTTCAGTTTCCTAAAGAAGTCGCTCTCCAGGAATTCATGAGCCTCTTGCGCGAATTTTCTGGCTCGATTCCCATTATAGGCGAGAAAACAATTGGTGTTTCCCGCCATGTGATCAAGTCTCAGATCAAGTAGGTCATCAATGATCTGAAGCGACCGACCAAATGTTGAGATTTTCTCATCAGAGTACTTTCTCATCCACTGCGAATTGATCACGCGGCGATAGAAGAGTAGGGCGACACTGCCTCGTTCAAGACCATCAGTGGACAAGGCATGTCCTAGGTCTTTGTTAAACAGTTTCATCGCCATTTGTCGCGCTTCACCTTGCACAAGAAGTCTGCGCAGGAGCGTTTTGAAGTTGCGTCCTTTGTAGCTTCCCCATGCCCAGTCTGTGTCATAGTCATACACGGCAGAAAGTAAGGCACAGGCCATTGCGCTGCGGAGTTGTTCAACTACTCCATCTGTAAATGCCAAGAATGACAGATACAGATTGATTGATTTTCTCCACAAGCGTATACGTTCGGAAAACCAGATTCCTTTGAGTCCCCACAACACATGGAGAGCCCAAAGCACTATTTGTAAATGTGCTATCATGAGCGTGCCCTCCTATGTTTTGCTCGTTTTTATATTATCATAAATAAATTAAGCTAATCAATTAACTAATTTTTTATGTTATAATTAATTTATGGAAAAATATATATTCATATTGGGTAAAAATTCCGAATTATCACTAGCGGAGATACAAACAGTATTTTCTGACTTAAAATTGCTCAGTCAAGCTAAGGAATATGCCGTTTTTGAAGGTCAAAATTTGGACTACCAAAAGGCCCAGGATAGGCTGGGAGGCACTATTAAAGTGGGAGTAGTCATTGACACCGCTATTAACGAAAAACGGCTCCTAGATGAGATTTTGGCTCGTAAAAGCCCTTCTGGAAAGGTCAAATTTGGCTTCAGTTGGCACTCTGTTGCCCCTGACAAAAAATTAGGCCTAAAAATCAAAACTGGCTTAAAACGCCAAAATATTTCATCACGGTATGTTGAAAGCAAAGATCCGCAGTTGTCATCCGTTATTGTTTCAAAAGAAAAATGCTTGGATTTTTTAATTATGCCGGAAATGGTGGGCGTTACTTGCGCGGTGCAGGATTTTAAGGATTATGGCGAAAGGGATTTTGGCAGGCCAAAGAGCGATGCGTTGTCAGGAATGATTCCTCCGAAGCTCGCCAAAATGATGATTAATTTATCTAAAACTCCATTTGGCGAGGTGTTGCTTGATCCATATTGTGGATCAGGAACGATTCTTTCAGAGGCGATTGCCTTGGGCTACAAAAAAATTATCGGCTGCGATATTTCAAATAAGGCAGTTGATGATAGCGGAAAAAACGCGGAGTGGCTCCTTGAACAGTTGGGCATAAAAAAAATCGACTTAGAAATATTTTCCTGTGATGCGACAAAAATTTCACAAAAGATAGAACCAAAATCAATTTTTTCAATTGTTGCCGAGCCATATTTGGGCAAGCCGATCAAGGGCTGGGAAAGTGAAAATGAAATTCGTAAAATTGTTTTTGAATTGGAGTATTTATATCTGGCAAGTTTTAAGGAATTTAAAAAGATTTTGAAAAAAGGCGGTCGTGTCGTCATGGTGATTCCGCAATGGCACATCAATAGTAAAACCTATACCATGAAAATCGCCAAAGGTATTACTGACTTGGGATACAAGCGGATTGATGATGGCAGTTTGATTTATAAAAGAGAGGGGCAGAAAGTTTGGCGCGAAATAGCTATTTATGAATTATAAAAAGCTAACAATATATCTGATTATAATAATTGCTTTGGCATTTGTTTTGTTTTTTTTGTTTGTAAAAAATGTTCAAGCACCGAAATATATTGAAGCGGTCGTAAAAGGGGAGACGGTTCAATTGCCGATTGAAAATAATTTGCAGACTACATCCACAGAAAGAATATTACCAAAAGAAACGGCAATTATTTTTGGTGGAGACGTGATGCTGTCGCGCGTTGTCGGACAAAAGATGGTTAAGTACAATGATTTCACTTGGCCATTTAAAAAAGTGGCTGATGTTTTAAAGAATGCCAATTATTCTGTTGTAAATTTGGAATCACCCTTGACTTATAGTAAAAGTTATTTAGTTCAGACCGGATCTTTCAGTTTTAATGCTGATCCAAAATCAACGCAAGGATTAAAATTAGCGGGGATAGATTTGGTTAGCCTTGCTAATAATCATTTTGGCAATCAAGGTAAGAAAGGAATGACTGATACTTTTAAAATTTTAACCGATGCTGGAATAAAATATGCCGGAGCGGGAAATAATTTGAGTCAAGCGCACGATTTTAAAAAACAAAATATAAATGGAATGGATTTTTGCTTTTTGGCTTATGCTTATCCTGATGATTTATACATTGCCGGGAGTTCAACGCCGGGAATGGCGAGTATGAATTTGACCATGATGAAAAATGATGTTTCAAAAGCTAAAAAATCTTGTGATAAGGTGATTGTCATGATGCATTCAGGAATTGAGTATGTAAATAAGCCAAACGCCCAACAGAAAAATTTTGCTCACATCGCCATAGATAGCGGAGCGGATATGGTAGTCGGCCATCATCCGCATTGGGTACAAATTACAGAAATTTACAAAGGCAAAGCGATTATTTATTCTTTGGGAAATTTAGTTTTTGATCAGATGTGGTCAAAAGAAACGGCTCAAGGCGCTTTGGCTAAGGCATATTTTAAAGATGATGTTTTGGAAAAAATTGAAATTATTCCGATTGAAATAAAAGATTATGGCCAGGCGGTTTTGGCGACGGGAACAGTAGCGCAGGAAATTTTAAAACGGATGGAGTTAAATTCTGGCACGATTAACTTTTAGATTCTATAATTTTTTCAATAAAAAAATCCGCTTAACGCGGTTTTTTATAATTAAGAGCTTTTATAATCCTCTGGCGGTCTGAAAAAAGGTATTAAAGAAATCGGCAATAAATGGTGCTACAAATAGTACTATTGGCTGGACAAATAATTCCCAAGCTCCAATAACAGCAATAATGGTTAATATTACTATGGTGTAGAGAATTATTTTTAATTTATTATCATCTGACATATAAATTTATTATAACACAAAAACTCCTTTTTATTAAATAGCCCTGGATCCTGGCATGTGCCAGGATGACAACAAGTGGTATCGGATGACAATGACAGGAATACCAGCTTATTAATTACTGAACCGAAAATGCACGACATCGCCATCTTGGACTATGTAGTCTTTGCCCTCTAATCTGACCAAGCCTTTTTCTTTGGCTTTGGTTTCACCGCCGATCTCTACCAAGTCTTTCCAATTAATTATTTCTGCCCGAATAAAGCCTTTTTCAAAATCAGTGTGGATGACGCCGGCGGCTTGAGGCGCTTTTGAGCCGGCTTTGACTGTCCAGGCCTTGCTTTCCATCTCACCGCTGGTAAAAAAGGTGATGAGTCCTAAAATCTCGTAAGATTTTTTTATCAATTTATCCAGGCCGGAAGAATCGAGTTGCAATTCTTTTAAATATTCTTTTGCTTCTTCATCGGATAGCTCAGCCAATTCCGATTCTATCTTTGCTGATATGGGAATAAAGTCCGATTCTTGCATGATTTTATCTTCATCAACATTTAAGACATAAATCATTGGTTTGATTGTTAGAAGATTTAAAGACTTTACTAATAGCATCTCCTCCGGATCAGTGATGATTTCACTGGCCATTTTTTCATTTTCTAAACCTGTTTTTAATTTTTCCAAAATCGGCTCCAATTCTTTTGCCTCCTTTTTGCCGGCTCTTACGTCTTTTTGATTTGAAGAAATTCTTTTTTCTAATGTTTCTAAATCGGCAAAAATCAATTCCATATCAATTGTTTCCTTGTCTGATTTGGCATCAACTTTCCCGGCTACGTGAATTACATTTTCATCACTAAAACCTCTGATCACTTGGACGATGGCATCCACCTCTCTTATGTTTGCCAAAAATTTATTTCCCAAGCCCTCTCCTTTATGCGCATCTTTGACAATGCCGGCAATGTCGACGAATTCAATGGCAGTAGGAACAATCTTTGCCGAGTTTGAGACTTTAGAAAGTTTTTGGAGTCTTTCGTCGGGGACAGCAACAACACCAATATTTGGATCTATTGTGCAAAACGGATAATTAGAAGCATCAACCTGTTTTTTGGTTAAGGCTTTAAAAAGTGTTGATTTTCCGACATTTGGCAGGCCGACGATTCCGATTGAAAAACTCATAGTTATGGTTAGGTGATAATAAGATTGTTTTTATTCACTTCAATCATATCATAATTTTTCTATTTTTCAAGGACCCCGCATTGTCAAAAGTCCGGAAATGCTTTAAAGTGAAATTTATATGACCGACCAAGAACGCGAACAAAAATATCAAAATTTTTTACAAACAGAATTCACTGTTTTTGATTTGGAAACTTCCGGCCTTTATCCTGAAAGGGATGAGATTTTAGAAATCGCCGCCATCAAAATCAAGGGCAGTGAAGAGGTTGGCCGATTTGAAAGGCTCATAAGGCCGTTAAAGCCGGTTCCGCCCGAGGCAGAAAAAATTCATGGACTCAATGAAATTTTTTTACTCGTTAATGGCGGTCGTTCTGCTGATGTGATTAATGATTTTTTACAGTTTGCCGGTGATTCCATTATCGTCGGACACAACATCAAGGATTTTGACTGGCTTTTTTTGTTAGAGCATTGCAAAAAAAATTCCGTCAGTATTCCTCAAAATAAAATGATAGATACTTTAGAGCTATCGCGAAAGTTATTGGCGTTATCTTCTTATACTCTAATAAATGTTGCCAAGCATTTTGGCTTGGAACATATCAATGCCCATAGAGCCATGCCGGATGTGGAATTTAATACAAAGGTTTTTTTGAAATTGATGGATAAGTTGTTGAAGGAATAGGTAGGTTTTAAATTAGGATTAAAAAACAGCCAATGTAATTTGGTTGTTTTTATTTGACTCATATTATTTAAGCTTTATTTTAACGAAAGCAAATAAGCATTTCTAAGCAGGCAAGCAACAGTAAGCGGGCCAACACCGCCTGGAACGGGTGAGATATAGGAAGCAACTTCCATAACACAGGGATCAACGTCGCCGACCGTTTTCCCATCCAATTTATTTATACCAACGTCAATAATTATGGCGCCACTTTTTACGCTTTCTTTTTTAAGCGCATAAGCTTGGCCAAGAGCAATAATTACAATATCATATTTTTGACAGTTCTCGGGAATTTTCTCGCTGGCATTAATTGAATTAATGCCCAGATTTTTTTTCAAATATTTTTCAATGCCATCTATAAATATTTGGCTTTTCCCGATTATTAAAGTTTTTTTGTCGGCTAGATTTTCTTTGGTTTCTTTGAGCAGCTCAATTATGGAATCAATGGTCGGGGGAGTTACTTTGTTATTTAAAGGATGAAAGCCGTCGACGTCCTTGTCGGGGCTGATAGCATTAATAATTTTTTGGGTATTGTAATATTCTGGCAAAGGCAATTGGACAATGATTGCATCAATTGAGCCGTCTCTGTTTAAAAAATCTATCATTTGCAAAATTTCTTCTTCGGAAATATTACTGCAACAATTTTGATTGCAGATATATTTATGAAATTCAATTCCAACGGTTTCGGATGCTTTTTCTTTTAATTTGATATATAAATCGGAAGCCGGATCGTCGCCGATTAAAATAGCGGCAAGTCCGGGCCGTCTGAAATCTTTTTCGATTTTCTTTTTTAAATCAACTTTAATGATATCGGCCAGTATTTGGCCGTTTAAAATTTCAGCTTTATTTTTAGACTCGGTAGTTTGCATAAATTGGAAATTTATCAGTCAGCGCCTTAACTTCGATTTTTATTTTTTCTCTTGTTGATTGATCAACCGGATTTTTTAAAATTTGCGAAATCCAATTACCAATTATTTTCATTTCTTCTTCCTTCATTCCTCTGGTTGTCAGGGCTGGAGTGCCGATTCTTATTCCGGAAGGATTAAATGGCGTAGAGGGGTCATAAGGAATGGTATTAAAATTAGTGTAAATCTCGGCCTCAGCTAATAAATTGGCGCATTCCTTGCCCATTAAACTTACCGATCTGCAATCAACTAATAGCAAATGATTATCTGTTCCGTCTGAAATAATTTTTAGACCATTATTCTTGAGCGTTTCAGCCAATGTTTGCGTATTTAAAATAGTCTGTTTTTGTTTTTGTTTAAAGGCCTCGGTGGTAGCTTCCCAAAAACAAATAGCCTTAGCAGCAGTCATGTTATCAAGTGGCCCGCCTTGCAAACCGGGAAATATAGCTTTATCAATTTGGATTGAGTATTGTTTTTTAGAAATAATCAGTGCACTTCTTGGTCCGGATAATGTTTTGTGTGTTGTCGAGGTTACAATATCAGCATGCGGAAACGGCGATGGATGAACGCCAGCAATGATTAGGCCGATGATATGGCAAATATCGGCTAAAAGAATAGCCCCAACTTTATCAGCAATGGCTTTAAATCTCTCAAAATCAATAGTTCTGGGGTAAGCAGTCGCTCCGCAAACAATCATTTTTGGCTGTTCGGCTAATGCAATCCTTTCTACCTCGTCATAATCTATCCTGCCCGTTTCTTCTTTTACTCCATAATGTATAAAGTTAAAAAGTTTTCCTGAAAAGTTGACCGGACTGCCATGAGTTAAGTGTCCTCCTTGGCTTAAGTTCATTCCCATAATTTTATCGCCAGGTGTAAGCAACCCTAAATAGCAAGCAAGATTTGCTGAGCTTCCAGAGTGAGGCTGGACATTGGCCGACCATTCTTCTTCAGAAAGTTCAAACATTTTCAAGGCATTGCTCTTAGCCATGTTTTCAATCTCATCGACAAACTGGTTGCCAGTGTAATATCTTTTGGCCGGGTAGCCCTCAGAATATTTATTGGAAAGAGGTGATCCCATTGCCTTTAGAACATTTTCGGATGCATAGTTTTCGGATGCAATCATGACTAGCCCATTGCGTTGCCTGTCAGCCTCTTTATTTATTAAATCAAAAATTTCTTGGTAACCCATGGAAATTGAATTATGAATTTATGGTATAATGTTACTATATTTTACTTAATTTTTCAATTTTAGCTATATGCATAGATTTTATCAGCCGGTAGAGGCTTTCGCGGGGAATTATATCAATTCTGAGGATAGAAAATTCATAAGTCAGCTGTCAAAAGTTTTGCGGGTCAAAGAGGGTGACAGGTTTATGATTTTTGACGGGTCGGGATATGAATATTTGTCCCAGCTTGTTTCCTTGACCCCGGCCTTGGTAAAGTTTTTAATTATTGATAAAAAATTAGGCGAGGCTGAATTAAAAAAAGAAATTATTATTTATCCATCACTTTTAAAATCTGATAAGTTCGATTGGGTGTTGCAAAAGGTGACTGAGTTAGGAGTTAAAAAAATCGTGCCAGTGGTTTCCGACAGATGTATTGTTAGAGATATCTCATCGGCGAAAGAGTCAAGGTATTTGGAGATATTAAAGGAGGCGACCGAACAATGCGGTGGAGCAATTATCCCCAAATTTGATAATATTTTTGATTTTGAAGGCGCAATTAGGTCTGCTTCTGAGGATGATGGACTTAAATTGATTGCTTGGGAGAAAGACAAGGAAAATACTTTTGGAGAATTGGCCGGGAAAATTAGAGCAGCTTCAAAAGTTCATATATTCATCGGTCCGGAGGGCGGCTATGGAGAAAGTGAGATAGAATATGCTTTAAATAGCGGTATACGACCGTTTAGTTTGGGTTCAAGAATTTTGCGCGCCGAGACAGCTTCTTTGCATTTGGTTTCATTGTTGATAAGCCAGCTTTAGATATAGAAATTTTGTGATATAATCTGGGCAGTACAAACGGCCTATTTTTTGTTGGATTAAGGGGGGATATCCAAGATGAAAGGCGACGACTACATCGATGATGGTTCACCTATTCCAGAAGTAATGGTGGAGTTCCATCGGATCGACGGTATTCTTATGTGGGTCATTTGGAAGAGGCCAACCTATAGAACTATCTTCGAGAGGTTGTGGAGTGATCTTAGTAGTGAAGGGATTATCAGAGCACTTGATTTATTGGCCTTAGCACAACTGGCCTTGGTATCAAATGGTCAGTTAATGCCATCTCTGAGTTCCGTCTCTGAGCAGATTCAGGTAATGTATATGGCGTGGCTGAAGGAAGCTACTAAACCACCATCTTGACCCCGCTTTGCGCAACGGCGCTGGCGGGTATTTTATTTTAAGTTTATATAATTTTCAATAACCGGTTTTACATTGGGGGCGCAGTCATCTGGTAAATTATTTATATCAAACCATTCCATTTTTAATGTTTGTTCTCCAGCTATTGGTTCTTGATCTATTGTGGCTAAATAATGAATTAGGATAATTGCTTCAGGCTGCTCACTTCCTGTTTCTGGTATTTCATTCCAGACTATCATTGGCTTAAGCGGTTTGATTAATTTTACTTCTAATCCAATTTCTTCTTTAGCTTCGCGAATAGCGTTTTCTTCCAAATCCATTCCTTTTAAAATTTTGCCGCCACAAAACTTCCATTTTAACTGTTCAATGGGTTTATCTCCGTGTTTGACGAGCAGGGTTTTTTCTATTCCGTCCCGCATCTGAATTATGACCGGACCGGAGGCAATCATGTTTTTGAAAATCCCTATTTCGCCTTCAATTGTTTTGTTGATATCCATGGCCTTGGATAATTGAAAATTTTATAGTTTTTAAATTAACATTATATTAATGTTCTGGTCATGTAGTTGCCTTCTAATTTATAGCCATTGTTCTCATAATATTTTCTGACTCCAATTCCTGAGATGACGGCAATTTTTTTAAGTTTATGTTTCTTGGTGATTTTTTCCGCTTCTAGTAATAATTTTTTCCCAAACCCCATGTGCTGGACATCACCTTCTTTGCCCAAAGAAACCAATTGGCCGTAAGTATGCAGTTCTCTGACAAGCGAAGCCCCCTTTAATTCTTGAATAAAATTATTGTCGCTATTATTAACTCTTAATCTTAAAAAAGCATACAGGATTTTTTCATCTTTTGATTCAAAAGAAATAAAATATTCTTTTCCATTGTTGGCTTCGTATTCTCTGATTTTTACTTTCAACTTTTTACTTTCAACTTGAAACTTGCCGTCTTTGTCGGCATGTCCTGCTTCCCGACATCTGATGCATTGGCATGACCAGCCGTCTTTTTTGGAATTATTGGAAATCAATTGTCTTAGATTTGTAATCTTATTTCCGCTGGTAATGCTTTCTTCTGGAATATCTCTGATTAATCTGGTGATGCGTACAAATGGCGGAGTTATTTTCTTAATTTTTATAATCAATCCTGCCAACTGCTTATCTGTGTATGATTTGTATTTTCCTTTCTTCCATAATTTATACAAATCAGCATGCTCATTAACTACGCAAGGATAAATTTTAATCATGTCTGGCATGTAATCCGGTGAGGAATATAATTTTTTAAACATCGCCAAATCTTTAGCGGGTGATGAACCGGGCAAATTTAACATGATGTGATAATTGATTTTAAACCCCGCTTCTTTAAGTAGGTTGATTGCTTTAATGCTTTGGTGATTGTCGTGGCCTCGGCGGTTTAATTTTAAAATTGCATCATCAATGTGCTGGATGCCAAGTTCGACTCTAGTACAGCCCAACTCCCTCATGCGAGCCACTTCTTTTTTGGTAATATAATCAGGACGCGTTTCTAGGGTTAGTCCGATGCAACGGTGTTTGGTCCTTTCATTTAGTTTTTGGGCTTTGGCAAGGTCAGTTGCGGTTCTGCCATTTAGGGCATCTAGGCATCTTTTGATGAACCAATTCTGATATTTTTTTGGCAAGTAAGACCAAGTACCGCCCATGACTATTAATTCCACTTTTTCTGTGGAGTGGCCGTTGGCTCTCAGGGCGTTAAGTCTGATCTGAATCTGCTTGTAGGGGTCGAATTTGGCCAGAATTGCCCTCATGACGGCCGGTTCATTCGATAAATAACTTTTAGGCATGTTTTTTTCGCTCGGGCAATAAAGGCAGTTTCCAGGGCATGGGAAAGTCTTGGTGAGTGCCGAAATTACTGCCACCCCTGAAAGTGTCCTAATGGCTCTTTTTACCAAAAATCGTTCAATTTTTGTGTTTGATTTTATTTTGCCAGCCTTAACCAATCTATGATAAGCTGATAGAAGCTTAGATTTCTCCGGCGAGGAGATTTTAAATTTTCCAAATTCGCGTCGGGCAATGTTAAAAAACTCCTTTTCTGTGGCAGGATTTCTGGAAATAATCTTACTTAGGATTGTTTGGATAGAGTCAGTCATTGTAAACAGTTTATCAAATATTATACTTATGAAAGCCAAAAATGTCAATAGAATTTTAATTGAAACGAAGCAAATTTACGATAAAATTGCGCCAAGTTTTGCTATTACTCGGGACAAGTGGTGGCAAGCATTTGGTAATTTTCAAAAATATGTCAAAGACAGAGGCAGTGTTTTAGACTTGGGGTGCGGTAATGGAAGAATGGCGAAGTTATTTGAAAATACCGGTATAAGTTACTTGGGAATTGATAATTCACAGGAATTGATTAAAATTGGCAAGGAAAGATTTAAGGATCATAAAAATATAAGTTTTGAGGTAGGGGATGTGGTTGATTTGCATCTAGCCGATAATAGTTGCGATCTGATTCTAATGATTGCGGCTTTGCATCATATTCCCACTAAAGAGCTTAGGCTAAAAATTTTGGCGGATATTTATAAGGCAATGAAAAACGACTCAGTTTTGGTTTTGTATAATTGGAATTTGTGGCAATGGGGATATAGAAAAAAATATTGGCCAAGGCTTTTAGATTATAAATTTAAAATAAAAAATGGCGTTTGGAGCCTGAAAGACGCTTTTATTCCTTGGAAGTTGATTGGCAATACAAACCAAAGGTATGTCCATTCTTTTGCCCTTGGTGAATTAAAAAAATTATTGATAAAATCAGGATTCAAAATTGAATCAGCAGACTATGAAAATTTTGGCAAGAGGGCATCTTTTTTTAATGGCTTTAATTCTGTGGTTATTGCCAGAAAAAAGTGATAAAATTAATCTATTATGATTATAAATAAATCAATTTTCCGGGAGTATGACATAAGAGGAAAATATCCCGATGAAATAAATGAGCAGATAGCTGAAGCAATTGCTAGTGCTTTTGCCATTAATTTTAAAATTAAAAAAATCGCTTTAGCAAAAGATAAAAGACCGCAATCAGATCGGATTTATGAGCATGTCAAAGCCGGATTGCTTAAGGCTGGATGCGAAGTTTATGAAATGGGCCAGCAGAGTACGCCGGAATTGTATTTTGCTGTAGGATTTAAAAATTTGGATGGCGGATTGATGGTTACGGCCTCACATAATCCAAACGGCTATACCGGACTCAAGCTAGTAAATAAAAATGGCTTGGCAATTGGGACCAAAAACGGCTTGGTTGGCGTTGCTGATTCGGCTCAGAAAATTTTAGATAAAAAAATAATTTTAAAAAACAGCCGGAAGAAAATAAAACAGTTGGATATCTTGCATGATTATTATAAATTTGTTTATTCTTTTATTGACTATGGAAAATTAAAAAATCTCAAGACGGTTTTGGATGTCAGCGGGGGATCAGCCGCAAAAATAGTCGAATATTTTTTTATCAGGATGTCTGGGCAGAATATCAAGATGAATTTCAGGAAAGATAAATTCAAAGACCATGGACTGAATCCGATGTTGCCGGAAAATTATAAAAACATTGAAAAGGAAGTCCTTAAAAGCGAATCAGATTTAGGAATTATTTGGGACGGCGATGGCGATAGGATAATTTTTATTGATGATAAGGGAAAATTCATTGAGCCGTATTATATAAATTGTTTGCTGGCCGAAATATTTTTAAGCAAGGTTAAAAAAAATAAAAAAATTGTTATTGATGGCAGGATGCAACTGGCCATAAAAAAAGTAATAGCTGAAAATCAGGGGCAGACAGTAGTGTCTCGGTCAGGCTATAGTAATTTGGTGGCAGAAATGCAGAGGCAGAAGGTTTTGTTTGGCTGTGAAAATTCAGGCCATTATTTGTTTAATTTATCGTTGGTTTATGACGGAAAAAATTTCATCTGCGGTGATGGCATAATTCCTGCTCTAATGATCATTGAATATTTGAGCGAAAAGGGCATGAAGATATCTGATGCAATTAGTATTTTTAAAAAAGAATATAAGATATCTGGTGAAATAAATTTGAAAAATAATAATTTTACCAAGTCGGCTTTGAAATTAAAAAATAAGTTCAAATTTGATGCCGATGAAACTGATGGCATATCAATGGGCAATGGTGAATGGTTTTTTAATGTCAGAAAATCCAATACGGAACCTCTTATTAGGATAAATATCGAGGCTAAAGAAAAAAAGAAAATAATGGAATTAAAAAAGGAATTAATTAACTTAACAAAATAAACCTATGCCAAAAGAACACTTTTCTTTGGAAGAAGCCAAGCAGATGGGCGATGAATTGGGTGTAAGTTGGTCAAAATTTGACGTTGATCAACTGAGAAGGGGAATGGATGTCGAGCTTGAGCATGGCACCAGGGATGAAAAGACAAATGTTACCAGTGATGATATTTTAATGACGGCAAAAATTGCGCTAGCTCATTTGAATGAGTTTCCTGATTATTATGTCAGGTTGGAAAAAATGGAAAAGGAGGCTGAAGAATTTTGGGGAAAATAATTATTCTGATTAAACCGTTATTGGAGTAATAAGCGACAAAAATGAATTTCCACACAAAAAGAATTGCAATTTTTCATAATTTTTTGGATAATATTGGTGGAGCAGAAATTCTCAGTTTAACATTGGCAAGAGAATTAAACGCTGATCTCTATTCGACAAATATTAGTAGAGAAAAAATTAATAAGCTGGGCTTTTCCCAAGTTAACTTAATTTCCATTGGTGGCGTCCCGATTAATGCGCCTTTCAAACAGCAGATGTCTTTATGGCGATTTAGTCGTTTAAATCTGAAAAAAAAATACGACTATTATATTATTAGCGGTGATTGGGCTGTTTCAGTAGCATGTCATAATAGGCCGGTTTTATGTTATATTCATTCTCCTATTCGTGAAATTTGGGATTTATACGAATATACCAAAAAAAACAATGTGCCAAGGTTGGGTTGGCCTGTTTTTGATTTTTGGGTAAAATATAATCGTTATTTAAATAAAAAATATATAAAAAATGTAGATACGGTAATTTGCAATTCAATTAACACAAAAAATAGAATTAAAAGGTATTTAAACAGGGAGGCGACGGTGGTTAATCCGCCCATTGAGACAGAAAAATTTTATTACAATTGTAATGGTAATTATTGGTTGAGCGTTAATCGGCTAATTAATCATAAAAGAGTAGAGATGCAACTTAAAGCCTTTGCTCTTATGCCCGAAGAAAAATTAATTATTGTCGGTTGTTATGAACAGTCAGCTCATTTTAAAAAATATGCTGATTATATAAAAAAAATAAAGCCAAAGAATGTTGAATTATTAAGTTTTGTAGATCAGAAAGAGTTGATTGATTTGTATGCTAATTGTCGAGGTTTTATTACTACCTCTAAAGATGAGGATTTTGGTATGGCGGTGTTAGAAGCTATGGCTTCCGGCAAGCCGGTAATTGCTCCAAGAGAAGGTGGTTACAAAGAAACGGTAATTGATGGACAAACTGGAATATTAATCGATAATATTGACGAGAATAAATTAATTGAGGCAGTTAAACAAATTAATATTAATCCGGAAAAATATAAAGACGCATGCTTAAAGCAATCTAAAAAATTTGATACGGAAATTTTTATTGAAAAAATTAAAGTTGTAATTGCCAGGCAAATAAGAAGTTAAACATGATCGATTATTATGAAATCTGATTCTACTACAATTATTCTAATTATTTATCGCTTATCTGGATTCCGACGGATTTGTATCGCATTAGAAAAAATTCCTTCAAACCGCCAAATTATCATAGTCGGTTATATTTCAAATTGGCGCCAAGGGAAACTGCGCAAAATTTATAGTGAGCACAAGATAATTTTTGCCAACAAATCTGCTGGTTCGAAAGATATTTTGAAAACACTGATTTTATTATCAACCGAATTAATTATTTTTACTGATGTATTTTGCCAATTAACGGCGGAACAAATAAATAGGTTTGAATCAGCGATTTATGAAAATCCGGATAAATTAATTGTTGCTAATTTATTGCCGTTATTAAAAAATAATAATTTTGAAGATGCAAAAAAAGTTGAGCAAATATTTATGGCAGCAGATTGTACGCCATTTACCTTTAGGCCAATTGCCGGACTTGGACTGAGTCGCGCACTACTACAAAAGTTAAATCAGATGATTGTACAAATTCCTGTCGATAAAGAACAGCAAAAAAATCTTTTGTTGGATAATTATCCTAAGTTGATTCTAAAATTAAAGAAAGTAAGCAAGTTTGTTTTATCAATAGATTTGGATTTAACTTACAATTTTGTCACCAGTCGTGTAGCCTTGATTATTAAAGCCATAATTAATGGCTATCAACTAGAAACATTAACAAAACAATATCCCTATGTGGGTGAAAGCTCCAATTCTAGGTTGCATAATTTTAAAAAAATTATTCAGTCAATGAGAAAAAAGGATATATTAAATTTTGAAAATACTTTAAAATGGTTTTGGATTATGGGGATGATAGTAGAAAAGATTTTTTTTAAAATTATTCCGCGTTATTCTTTCTCTTCGCTGGTCAGTGCATTTAAGTATGGATTAAAAAATGCTCGTATTTTAGAGTGGCGAACTAATTGTCAAGTCGTGGAAATCGAACTGACCAGTTATTGTGATATTAATTGTTTTAATTGCGATCGAAATATCCGTCAAGCGCCAACAAATGAGCATATAAGCTTAGAACAAATTAAAAAATTTGTTCAAGAATCAATCGATCTGAATTATCCATGGAAAAGAATTGCATTGCTAGGCGGAGAGCCGACATTACATCCTCAGTTTTATGAAATTATTAATGAATTACAAAAGCTACATTTATTTAATCCGTCAGTGCGCTTTGGTGTTGTTACTAATGGTTTTAGTGAAAAAGCTCAAAATGCGATAAAGTGGTTGCCAGCATGGATTGCAGTGTTGAATTCTGCAAAAACATCACAGACTAATAGTTTTTGTGCGATTAATTTGGCTCCAATTGATTATAATATAAAATATAATTTTAATAACGCTTGTGGAAATACGGAGTTTTGCGGTTTAGGTTTATCTCGCTATGGTTTTTTTCTTTGCGGACCAGGCGCCTCTATCGCGCGCGTCTTTGGTCTGGATATAGGTTTAAAAAGTTTGACTGAAGTTAAAAATAATTCTAAGGAACTCTGGAACCAAAGAGAGCAAATTTGTCGGTATTGCGGTGGCATGAAAGATTTTCATAGAAAACATTTGATTACAGAAGAAAGGATGTCACCAGTTTGGACTAGAGCTTGCGAAAATTATAAATCGGAAAAGCCGTCGCTTTCACTTTACTGATTTTGTAATCCATCTATTATATTTATGAATGGTTCAAGAAACAATCTATTAGTCACTTTGGCTGACAAAAATTATTTAGATTTTGCTAAGCAACTTTTCAGTAGTGTTTATTTTAATTCCGGCTGGCAGGGAGATTATATGCTTCTGGCTCATGATGTGTC
>Ga0172379_10002458_pt1 | contig 32619 bp, 31 predicted proteins | sample GrowelOW334metaG_FD_119756 | JGI IMG/M metagenome (GOLD analysis project Ga0172379, IMG submission 119756) | Groundwater microbial communities from an aquifer near a municipal landfill in Southern Ontario, Canada - Groundwater well OW334 metaG | ecosystem: Environmental > Aquatic > Deep...
ATGTTGAAAACCCGTAGGGTCCGTCCTTCACCAGGGGTATGATCCCCGCCTCTTTACTGGCAAGACATTTTGTATGCAATATATTCATGGAGGCAACAATGACACCACTACAAAACAAGCTCGCCCTCGTCACGGGAGCAACGAGCGGGATAGGGGCGGCCTGCGCGGAGGAGCTCGCAAGGAAAGGCTGCTCTCTGGCCATAGCGGCGCGTCGTGGCGAGGAACTGCTGAAGCAGTCCGAGCGGCTCCAAGGACTTGGTTCTCCCTCCGTCACCACCTGGCCCCTGGATGTGCGGGACAGGGCGGCGGTGGCGGACTTCATCGAGAAATTTGCCGCGGAAGAGGGAGCCCCGGATATCCTCATCAACAATGCCGGCCTCGCGAGGGGCCTCGCTCCCATCCAGACGGGAGACATAGACGACTGGGAAGAGATGATCGACACGAACATCAAGGGTTTGCTGTACGTAACGCACGGGATACTCCCGCTCATGGTCGCGCGGGATTCAGGACATGTCGTGAATATCGGCAGCCTCGCCGGCCTGTACGTGTACCCGAACGGAAACGTCTACTGCGCCACTAAATTCGCCGTAGACGCCCTCACCCAGTCCATAAGCGTGGACCTTTTAGGGACGGGGATCCGGGTCACCGAAATAGACCCCGGGGCGGTACTTACAAACTTCACCCTTGTCCGTCTGAACGGCAACACGGAGAAAGCGGCTAAATTCTATGAAGGCTTCGAGCCGCTGTGCGCCGGCGACATCGCAGCGGCGGTGATGTTCGCCCTGGAGGCTCCGCCCAATGTCAATATCCAGCGCGTCGTGATCACCCCGGTCGCCCAACGCAACCCCTACGTAATCTCGCGGAAAGGGAAGTAGGCAGCTTTCAGTCTGTCCGGCCCAGCAGGAAACGGCGGCTTTTCAGGTGATGGGCCACCAGCAGATCCTCGGCCAATACCGCGTCCCTGCGGCGCACCGCATCCATGATGGCGCGGTGTTCCGGCAGGGTCTGTTCAGGCGGGCGGACGAGACCGTGTTCGTAGGTCTTCAGGATGTATCCGAAGGAAGCCTTGAATTCCTTCAGCAAGCCCACCCTGGCGAATTCGACTATCGCGGTATGGAAGGCGATATCCTCGTCCATGTACGCACCTTCCTTGTCTGAGGCCATGGGCGTATCGTAACCCGAGAAAAAGGACGAAAGACGTTCAAGGTCGGATTCGGATCCTTCCTCGATACAAAGCCGGAGGGCGACCCCTTCCAGACCCGCGCGGACGGCGAAGAGTTCGGCCAGGTACGCATCGTCGTAGGACCGGACGTAATGGCCCTGCCTCGTCTTCTGTTCGATGAGTTTTTCCCCCGAAAGCCTGCTCACCGCCTCGTTTACTGGCGTCTGGCTGACGGCCAAGGCCAGCGCAAGTTCCTTCTTGTTGATTTTGGAGCCCGGTGCCAGGGCGCCTTCCAGGATCATCGCCTTGATCCTATCGTAGACCACCTCGGTAAGATTGGCGTTTTCGATCTTCCTCATCGCGCCTCCCGTCCTTCCGTACCAGCTCCATCAAGGGCGCTCCGTGATTCCAGAAGATGGGCGAGCATGAGGGCTTCGGACCTGTCCGCATCCCCTGAAGAGATGGCCTGTACGAGAACCCGATGCTCGGCAAGACTCTTCTCGGCGGGTTTCAGCAAGCCCCGCAGGTTGCTGATGAGCACGATATTGAAAGCTGAAAGCATACGGTAGAGGAAATCATTGCCGCCGAGCCTGGCCAGAGTGATGTGAAAATCGTAATCGGCGACCTTGACCGCTTCCTTGTCGCCGGAATTCACCGAAACTGCATGTGTTTCCAGGGCGGAGAGCAGGGGAGCAATGGCGGAAGCATCCCTGCGTACCGCGTCCGCAGCCTCCCGGGCGCCCAAGGTTTCCAGGCGCATGCGGATATCGTAACACTGACGAAGTTCAGAATTGGAGCATTGACGGACGAAGGCACCTCTACGGGGTACCAGTTCGACCAGCAATTCCTTTTCCAGTTTGGCGAAAGCCGATAGCAGAGGTGTACGGGATACACCGAGGCGGACCGAGAGCTCCTCCTGCACAAGCTTCTCGCCGGGCGCCAATTCGCTCTTGAGTATCATATCTTTGAGATTCTTATAGACCTTCTCGGAAAGGTCCTCGTATTCAAGCTTCTTCATACTGTTCGATTTTACGAGGGGAAGCTCCCGGGGTCAATCATTTTGTATACAAAAGACAAAATCCTCTTTGACAGGATTGGAAAAGGATGATAATATTTTGTATACAATATTTTCTGGAGTCGACATGGTTGGAGTCTCACCGGCATTTTTCATTTCCCGCTTCGGCGAGGGCTTCACGCCTTCCGACTTGGCTTCATCGCTCGGCGACTTGAAGGTGGCGGGGGCGGACGCGTACCAGCTGGAAATCTTCCGCGAGGACGGGGCGTCGGACTGGACCGAAGGGGCCATCTCCCGCCTCCGGGACGCCGAAGGGAAGACGGGTCTGAACGCATCCCAGTTCGTCGCCCACTACTTCCTTTACGGATTCGGTGACCCCGTCTCGCTCAGGGGCGACCGGGGTCTGGCTGCCTTCGAACGGGTTGCGGAGATCTGCAGGTCCTTTCCTTTGGTTAAAACCGTAACGGTGCCCCTTCCGCCCTTCGACGCGGGAAGGAGCGCGACGCCAGCGGATTGGGCGTCCTTCAGGGTCGCCTTGGTCGGCAAGCTCGTCCGCGCATCGCGCATTGCCGCTTCAGCCGGCCTGCGCCTGGCCTTGGAACTGGTACCAGGCAATCTGCTCGGCTCGCCGGGGGAGGTCCTCACGCTCAGGAAGGAGCCGGGGCTCGAATCCATCGGCTACAACTTCGACACAGGCCACGCCTGGGCTTGCAGGGAACGGGTAGACCTCCTCCCGGCCAAGCTTGCCGGCGCCGTCTACGGCACCCACCTCAAGGACAACGAGCAGAAGGAGCCGCTGGCGATGGCGCCAGGAACAGGGACGATTCCGTGGAAGCGTGTCGTTTCCGGCCTCCTGGCCTCCGGCTACGACGGATCCTGGGATGTGGAATTCATGTGCGCACCGGCCGATGCGAACGATCAGTACGCACGCGGAATAGCTTTCATAAAACAGGTCCTCGCCGAATGCGGGGACAGGAGTTCGAAATGATCGAAGAGAAACGCCCCTCGTCCATCCAGCAACGGGCCGAACGTCTTAAAACCATTGCCAAAGAAATGCGGTTCAGGATTGTGGACATGGTACACGATGCCCAGTCGGGTCATTGCGGAGGCTCGCTTTCCGCTTCCGACTTTGTTACCGCCCTGTACTTCGACCTGATGAACGTGGATCCCTCGCGCCCGCGCTGGGCCGACCGCGACCGTTTCGTGCTTTCCAAAGGTCACGCCTGCCCTGTCTGGTATGCGGCGCTTGCCATCCGTGGATATTTTCCCGTGGAAGAACTCCGTACCCTGCGCAGGAACGACAGTCGGCTGCAGGGCCACCCCGTAGCGACCTATTTGCCAGGCATCGACGCGACCGCCGGCTCCCTCGGCGTCGGCTTCGGCCAAGCCGTCGGCATGGCGCTGGAGGGCAGACTCATGAAGAAAAACCATAAGGTCTGGGCCATCCTCGGCGACGGCGAGCTGGATGAGGGCATCGTCTGGGAAGCCGCGGCGCAGGCAGCCAAATTCGGACTCTCCAACCTGATCGCCATCGTGGACCGGAACAATCTTCAGAACGACGGGATTGCCGACGATATCCTGCCGATGGAGCCGATCGACGCGAAATTCCGCGCCTTCAACTGGGAGGTCCTGATCATGGACGCCCATGACATGACCGATGTCCTGCTCACCCTGGAAAAGGCCAAGCTCGCCTCGGAAGGAAAGCCCGTCTGCGTCATCGCGCGTTCGGTGAAGGGCAAGGGCGTCAGTTTCATGGAGAACAAGCGGGAATGGCACGGCAAACCGCCGTCGGACGAACAGTACAAGCAGGCCTGCGAGGAAATCGGCGGAGGAGAGGCATGAACCTGATCAAGGCAAAAAATCCCACCCGGCGGGCCTTCGCCGACCGAATGGTGGAACGATCGGAGACGGACAGGGATTTTGTGGTATTCGAATCGGATATCGGCTATTCGACCTATTCGTACCTTTTCGGCGAAAAGCACCCCGAACGCTATTTCAACATGGGCATAGCTGAAATGGGCACCGTGGCGGCCGCCGCCGGCATGGCCGCCGAGGGCAGGAACGTCGTCGTCTGTGGCTACGGCGTCTTCCTCACCATGCGCGCGGTGGAAGTGGTCCGTTCCTTCATCTGCTACCCCAAGCTGAACGTCAAATTCCTGTCCAGCCACGGAGGCGTCACCGCTGCCATCGACGGGGTAACCCACCAGGCAACCGAGGATATCGCCTTCATGACAACTCTACCGAACATGAAGGTACTGGTTCCCGCCGACAGCTCGTCCGCCGCCGCCGCCTTCGACATCGCACTCACTACACCCGGTCCGGTCTTTTCCCGCCTCATGCGCGACCCCCTCTGGGAGCTGTACCCGGCCGGTTCGTCATTCGAGCTCGGCGGGTCCAAGACGGTGAGGACGGGCGGTGATATTACCATCGCGACCTACGGCGATCTGGTGTTCCAGGCCCTGGAAGCTGCGGAGACGCTCAAGACCAAAGGTATCGACGCCGAGGTGATCGACTTCTATTCGCTGAAACCCTGGGACAAGAAGGCCCTGGCCGCCTCGGTGGCGCGGACGGGAGCGCTGGTGGTGGCGGAAAACCACCAGAAGCGCAACGGTTTCGGATACGAGGTCGCCGCCTGGATCCTGGAGGATGGACCCGGCGGCCTGCCGCTGGGACTCGTGGGTCTGGAGGACACCTTCGCCGAGAGCGGTGACTACTTCAAGACCCTGACCAAATTTGGATTGGACGCTGCCGGCATAGCGGCAAAAGCGGAGCGCGTGGTCGCCCGCAAGAAGAACGCATAGGCGCTTTGGCGCACAGGAGGTATTCGACATGAAATTGGCCGTAATCAGCAGCTTCCTCGGAAAAACCAAGGACCGTTTCCACGAGTACAACGAGGTCCGCACCCTGGAGGAGAAATTCGCGATGGCCGCGAAGATCCCCGGTTGCAAGGGACTGGAGATCGTACATCCCTATGAGGTATCCAAGGTCGACGAGACCAAGGCCCTCCTCGCCAAGTACAAGCTCGGCGTCGCCGCGGTGAACGTCAACGTCAAGGCGGAACCGGAGTTCCGCAACGGCGGACTCACCAGCGAAGATCCCGCCATCCGCGCCAAGGCGATCCAGTTCATCAAGAACGCCAAGGATTTCGCCGAGGGCATCGGCGCCGACAAGGTAACCTGCTGCCCCCTTGGCGATGGCTACGAATTCGCCTTCCAGTACGATTACGCCCGGTCCTGGAAGTACCTCACCGACGCCTTCCGCGAGTCGGGTGCCTACAAGCCGAACATCAGGCTCTTCCTTGAATACAAGCCGAGCGAGACCCGCGGCACCTGCTTCTTGAACTCCGCCGCCAAGACCCTGTACATGCTCAAGGAAATCGGCAACAAGAACATCGGCGTCACGCTGGACTTTGGCCATTCGATGTACGGCGGCGAGAATCCGGCCGAGGCCGTCGCCCTCATCAGCGAGTCGGGCTTTCCCCTATACGCCCACATCAACGACAACGACGCCAAGTGGGACTGGGATTACTTCTGCGGTACCAAGCACTACCTTGAATACGTGGAGTTCCTGTATTATCTTAAAAAGTACAAGTACGATGACTGGCTTACTTCGGACACCTCCCCAACCCGTTGGGATATAATCGGTACCTTCGAGGCAAACGCCCGCATCACCACCAAGATACTTGCCCTGCTGGACCGAATGGACCTGTCCGAGCTTTCCAAGCGCGCGGGAACGGCAGAATATCTGGAAACATGGAAATTCATCGAGCGGGAAATATTCGGACTGAAGGATTGAACATGGCCAAACCCAGAATCTACGTGACCAGGAAAATCCCACAGGTCGGATTGGATATTCTGGCAGAGAAATGCGATGTAGAAGTAAGCCCCCACGACCGGCCGCTCGCACGGCAAGAATTCCTCTCGGCGATTACAGGCCGGGACGGTATACTCTGCCTTCTCACTGACAGGATTGACGCCGAATGTTTCGACGCGGCGTCAGGTGTCAAGGGCTTTGCCAACTACGCAGTAGGCTATGACAACATGGACGTGGCGGAAGCCACGAAGCGCGGCATCCCCCTATCCAACACACCCGACGTACTGACTGAAGCCACGGCCGATATGGCTTGGGCACTTCTCTTTGCCGTTGCGCGCCGCGTAGTTGAATCCGACGCAGTCATGCGGAGCGGGCAGTGGCCGGGATGGGGACCCATGCAGTTCATCGGCGGGGATATCCAGGGCACGACACTCGGCATTGTCGGCGCGGGCCGGATCGGCGCGGCCATGGCGCGCAAGTCCACGGGATTCAAAATGAAAATCCTGTACACCGATGCCCAGCCTAATCCGGCCTTCGAGTCGGAGCTCGGAGCGGAATTTGTCCCATTCAACGAACTCGTGGCACGCTCCGACTACGTCAGCATCCACGTACCACTCCTGCCTCAGACGCGCCATATGTTTACCTACGATACGTTCAAAAAGATGAAACCCACGGCCTACCTGATCAACACGGCGCGGGGTCCCATCGTGGCGGAAGACGACCTGGTGCGGGCCCTGAACGAGAAGCTGATTGCCGGAGCGGGATTGGACGTCTACGAAAATGAGCCCAGGATGGCCGCCGGCTTGGCAGGGTGTTCCAACGCCGTCATCAGCCCCCACACTGCCAGCGCGACTGTCTCCAGCCGGAACGGGATGGCTGTCAAAGCAGCAACGAACCTCATAGCGATGGTAAGCGGAAAGCGCGCTCCGGATTGCCTGAATCCTAAGATTTACGAAGCTACATAGCAGAAAGACACCCCGGAGGTGGCCAACGGCTCCACCGGGGTGATCAGTCGACGATTTTCGTGGTCCGCTCGATGGCGGGATCGGTGAACTGGTCCAGAACGTCTCGGACGCAGGTGGAAAAGCTGAAGACCACACATCCTTCGCTTCCACCCTGCAACCAGTGCTTGGTTCCCGGTTCGATGGTAATCTGGTCGCCGCATTTCATGATCCGTTCGTTCCGGCAAGAATACACTTGGTCCTTACCCTTAGGAACCGATGCGTGGACCAGTCCGGCGATTTCGCCGCCCACGCCTTCATCCACGTAAAGAAGAGTACCCGAAACCACCCGTAGGGTTTCTTCCTTGCCGGGGTCGGTACCCCGTTCCGTCGGAACAGGCGGGTGCCAGTGTTCGGGCAGGGTCTGGCCCGGCAGGAGTTCGATCAGTTTTCCGGATATGCGTTCTGTATTGAAAAAAGTGAGTATTTGCGCTCCCTCGTTCCTGAGATCAGAAAGGCCGAAATCCGCCGCGACGGTCCGCTCCCGATCCTCCGGTTTGACCGGAAACCTGGTAACCGCGATAGCCTCGAAAGCGCGGTAGCGCGCCTCATCATATTCCTTTCTTGTCAGCATGCTAGCATCCTGGAACCAAGCCCATTATGGCCCGGGCTTCTTCAGGAGTCGCCAACTCCACTCCCATGGCGTCCATGGCCCGTTTGAATTCCTTCACGATCCCGGCATTGTTTTTCATTTCCTTGCCCGCCACGAAACGGGAGTCCTCGAAGCCGACCCGGGTGAAGGTAGCACCCAGCAGGATAGTCTCGACGTGCATGGAAAAATCCGGATACCCAAAGAAGACACCACCCCAGCGATCACGCGGGTCGATCATCCCGCGAAGGACCGAGACGAGAGACGGTTGGTAGGGCATGCCCCACTTCGCGTTGAAGATGAAGTTGTAGGACAACGGGGAAGCCAGGAGCCCCTCGGCAATCAGCGCCTGTGCGGTAGCCAGGTTGCCCGTATCGAAGATTTCCAGGTTCGGCTGGATACCGGCTGCCTTGATCGCGGAAAGCCAGTAGCGGATGTCCGGTACCGAATTATGGTAGACCTGATCCCCGAAGTTCAGGGAGCCCATGTTGAAGGAGGCGAACTCCGCTTCCTTTGCCTCCAGGGTCCGTGCCCGGTCGGCGGCGCTCATATCGGAAAGCCCACCGGTGGAAGCCTCGATGATGATGTCGGACTCCGCGCGGATCAGGGCGCAGGTCTTGATGTAGGCGGCGGGATCGGCCGACAGCTTCCCTTGGACATCCCGGGAATGCAGATGTACCCAGGAGACGCCCATCCCGGCGCAGGCCAGCACATCGTCACGGATGCGTTCGGGCTCGACGGGGTTGCCGTGGTCCGTGCCCCAACCACCGGTCGGTGCCAGGGCAAGGACGATCTTGCGCGCCATATCAGACCGCCTTCCTGGAAGGAAATTTTGACTTGATCGCGATTACCGCCTTTTTATAGAAAGGCATCTGGGAAATGAAGGTAAACATGATCACCAAAAAGAGCAACAGTGCGACCGGCCGCTGGAACATGGGCAGGAAGCTGCCCTTGCCTATCATGAGGGCACGCCGCAGGCTTTCGTCTGCCATGGGTCCCAGTATCAAACCTATTACCAGGGGGGCGATGGGGTAGCCCATCTCTGTCAGGAAGTAGGCGATGAGCCCCACCGGGATCATCAGGTAGAGGTTGAAGACGTTGGCGCCGATCGAATAGGAGCCGATCACGCAAAGCACGCCCACCAGCGGCATCAGGATCGGGTTGGGAATGCGGAGAATCTTGATGGTCTGACGCGTCAGATAGATACCGAGTATCCACATGACTATGGAAGCCAGTAGAAGGATCGCCGTGACGCTCGGCAGGAAAGTCGGATGCTCGGTGAGGAGGAGCGGTCCCGGGTTCAGACCGTGGAGCATGAGGGCGCCCAAGAGCATTGCCGCGGGGGGGCTGCCGGGGATGCCCAAGCTGAACAAGGGAATCAGCGCGCCGCCGATACAGGCGTTGTTTGCCGTCTCCGTGGAAATTATGGCACCGTAGTCGCCTTTGCCGAAATTTTCCGGATGTTTCGAGGCCTTCTTGGCTGCGCCATAGGCAGTCCAGGCGGCTATGTCCTCGCCGATACCGGGCACCGAACCGATGCCGACGCCGATCAGGGAAGAGCGGATAATGTCGGGAGTATGCTTGAAGATAGTCTTCCACTCGGGAAGGACCCGCTTCACCTCGTGCATGATCTGGACCACGACGTTCGACTTCAGGGTTGCTATGATCTGCGGTATTCCGAAAGCTCCTATCAGGATGGGTACCACGTCCAGGCCACCCTCAAGTTCAGGAATACCGAGGGTATAGCGGGGGTAGAACTGAAGGCGGTCGCGTCCCACCACAGCGAGAAAGAGGCCCAGGAAGCCCGCTATCCAGCCCTTTACCACCAGGTCCGGGAGCACCAGGGTGCCGGAGATGATGATGCCGAAGAAGGCAAGAAGGAAGAATTCCCAACTGGTAAACTGCAACGCGAACTCGGCGATAATCGGAGAGAGAACCACCACGAACAGCATTCCTACAAAAGTTCCGATGGCGGAAGCCGTCGTAGTAAGCCCCAGAGCCTTGCCGGCTTCGCCCCGCTGGGCTAGGGGATAGCCGTCAACCGCAGTGGCTGCAGCGGCCGCCGTGCCGGGAATGTTTAGCAGGATTGAGGAATAGCAGCCGCCGTAGACCGCGCCGACATAGACCCCCAGCAGGGAGATCATGGCGACCGCTGGATCGAGTCCGTAAGTCAGGGTGGTCAGCAGGGCGACGCCAAGGGTCGCTGTCAGACCCGGTAGGGCGCCGAATACGATTCCAAGGAAAACCGACCCGAACATCATGAAAAGGTTAAGCGGATTGGTCAGTAGCCCGAGGAAGGAGACGAAAAAATGGCTGACGAGTTGTAATGAACTATCCATGCGCCTACCCTTATCTCGGGAAGAGCCGGAACTTCGCCAGGCTCATAAGACCGATGATGCCGCCTTCGTATGGAAGCGGAACTTGCAGAAGGAATTTGAAGACAGGGCAGATAAAGAGCGGGAACAGGATGGAGACGAGGAGCATGATGCGTAATTTCCGCGCGTTCTCCTTCCCCAATCCCACCTCCTTTACGATCAGGCCGCGTACAACGAAGATAAATGCGATCACGAAGACGAGCATGAGCACATCGCCTGAGTACTTGAATGACCTATAGGCGAGTTTACCCAAACCGGAAGCGAAGTAGGCCAGGAAAAAAGTCGCACCCGCAAGATAGATCGCCCACACGCGTTTCAGGATACGGATACTCCCGAAGTAGAACATGGGGATGAAGGCCATAAGGAAAAGGACAGAGTTGAGGAAGAAATCTATCCTTGGAATGTACAGATATACCCAGATCAGGAGTTGGGAGGCCATGGCGAAAAACATGACATTCCCGTCGCTCGGCTTGGAAACCGCACGACGGGCGAAGCGGAGGGCGACGGCTTTGAGCTCGACCAGGCCGACCGTACGTACCGCGTTGAACAGGAGCGCGAGGCTCAGGAGTATGATCGCGACTCCGATGCCGATTGGCATGAGGGCCGGGGATACGTACCAGACGTTCATGACGCCGCCCCAACTGTCTTTCATTGGCATCCTGAAGGCTTCCGAGAGCACCCAGATACCGAAGGCAATGAGAGCGATTGCGGTGAAGGCGTCCGCCTTGCGTAGCTTTGTCTTTTCGAGCATGGCTTGCTTCCATAAGGGAGATTTGAAGAAAAAAATCCGGGGCCAAAGCCCCGGATCACGGATTGCAGGGATTCTAGAGCTTGGGAATATTCAGTGAGGCAGGGTCGACCTTGGCAGCGCCAAGCTCCCAGAGGGTCCAGGAGAAGTTGGACTCGAGGGCGGCGAACACGGCCTGGGCTTCCTTACCTACCTTGCCGGAGGGCAGGTAATAATTATCACTCAACCACTTCTTCACCGGTTCGGTTCCCATGGCGGTCTGGAAGGCGGAGCGGAGCTTGGCCTTGACAGATTCAGGGGTGTCGGAGGGAATTGCCATACCGATGGCTTGGGCTAAGGGAAGGTACTGGGACAGCCCTGGGAAGGGCTTGAAGGCTGAAGGAATGGTCCCGACGCCGTCCATGACGAAATCGTCCGGAACAAGCATGGCTATCGGGCGGAGCTTGCCGGATTTGATTAGCTGGGCTTGTTCGGCGACGGAGGTGATGACCAACTGGATCTCGCCGGTCATCGCCGCGTTCTGGGAGGCGGCGGAGCTGGTGTAAGGGATGAACTGGAGCTTGATGCCTGCACCTTTTTCAAGAGCGAGCAGGTTCAGGTGATGGATGGTTCCTGCACCGCTGGCACCGGACTTGACGGAATTCGGATTTGCCTTCGCAGCTGCCACGAGATCCGCCATGGTCTGGAAGGGTGCATTCGGGGTCACGGAAACCACATCGGGAGATCCGCCCACGATGAAGGGCTCCCAGACGTCGAATTTCTTGTCCCAGCCACCCTGGACTCCCGCAGTAACGCAGGATTCGGAGATTCCGGCAATGGTATAGCCATCGTGCGGCTTTGAATACACGTCGAGCATGCCCAACGAGCCGCCGACGCCACCCGTCTTGTTGACGACCGCGATATTTACCTTGAGGGCCTTGGCCATTTCGGCGCTGACCGTGCGGTTGCACAAATCGGTGCCGCCACCAGCGCCCCATACCACGGTGTTCGTGATATCTTTGGTCGGGAAATCCATCTCGCCTTCTGCAAACGCAAATGACGAGACTACGAGAACGAGAACCGCTACAAACAATCTCTTCATCCTGAGCCTCCTTATGATAATTGCACAGAATATTTTGTATACAAAATATAATACCATAGAATTTCATTATGTCAACTATAAATTTTCATCTAAATGTCCGGTAATCAGCCTTCCCACCAAAGCTACAGTCCGAACGGAGACCCCTGGCGGCAGATAGTCTATACTCGCTGGTATGGAGGCACCTCGAATGGAATACAGACAATTCGGTCGCACGGGGGTTTTGGTTTCTCCCTTGGTCCTGGGGACGATGAATTTCGGGTCGCCGACCAGCCGCGAAGACTCGTTGGCCATCATCGAAGCGGCGGTCTCGGCGGGGATCAATTTCATCGACACCGCAAACGCCTACAACAAGGGCGAGAGCGAAGTCATCGTCGGCGATGCACTCAAGCGGATGAAAAACCGGGATCGGATCTTCCTGGCCACCAAGGTATTCAACCCAATGGGAGATGGTCCCAACGATGAGGGCGTCTCGCGTGTCCATATCATGCGCGAATGTGAGAATTCATTGCGCCGCCTGGAAGTCGACCACATCGACCTGTACCAACTCCACCGACCCAACTTTACGGTTCCTCAGGATGAAACCCTGCGCGCCTTCGATGACCTGATCCGACAAGGCAAGGTCCGCTACATCGGTAGTTCCACCTTCCCCGCATGGAAGCTCATGGAGGCTATCTCCGTGAGCGAACGCCAAAACCTGGCACGCTACGTTTCGGAGCAGCCACCGTACAACCTGCTGGACCGTCGTATAGAGAATGAGCTTATCCCTTTCGCCCAGGCCCACGGGATCGCGATCATTTCCTGGTCCCCGCTTGCCGGCGGCGTGCTTTCAGGCAAATATTCGATGGACGGAAACGTTCCGGCGGACAGCCGCAGGGAACGGGCCAGCCCTGTTTGGAAGGAGCGGATCACAGACGGAGGCCGCATTATCGCCGCACGTCTCAAGGAATACGCCGAAAACCGGGGGATGACCGCGACTCAGATGGCTTTGCTGTGGGCGAAGGACCAAGCGGGGATCACCGCTCCCATCATAGGACCGCGTACGATGGAGCAGCTTGATTCGGCGCTGTCGATAATGGATAGCACGCTGAGCCCGGAGGACGCGGCTTTCTGCGACTCCCTGGTGCCGCCGGGTACCGCCGCCGTGAACTTCTTCAACAACTCCGGTTGGATGAAAGGAAAGGCCTGAAAGATACCGTTCAGCCGCCTAGATCGCGCTGATAAGGAAAGAGAGGACGGGGACAATGATGATGAGGGCCATGTTCGAATAAAGCCAGAGCGCGTTGGCGAGTTGACGGTCAAGCTTGTACAGGGTTGGCGGGACAAGCGCAAGGAAACCGACGGGACCAGATGCGAGGATCAGGATGGTTTTCAATAAGAGACCATTCTCTATGGAACCGAGCCCCAACGATGAAGCGAGGGCAAAGGCTGTTGCGGGAACGATGATCGCCTTGCCCGCTACGATAAGGGCGGCCTTCGGTGCGTGTGCGCGGAGCCCGGAAAAGGTCATCCTCATCCCGATTGTTACCAGGAACAGGAAGGAGCCAGCGGGAATCATGACAGAATTGAAGTCGCCATACGCCGCCGGCCTTGTAAAACCAGCCAGATTCAGCGAAATACCCACAGTAATACTGAGGAACGCAAGCACGAAAAAGGGATCTTTCACAACGCGGAGGAAGCCCTCGCTTCTTTTCGGTCCCTGACCCATACTCCGATCCATGCCCGGATTGGTGTCCCCATCGGCACCCGTTTGGGGACCTTGCCCGACATTGGCCTTCCCGCTGTAGCCCCGGGCGATTGGGAAGAGGACGGCATAATTCCAGAATTCCTCAAACAATTTATAGAAGGGAACGAGGGCGAAGCCCTCCTCCCCGACCAGGATATAGACTATAAGCCCGCCGATGTTCCCGATATTGGTAAAGGACGCGGTAGTGGCATAGACCCCCGCCTGAAACGGCTTCAGGCGAAAAACACGGGCTCCCGCGAAACCGAGCACGAGACCCGTCGCCAGGGACGCGATGCCGACCAGGGGAAGGAGCAAGAGCTTGGTGTCACTCAGATCCAGCGACCAGACCGCTCCCAGGAAGATGACGGGATTGAAACCGAGCAGGACGAGCTTTTGCAGGCGTATACGCAACGATTCGAAGCGGCGCTCCGCATCCCCAACACGATGGCGCGCGTGGGCGACAAGGTATCCAAGAGCGAGGGAGACGAGTATAAGGGAGAAAGAATAGGCAATTTTACCCATGTGGTACCGTATCCGTCTTCCTGGCTTTCTGCAAGCAAGAAAGTTGATTGATTGCGGAAATCGGAGAAAAGAATAATAATCCCGGCTTATCGCCACCTAAAAGTCTTAACGGGAGCATGATAATGGAAACCTTGCCCATCCTACACTGGACCGATGTCGAGCACGCATATCCCCCGATTCCCGGACACTTAAGGGAATCGATTCGACGGGCGCTTAAGTCCGCTGTTTCCGCCAGCCCTGCGAAAATCGTCGTACTGGACGACGACCCCACCGGGGTGCAAACCGTTCACGGGGTTTCCGTCTACACCGACTGGGATATCGATAGCCTGGAACGGGGCTTCCGGGAAAAGGAGCCGCTGTTCTTTGTACTTACCAATTCCCGCGGGCTGACCGCCGCAGAAACCGAAGTCCTCCACCGGACCGTCGCGCGCAATCTCGCCGTGGTTAGCCGCAAGCTTGAAATACCCTTCATGCTGATGAGCCGCGGTGATTCGACCCTCCGTGGTCACTTTCCCCTGGAAACCCGCGTGCTGGCGGAAACACTCGTCGCCGAAGGGATGCCTGAGTTCGACGGCGAAGTGCTCTGTCCCTTTTTCAAGGAGGGGGGCCGTTTCACGATCGATGATATCCACTACGTCCGCAACGGCGCGGACCTTGTGCCTGCTGGACAGACCGAGTTCGCCAAGGACAAGACCTTCGGCTACTCAAGTTCGAACCTCCGCGATTGGATAGCCGAAATGACCGGTGTCCCTTCCGGCGGCGTGAACATTGACTCCGTTCCGCTCGAAACACTCCGCGCAGGTGACGTCGAAAATATTCTCCGCATCCTAATGAGGGCGAAGGACTTAGGCAAGGTTATCGTGAACGCGTTGGACTATTCGGACTTGGATGTATTCTCGCTCGCGCTCTACCGCGCCCTCGCCGCAGGCAAAAGTTTCATCTTCCGGACCGCGGCCGCCTTGCCCAAGGTGATGGGCGGGATCGGCGACCGGCCCCTGCTCTCCCGCACGGAACTGATAGACCCGGCCGTTCAGGACGGCGGTCTCGTGGTAATCGGCTCCCACGTCAGGAAGACCACCGCCCAGCTGGAAGCCCTCCGCTCGCTTCCGGGGCTCCGCCTCCTCGAACTTGATACCCACCTGGTACTGGACGAGCGCGCCTTCGCCGCCGAAGGCGAAAGGGTCAAGGCCGAATGTAACGCGGCACTCGGCACTGGAACCACTGTCGTAGTCTATACCCGACGGGACCGCTTCGACGTGGATACCGGCGACAAGGAGGACGAACTACGCATCGCGGTGCGCATTTCCGACTCACTCACCTCCATTCCGTCGAGCCTGGCAACAAAGCCCCGCTTCATCATCGGCAAGGGCGGCATTACCTCCAGCGACATAGGGACAAAGGCGCTCCGTGTAAAGCGTGCCCTCGTATTGGGCCAAGTCCTCCCCGGAATCCCCGTCTGGCTGACCGGTCCTGAAAGCCTCTTTCCCAACACCCCCTACATCATCTTTCCCGGCAATGTCGGCGAGGATGACTCGCTGAAGCGGATTGTAGAAATGCTCTGGTAGACAGCCGCGTCCTTCACCAAGCCGGTGAATTCGGGTATGATCCGGTTTTGAGGGAGCATACATGAGCGAGGGTAAGGATCGCCGGAACGTCACCAATTACAGGCACCGGAAAATACTGGAAAAACTCTACGAGCAAGGGTCGGTTACCTCCGACGAGCTTGCCTCCACTTTCAGCGTGTCCCGGATCACGATACGCAGGGACCTGGATGCCCTGGCGGCGGTCAAATTGCTGGAACGCACCCACGGAGGAGCCGTTGTTGGCGCCAGTCCCCGGCTGGAATCCATATTCTTCGAAAAGGACATGCTCTTTAAAAGGGAAAAAGGCGGGATAGGCAAATATGTCGCATCCCTAATCGAGGAAAACGACACGGTCTTCCTGAACGCCGGCTCCACAACGCTGGAAGTGCTGCGCCACCTGAAGGGCAAAAAAGTAAAAGTTATAACCAACAACGCAGCGAGCATCACCGTGGAACTCGAACCCGGCGTGGAACTCATCGTACTGGGTGGCGAATATCGCCGGGCTTCCCAATCCTACTATGGCGACCTTACCCTGATGGGACTCAAGTCCATCTACTCCAGCGTCACCGTCCTAGGCATCAATGGCATAAGCCCCCGCAAGGGACTCACCTCGTCGGTGTACCAGGAAACCAGCGTCAACCGTGCGATGATCGATAATTCCAGCGGCAAAGTCATCGTCGTGGCGGATCATTCCAAGATGAACAGCGTCTCCAGCTTCCTTACCTGTGGCTTCGAAAAGATCGACATGATAGCCACCGATTGGCAGTGTCCCCTCCCCTTCATTCAGGAGCTGAAATCCATGGGTGTCCGGATGGAAGCCGTGGACGGGGACGGTCTGGTTATCCACCGCTAGATTACTTCAGAGAGGATAAACCATAACGACTTTCATTGCTTTCCTAATGGCATTTCTGCTGGGTGCGAGCATTTCCATCTACCATCCGATGAACGGCAGCGTATCGCGCATTACCGGATCGCCCCTGCTCACCAACGTGGTATTCTATTTCTGCGCACTTCTTTCATCATTCATCATGCTCGCTGCTTTCGGCGGGCTTAAGTTGTTCGGCAAACTAAGGGAAGTTCCCCCGGTCCTTTTTATCGCGGGTGTGATGAGCGCCATCATGGTACTGGGCACCCTCATCCTGCTACCGCGGCTCGGTGCCCGCCGACTCTTCCTGCTCCAGGTCGCGGGCCAGATACTGATGGCCATCATCGTCGCCCACTTCGGACTCCTCGATACCCAGCACGATCCCCTCACCATCCGTAAGGCCATAGGCGCAGGGCTGCTGTTGGCAGGAGCGATAGTGTCGGTGATATGAATGAAGTTTAGCCTCCGATCTCGTACAGCGCCACTTCACCTATCTCGCGGTTGGCGGCAAGGATGACCTCACCGTTTGCTTTGTGGTGGACGGCGATGTTGCTGGGTCCGCCGGAGTTGTCGATGAGGGTGCGGGTGAGTGAGGCGGTTGAAGCGTCCCACTGGAAGAGGTTGAGTTCGCGGTTGCCCTTGCGGCCGCCGATGATGAAGGCCGGCTTGCCCAGGATGGTTCCGCCCCAGACGACATGGCCAAACTCATACTCGTGCTGCAGGATGGGAACGAGCTTGCCGTTCATTTCCTTGTAGATAAATCCCTTGGAACCGTGGAAGGGTTCAATGGACGCCAGTTCCATTTTACCGTCCCCGTCGATGTCGCAGACGGCGATGTCGCTCACCTCGTGGTCCAGAATGCGTTCGCTCTCCCACGCACCGTCGAGTGTTGTGGGCAGGTACAGCACGAAGACACCTTCGACACCGGACACCAGGTAGGCAGGGCGGCCTTTCCAGTTGCCCCTGCAGAAGCCGTGATTCTTGGTGATGCCGCTGATCACGGCCTTGATGGGGAAAGGCCCGTCGAGTACGTCGGGGAGTTCGCCCACGTACACCGCGCCGGGTTTGGTCCAGTCGTCCTTGGCTTCCTTATACAGGGCGAGGGTCGCCCCTACCAGAAAGCGCTTGTTGCCAACCATACACACGTCGAAGCGGTGCAGGTAGGGAATGGTCATCAGGGGCTTCGCCGTCCAGGTTCCATTTTCGTAACGGACGTGGACAATCTTGGATTCCTTGGCCTGGAAGGTGGGGGTAAAATCATGGGTCGCCAGGAACTCGTCCTTGACGCCGGGAAGGGGGACGATGTTCATGGTACCACCTGGCCCCTCCCAGACGGTCTCCACCGAACGGTCCTTGTCGGACCAGGCGAGACAGGGCCCCAACCCCTCCGTCGCTATGAGGTAGCGCAGTGTTCCACCTATCTCCATGATGGAGGTCGCATAGCACTTGTCCAGCATGGCCAGCACAGTCTTTTTCACAGTCATGTATTAGCTCCAACCTTACAAAAATGATGGATAGGGCAGGTCGTGTTCGCCGGAGAAGACGTCCTCGAAACCGCGGGGGTGGTGGTACTCCAACTTGTCCTTGTCCGCCGGGTAGACAAATTTGCCGCCCACCTGCCAGCTGAAGGGTTTGAAGCTGTACTGCAGGCGGTCCTTGCGCATCTTCCACAGGGCGATGATCTCGGCGGGGTCCGCCTGGAAGTTGGACCAGATGTCATGGTGGAAGGGGATGACCACCTTCGTGTTCAGACATTCGGCCATGCGCAGTATGTCCACGCTGGTCATCTTGTCGGTGATGCCCCGGGGATTCTCGCCAAAGGATCCCAGCGCCACGTCGATCTTGTGGTCGTTGCCGTGCTTGGCGTAGTAGTTGGAATAGTGGGAGTCGCCGGAGTGGTATAGGTTGCCGCCGGAGGTCTGGAAAAGGTAATTGACGGCCATCTTGTCCATGTCCATGGGCATCTTGCCCTTGAGGGTAACCCCGACGGGGGCTGTGATCTGGGCGGTGCGGTCGAAGGATTCCAGGGCGAGTATTTCGACATCCTTGATCTTGACCTTGTCGCCGGGCTTCACGGTGATGCAGCGTTCCGCAGGGACACCCCAGGAGGTCCACAGCTTGACGCAGGCTTCCGGCCCGATAAAGGGAACGGTGGGGGCGCAATTCTTCATGACAGCGGCGGCGACGTTCACGTCGATGTGGTCGTTGTGGTCGTGGGTAGCCACAATCGCGTCCACATCCTTGATGGCGAAGGGGTCCAGCACGAAGACCGCGTTGCGCAGGTTGGCCTGCAATTTCTGCACGCCCGTCATGCGCTGCATTTGGTGCCCGGGAGTCATGGCCGGGTTCTTCATGGACCGCTTGCCGGTGCCCACCCAGAAATCGGTGCAGATATTGGCGCCCCCTGCGGATTTGAGCCAGATGCCGGTACAGCCCAGCCACCACATGGCAAAGCTGCCGGGCGCAACTACTTCGCGTTCTATCTCTTCGTTGAGCCAGGTGCCCCACTCGGGGAAGGTGTTCAGTATCCAGGAATCCCTGGTGATCGAATCCAATTTGGACATATAGTGCTCCTTTATGTGAGTTGCTGTTTATCGTTACTGTTTATCGTTACTGTTTATCGTTGCTTTTTATGATTCCGGGAAACATTTGATTTTCCCGGAACCGTATTAATGGATTGCCTCACGCCGCCGCTGATTTCTTCCCCAAGCTCCCGAAACCGAATTTTCCCATCTTAAGGTTCCCTTCGTTCAGGATAAGGGCGAGGATTATGACCACACCGGTAACGATGGGATGGAACTGGGCAGGAACGTTGAGCAGGTTGAGCCCGTTGATTATGAAGGCCACCATGATGGCTCCAAGCAGCGCTCCTATGACCGAACCCTTGCCACCCACAGGACTGGTTCCACCAATGACGAGGGCGGTCATGACTTCCAGTTCGATGCCCGAGGCTGCGGCGGCGAACACTTGCTGGGTGAGGGAAGCCAATACGACTCCGCCCACCGCACTGGTCATGCCTGAGATGGTATAGGCTGCCAGCCTGATTCGATCCGGGTTGACGCCGGACAACTTTGCTGCCGTCTCGTTGGCGCCCACCGCCATGACCCTGCGCCCGAACGATGTCCGTTTGAGCAGGAATTGGCTGGCCAGCACGAGCACGATCATGATGTAGATGGGGTTGGGCAAGCCGAACAAGCGTCCTGTGCCGATGGCGATGAAAGGTTGCGGCTTGAGAATGGCAAGCATGGCGCCGGAGGAAACCACCAACGCGACGCCGTACAGGTAGGTTTTCGCCGCCATGGTGACGACAAAGGCCGGTATTTTTATCTTGGCCACGACGAAGCCGTTGAACAGGCCGATGAGGCCGCCGATGACCACCGTCAGCGCGATGGCGACCAGCCAGTTCATGCCGTACTTGTTCATGAACAGGTCGGCGATGATGCCAGTGAGAGCGGCCATGGAGCCCAGGGACAGGTCGATACCGCCGGTGATTCGGGTGTAGATGGAACCGGAAGCCAGTATACCGATAAGACAGACCGACCAGATGACATTGGTCAGGTTGGAGACGGACAGGAAGCGCGGTGATACCAGGGTAAGGGCTACCATGAGGAGGACGATGACCGCACCCAGCTTCAATTCAGGCGGCAGATTCTTTGTTTTCATGGCTCAGGCCCCCACTCTGTTTTCAGTCTGCTCTTCCAGAATGCCAGAAGCAGCCCGGAGAATCTTTTCGCTCGTCAGCTCGCAATTGGTGAACTCGGTAAATATCTTCCCTTTTCGCAAAACGAGCACCCGCTGGGAAAGCCGGGTAAGTTCCGGCAGATCCGATGAGACCAGGATTACAGAGACGCCTTCCTTGGACAGCTTGCGTATGTGGTCGTAAATTTCTTCCTTGGCGCCAATATCGATACCGACAGTCGGCTCGTCGATGAAGATGAGCTTGAGCTCCCGTACCAACCATTTCGCCAGTACTACCTTTTGCTGGTTTCCTCCGGAAAGATTCCCCACGAGGTGCTCCGGAACAGGAGGCCGCACGTTAAGCAGCTTGATGCCCCTGTCAGCGTATTCCTTTTCAACCTTATTACTGACGATGGATCGGGGAGCCAGCTTGTCCAGGTTGGTGATGCCTATATTCTTGATGATGGATTGGGTGGCCAGTATACCCTGCAGGCGGCGTTCTTCGGGAATGAACCCGATACCCGAGCGGATAGCACCCTGAACCGATGGTACATAAGGCTTGCCCAGATACGTGATGGTACCTTCATCCACAGGATCTATCCCATAAAGCGCCCGGACCAGTTCGGTACGGCCCGAACCCACCAAGCCTCCAATACCCAGGATCTCTCCCGCGTGCAGTTCGAAGCAGATATTCTGGAACTTGCCGACCGAGGTCAGGTTCTGGACAGAGAGCACCACCTTGCCTTCTACCTTGCCAAGCAGGTGGTGGACCGCATTCTCCTCGAGTTTGTGTCCAATCATGAGCCGGATAATTTCGGCAGGGCTGATCTGTTCCTTGTCCAGGACAGACACGAGCTTGCCGTCGCGCAGGACCGTGACCCTGTCCGAAAGGGCGTACACCTCCTCCATGCGGTGGGAGATATATACGACGCTGATGCCTTCTTCCTTGAGGGTGTGGATGATGCGGAAGAGCATTTCCACTTCCGTCTTGGTGAGCGAGCTGGTGGGCTCGTCCATGATCATCATGTGGGCCTGGTCGGAGAGCGCTTTCAGGATCTCCACCAACTGTCGCTGGGCGATGCTTATATCGTCTATCAGATCGGTGGGGTTGAGGGGGAACTGGTACTTTTCTATCAGCTCCCGGGCCATGGCGTTCATTTTTTTCTTATCTATGAACTTTAAACCTTTCCTGAGCGGTTCCTTGCCCAGGAAAATGTTCTGGGCTACCGACATGCCGGGGATAAGGCTGAGTTCCTGGTAGATGCACGCGATGCCCAAGGCTTGTGCTTGTTTGCGGGAAAGATCGACCGGCAGTTCCTTTCCATTGAAGATCATCTCACCCGAGTTCCGGCTGGCAACCCCGGTCACCACTTTTATCAGGGTGGACTTGCCCGCGCCGTTCTCGCCTACGAGGGCGTGTACTTCACCCCGCCGCACGGAGAAATCCACCTGGTCCAGGACTATCGGTCCGTTGTAGGACTTGGTTATCTTCCGGCACTCCAGAAGAACGTCGTCTTTCATCGTTGTGTTTGCCATTTGATACTCCCCCGCTTACGCGGCAGTCTCGCATGCTGCCGCATCCAACCTGCGGAGCTTAGCCCTGGTCGCGAGGTGTTCGCTTATCTTCTTTTGCCAGACATCGATGATGACGGTGACAACGATGATACCGCCAATCACGATAGGCTGAATCCAGGGCGACATTCCCAATTTGAGTATTCCGTTCTTGATGAGGGCAAGGAAGACCGAACCGATCATGGTTCCCAGAATATCGCCCGAGCCACCGGAGAATGATGTTCCACCAATGACCACGGACGCAATGACGTCCATCTCCATTCCCAGTCCAAGTTCCGGCATCGCGGTCATCATCCGGGACGAGATGTAGATGGCTGCTATGGAAGCGCAAATGCCGGCGAACACATACACACCGATAGTGGTGTTTTCCACGTTGATGCCTGTCAGGCTTGCGGCGGGTGGATTTGCTCCGGACGCGTATATATTTGTTCCGGTCTTGGTATTCTTGAGAAAATACTGTGCCCCAAAACCAAGGATAAGAAAAGCGATGGTGGTCCTGAATATTCCCCCGAAGGTAGCCGCACCGAACCACAGATAGACGGCGTCGTTTATGTACACATTCTGGACAAAGCCCTGAACATCCTTTACCGCGATGACCAAGGCGAGTCCCGTAAGGATACCCTTTGTCGCCAGCGTCACGATGAAGGCGGGCAATTTGAAACGCGTTATGAAGAATCCATTAATGAAACCCGTGAAAGCCCCGACCAGCAAGGTTAGCGGGACGAAGAGGATCACAGGTATTTTGGTAAAGGATATGAAATTGATGGCGACCATCGCAGTAACGGCGATGATTCCGCCTATGGACATATCGATTCCGGCGGTTATCATGACCAGGGTAAAGCCAATCGCCACGATACCTATCTGAGCAGCTTCCTGGAACATCTTGTTCAGGTTGCCGATCGTAAGGAAAACCGGATTGATGGCTGTGAGGATAAGGGCGATGACAACCATCAACGCAATAAGGATAATCCTGCGCAGGGCTTGACTGGACATGGGATAACCTCCGGATCACAAAGTAGGTATACGGTATTTTGGATTGCGCCAGCGATTGGGCCGGCACGCTCGGTCAATGGTAACAAGGCGAGAGCGGCGGAGCGGACCCCGCCGCTGTATATATGGAACCGATTACCAGCGATCCTCAGCCTTGATCTGCCCGACCGTATCCTTGGTCGCCACAAAGGGAGGTATCTGGGTGATCGGGGTCGCATCGACCTTCGCAGGACCGGCGTTCTTCTCCAAGCGCTCCAGCAAGGTCTTTGCGACAAGGCTGCCCTGCTCGAAGGAGTTGTTGTAGGCGGTACCAGCAAGCTTGCCCTGTTCGATGAAGCTGAGGGTGCTCTTCTGGCCGTTCGCACCCCAAACCTTGATCTTGTCGAGCCGGCCGGCGGCTTCGGCAGCGATCATGGCGCCTTCGGCCATGTTGTCGTTCACCGCGAACACGCCGTCGAGCTGGCTGTTGGCCTGCAGGAAGCTGTTCATGATGGTAATGGCTATCTCTTTCTTCCAGCCTTCCGCGCTCTGGGCTCCGACGATCTTGATCTCGGGATACAGCTCGGCGATGGCCTGGCGGAAACCCTTTTCGCGGTTGACACCCAGGATGGCTCCGGGGGGTGACTGGATGATCGCCACATTACCCTTCTTGCCAATCTGCATGCCCATTTCCTTACCTACAGCGTAACCGGCGGAAATGTCGGCCATCTGGATGCTGGCGGTATGGGCCTGGATGGTGGCGGTGTTGATGGTGATGACGATGATGCCCTTGGCCTCGGCCTGCTTGACGGCGGCGGAGAGCGCGGCTGCATCCTGGGGTTGGAGAACGATGGCATTATAATTCTGGTTGACCACGTCATCCATGAAGGAAACCTGCATGTCTGCCCTGAGCTGGGGATCGAAGGATTGGACCTGTACATTCGGATAGTTCCGGAAAACGCGCATCATGCCTTCCAGCCAGGCGTTGGTATTCGGTTGCCCGATGCTGGTGGGAATATAGGCGATCTTGTACGTCTTTGCGGCTCCCGCCGCGGGTGCTTCGCCTTGACCGGCTGCCGATAGGGAACCGATGATAGCTACGCCCAAAATGAGAGCGATAATCCCCAATTTCTTCATGTATTGCCTCCTTGAGTTCACATATCCTGGCTGTGCTTCGGGAATTCCGGACAGGCAACGCCCTCAAAATTCCTCTCGCACAGCCGGATCTGATACCACACCAACTTGAAGAAAACCAATCCAGTTCAATACGAACAACTTATGCCTTCAATACGATCAATATGATCTTTATAAAATCACTTTACACCCACTTTGAAAATCTGGCAAGAAATATTTTCAATATTTTGATAGATTCTTCCAATAACACTCGTTTCAATCATTACATAAGCAAAAATAGATTCAATTCATGCACTTTTATGTTCGTCCAGCTATGCAATAAGAACCTCGATACCCAATCGTTCCAGAGCCATCCTCAACTGATCCGGGCACTGGTCGTCGGTGATTACCATATCGACGGAAGATAGGGGGGAAGACACGAAATTGGAAACCTTCCCCATCTTGGAATGATCCGCCAGGACGACCACCTTTTCGTGGGTATTGGCTATCATGGCTTGGTTGATGCTGCATTCCTGGTAGACGCTGGTCATAAGGCCGCGCTCCAGGCTCAGTCCGTTCACCCCAAGGAAGGTGTACCGGGAATAGATATCCTTAATGGTATTCAGGGCGAACTCACCGACCAAGGACCGGGATTGTTCGCGGTATTCGCCTCCCAGGATTATCAGTTCCATCCCAGGTTCTCGCTTTAGGGTGATGGCTGCGGCGTTGTTGGTGATCACTTTGACATGTTTGGAGCCAATGGCGGCGATAAAGGACAAGATGGTGGAGCCCGAATTGGTAAAGATGATATCCCCGTCCCGCAACATGTGGGAAGCCCTCTCGGCGATCCTGGCTTTCTGTTCCATATTGACATTATCTTTTTCTTCCAGCTTTTTTTCAGGCACCGTGTCGGTTGGCGGCTTGGGATCAAGCTCTGTCTGGCTCAGGGCTACATTCGCTGCCAGGCTTGTCGCCTGTTGGGCGCCTCCGTGTTTTCTGATAAGGACCCCCTTATGGTCCAGAAAGTCCAGGTCCCGCCGGACCGTGACCAGGGAGACCGACAACTCCTCGCTGAGTTCGTCGACGCTGACGCCTCTCCTTCGTTCCAGAATGCCCAGGATGCGCTCGTGCCTTTTTTTTACGATGGAGCTGGATGCCATTACAGAATCCTCCCTGACCATAGCGTCATTACCAATAAGCGATCGCTCAAATCAATCATAAAAAGATAATTCATTTCCATTCATATAGAACATTTATACACCTCCATTGCCCTTTTGGCAATTAAAATTAAGGTAATACGATCTTTTTGATCTTTTTAAGACAAAAACAATATACTTTTGATTGCTTGATTATCATAGTGGTTGTATAATTTCCGCATTAAAGTGAACTTCCGGAGGGATACCATGCCAGGAAAAGCGATAATTACCATAGACATCGGAACGAGCAGCCTGCGCGCGGTACTCTTCAATGAGCGGGGACGAGTTCTGGCGGTTTCGCGACGGGACAATCCCCCGGACTACCTGGATGGCGGACGGGTACAGCAAAATTCGGATACCTGGCGCGCCCTCGTGCCCGAGGTACTGAAGGATTGCGCCGAACACGCCGGGCGGCTGGGCACGAAAGTAACCGCCCTTGCCCTGACTGCCCAGCGTTCCTCGGTGATCCCTGTAGATGCCCAGGGAAAAGCCCTGTATCCGGCCATCATGTGGCAAGACACGCGCACCGAAGGACTCTGTACGCGGATGGCGACTTCCCACAGTCTGGTATACGGCAGGACAGGACTCAGGATATCACCGGTTTTTTCCGCCGTCAAAATGGCCTGGCTCAAGGAAAATGAGAACCATGTCTACAAGGTCACCCGAAAGATGATGGGCATCCAGGACTTTGTCATCCACGAGCTTACCGGCACCTTCGTAACCGACCGTTCCCTGGCCAGCCGTACCAACCTATTCAACCTGCACACCCTTGACTGGGACGACGAACTTGTTTCCCTGTTCGGTATTGAACGAAAGCTGCTGTGCGACGTGATAAGTCCCGGCGATATTGCGGGCTACCTGAACGCCGCGCAGGCATCCGCCTCTGGCTTGCCCGCCGGAATCCCCGTCATCTCCGCCGGCGGAGACCAGCAATGCGCAGCTCTGGGCCTGGGGCTGCTCGGCCCGGGGCGCATGATCGCCAACACGGGCACCGGCTCGTACCTGATAACCGGTTCCCTCACACCCGCTGCCGACCCGGGCATGGGCATTTCCTGCAACGTTGCCGCGGTTCCCGGCACCTTCATACTGGAGGCTGGGGTACTCACCTCCGGTTCTGTCTACCAGTGGTTCCGCAAGGAATTCTACCGGGAACCGCTGGCCGAGGGCGTCAGCAAGTACGCCCTCATCGACGCGGAAGCCGCCGCCTCTTCGCCTGGCGCCAACGGCGTCATCCTTCTGCCCCATTTCCGCGGCAGGGGCTCACCCACCTGGAACCCCGCTGCCAAGGGCGCCTTCCTCAACCTGAACCCGGGCATCACCCGGGGTGACATGGCCAGGTCCATACTCGAAGGCATCGCCCTGGAAATGGCGGAAAACATCGAAGCCCTGGAAGCGATGGCGGGCAAGGCAAAATCCATCGAAGTTTCCGGCGGCATGACCACCTCCGCCCTCTACAACCACATACAGGCCGATTGTTACGGCCGCACGATCGAACGCCCCGACGACGCGGAAGCCACCGCCCTGGGCGCTTGGATATCCTGCGCCGTCAGAGTGGGCTTGTATGCCTCCTTCGGCAAGGCATACGAAGCCGCCACGGAAGGCGCCCCCCACGAGGAATTCCAGCCTAATCCCTCCAACTTTGCCGTATACCGCGCCCTGGCCGAAAAACGAAAGGAGCAGTACGCGGGACTGAGTGGTGAACACTGAGCACTGATCGCACCGCGGCAATCAATGTACAGAAAACGGAACTCCCAGCCGACAGCACCGCACCATCAAGAGCCTTGTCGCATCTCGTGTTCAGGTAAAATTTTCACATTCAGGTGCGACAAGGTGTAAGAATCCGGGTTAGTTCCCCACCAACGGAATCAGGCCAACCAGCCCCCGCACTTCCTCGTCCGCGAAGCGGAGCCCGCCACCCAGGAAGAAGTCCCGACGGTCGCTGTCGAACGCGGCGCTGACACCACCGCGCAGGTAAAGCCAATTCCAGGGATACTCGCCCTTGGGATCAAAGAAGGGGTACAGGGTGATATAGGCGCGCACGTTCGGCGTCGCATCCTGACGGAAATCGAAGGCCTCGGTGCTCAGCTCCAAGACAGGCAGGGGCCTGTAATCCAGCCCGATACCGGCGCTACTTTCCAGGAGTCCGCCCCGCAGGGTGAGCGGTCCAAGCCGCCGGGCTATTTCCGCGTCAAAGAGCCCGGATCCGGCTGCCCCGGAAACACCAATGCGGTACCAGCGGTCCTTGCTCCTGGGTTCGATGAACAGGGACGTCGTACCTCCGCCGGATCCTGACAACAATCCGTACGAGGCACCGCCTGCCACCTGGACACCCAGACCGCTGGCTTTTGCCACCCAGTCGCCCGCGTCCAGCACGATACGATCCGCGTTTTTCGCCAGGGTATTCACGGTCGTTACCGTGTTGTTAGTATTCTTCGCCAGCGCATCCACGCTCGAAATGGTCTGGTCGGCGTTGGTGCTCAGATCTTCGACGCTGGCCAGTATCTTTGTAAGGTTTTGTGCGGCGGCTTCACTCTCGTCCACGACGGCAAGGAGTTTTTCATACAGGGCGTCGTCGTAAAAGGCACGGCCTACAGTCCCCTCGCCACTACGGACTTCTTCCGTGATGGCCCGGATATCCGCCAGTGCGGCGCGGACGTCGCTCACCGAGGCGTTTATGTCCCCTTCCCGTTCGCGGGTGAGTGCTTCGAAACGTTCGGTAATCAAGGCCGATGATTCAAGTATGCGGGAAACCCGGTCCATTTCTGCTTCGGAGCGTGCGTTCAGGGTAGCACCAAGGGTGTTGATCGTCTCCAGTGAGACAGCCAACAATTTAAGGTGATTTTCCTGGAATTCCTTTATCAGGGCGGAAATCTGCGCGCCCAGGTCGTTTACGGTGGTCAGGGTCCCCCGGAAATCGCCCCCTGCTGCCTCGGTCCCAACCCTCGAACCGGGCTCCAACAAGGGCGTTTCGGGGGTTCCGGGCGCGAGGGCCAGCATGGAGGTTCCCAATAAGGATGAGGACTGGCGTGAGATGGAGGCGTCGCCCCGAATCTGCACATCCTTAAGGAAGGCGACCTTCAGCATGGCCTTGCCCTCGGACAGGGTAATATCCTGTATTTTGCCGACGGGAACGCCTGCAAGGAAAACCTTGGAGTTGAGCGAGAGGCCGGTGGCATCGTCCAGGACGACTTCGTACATTTTTGTATTCCAGGCCGAGAATCCGTCCCCCGCCATGATGACGTAGGCGGTTCCCCCAACCCCCATGGTGACGAAAAAAAGGCCGATCTTAACGTACTTCGCTATGCTCATACCCTCAGCTCACCAAAAGAAGTCCGGATAAAATTCCGCACCAGTTCATGTTCCGAAGCCGCCACGACAGACGGCTCCCCTTCAGCTACGATCTTGCCCTGATCCAGAAACGCGATCCTGTCGGCTATGCGGAAAGCCGCGGGGATGTCATGGGTAATGAGCAGGCAGGTCAGTCCCAGCTCCCGGTTCACCCTGATGACCAGGTTGTTGATCGTTTCCGCCAATACCGGGTCCAAACCCGTCGTCGGCTCGTCGAAAAGGAGCACATCCGGTTTCATGACGAGCACCCGCGCGACACCGACGCGCTTGCGCATGCCACCGGACAATTCGTCGGTACGCATATCCTCTATCCCCGGCAAATCGATCCAATCCAACATTTCGGCTACACGCTTGCGCAATTCGGACTTCTTGTGGATACCCAAGACCTCGCGAAGGGGAAATTCAATATTTTCCGCCACGCTCATGGAGTCGAACAAGGCCGCGTTCTGAAAAGCATACCCGATATGCTTGCGTAAAGCAAACAGCTTCTCTCCCTCCATGGCAGTCAGTTCGAGATCACGGTACCTGACCGTGCCCGCATCGGGTTTCATCAGACCAATCATGCTCTTGAAGAGCACGCTTTTTCCGGTACCGCTCTGTCCAACAACGGCGCTGATTTTCCCTTCCTCGAAGTCTATATCAACCCCGTTCAGAACCTTCAATTTACCGAAATGTTTGAACAGGCCCCGAACCTGCAGTACGGCGCTCATGGGAAGAAAAACGCCATCATGACCGTCGCCATCACGTAATCAGCCAGAAGGATGGCTACCGAAGAAGCCACAACCGCCTTCGTGGCACCATCGCCCACGCCTTTGGCGCCCGGCGCGACGCTGAGGCCGAAAAAGCAACTAATCGAGGAAACGATGAACCCCATCACCGCCCCCTTTATCATGCCCGAATAGATGTCCTTGGGCTTGAGTACGCTGAACATGTAGTCCGAGTAGCTGGCGGCGTCGATACCGTACAGCCTGGTAGCGATCACATAGGCCCCCGCGACTCCCACCATGCCCGCCAGGAGGGTCAGTATGGGAAACACGATAACCGACGCTATGACGCGGGGGACGACTAGATAGTGTACAGGCAGCACCGACATGGACTCCATGGCGTCGATCTGCTCGGTGACGCGCATGGTCCCCAGCTCGGCGGCCATGGCCGAACCGTTTTTCGCGATAAGCATGAGGGTGGTGATGATGGGGGCCAACTCCCTGCCGAGAGCCACGGCTACCGCAGCACCAACGCCGATCTCGGCTTGAAAGGGCTGGAGCAGGGATACCATCTGCAGGGCGAAGATCATGCCTATCGCCAAACCCGCAAGCACTATTACCGGTATGGAATCCACGCCCAAGTGCTCAAGCTCGTCGAAAATGAGCTTGATGCGAATCGGCCGACGGAAGGTATTGCGTACTATATCCGAGATGAACTCGAAATACCGGCCGAATTCAGCAATACGGTGTAAAAAGGTTTTTCTCATGCTGGTTTGTGCCTCCTAAAATAGCACAAGTCCCGCAAGCCCTTCCAGTCGACACCCTGCCGATACGAACTCCCATCGATACCCACAATGCTAGCCAGGCTCTACTCCAAGCCGGAACGGCGAGCTTCGGCGTCCGAGGCTTCCAGGGGAATATTGGCAGCCGCAAAAATTTCACGGGAAAATTCATAAAATCGGGCAGCCTCTTCCTTATTACCCTCTTTTTCCGCTACCAGACCAAGCGCCCGGTAATCGGCACCCATACCGGCGGAATGCTCCACCCGGCGGTCTGCCTCAAGGGCTTGCAGAAGGGCTGACCGGGCTTCAGTAAAATTTCCCGCCTTCGAATGGATGGAAGCCGCCAGGTAACGATCGGCGGCGTAATCGGCGAAGCGTTTCTGCTTCAGATCGAGGGCAGCGGCCGCTTCCAGCGCGGAGAGGCCGCCCACCATATCGTTCAGACCTTTGCGGGCTTCGGCGAGAATGCGCAGGGCCCGGGTTTTTTCTGCGGGTTTCTTTGCGTATACAGCCACGGCAGACAGTGCCGAGGTTTCGGCCTGCCTGAATACGGCCTCGCCACCCTTCCGCAGGGAAGCCTCAGCCTGGATAAGGTCAGCCAGGGCAGCCAAAACGGGCAGCCCTGAGTCGGCTGCTATTTCTGCTGCCAGCCCGCGGCATTCGTATGCAGACGTCGGAGCCCGGCCCCAGCGTGGGTCAGCTTTGGACAAGGCGGCTTGTGCCACGGACTCCGCCTCTTGTTCGCCCGAGGCTGCATCCTCGGGGAGAAGCTTGGACAGGCCATCCAGAGCCGCGATCCTGAGCGCCGCATCGTCTACCGAGGTGGCCATTCGGTAGCATTCCTCGTAGAAGCGCAGGGCTTCTTTCCGTATTCCCTGCCGTAGGGCCTTGGCGCCAAGATCAGCCAGACTTGCGGCTTCGTTCCTCAATGAGTAAATGCCTTCGGGAGCTTTAGGTGCTGAAGAGCAAGCCCCGAGCGCCGTGCACAGGGCGGCGCACAGGAGAGCAGTACAAAGAGTAGTGCAAAGAGAAGCGGTGGATGACAGGTTTTTTTGGGCTTTCATGCTTTCCATCCTAAAAATCCGTCGTGCGGGCGCTGGAAGGGGCCGATGTATTCTCGACCCGCTCCGGTATGCCGCCACGCAGGAGCGGATTGTTCTTCAGCCCCTCCATCACATCCTCCGCCTTGATTATGGCACCCCGGGCTTCCTCTATCACACCGACAATCCGCGGCATCTGATCCGCGAAGGAAGCGGTGGCGTCGTTCAGGTTCGACAAGGCGGCCTCCACTTGGGCCAGGGACCCGTCTACACGTCCGAAGAGTACTCCGTTGTCGTCCAAAAGGGTCTTGATGGATCCCTTGGGATCGAGCAACTTGGGAACCAAACCGGTGGGGTCCGCCAGGCTGGCGCTGGTTTTTTCCAGGTTGTCCGCGATTGTGGACACAGAATCCACCACGTCGCGGGCTGAGAGTACCGCAGACTCTACCTGGGCCAATACAACCGGCACTGATTCCTCGACATCGGAAATGATGCCGTCCGCCCGGGTCCCCGTCTTATCTAGCAGGTCGTCGGCATTCACGACCAGACGATCCACGTGTGAAACCAGCGTCTTGACACCGGAAACCGTTCTCGCCGTATCCTCCAGCGCCTGAGCGATGGGACCCATGCCCTTGCCCGCGAGGACATCGTTCACCAAGGCTATGGTTATCTGCAATTCCTCCACCGTCGCGTTCACGTTCTCTATGAGGGGATTCACGTTCGAGAGCAGGCGCGTGATGGTATCATCCTTGGGGGGCCTGTCAACCAACTCGGCTTCCACCAGTCTTTTCCCCTCCGGCGTATCGAAGGAGGGGATAAACGATTCTGCCTCCGCGAGGGTTTCGCTCTTACCTGGATGGAAAAGGAGTTGACTCCCCAAGCCGATGGGGCTCGTTACGTATTCCAGCAAGGAATTCAGACGGACCCGGTCAGCGTAGGTATCGAAGATGGCGATGGTCACCCTCGCCTCATTTTTGCTTGTGAGCTCGATTGAATTGATGCGGCCAATCTGGAATCCCTTTAAAAGGATGGGTGTCCCCACGGCAAGGCCGGAACTGGACGCGAAGCGGGACTCGTAATGGTAATCCCTGGAAAACCAACGGTTATTCGCGCCCACAAGGACGATTGTTCCCGCGAGAATGACGAACGCAAGTATTACGAAAACGCCGACAACCTGGTCAGCATACCTTATTCTGAATTTCATGCGTAAACTCTAGGCCCCACCCGATGCCGCGTCAATAGCCGCGTCAATAGCCGCGTCAACAGCAGGGTCAATGGCAGGACCGGCTGCCGCATCGGCAACAAGTTTGGCTGCATCGCGTTCTCGTACCGAACGGATGCGCTTGAGTAACTCACCCCCCAGGACCTGGGCTACCTGGTCGGCAGGACCGCAACTCACCACTTTACCATCCGCAACCACACAGATAAAATCGGCAAGTTCGGCGATAAGGCGGGTGTTGTGGGACACGATGATGATGGTCTTGCCCGATTGCTTGCATTCCTTCAGTATTTCCAGCACCCGCTCCACCGCCTCCTCGTCCAGGGAAGCATCGGGCTCATCCAGAAAGATAAGACTGGGATCCAACACCAGAGCCCTGGCGAAGGATATGAGTTTTTGCTCACCCGACGACAATTCCGCAGGGCGGAAAGCCAAGCCTTCGTTGTAGCCCACCCGCCGGACCACCTCCTTGATGCGAGCGTCGGCCTGGCTTTTTGGGAGCCCCGGCTCATGGACCGCGA
>Ga0172379_10002459_pt1 | contig 32613 bp, 35 predicted proteins | sample GrowelOW334metaG_FD_119756 | JGI IMG/M metagenome (GOLD analysis project Ga0172379, IMG submission 119756) | Groundwater microbial communities from an aquifer near a municipal landfill in Southern Ontario, Canada - Groundwater well OW334 metaG | ecosystem: Environmental > Aquatic > Deep...
AGCGACGGCGGAGTTCGGCACCTCGATGTCGGCTCACCACATCCTGGGGGTGGAGAAGCTCCCAAAGGTTTGGCTGTTCGCCAATTAAAGTGGTACGCGAGCTGGGTTCAGACCGTTCAGGTCACGAAGCGATTCGTGCGCTGGACAGTCTGAACCACTTCGAGAATTTGAGATCTAAGTATGTCTACAAAATAGAAAGGAAGTAGAACCAATCAACCACGGCGGTCGCGCATAGCAATATGCGATGATCAAGTCGATTAGTATCGGTGGAACCCCTTTTCAAAGAAAGGGCTATACCGAGGGAAGGGCCGGTCGCAAGATCAGCCCGCCCGTAGAGACTAAACATCGGCACTCCACATTCAGGGCAACTTGAATAGGGAACAAGCTATAGTCCATTGCACGGAGTAATCCGTGAGAACAAGCGTGAGACAGGTTGGTCTCCTATCTTCTGCAGGCGTCGATGCTTGAGGGGAATTGACTCTAGTACGAGAGGACCGAGTTGAACAGACCGCTGGTCTACCTGCTGTCGTGCCAACGGCACCGCAGGGCAGCTATGTCTGGATCGGATAAGCGCTGAAAGCATATAAGCGCGAAGCCGGCCCCAAGATAAGGCATCTATGAGACCCGTAAGAGATGATTACGTTGATAGGCTTTAGGTGTACGCGCCGCAAGGCGTTGAGCCGCGAAGTACTAATCCGTCGATCCTATCGGGAACTCTGAATGTCGCTAGTCTGATCTTCCGTAGAAGGGAAGTGCACCTACATTGCTTATTGCTTACTTGTAAATATATTGAATCTTGCGTTCTGGTGATTTGGCGCTGTGGCACCACCCGTTCTCATTCCGAACACGGCAGTGAAACGCAGTTGCGGCGATGATAGTCCTAATGGGCGAAAGTAGCTTGTCGCCAGAACCTAGGATTCAATATATAATAAGGCGTCGCCCTATTAAACGCTATTTTATATTATTATGGATACCAAAGATCAATCAGTTCCCGCCGCGGCCCCGCTTCAGGGAGGCGTTCTAGCCGGCCCCGTGGAGCTACTTTCCGTGGCATGGAAGCTCTTCAGAGAGAATTGGAAGACCCTCATGCCGATAGTGATGGTGCCTCTCCTTGCCACAGCCATCGGCCGCATCCTGTCTGTCGCCGATGTATCGGTCCTTCCGGTCGTCGGGGGTTTTTTGGTATTCATTGCCGGAGTGTTCACTATCTTCATGCAGATCGCGCTCACGGACTCTGTGAGGCAGATCTCTAACGGCTCGGCTGTGGCGCTCTCGACCAAGGCGCAATACAAGGTAGGCTTCAGGCTATTCTGGCCATTCGTGTGGCTTGTCATCCTGCAAGTGTTGGTGTTCCTCGGTTCCTCGATCTTATTCATCATCCCGGCCATCGTGATGGGAGTCTATACCTCCATGTATTCCTTATCTCTCATCATCGACGGCAAGAGAGGGTGGAGCGCCTTCACGGAGAGCTACACGCTCGTGCGGGGCCGTTGGTGGGGGACTCTGGGCCGTCTTGTCTCTATCGGACTAGTTTCGGCCGCTTGTTATCTCGTCGGAGTGGGATTGAGCTTCCTCTTGGAGCTCCTCTTCGGCCTTCCCCTCAAATCATCCGGCGCTGGCGCGTTGTCGGCTGTGGTAGGCGACCTCATCGGCATATTCGTCTGGCCGCTAGCCGCTATCTATACATACAAGCTGTATGAGTCGCTCAAGGCTAGCCGCTTGCCGAATATCGAGACCAAGACCTTCAGGCGCTGGCTCATCACCTTCCTAGTGATCGGCATCCTCACACCGTTCCTCGTGCTTGGGATCGGGTTGCCTATCTTGCTGTCGAACATGAATACTACTGGCTCGACCTATGAGTTTTCCACGATGACTGTGCAACCATAGCTATGTCTTCCTGGTCCAGTAACAGAAGGTTGTCATACGCATCTAGCATCGTCGCGGTCGTGGTCATCGCGATCGGTCTCTTGATCTTTTTCTTCTTCTACGAAGCGCCGACATGCTCTGACGGCGTGAAGAATGGCAGCGAGCTCGGCGTAGATTGCGGCGGCGCGTGCGTCAAGCTGTGCCAGGATGCCTTCCTGCCACCGACCATCTCCTGGACGCGCATGCGCGAGATCGCTCCCCACCTCTACAATATCGCCGCTTATGTGGTCAATCCGAATGCCGGCGTCGGGGCAGCACGCGTGCCGTATCGCATCGGCCTTTTCGACGCTACGGGGAAGCCTTTGGCGGATATCCATGACACCATGATCATCCCGCCGGGGCGCAATACCATGGTCTTTGCCGGTTCGGTCAGTTCTGGTACGACCACACCCCTTCGGGCCTTCTTCGAGTTCACCGGCGTTCCGAGCTGGTCTCTCAAGTCAGACCCCGCCGGCGTGCTCGCCATCGATAACAAGGAATACAACGAGGGGCCGATGGGCTCGTCTCTCCTGGTGACGGTCTCGAACAACGGCGCCCGACCGGTCAGGAATGTCGAGGTCAATGCGATCCTGAAAGACAAGGATGGCACAGTCATCGATTTCTCGAAGACGGTCATCGACGAAGTCTCCGGATTGGGGACAGCGGTGGCGCCCTTCACCTGGCCCTGGAGCCACGACGGCACGGCGGTCACCATCGAAGTCCTGCCTGTGGCGGAGTAAGAGCCGTGTTATCTGCGTGCTAGAATAAAGCGATGAAATCGCAATCTAACGTCGATTGGTGGCTAGTTGGGGCCATCGTGCCGATCCTCGTGGCGGGGCTCGTCACGATGTACTCGTTCACCGGCGATAATTCCTTTGCGGCACACCAGCTGGTCTGGATCGGTCTGTCTTTGGCGGTTTTTTTCATCATAGGGTTGATCGATGTGAGATTCTTGCGGACGACTTGGGTATCGGTGGCCTTGTTCGTGGCCTCAGTTCTCCTCTTGGGGTCACTTTTCCTCATGGGCAAGATCTCTCACGGGGCCGAGAGCTGGCTCTCCTTCGGCCTATTCTCTTTCCAGCCGTCGGATTTCGCCAAGGCGTCGCTCGTGATCATCTTGGCCAAATATTTCTCCCGCCGGCACATCGAGATCGCCAACGTGCGGCACATCGTCGTCTCCGGCGCATACGCCTTCATCTTCTTCATCCTCACCCTGGTGCACCCGGACTTCGGTTCGGCGCTCACCATCCTCCTGGTCTGGCTTGGTATGATCATCGTATCCGGAGTGTCCAAGAAGCACCTCTTCGGTATGATCGCCATCGGAGCTTTCTGCTTTGCCCTGCTTTGGAATTTCGGCTTCCAGGAATATCAGAAGAACCGTATCCGTACCTTCATCGATCCGCTGGCCAATATCCACACGACCGGTTACAACGCCTATCAGTCGACGGTGGCGGTCGGCTCTGGTGGCCTCGTCGGCAAGGGCCTCGGCTATGGCACCCAATCCCGCCTCAAGTTCCTGCCGGAATATCAGACCGATTTCATCTTCGCGGCTTATGCCGAAGAATGGGGATTTGTCGGGGTGTTCATCCTGCTCGCGCTCTACGGGGTCATCATCTGGCGCATCGTCAAGGCGGCGCTCCGCGGCGGCACCAACTTCGAGATCCTCTACGGCGCCGGGGTGGCGATCTACTTCATCGTGCATATCGGCATCAATGTCGGCATGAATATGCAGCTTCTGCCGGTGACTGGCACACCGCTCCCGTTCATGAGCTATGGCGGCACACACCTCATGAGCGAGTTCGTCTTGCTCGGGCTTTTGATGGCGATGTACCGCTACGCCCGGCCGACACACAAGGATGCGGTCAAGAATGAGTTCTTAGGGCCGAGTTAAGGCGCGAGCATCGCTAGCTCTTCAGAAACAGAAAAGTCCCTGCAGGGACTTTTCTTCGGCTTCGGAGATTTCCTGCTGGAAATCTCCTGCAGATGTTCCTCAGAGTTAACGATGCTCGCGCCCCGCTGGCTCAAATGGATTTTATATATTTAAAAAATTACCGACATTGACTTTAGACACTTAGTGTGCCATTATCTATTTTAGACGTTGTTGCAATCCGTAATGACGCTACAGAACCATTGAATAACCAGTTTATGCCATCGTTAAACATGTCAGTTCCTCACAGTCTTCCGCAGGGCGAAGCCCTGCTTCGTATCAAGAAACTCCTCGGTGAAGTCAAAACGCAGTTCGCTGACAAGATCAGCGACCTGCAAGAACAGTGGACCGGGAACACCGGCACGTTTAGCTTCTCTGCGATGGGCTTCTCGATCTCCGGCAACCTCACGGTTGGCCAAGATCAGGTCAAACTCGATGGCAAACTTCCGTTTGCTGCCATGTTCTTCAAGGGGAAGATCGAGCAGACCGTCCGGGAGCGGGCGGAATCACTTCTCGCCTGAATCTCATTTGTTTTCTGGGGCGCAACTTTCCATAGTTGCGCCCCTTAATCGTTTCTGGTCGGATTATTTTCCCAAATAAACCCTCTTCACTCCATCCATCATCTTCTCTAATGAGAAGTCGCGCGAAACTTTCTCCTTCAGGGCTGTGCCGTACTTGTGACGCTCTTCCGGGTGTTCGATCATGAAGAGGAGGGCATGTGTGAGGTCGCGGTGATTCTTGGGTTGGACGAGGACACCGGAGACGCCGTCACTGACGACTTCCGGGATGCCGCCGACGGCGCTGGCGACGACAGCTACAGACGATGCGCCGGCTTCGAGCAGGGTGTATGACAGTGCCTCCGACAGGGAAGCCAGCAAACAGATATCGAAAGCTTTGACATATTGAGCGGCACCAGTCACATGGCCCATCAGGAATACTTTTCCTTCGAGATGGAGGTTCCTGATCAAAGTCTCCAGGCGCTCGCGTTCCTCGCCGTCGCCCATGATGGTATAGACGACCTGCTTCTTCGGGTCGCTGGACTTCAAGGATTCTAGACAGCTGGCTACGGCGCGCAGAGCATATTCATGGCCTTTCACATGATGGAGCTCGGCGATGGTGCCGATCCAGACGAGCTGGCTCTCGGGGACCCCGTCCACGGCCTTCTTGAGGGCCGGATTGAGGCGGACTAGCTCCAGACGGGCATTGGTGCGCGAGAAGCCGGTCTCCTTGTCGATGCCGTTGTGCACGACGGTGATCTTGTCCTGGATCCACGGCCAATTCTTGATCTGCCTGCGTGCGGCTTCTGACACTACCATCACTCGATGCGATAGAACCATGGTGATCCAATACAAGAAAGCGATGGCGCCCTTCTGGGCAATAGGCCTGTTCTCATTGAAAGCCCAACCATGGACGGTAAAGATGATATTGCCGACGCCGGCCATCCTCCCGGCGAAAGCTCCGACCCCGCCAATCTTGGAACTATTGAGATGTAGGACATCCGGGCGGTCTTTGCGGAGCAGAGAAGCCAGTCTGAAGGCCGCCCGCACGTCTCTGAAGAAGCTAACATCCCGGCCGATCTCGAGGTTACCATTGGCAGCGATACCGGCGGCGTGGAGCTTGTCGAGGAGCGGTCCTTCACTGCCGGTCATGATCTCGACGGCGAACTGCTCTTTGGGGAGCTTGGTGGCTACGTCGAATACATATCGCTGGGCGCCGCCCCAGTTGGATTTGGTGATGAGAATAAGGACCTTGAGGGGCTTCATATAATGGGAAATACGTGGTATAGTCTCATCCGCTTCTATATGCGTTCGAATCATACAATACCTACCTTCAATAGGAAAGAACCCTTTATTATAGGCCTTGGAGACCTCATCCTCATGGCCTTTTCTCTGTGGGCGACTTTGGTCCTGCGCTACGGGGCCATCCCTCCGACCGATCTCATCCAAGCCCACCTATTCCCGTTTGCCATCGTCTTCATCCTGTCCATCGTAGCCTTATATACTTCCGGCCTTTATAGCCGTACCATCCACGCTTCGCGTTCCTCGGTACCGGGCACGGTCCTGCGCGCCCAGATCGCCAACGGCCTGATCGCCGTCATCCTCTTCTACTTCATCCCGAGCTTCACTGTGACACCGAAGATCAATCTTTTCATATATCTCGCCCTATCCTCGGCCTTCATCATCCTCTGGCGCATCCACGTCTTCAAGGTCTTCTCCCTGCGCCGCAAATATCCGGCCCTGGTCATCGGCTCTGGCACCGAAGCCGACGAGCTGGTCAGCGAGATGTCACACAACCCCCGCGTCGGCCTCTCTTGCCGCGAACGAATCGCTCCCGAGGATCTGCCGGGCAAGCTCATCGAGATCATGGAAGGGAACAAAGAGAGCTTCCAGTATGTCGTGGCTGACTTGAATGATCCGCGCGTGGAAGCCGTCCTGCCCGAGCTCTACCGGCGCTTCTTCGCCAGGGCTTCGATCACCGATCTCCACGAGCTGTACGAAGAAGTCTTCGATCGCATCCCGCTGTCCTCGATGGACCATGCCTGGCTCATGAACCAAGTGAGTTCGCTCTCGCCCAAGGCCTACGATATCGGCAAGCGCGGCTTTGATATCTTCTTCGGCCTGGTCGTCGGCCTAGTCGCCTGCGTCCTGTATCCCTTCGTAGCTCTGGCGATCAAGCTCGAGGACGGCGGGCCGGTCACGATCGCCCAGGACCGCATCGGCCTCAAGGACAAGTCGATCCGCATATACAAGTTCCGCAGTATGCAGAGGAATGAGAACGGCAAATGGGTCGGCGAGAGCACGAACCAAGTGACGCGCGTTGGCAACTTCATCAGGAAGACGCGCATCGACGAATTGCCCCAGGCTCTCTCGATCTTGCGTGGCGACATGTCGCTCATCGGCCCGCGCGCCGACATCGCCGGTCTGGCCGAGCGCCTGGAGAAGGAGATCCCGTACTATTCGGTGCGCACCATCATCGCCCCCGGCCTGACCGGTTGGGCGCAAATCAACCAAGAGAAGCCACCGCAATCGGTCAAAGAGACCGAAGTACGGCTGTCCTACGACCTTTACTACATCACGCACCGATCCCTTAGCCTCGATCTGCGCATCGCTCTGCGCACTCTCAAGACCCTTTTGTCCCGCGTCGGCATGTAATATGAAACAACCCAGATCCAAAACCATTCCTGTCTCGTCCGTGCCCAAGCGCCGCATCTTCATCACCGGCGCGGCCGGCTATGTCGGGGCCATGCTCATCGACCTCTTCTCGCGCCGCGAAGATATCGAACGCATCATCGGCCTCGACAAGGAGCCCCTGCCCGAATGGATCAAGGATGCCCCCAAGCTCCGCTACATCGTGGCCAATACCGAAGACAGCTCCTGGCAGAGGATAGTAGCCGAGGAGAACCCCGACACCGTCATCCACTGCGCCTGGCAGATCAGAGAGATGTATGGCCAACAGAAACTGCAATGGCGCTGGAATGTGGAGGGTTCTGACAAGGTTTTCGATTTCGCCTTCAACACACCTTCGGTCAAGAAGCTCATCCATTTCTCGACAGTCGCCTCATACTCGGCGCTCCCGACAAATACCATCGAGCACCGTTTCTCGGAAGTAGAACCGTTCCGCCGGAGCGACTATCTCTATGCCGAAGAGAAGCGCGTTGTCGAGGATCACCTAAAGTCGAAGTATGAGATCTCGCGCAGAAACGGCTCCAAGGTCCAGGTCGCGGTCATCCGTCCAGCCGCTATCACTGGCCCGCGTGGCCGCTACATGCGCATCCGCTTCGGTCTGCAGTCCACGCTCTCCGGCCAGCTCAAGGAGACTCCGATCCATCGCCTGATCACAGCCATGGTCTCATTCGTGCCCATCACCGACCGCTGGTGCCGCCAGTTCATCCACGAAGATGACATCGCCGATATTGTGACCATGCTCGCCATCGATCCGCTCAAGAATGACTACGACGCCTTCAATGCCTGTCCGCCGGGCGATGTGGTCACCGGCAAGGACATGGCCGATGCGGTGGGGAAGAAGACCGTCAAGATCCCGCCAACCCTCATCCGCCTAGTCTTTGCGATCATGTGGCACGCCAGCCGCGGCCGTGTGCCGACCTCGAAGGGCGGCTGGAAGTCGTATTCCTATCCGATCGCTGTTGATGGATCGAAACTGACTAAGATGTATGCTTACGAGTATCGCTGGCAGCCCAAGGAGGCTTTCATCAAGAAAGAGGGCAGATACATGAAGTATGTTAAGTAGAGCCGGCGCATGTTTGCATAAAACGCCAAAATCCCTATAATACGCCAATATGTTGAAGCACCGGGCCAAGGCCTTCTATATCGTCGTCATAGCCGCTCTCATCGGTTATTTTGTTTATACGAGCAATGTACCGGGTGCCCGATTCCCATTCAGGCTAGGACTGGACCTCTCCGGCGGTACCCACCTCGTCTACAAGGCTGATGTCTCCAAGCTGGACTCTGCCAGCATCGCTGACTCCATGGCTGCCCTACGAGACAACGTCGAACGCCGCGTCAATATCTTCGGCGTCTCCGAACCCCTGGTCCAGACCCAGCAGAACGCCACTCTAAGCTCCTCGGAGGCGGCCTACAAGCTCGTTGTGGAGCTTCCGGGTGTCACCAACGTAGATGATGCCGTCAAAGCCATCGGCGCCACGCCATCCCTCGAATTCCGCTTGATCACCGCCAAGGACGCGGCCGACTTCCAGGAGTCAGCAGCGACCGACACGGATACTCCGCAGGCCGTGAAGGAGCTCGCTTATATCGAACTCTTCACCACCACTGGCCTCACTGGCGCCGCAGTCAGCAAGGCCACTCTGCAGTTCAACTCCACCACCAATGAGCCGGTGGTCGGACTGACTTTCAATCCCGAGGGCAAGGCGCTCTTCTCCAAGATTACCAAGGAGCACAAGGGCGACTCGCTCGGTATCTTCCTGGATGGTTCCCCGATCTCGGTGCCGGTCATCCGCGAAGAGATCCCCAACGGCCAGGCCGAGATCAGCGGCGGATTCCAACTTCCCGAGGCACAGGAGCTTGTCCGCAACCTCAACTTCGGCGCTCTGCCGATCCCGATCTCGCTCATCTCGACGCAGACCATCGGCCCGACCCTGGGCCAAGAAGCGGTCCGCGGCGGCATCCTCTCCGGCGTCATCTCGTATCTCATCATCGCTCTCTTCTTGATCATCTGGTACCGCTTGCCCGGTCTAGTGGCCGCTGTCGCCCTCGCTATATACGCGGCCCTCATGCTGGCTCTCTTCAAGCTCATCCCCGTCACGCTCACGGCGGCCGGCATCGCCGGATTTATCATCACCGTCGGCATGGCCGTGGACGCCAATATCCTGATCTTCGAGCGCATGAAGGAGGAGCTGGCCCGCGGCCGCGGCATCTGGGATGCCATGCATGAAGGCTTCGCCCGTGCCTGGCCGTCCATCCGTGATTCCAATATCTCATCGATCATCACCGGCATCATTCTTTACAAGTTCGGCTCGACTTCGGTGATCACCGGCTTTGCCTTGGTCTTCGTGATCGGCGTCTTGGTGTCGATGTTCACGGCCATCACGGTCTCGCGCTTGTTCCTCTACGCCGTGGCTCCGACCACGACCAGTAACTTCTCGCGCTTCCTGGTCGGTAACGGCCTACGTCGCGCCAAGTCGACAGGCCAATAACAGCCATTTCATACCAATACCATGTGGATCATCAATAACCGCAAAATCTTCTATACCATCTCCGGCGCTCTCGTGATCGCTTCGTTGGCATTCATGTTCACATGGAAGCTCCTGCCCGGCCTCGACTTCACTGGTGGCACGCTTATCGAAGTGACCTATCCGGCCGAGAGCCGTCCGGTCCAGGCCGATGTGGCCGCCGCTCTCTCGCCGATTGACCCGGCCGTCTCTGTCCGTCCTTCTGGTGAGACAGGATATATCATCCGCATGAAGGCCGTCGATCAGGAGGAGAAGGCCGCGGTCCTCACGGCGGTCGGCGTCGGTTCCGCTGGCGTCGGGGGTAGTGCCTCGACTACGCTCGCAGCTTTCGACTCGGTCGGCCCGATCCTCGGCTCCGAAGCGCTCCGCAAGGCCTACGTCTCCATCCTCCTGGTCATCCTCGGCATTGTCCTCTATATCACCCTGGCTTTCCGCAAGGTTTCGGAGCCGGTCTCTTCCTGGAAGTATGGTCTAATCGCTGTGGTCTCGCTGGTCCACGACGTGATCATCCCGATCGGCGCTTTCTCTGTGCTCGGGCATCTCTATGGCTATGAAGTAGACACCCTCTTCGTCACGGCCCTCCTCGTGGTCATCGGCTTCTCGGTCCACAATATCATCGTGGTCTTCGACCGCGTGCGCGAGAACCTGCACCTCTCCGGCGGCAAGGGCGGCTCCGACGCGTTCGCCGAAACGGTGGGGAAGAGCGTCAGCCAGACATTCACCCGCTCCATGAATACGTCCGCTACCGTGGTCATCGCCCTGATCGTGCTCTATGTCTTGGGCGGCGCCGCGACGCATCACTTCATCCTGGCGCTGATCATCGGCATCGTAGCCGGTACGTTCTCTTCTGTTTTCATCGCTTCGCCGCTTCTGGTCACGATCGAAAAGTGGGGGAGGAAGGGAAAGGGCGGGAAATAATTCTCATATTCAGATAAGGTATGTTTTATCGACGGCCCGATTTTTGTGCATGGGGCATCCGCGGGTTAGCGGGGAAGAACATCTTTCCCACTCAAAAAAACTGAAGGCCTGTTTTTGTGTCGTATAATATTTTGAGTTCCAAACGAGCCATATGCCATCTATGTTACTAGACCATACTTTTGCGATTTTGACTTAGAAATTTTGTGAAGAAAAAGAGATCCCAGCCGCGCTGGCCGGCTTCCTCACAGCTGACTTACTCGTCGCCCGCCAAAATGCTAAGATACACCCATGAAATTTACATCATTTTCCTTTGTCGCTTATGCCATCACCGACGTGGCCAAGTCGCGCGCTTTCTATGAGGGTGTGCTCGGTCTCAAGGCCGGTTCCGTCTGGGAGGGGGAGGGTATGGCCTTCATCGAGTATGCTGTAGGGCAGGATACGCTAGTCATCGGTAAGGGAGCACCGCAATTCACGCCGGGCAAGACTGGAGCGACCGCGACCCTGGAGACTGACGACTTCGATGGTGCCGTCAGCGAGCTCCGTGCGAGCGGTGTGAAGTTACTCATGGAGCCACATGAGACGCCAGTCTGTCATATGGCTCTCATCGAAGACCCTGACGGCAATCAGATCATGATCCATCGCCGCAAAGCCCCGGCAAAATAAAACCCCGCCACAAGGACGGGGTGAGAACAGGGAGCTCGCGTATTCAAATATTCGCGTTCGCAAGCAGGACTTCCAAGCTGCGGATGACTCGGTCGACAGACATGATCACTTTGCCTTCGCAACTGAAGTCGGCGACCGGCTCCGGGACCGCTTCACGGCAACAGGGGACATGCAGGAAGATCCATGGGATATTCGCGAACCTCCGGTCCTTGAGCTGGGCGTGATGGAGCTGCCACATCAGGTGGTTGCAACAGAAGCCCCCGGCGTCCGTAGATGTCTCGACCTGGACCAATATTTCCCTAGCGGCCTTGACGAAGCCGGGGATATTCCACAGCCGCATGTCCAGTGGGACTCGAGCGGCATAGAGCTGGCTCGCATCGATGCGGACCTTGCCCAGTCCCGGGCAATATTTATCACTATCGATCAAGTTGGCCGTGACGGTCTCGACGCATGGCCCCATCTTGGTGGAGGACATGCCGAGCGCGATGATAGCGCTCGCTCCATACCCCAGGACTTCTTCGAAGAGCGCGACACCGCGGTCATCGGGAGGAATGGTGGCGGGGAAGACCTTGGTTTTGATATCAGATCCCGCCAGGACCTTTCCATCGATTGCTTGTGCGACTAACTCTGTGGTGTTGGCCGGGTAAGGGCCGTATACAGAGAATGCAGACAAAAATATTCTTTTCATTGTAAGGGTTTCTAACCCCTACGCTACTCCTTTTGTGGCAAAGCACAAGCGCCTATCACGGTGCTATACCCGCGGTGTCTTCCCGATGTACCAGAGCGCAACGCCGAAGACGAGAGGCATGATGGCCATGTAGGCAGGGTTATTCATCAGAGTGACGACGACGCCTCCGATCATGATGACGATGAGGCCGTACGATGCCCACCGCGTGAGTTTGGGGATCCAGAGGCCGATACCTCCGAGGATCTCAGCCGTGCCGATGAAGTACATGAACCAGATGGCTAGGTTGGCATCGACAAATCCTTGCACCGACATCGGGTTGCCGGTGACTTTCATGAATCCGGACCAGACGAACATGACGCTGACGATCACAAGCAAGACATAATATGCAATCTTTTGTTTTTTGGTCATAATGGGAAATTATACGGGAACGCCATCATTCCCGCCAGATGTTGATAAATGAAAAGCCCCGGCCGCTTGCGCGACACGGGGCCGAGATGCATCGGGGATGCTCTCAATGTTTGTGACCGGCCGCCGGTTCGATACAGCGTTCGACGCAGCTGGTAAAATGCCTGGCGATCGCCTGGTCGTAGGCCGCCGTCATCTCGAAGGCTTTGGTGGCCAAGCGGAGACGGGTCTGCGGATCGATCGGCTTGCCATCTTCGAGGAAGTCAGCCACGAGGTCATAGTCGTGCGGATCGGTGACCACGATCACCGAGCGGTAGTTCTTGGCCGCCGCCCGGATGAGGGAAGGGCCGCCGACGTCGATCTGCTCGATCGAGGGCTCCGCGGCGAAGAGGTAGAGATTGACGACCACCATATCGAAGATCTGGATGTTGTGCGCCGCCAGCGTCTCCATGTGTTCCGGATCGCTCTGGTCGGCGATGATGCCACCGAAGATGTTGGGATGGAGCGTGCGGACCCGCCCATTGAGCATCTCCGGGAAGCCGGTGACATGCTCGACGAGGGTTCGTTCCAGACCGGCGTCCCGGAGAGCTTTGGCGGTCCCACTGGTGGACACCAAGGTGCCGCCGATATGGGTGAGCCGTGTGGCGAAGGGTACGAGACCGGTCTTGTTGGTGACCGAGAGGAGGACTCTGAATGGCTTTTTCATCGATACGATGGTAGGGGTTGGTTTCAAAGAGGCCGCAGGGTGCGGTCTGCCTACAACACTACTCATTTATCTAAAGTTGGCAAGGGTTCATTGATTGATTGTCATTTTTTCGCCGAGGCATATAATATCCCCGTCGGATAAACGCCCTTCTGCCACAGGGCTTAGGGGGCGTTTTTTGATTGGGGGTCTTTAACAACTAATCACAATTAAAGTACATGAATAAAACAAGGCAAAATCAGATTATCAATCCTTCGGAGAATAAAGTCATCCTCTATACAGATAAGCGCGGCAATGTCGAACTGCGTGCGGATGTCGAGAAGGATACGTTGTGGGCGACACAGGATCAAATCGCTTATATATTTGATACTACAAAACAAACCATTAGTTGGCATATCTTGAATATATTTAAACAGAGGGAATTGAACAGAAAAACAACTGTCAAAGAATCTTTGACAGTTCTCAAAAATGGCAGACAGTACCTCACTAAATTCTACAATCTGGATGTCGCAATTGCCGTTGGTTACCGAGTCAATTCCAAGAAAGCCACGAAGTTTCGCATCTGGGCAACCAGGACTCTCCGTGAATATCTGATCAATGGATTTACTCTAGATCAAAAGAAACTTGTTAAGTCAGAACAGAACTTCAACAATCTTCAAGCGGCATTGAAATACATGAAATTTGAGTCGAAAGGCGGACCAGTGAAGGCCAGAATGAACATCAGAGTGTTTAAGGATTTGGAAGTAGAGTAAAAGCTTTCATTTTGGTGTCACCCGAATAAAAACCGGCTACGCTTGCGCGCAACCGGTGATTTCTTATGACGACTTTTGGAACTTAACTGCGGACCGCAGGAGAAGCGGTCTCAGCAACCACGGCCGTCGAACTTGCCGTCTCAGGCGGCACGAACGGCGCAACCATCGCGGCCAGCTTGGCCGGATCCATCTTGAGCAGTGTATACAGGGGAGTCATATCGACGCCCAGTAACTTTGCTTTCGCGAAGAAGCTCGCGACAATGTTGGGCATGATGTCGCCGATAGCGGCAACGCCATCCTTGGCGGTATTGCCGCCGCCCAGGTCGGTGATGGTGATGGGCCCAATCTTCTCGAGGGATTTGCCCAAGTTGCCGAAGATCGCAGCTGCGATCTTCTCACCAGCATCGCCGCCGGCCGTGAGAAGGCCAGGGAGACGATCGAGAATGAGGATGAGCTGCGCTTGGTTGTTCATCTTCTTCAGCGCTTCAGCCATCTTGTCGGTGCCTTCGGCTTCAGCGAGCAGGAACTTGAGTTTTCCCTCGGCCTCAGCGAGCCTCGCTGCCTTGCTGCCCTCAGCTTGAGCGAGGAGGGACGCTTGTTCGCCACTGGCCTTCGCCAGGAGCAGCGCCTTCTCGCCCTCGGCCTCAGCCAGCTTGGTCTTCTGCGTCGCGATGGCTTGCGCCTCGGCGACGGTTTGGAGCTTGCTGGCCTCGCCTTGACCTTCGAGCACCAGGGCATTTTTCTTGCCCTCGGCATCCTGTTTGGCCGTCTCGGCGTTGAGGGTCGCGACATTCTTGCGATTCTCGGCTTCGATCTGGTCAGCATTGCGCTTGCCCGTGGCACGGATCGAGAGCGCCTTGGCGTCAGCCTCGGCAGTCACGATCACGGTGGCCTGGAGTTCTTTTTCCTTGCGCTGCCCTTCGAGCAGCATGACTTTGGCTTGTGCCTCGGCCGCCGCGCTATCGCGACCGGCTTGCAGAACGACGAGTTTCTGTTCCTGTGAGGTTTTGGCGATCTCGCCGGCCATGTCAGCCTCGGCTTGTTTGCCGGCTGTTTCGAGTTTGAACGTCGCCACTTGGATGTCACGGTTCTTCTCGGCCTCCTTGATCTTGGCGTCATTCTGGGCCGTGACCTCGGCGGCGGTGCGCTTGGCATCGCTCGTTTTCACGGCGGTCTCGCGTTCGGCCTCGGCAGTGGCGATTTGCGCGTCGCGTTTGGCGCCGGCGACTGCCTGCTTGCCGAGAGCCTCGATATAGCCCTCCTTGTCCTTGACGTCCTGGATGACCAGGTTCAGGATCCGGATGCCCATGCGAGCCAGCTCGGGAGAGCACTCCTTGACGACCAGCTCGTTGAACTTCGAGCGCTGACGTAGCAATTCCTCGACCTCGAGAGCCCCCACGATTGAACGTAGGTGGCCGCGGAGGATCTCGCCGGTCATTTCCTTGATTGTCTCGAGGGGTTTGCCCAAGAAGTTCTGGACTGCGTTCATCTGCTCTTCGGGCACGGGTGAGATGCGGCAGGTAGCCACACCGGAAACCGTGACACCGACGTTCTTCATGGAGGGGATGTTGTCCTCGCTGATCTGGATCTGGAAGACTTCCGTGGACATCTCCCGGTATTCTTCGAAGACCGGCATGATGAACACAGAGCCGCCCGAGACCAGTTTGAAGCCGATTTCTGACCTTTCTCCGTTTGGACCGGTCACGACCGAACGGCCCTTGCCGTAGATCACGCCGATAACGTTTGGGGGGATGCGCTTGTAGCGCTTGGTCATTGCCCACACGATGAAGAGTAGGCCGACGAAGAACCCGACGATGAGAACCGGCACGAGGACCCCACTAAGGGACATTTCGGCCAGCACCATATTTGGCATTTTCATGATGTATCCTTTTTCTGCTTTTTTGGTTTACGGTTGACGGTTACGTTCTTGCAGGCACTAGAGGTGCCGACAGTCTTGAGACGACGACCTTGTCGCCGAGGTCTTGGATGACACGGATCTGAATGCCCGCGGCAATCTGGTCCGCGCCTTCTTCGACGATGGCGGTATACGGAAGTATTTGCCCGTTGACTTTGATGTTCACTTCTCCCAGGCCTCCAGCCGGGATACGAGTCACGACGGTGCCATGAGCACCGAGGACCTGTCCGGGACGGAGGCTGGAGTTGATCTGCTGCTTGAACATGACATAAGCCATGAGCCAGGCGACAAAAGCCATGATGAAACCGGGGATAAAGCCGATGCCAGTTGCGGCGGCGGCGCGTGCTCCGTAGATCGTGGCGATGGACCCGGCTACGCCGAATCCGGTCAGGAACGCAAAGAATACGCGGGGAGAGAGGAAGGAGGGCGCATCACCCTCACCTCCGTGATCCCCACTGTGGTCCATATCGCCGTCGTGATGGCCGCCGAAGACGGCGGCGAACCCGAGACAGAGGAGGCCGCTAGCGGCAAGGGATAGGAACACCATGAGTTGAGTGAACGAGAACGAGCTGCCGTCTATGGCAGCAAGTAGCAATAGCGTTTTCATTTGAGCTGAGTTTTTTGAGGGTGGATTTGGTTTTGTTCCAAAATGTCAAAGAACATATGGAACTGTGAGCTGTCAAGTATTCTGCATGTTTTAACTATTTTGTCAAGCATACATAAGGGCAAAAATGCCGTATCCTATACCACTCCTATGGCCAAAGGCTCCAAATCACACCAAAGCGACTTTTCTGGCGATACCATCGTCCGTTTTGAGGATGTCTCCTATGAATGGGGGCACAACAAGCCCATCCTGGATGAGGTGACATTTAACGTGCGCCGCGGCACCAAGGTCACCATCATGGGCCAGAATGGGGCCGGCAAGACGACCATCTTCGGCCTGATCCTCGGCGACTATAAGCCAGAAGCAGGGGAGATCCACCTCGCCAACGGCGCCACCATCGCTACCGCCCGCCAAGTGATCCCGCGCGCCGACCTCGAGCTGACTGTCCGTGAATTCTTCGCAAAATGTTTCAAAGACAAACAGTACGATATCGACCCGCGCATAGACGAGGTCCTCGAGGTAGTCAACCTGCACGTCCCGAAGAAAACCGCCAAACATCATATCGACCTCAAGGACCGCCACATCAAGACATTCTCCGGCGGTCAGCAAGCGCGCCTCCTTCTCGCTTCCGCGCTCATTCAAGACCCTGACATCCTGCTCCTCGACGAGCCGACCAACAACCTCGACAAGGCCGGCATCGAGCACCTGACCGCATTCCTGGTCAACTATGACAAGACCTGCCTCGTCATCTCCCACGATGCCGAGTTCCTGAACGCATTTACTCACGGCGTCCTCTATCTTGACGTCTACACCCGTAAAGTCGAGCAATACGTCGGCGACTATAAGGACGTGGTCGACCAGATCGCCCAGAGGATCGAGAAGGAGAACATGGCCAATGCCCGCCGCGCCAAGGAGATCCAAGCCAACAAGGACCAGGCCGGCATCTTCGCCATGAAGGGCGGCCAGATGCGCCTCGTGGCCAAGCGCATGCGCGAGAAGGCCGAGGAGCTCGAGAGCGAGATGGTGGATGTGAGGAAGGAGGACAAGACCATCAAGCAGTTCCATATCCCGGCTCAGCCGGACCTCACCGGCGCGGTCATGAATATCTCTTCGTATACGATCGTCGATCCGGCCACTCACAAGTCTGTGAAGCGCACGTGCGCCATATCGCTCCGTAAGAAGACGCATCTCCTCCTTTCAGGCCCAAATGGTATCGGCAAGTCGACCCTCCTCGAGAAGATCGTCAACGGTGTGGAAGGAGCCGACATCTCTCCCGGCGTGCGCGTCGGCTACTATCGCCAGGATTTCTCCATGATGGATTTCAATGACACCGTGTACCAGTCGCTGGAGAAGATCATCCGCGCCACTCAAGGCCGCCTCATCGAGACGGAGCTGCGCGCCGTCGCGGCCTCATTCCTCATCGGCGCTGACGCTATCCATACCCGCATCGCCTCGCTCTCGGAAGGGCAGAAGGGGCTGGTGGCATTTGCCCGCCTGGTCCTCCAGCGCCCCGGCCTCCTCATCCTCGATGAGCCCACCAACCATATCAATTTCCGCCACCTGCCGATCATCGCCAAGGCCCTGGATGCCTATGAGGGAGCCATGATCCTCGTCTCCCACGTGCCAGAATTTGTGAAGCAGATAAGGATAGATGAGGTGCTGGAGATGGGGAAGTAGAGGTATACTTGTATCAAGTTTATGGCAAGAGAAGCATCAGTCAAAAATCTTACAAATGCGAAACGGGCAAAAAACGATGAGTTTTATACCCAGTATATTGATATTCAGAAAGAGATTGAAAAATATCTTGATTTTAATCCTGATACTTACAGAAACAAAGTAGTATATTGCAATTGTGACGATCCGTTTGAGAGTAATTTCTTTCGTTATTTTGTACTGAATTTTAACAAACTCGGATTGAAACAGCTTGTTTCTACAAGCTATAAACCATCGCCTGTGGCCAATACACAACTAGGATTGTTCGGTGATGACAAAACCCTTGCAAAATCAAAAGGCCGTCCAAAAATAACCGCTAACAAATTTATTATCAATGAAGTGAAAGATATAGACGGTGATGGAGAGTTCAATCTAAAAGATGTTGCCAAACAATTAAAAGCAAACAAAAACAACGAATGGACACCGCTAGAAGGCGAAGGTGATTTTCGTAGTGATGAATGTATCGATCTGCTTAAAAAATCTGACATCGTGGTCACCAATCCGCCGTTTAGCTTGTTTCATGAGTATGTAAAACAACTCTTTGATTACAACAAAAAGTTTTTAATTATTGGAAATATTAATTGCATAACTTATAAAGAAATATTTAAAAAAATTGAAGCTAACCAAATATGGCTTGGTAATGGGATGGGTAGATGGATTTCTGGGTTCATTGTTCCTGAGTCCTATGAGTTGCATGGAACAGAAGCACGAATAGACGAAAGCGGAGATAGAATTGTTGCCACCAATAATTGTCTATGGCTTACAAATCTTGACCATGGACGGCGCCATCAACCGTTGCCACTTATGACAATGGAAGAAAATTTAAAATACAGTAAACACAAAGAAATCAAAGGCAAAAAAACCTACGACAAATATGACAATTATGATGCAATAGATGTGCCATTTACCGACGCTATTCCAAGTGACCATAGGGGCGTAATGGGTGTACCGATTACGTTTCTAGACAAATATAACCCCGATCAATTCGAGGTTGTTGGGGCAAGTGATAACGGAGCTGTTGATGAAAAATATAAGCTGAAGCACTTCAAGAAACATAATGAACCATATATAGATGGGAAGAAGCAATACAAACGTATCTTTATTAAACACAGGAAAAAATAATATGAAAACAACATTAAAAACCAGTATTACTGTAAAAGAAATCTGCGACGGGTTCGTCTATAACGAACTTGAAGGTAAGGGTTTGTTTGGCTTGTCCGGTAAGCTGACCATTCAGCCGGAATATCAACGCAATTATATTTACGCCTCCGATGGTGGCAAGAGAGAAATTGCGGTTATTGAATCGGTATTAAAAGGTTATCCAATTGGCTTGATTTATTTTAATAAAGTTTCAGAAAAGGATCTGGAAGTTTTGGATGGTCAGCAGCGTATCACCAGCGTTGGACGTTTTGTGACTGGTAAATTTGCAATCAAAGATGAGAACGGCAACGAGCAGTACTTTAGTGGTATGGCAAAGGATAAGCAATCCAAGCTTTTAGAAACAAAACTACTTATTTATGAATGCGAGGGGACAGAGAGTCAGATAAAAGAGTGGTTTAAGACGATTAATATCGCCGGAATCCCTCTCAGCGATCAAGAGCTACTCAACGCTGTATATTCAGGCCCATTTGTAACACTCGCAAAAGAAGAATTCAGTAATAGCCAGAACTCCAATATTCAAAAATGGAGCGCATACATATCGGGTAGTGCCAATCGTCAGGATTTTATGGAACGAGCGTTGGGCTGGATAAGTAAGGGAAGTATTGGTGATTATATGAGTAGTCACCGTAAAGATAAAAATATTAATGAGTTAAAAAAGTATTTCAATAGCGTGATTAATTGGGTGTCTAGCGTGTTTACTGATGTAGAAGGAGAAATGCGTGGGCTAGAGTGGGGACGATTGTACGAGACGTACCATAAAAAATCATACAATCCTAAAAAAGTTTCAGAACAAGTACTGAAATTGTATGGTGACCTATATGTCAAAAACCGTAAGGGTATCTTTGAGTATATTCTTGGTGGCTCAGAGGATACAAAATTGCTTGAAGTTAGAGTTTTTGATGATGTAGATAAAAAGACAGTTTATGTTTTGCAGACTGCGGCCGCCAAAGCTAAAAAAGAGTCAAACTGTCCACATTGTGCTATTGGGCATAGTGCCAATAAGGAAAAAATTTGGAAACTGGATGAAATGGATGCTGATCACGTGGCAGCATGGAGTAAGGGTGGTAAGACCTCAATCAAAAACTGTCAAATGCTGTGCAAAACTCATAATCGAGTAAAGGGTAATCGGTAGGATCGATGAGGTGCTGAAGATGGGGAAATAGCGCTATAATTAATTCAAAATACAATGGCCTTATTTCTGGATACAGCCGAAAGAATTCTGAGAGAATCTGGTAAGCATTTACACTGTAAAGATATTACCAATATTGCTATTGAAAAGGGCTACCTAGTTAGTTCAGGAAAGACGCCGTATCAAACTATGGCAGCGCGCATTTCGGATGATATAAAAATTAAAGGTGAACTGTCCGTATTTAAGAAGTTTGGACCAAATATATTTGGTATAAACGATAAAAAGGTTGAACTCGGGGAGGAGTCAAGGATCGACCAAATTCTCGAAGAGCTAAGTGTTGAGGAACAAAAAGAGGTTGAAGGTGGTTATGTTGGGAAAGCTGGTGAGCACGCAGTGCTCTCCGAATTACTTTTTCGTGGATATAATGCTGCCCTGATGTCGGTCGATACGGGTATAGATATATTGGCCATTAAAAACGAAGGACAATTTGGTATTCAAGTTAAAACAAGAAATATAAGCAAAACAGGTAATACGTTTGATTTTAACCTAAGGGTTGCTTCATTTGAGAGACATAATAGGGGTGGAGTCTTTTATATATTTTTACTTCGCGAAACTCCAAAAATTGAATATTTAATTTTACCCTTTCACGTTATTGAGCGATCGATTGATGAAGAGTTTATTCATGAGGTTGGTAAGGGTAAACTTTATAGAATAACGATTCGTAAAAAAGGTTCAAAAGTTTATCTTGGTAGAAAAGAAAATGACGTTACTTATTTCCTAAATAGGTGGGATAGTATTAAATAGACTGGGGATAACTTTTAAAAAATAAGGTACAATGTAAGAATGGAATCAACTGCTGTTTTTTTGAAATGGGCTGGTGGGAAGAGACGAATTCTTCCTCTCATGGCAAATTTTTTTCCCATCAAATTTGGTAATTATTTTGAACCCTTTTTAGGTGCTGGTTCTGTGTTTTTTTATGTTAAACAAAAATATAACCCTTCTCACTGTACAATATCTGATACAAACTCAGATTTGATTAATACATATATCCACGTTCGCGATAATCCGAAACAGCTAATAAAACTCCTCGAATATTTTAAGTCTCAACATTCAAAAAAGTTTTACTATGAAGTCAGGGAAAAATTTAATAAAAAAATATATATAGGCATTAAAAGGGCTGCTGCCTTTATTTATTTAAATAAAACTTGTTTCAACGGTTTATATCGTGTGAATAGCAAAAATGAATTTAATGTTCCTTTTGGGCAGCACAAGATCCTGAGTGTTTATTCAAGCGAGGTTATTTATAGGGCAAGTGAGTTGCTTAACGATCGGGTTACCATAAAACATCAAGACTATAAGGAGATTATCGCTAATGTTAAGAAGGGTGATTTTGTCTATCTTGATCCTTGTTACGATCCTATCAAAAAAACGAGTTTTGCAAGTTATACTCCGGAAAGGTTCTCATTAGATGATCGGACCAAACTTTTTGTATTTATTGAAGAACTAAAGAAAAAAAATACTCACATTGTATTGAGTAATAATGATTTACCTGAAATTCGTAAATTGTACTCTGGCTATAATGTTCATGAAATTTTAGCACCCAGAATTATTGGTTCACGAATTTCTTATCGTGCTGACCTGATTGAGTTGCTTATTACGACTAAAAAGAGTATTAATTATCTTAATGACTGAAATTCATCCAGATAAAATAAAACTAGTATCAATTCTCGGAGAAGAGGGAAAGGTCTATAAAATTCCTCCTTTTCAACGAAGTTATACATGGGATTTGGACATCCTTCAAGAACTTTGGAATGATATTCTTGAAAATGTTGTTAATCCAGAAGGTGCTAGGGAACATTTTACAGGAGTATTTATCTTTGCCAATGAAGATGATCCTACAACATCTTCAGAACTAGTTATTGACGGTCAACAACGTTTAACAAGTTTTACTATTTTGCTTCGCGCGATGTATGATCACCTAAGCGACAGAGAGGGGCATTTGGGCAGTGATATTTATGAGACAATTATGGAAGGTGAAGTAGGAAAGAAGTCATATCCGAGATTGGTTTTGGGTGATGATGTTCGAGAATTCTTTTTCAAATACATTCAGGTGAAGGATACGACCGTCTATAGAAAGGCAAAAAAAGGAAAGAAAAAAGTAGAGAAACGTATAGTAGCCGCCTATAAGTTTTTTGAAGATAAGATTTCAAAAGAAGCTGAATCTCGCCAGATGACAAGTGAAAAATTTGTTGATTTGCTTTTCAATAGGCTCGAAAAGAGAATAGTGGCGGTAAAGATAAAAGTTAGTTCTGATACAGATGCATATACGGTCTTTGAGACAATCAATTCTAAAAAGGTGGAACTTTCGGTTTCGGAGTTGCTGAAAAATTATCTTTTTCAGCAAAGTGACAGGATTGGAGATTCTGAATTGGAAAAAACAAAAAAGAAATGGGAGGAAATTATTGATAACTTAGAGTCTGAAGAAACTGAGCCATCACAATATATTCGCCATTTTTGGCTTTCCAACTTTGTAAGTGTTACTGATAAAAAGCTTTATTTGGTGATAAAGACATACTGTAAGGGACAAGACAAAAAACTTAAGGATTTAATCCGGGATCTTGCAACACAGTCTTCACAGTATGGAAAGCTTGTTAGTGCAACCAGAGAGGATGATGATCGGGTCATTGATCTTGATGCAGTGATTCTCCTTTCACAAATTAAAGCCTTAAGGATTAAACAGTGTTATCCACTTTTATTGTCAGCCCTGTCCACAGATATGACAGCGGGTGAGTTTAAGGCGTTGCTTAGGGGTGTAATTAAAGTTTCCTTGACAAGATCTTTGATAGATAAGAATCCCAATGAATTAGAAAAAATATACGAAAAGAATGCCCTGCTGTTGAGAAAAAATGGCAAGACCCATCTAGAGCAAACTCTAAAGGAAATAGATGCCGCAGCGCCTAGTCTTGATGATCTTGTTAATGATTTGCTATTACCTGATTCATCCGTAAGTGAATTATTGGCAAAATTCTTGCTTATACAGATAGAACTAAAGGAAAGAACTGATGAAACCACCTTGAATAGAGTCTCTCTTGAGCATCTTCTTCCAAAAAATCCAGATGACATCACGGAATGGGGAATGTCAAAAGATGAACATGAAAAGTATGTAGGTAAATTAGGTAACTTGGCACTTGTCGGGGGTAAAATTAACTCAAAAGCTTCTAATAAAGCTTTCGCTGAAAAGAAAAAAATCCTAGTCAAGTCGGATCTGAAGACCACCGTTGCTTTGGTGAAGAGTAAGAAGAAGTGGACTATGGCAGACATAGAATTCAGAACAAAAGAATTAGCTAAGTTTGCGATGTCAAACTGGAAATAGCGATGGATCTATTCATGCCCACCACCCCTTGCTCCAAAATCGTCGTCTATGTCCCTCTCGATCACGCCGAAGCGGTGCGCCAAGCGATCGGCGCGGCGGGCGGTGGGAGGCTGGGCAAGTATTCATATTGCAGTTTCTCGGTGCGGGGTGTCGGCCGGTTCATGCCGGAAGCAGGGGCGAAGCCGCATATCGGCGTGGTAGGGCAGCTCGAAGCCGTCGAGGAAGAGCGAATCGAAGTGACGTGCGATGACACGGTGGTCGGAGATGTGATCGCGGCGGTGAAGGCAGTGCATCCGTATGAGGAGATGGCAATGGATGTGTATAGCCTCACTTCCTAATTCATGGTACAGTATGAGTGTTATGAAAAACCTAATTGCCATCGTCTTGTTTCTTACGGCATCTTTCGGTTTTGTCTCTAGCGCCTATGCTTACACGAGTGTGAAGGGTTACTACCGTAGCAATGGTACTTATGTTCAGCCTTATGTAAGGTCTAGCCCGAACGCTTTGAAATACGACAACTACAGCTATTCTGGAGGAAGCCTCTACAACAAAAGTTATTACTCTTCTTCAAAGAGTTATTCTTCTAGCTGGTACACTCCGACTTACTATACAGACAAGTCTTACTATCAGGGCAAATCTCTCTACGATTCTGGTTACTAGATAGTAACCATTCATGCCCCCTCGCTCCAAAATCATCGTCTACTCCGTCGAAAACTCTCGCTAAAAATGCTGTAGTACATATGTAGTTCGTTGAGAGTTATCAAAAGGGTAGTCCGTGCCATCAATTCGGACCGTTTACATCTTCCGCCATCCGTCAGCTGACGAAGGCGGATAGGCAACTTGGGAAATCTGCGAGGAGCCACACGATCTAGACGACTGACCAAAAAGCGGTTGGGAGATTTCATACAGCTTGTCGAAGCTGGATCAAATCTCTTAGTCGCTTTTTTGTTTGTCTAGTCCACAACGGAGGTGCTGGGAGGATGGTGGCGTTGGATGTGTATAAACTGGGGTGAATAAGTAATACGTTGCTACCCCAATCGTCATGATGTAGTATAAGGTTAATAACCTCAATATGACTACAAAAACACTCAACAAAGCCCTTGTTCAGCGTCTTAGTGCTGCAGTTACGGTTGCACGCAATGCTTTTGCGCATGTCCCGGAAAAAGATAAGACCAAACTGGAAGATGTTTGGGATGTTGAGCATGCTTACTACTCGAGCGCTCTCGAGGGTAGCAAGATAGATCGCAAGGAGTTCGAAAATTTGGCCAAGAAAACTAAATAGTGATACGATTCGGCCATGGTAGATCGGCCAAAAAATGAAGAAGAGTTGCAACGACTGGAAGCAATCGGGGTCATCCGTGCATCCCGTTTCGTTCGTAAGCATGCTCATTCACACAAGAAGGCCGATATGGATACAGTTTTTGAGATCCACAGAGAGATTTTCAAAGATGCATGGCCTGAGATAGCCGGCAAGATGCGGACAGTACCACTTACTATTACAGACTCAGATCATTTGCCGCCACATCACACACAAGTACCAGGATTGGTCAAAGAAGCTCGTGAAGAACTGGATAGACTTTTGGTCGGTTTGAACTCCACAGAACCTTTCTGGATTGAAGGAAAGGATTTGACCGACGAGCAGATGAACATGATTGATCGGGTAGTGGAGATTGCCGCGTGGCTTCACCACAGGATCACATTCATTCATCCCTTCCAGGATGGCAACGGCAGGACTGCTCGTCTCGCAGCAAATCTCATTCTGGAATGTTTTGGACTTGTGGGTATCTCGATCAAAATTGAACGCGAGAATAAGAACAGGTATCGTCAGGCATTGGCCCAAGTCGATAAGATGAATGATCTAGAACCGTTGAAGACTCTCATCTACGAAGGTCTCCTCGATCGTCTCAATGGTGTGCCGATGTTCTTCAACAAGAACTGAGATCCATTCATGCCCAATACCCCTCGCTCCAAAATCGTCGTCTATGTCCCTCTCGATCACGCCGAAGCGGTGCGCCAGGCGATCGGCGCGGCGGGCGGTGGGTGGCTGGGCAAGTATTCATATTGCAGTTTCTCGATGCGGGGTGTCGGCCGGTTCATGCCGGAGGTAGGGGCGAAGCCGCACATCGGCACGGTTGGGCGGCTCGAAGCCGTCGAGGAAGAGCGGATCGAAGTGACGTGCGATGACGCGGTGGTCGGAGATGTGATCGCGGCTATCAAGGCAGTGCATCCGTATGAGGAGGTGGCTTTGGATGTGTATAAGGTGGAGTGATATAATCCACCCACCAGAAACCTGCCATCTGCGTCCGTTTAGCAATAAAGTATCCCGAGAGGGGTTGATTCAGCAGAATCACCCACTGGGGCTTTTTTAATACAAGAAATAATCATGAATATAAAGCAAATCGTTCCAGTAGAAGTGATAAGTCAGAAAATATTTATTATTAGAGGTCGAAAGGTTATGTTAGGCCAGCACCTCGCTGAACTTTATGAGACTCCAGTAAAAATATTGATCCAAGCTGTTAAGCGTAATATCGAACGTTTCCCAGAAGATTTCATGTTCCAGCTTACTCAGGAGGAATTTGTGAACTTGAAGTCACAATTTGTGACTTCAAGTTGGGGAGGTATACGTAGAGCCTTGCCATATGCATTTACGGAGCATGGAGTGACTATGCTGTCTTCGGTTTTGAGGAGTCCCCAAGCTATTCAGATGAACATCTTCATCGTACGTGCCTTTGTCAGGATCCGTGAACTATTGGCTTCAAATAAAGAACTAGGTTACAAGATCGAAGAGATCGAAAGGGAACAGAAGACCCAGAACAGGCACATCAATGCTATCTATCGCATCTTGGACAAGCTGGTTGCTGAGCCAATCAAGCCAAAAGAGAGTATGGGCTTCAGGAAAGATTGAGCTATAATCCATTCATGCCCATCACCACTCTCCCCACCACCCTCAAATGAAGATCACCGTCTACGACCGCATGCAGACCGGCTATGCTTATACTCCCACCGAGCCGGAGGGGCAGAATTTCGCGCCTGAATTCAAGCCGGACCTGACACCGCCGGAGATGCTTGCGCTCGGCGTCTTCGGCGGCATCTATATGCGCGACTGCCGGGAAGAATTCCCAGTCGAGTGGTTCAGAGAGGCCAAGCTCGCGCCCGAGGGGACCCATGAGCGTGTGGCCGCACTCAACTATTTTGGCGTGAATGCCAGCCAGCCCCTGTCAGTCTGGCGTGCCAAGGGATGGATCCATCCCGACGACCCGCGCGGCTGGTTCCAATGGTATTGCCGCTACTACCTCGGTCGTCGGCATCCGGACGACGCCCGGCAGATCAAACGCTGGCGGATGATGGCGCGCCACGCCGCCCAAGTGCGCGCGCATTGCCGGCCGCGTGACTACACATGCCGTGCTGGGCAGCGCCAGGCGCTCCTCCATTGGGCGTATGATGCGAGGAAGATGTAGGGGGGAGGTGGTTGTCAAAGATATGGTTACTGTTCCTACCCAGTGAACCTCCGTTCACCTATAATGTGTCCATGGACCCTCGCGCGCAAAGCCAAGATTTCCCTCGAGCCATACTGCATGTTGATGGCGATGCATTCTTCGTGTCATGCGAGCTCGCGCGCCGGCCGGACTTGCGAGGGAAGGCGGCCGTGACCGGGGAGGAGCGGGGCATCGCTACCGCCCTGAATCCCGCCGCCAAGGCTCTCGGTGTCATCCGCGGTATGCGCACCCGCGATATCCGCCGTCTGCACCCCGAGGTCGTGATCATGCCCTCGGACTACCACATGTACACCCTCTATACCCGCCGCATGTACGAGATCGTCAGGCGTTATGCCGACTCCGTAGAGGAATATTCGATCGACGAATGCTTCGCCGACCTGACGCCCTACGCCGCCGGACATGGGCCGTATGCCACACTCTCGTACGAGGAGCTGGCCCGCCTCATCCAAGCCGATCTGCACGCTTCGCTCGGCATCACATTCTCGGTGGGCTTGGGCGTGAATAAGGTCACAGCCAAGATCGCCTCCAAGTGGCGCAAACCAGCCGGTGTGACTGTCATCGCGCGGCCGGCTATTCATGCCTTTTTGAAGGATCTGCCCATCGGCAAAGTTTGGGGCATCGGTTCGGCTACTACTGTGTATCTGCGTAAGCTTGGCATCGTCACTGCCGGCGACTTGGCAGGGAAGGATCGCGCGTGGGTGGCTGAACATTGTGACCGGCCGGTGGCCGAGATATACGAGGAGTTCCAGGGCAACTTTGTGAAGGAGTTCGGTGTCGGCAGCATGACGGGCACTGCGAGCGCCGCGCCCGGCTCCGTCCAGCATACCCGCACTTTCCATCCGCCCACCCGCGAGCGAGCCTTCCTCTGGTCGCAGATCTCGCACCATGTCGAGGAGGCGTGCGTGCGTCTGCGTGCTCGCGGGCTCGTGGCCGCCCGCGCTACCTGCTTCGTCAAGACGCGCGACTTCGACTATATCCGCGGCGAAGCCGAGCTCCCCGAGCCATCGTCTGCGCCCGAGGCCATCCTGCGCGCTCTCAAACCCGTCTTCGAAGCGCGCTATCGCGGCGACCTCATGTATCGCGCCGCCGGCATCTCCCTTAGCGGTCTGCGCGCCCCCGAAGCCGGCACCCAAGGTCTATTTGCCGTGCCTGCGATATCCAAGGCTTCCCAAACCATTCATGCCGTGATCGACCGGCTCTCCCGCAAGTTCGGCCGGCGTGCCGCCTTCCTCGGCTCGAGCCACAAAGCCCTCAAGGCCGAAGGTGACGATCACGAAGCCGATTTCCGCAAGCTCGATGTCATCTATATGGGGGAGGTGGGGTAGGTATCACTTTTGATGATTTGGTGATACACTGCATCTTCGTAAAAAGGTCGAATTTTGTCAGCCTAATCCTCTTGAAAATACTATGATAAACGAAACAGTTCCTCCAGTCCCGGCTCCGACAACTCCTCCGCAGCCGCCGACTCCTCAGGCTTAGTGGCCTAGACGGAATATCCGTCGGATGACACCCCGCATGCGCGGGGTGTTTTCTTTTCAACATCATCTTTCTGGGGAAAGAGGGGTAAAACCTGTTACGACACAAAGTTTATTTCTTGCCTAGTTGTGCGGTCTATCCCGTTTGTTAAAATTGTCTCATCAGATGGTAAGTATTTTTCGGATCTCAAGACAAGCCCCTACAACTAAATAATTTGATGGTACTTGGAACCATCGCAGTTCGCGGATTCATTTGGGAGCGATTATTAAAAGTCGTAAGTATTTTTGATATGAAAAAAGAAAACAAAGATAACATAGTGATATATGAGGGGAAGGATGGGAAGATTGAGTTGAGGGCAGATATTGAGAAGGATACCATTTGGGCTACGCAAGAGCAGATAGGTGACTTGTTTGATACGGAGAGGAGTGTGGTAACAAAGCATCTAAGAAATGTCTTTAAAGACAAGGAATTACAACAAAATTCAGTATGTGCAAATTTTGCACATACTGCCGCGGATGGTAAGGAATACCAAGTCAAGTATTACAACCTCGATGCCGTTATAGCTGTCGGCTACCGTATCAACTCAAAAAGAGCGACGCAGTTCCGGATCTGGTCTACTCAAATTCTGCATGATTATCTTACAAACGGGTATGCACTCAATCGATATAGGCTTGGGGCAGCTCCGCAAGGCTTGGAAGACCTCCACAAGGCTATCGAATTTATCGAGTCAAATGAACATCGCAGCCCCCTGAAAGGCAAAGTCACTATAAGCCTCACGAGAAAGCTGACGCCTTAATAAACATTAATTCTTATCAACATGAAAAAAGACTTTGATTTTTTAGATGAGCTTAACAAGATGGCTCAACCAAGGGAGATGACTAACTTAGAAAAAGCTCTGGAACTTGCGGAGCAGTTAAAATCTAAAATTGATGATATGCTTCTGGTGCAAGATTCTCGCTAATCAGAGATTCAACTTGTTCCAGAATGGAACAAGTTGGAGTAGCGCGCTATAGTTAGTTGCCATGTTCCACACCTACATCCTCCGTTGTGCCGACGACACTCTCTATGTCGGCTGTACCAATGATCTGGCGAAGCGCTTGCATCAGCATAATCATGCTCGAGGCGGGGCGAAGTATACGAGCGGCCGCCGGCCGGTCATTCTTGTATATAAAAAGTCTTTTCGTACTTATACCAAAGCACGAGCTACTGAAGGAGAGTGGAAGAGGTTGAGCAGGGCAGAGAAGTTGGCTCTCATCGGGGCTTGACTTTTGTCCAAATTCACGTATACTACCAGTGTAAGTTTAGTTCTTTGTGAGCAATCTGACAGGACACGATGTGATCTGTGTCGGCTTTATGGGATTCTCAATCTTTTAGTTATCTCAGTAGCCTTTGCTCCCGACACATTCATCACCTCTCCTCCTTCACTCTTGCTCTCCAGCTCTTTTCACCCACTTTCCGTTCCCATAACTCAGTTCATTTTGAACTGGGTTTTTTCTTTTTGTATAGGAAACTTGTTATCATGCCATAGTGAATCCCTTCTCGTATCTCCGTCTCCCCATATTCCGCACCAGGAGCCGTAAGCTCTATCTTGCGCACAAGGAAGCCGTGCGGACACTCATCACCGAACGGGTGAAGCATTTGAACCAGCACTACGCCCTGCCCATCGGCAAGATCGCCATCCGGAACCAGAAGAGCCGTTGGGGCAGTTGTTCCAAGCGGGGCAATCTCAATTTCAATTACAAGCTCGGCTTCTTATCGCCGGAGCTCCGTGACTATGTCATCGTCCACGAGATCTGTCATATCAGAGAATTCAATCACGGTATGGGATTCTGGAATCTGGTAGGGGAATCCACGCCGAACTATCGCGAATTGAGGAAGCAGCTAAGGGATGTGAAATGACACGGCCAGTTGGCCGTCATATAGATGCCCGCGCCTTATCCGTCTTCACCTAACTCAAAATAACATGCTCATGACCCTCGCAGTTATCCTGCTATTCTTGTGGTTCTTCGGCCTCATCACTTCCTACACGGTCGGGGGATTCATCCACATCCTCTTGGTTGTGGCCGTGGTCGTCTTCCTCATCCGCATCATCCAGGGCCGCAATCCGATATCTTAGATAGTCGATACGCTATTGCCGGCTACCCAGCCGGTAGTCCAGCAGAGCTGCAAGCTATAGCCGCCTGATGGGCGGTCGATATCCAGCATATCTCCTACGATATATAGATTGTCGATGAGGCGCGATTGCATGGTGCGCCAGTCGATCTCTTCCGGTGCCGCGCCGCCCGAGGTGATGATGGCTTTGTCAGTGCCGAGCAGTTTCGTTGGGCGAATGCGCATATCCTTGAGCACCTTCACTAGGTGCAGGCGCGCGTCACGGCTCACACCGTTGCAAGAAGTATTACCGTCTATGCCGGACTTTTCCAATACAGCATCCACCAAGGTCGACGGAACCAATTTGTCTAAGGCATTTTTCAACTTCTTCTTATCATCTTTCTTGAAAAGGTTCTGTAGGGCCTCATTGAGCGTCGCATAGTCGTGCTTCGGCAGGAGATCGAGCGAGATGATCACTTCGCCGTATTTCATGAGCTCATCTACCTCTCCGCTCATATTGAGGATCGCCGGTCCAGATAGGCCGAAATGCGTGAATAGCACCTTGCCTTTCTTCACGGCCTGCTTCACGTCGTTCTGGAATAGTGTGACCTTGGCTTCCGGCAGAGAAAATCCCGAAAGTTTCTTGACCCAAGCATCAGAAACTTCGATCGGGACTAAAGATGCCTTCGGTTCAGCGATCTTGTGGCCAACTTTCTTCAACCAAATGAAGCCATCACCGGTTGAGCCGGTTTCCGGGTGACTTTTGCCGCCGGTAGCCAGAATGAAATGTTTGGCGGCGATATTCGTCCCATCTTTGAGCGTGATCGCGTCGATGTGGCCGGATTTATTCTGTGTGAACCCTTTTACCTCCGCATCCGAGCGTACTTCCACCTTGCCGTCATTCATGTACTTCACCAGGACTTCCCAGACGGACTTGGCGCTATCGGAAACAGGGAAGACACGCTTCTCATTCTCGACTTTGGTATCCATGTGGCGTGAATGGAAAAACTTCAGCGACTCTTCGACACTGTGCTTGGCAAAAGCCGAGAAGAGGAACTTGCCGCTATCCTTGAACTTGGCCAGAAGCGCGCGATCATCGAACTCGGCGTTGGTCACATTGCACCGTCCGCCGCCGGTGATGAGCAGTTTCTTGCCTAGGCCGGGATTTTTTTCCAGCAAGACTACCCTGAGCCCGCGTTCGGCTGCCCGCCCAGCCGCCATCATACCGGCGGGGCCACCGCCTATGACGGCGACATCAAAACCTTGATTTTGCTTGGTTTCCGAGCTTTTCATAAGGGCATACTAGCATACTAGACCACAAAACCCCCCTTATTATTAGCCCCCTGCCTGCCGGCAGGCAAGGCCTTGACTTCTTTTCGCATTCAAGTAAACTAGCTCTTACCTTCTAAACATCGCATAACCGCCTTGTGAGGAGGGCGGGTCTTTGAAAATTTGAAATAAATTGAGAATGTATAGTGTATTTGTTTGTGCAAATACCAAGTTATTCCCAAATATGATTTTAGAAGAGCCTGTAGATTTAACAGGCTCGAAGCTTCGATCAAACTTCGCGAAAATATAACTTAGCAGGCTTTAGCGCTTTCTATTTTGTTCCGTTCGCTTTTAGTTAAGAGTTTGATCCTAGCTCAGGATGAACGCTGGCGGCGTGGATAAGGCATGCAAGTCAAGGGGGCCCGCAAGGGCAACCGGCAGACGAGGTAGTAATAATTAAGTACGCACCCTGGGGTCGGGCATAGCCATCCGAAAGGATGGGTAATTCCCGATAGTCTCGAAAGAGTAAAGTTTTTCGCCCCGGGAGCGGCTTCTTCGGTATCAGCTAGTTGGTAAGGTAACGGCTTACCAAGGCTATGACGCCTAGGGGACCTGAGAGGGTGACCCCCACCGATGGGACTGAGATACGGCCCATACACCTACGGGTGGCTGCAGTCGAGAATCTTCCGCAATGGACGAAAGTCTGACGGAGCGACG
>Ga0172379_10002460_pt1 | contig 32598 bp, 26 predicted proteins | sample GrowelOW334metaG_FD_119756 | JGI IMG/M metagenome (GOLD analysis project Ga0172379, IMG submission 119756) | Groundwater microbial communities from an aquifer near a municipal landfill in Southern Ontario, Canada - Groundwater well OW334 metaG | ecosystem: Environmental > Aquatic > Deep...
CTGCGATACGGTTTCGGCCGGGGCGATGTTCGATCTGGCGATGGCCACGCCTGGACCAGTGTTCGTGAGGTTGATGCGAGATCCTCTGTTCGAACTCTATGGCAAAGAAGCGGAATTCAGGCTTGGAGGCTCTTCGATCGCGCGAAAGGGTCGTGACATAACCATCGCCGCCTACGGCGATATGGTATTCGAGGCTCTGGCCGCGGCCGATTCGCTTGCCGGCAAAGGGGTCGAAGCCGAAGTGATCGACCTCTACTCAATTAAGCCTTTGGATATGCCCGGCATTCTCGCCTCGATTTCGAGGACGAAAGCTCTGGTCGTCGTGGAGAACCATCAGTCCCGCAATGGCTTGGGCACCTTTATTGGCGATAGCCTCGCGAGGGCTGGCGTTCGAGTTCCCTACGACCATATAGGGCTCGAGGAGACCTTCGCAGAGTCGGGCGACTATCGCGGCGTCGTCGAGGCCTACGGACTTTGTTCTTCGCACATCGAGGCCGTCTGCCGGCGCCTCTTGGCGGCGAAATCCGGCTCTCTGTAAAGGCGGAATCAGAAGGAAAGCGCGATGAAAATATATATGACGCGAAAAATTCCCGAAGCGGGAATGGAAATTTTGCGGCGGTCCTTCGACGTCGAGGTGAATCCCGAGGATAGGCCGCTCACGAGGCCTGAGTTTTTGTCAAAGATCGCCGATGTCGATGGAGTTCTTTGTCTTCTCACCGATCGAATCGACGCCGAAGTCTTCGATGTCGCCGTTTCCTGCAAGGGCTTTGCCAATTACGCGGTCGGATACGACAACATGGATGTCGCAGAAGCAAGCAAGCGAAAAATACCGCTTTCGAATACGCCTGACGTACTCACCAACGCGACGGCGGAGATGGCATGGGCTTTGCTTTTTGCCGCGGCCAGAAGGGTAGTCGAATCCGATGCGGTGATGCGATCAGGCAAATGGCAAGGCTGGGGTCCTCTCCAGTTCATCGGCCAGGAATTGACCGGCGCAACGTTAGGCGTCATCGGCGCAGGCAGGATAGGAAGGGCTTTCGCGCACAAATCCCGGGGGTTCGATATGAAGGTAGTATATACCGACGAATTCCCCTGCCCTGAGCTGGAAAAGGAACTTGGCGCGCGAAAAGTTTCGCTCCGGGAGCTTCTGATGGAATCGGAATTCGTGTCGGTGCATGTTCCCCTCATGCCAGGTACCCGACACCTCATCGACGATGCCGCATTCGGACTGATGAAAAAAACGGCTGTTTTCATCAACACATCCAGAGGTCCCGTAGTGGATGAAGCCGCCTTGGTCAGGGCGCTGAGGCGCGGGGCGATTGGCGCGGCCGGCATCGATGTCTATGAAGCGGAGCCCAAGGCCGCTGAGGGATTGGCCGCACTTCCCAATGTCGTGATGACTCCCCATACAGCCAGTGCCACGGCAGCGTCCAGAAATGGAATGGCGGTAAAGGCGGCCATGAACCTTGTCGCCATGCTCGAGGGAAAGCGGCCGCCGGATTGCCTCAATCCCGGAATTTACGGTTGATTTTGACTTACCGCTCCGCTTTCGGTATTTTCATCTAAGGCTATCACGTAGATGGAGGATATCATGGTCAAGAACATGGGGAAAACGGACAAGGTAATCAGGATCGTTTTGGCGCTTCTCGTGGGGCTGCTGATTCTTACCGGGCAGCTCGTCGGCTGGGGCGCGGTTATCCTCGGCATATTAGCCGTGGTTTTCATCGGAACCAGCGTTGTAGGAACCTGCCCTCTTTATATTCCGCTCAACATAAGCACTCTGAAAAAAACAGAAAAAACCGAAAAAACAGAAAAATAGCGATCGCCTATCGTCGCGTCAGCGCTCAGGCTATACCCGGCAACATTGGCACGAAGGATACATCCAAGAGGGTCTCGCGATCAAAGCGAGGCCCTCTTCGCGTTATGCGCACGATATTTTGAAAACCGGGTGGGCCTTCAGGACCGACCAGGACCCCTCCGTTGGAGGCGAGCTGCTCGAGCAGGACGGGAGGAATGCCGGTGGGAGCCGCGGAGATTATAATGGCATCGAAAGGAGCCTCCTCAAGCATCCCGACAAAGCCATCGCCAAGAAGCACGGTGACATTTTTTATCCCGAGTTCCTTGATCAGAAGCGATGCGCGCTCTTTGAGCCCCGCGATTCTTTCGAGACTCCCGACTTGCCGAGCGAGCATGCTCAATAGAGCGGCTAGATATCCCGAGCCGGCGCCGATCTCCAAGACTTTTTCAACGCCGCGCAAGGCGAGAGCCTCAAGCATGTAACCCACGATATATGGCTGCGATATCGTCTGCCCATAACCTATGGGCAAAGGGCGGTCTTCATAGGCATGCTCGATGTATTCGGCGGGCACGAAGCGATGGCGGGGCATCGATCTCATGGCCGCGAGGACTCTTCCGTCGGCAACCCCTCGAGCCGCGATCTGGCTCTCTACCATGAATTCGCGCATCGCCTTCATATCGCGCATCAACTACCTTCCTCCGCAGGATAAAGTATAAACGGTTATGCCGTCATTGTCGCGATGATTTCCCTCGCATTATATCCGGAAAGACGCTAGACTCGAAGCGAGTGGAGGGAATCGATGCGCGCGCACTTAAGCAAACAAACAGTATTCGCATTGTTGATGACGGCGCTTCTGCTTGGCTCTTTGACTCCAGTCTGGGGCGCGGGTGATCCAGCGCCGGAGCTGAGCGACGGCAAAAAAGCCGGACTTCAGAAAGCCCTCGAAGGAATGATGGACCGCTATAAGATCCCCGGCGCTATCGCCGGCCTTTGGTTCCCCGGAATCGGCGATTGGGTTGGGACGGCGGGTATAGGAAATCCATCCAATGGCGAAGCTCCCCAGCCTGGCGACAAAGTCCGGATCGGCAGCATAACCAAAAGCTTTACCGCCACGGTGGTTCTGCAGCTCGTCGACGAGGGTAGGCTTTCGCTGGATGATGTCTTGAGCAAATGGGAACCCCAAGTGCCGGGAGCTGATGGCATCACCATCAGACAGCTGCTCAACATGACCTCGGGGCTCTACAATTTCACCGATCTTTCCGAGTTTTGGGATGCGCTCAACAAAGATCCCTTGGCCGTTTGGACACCGCGGCAGCTCGTGGATATGGCGATAGCCCAGCCCGCTGTATTCGCGCCGGGCAGCCAGTTCATGTACTGCAATACGAATTATGTTTTGCTGGGGATGATCATCGAAAAAGTGACCGGCAAGACGGCGGGGGAGGAAATCACCTCGAGAATCATCGACAGGCTGGGACTCAAGGACACATCCTTCCCGATGACGCCTGATATCAAAGAACCGTACATGCGAGGCCATGTGCCCGCTGCAGGCGAAGCCGAAGGCTCGGCCAAAGTGGATGAGTTCAGCGCCAGTTCGCCGACGCCCTATTGGACCGCAGGCGGCATGATCGGAACGTTGAGCGATCTCAGAACGTGGATAAAAGCAATTATTTCAGGCGAACTGCTCAGTCCGGCGATGCACGCCGAGCAGCTGAACTTTTCCGCTCCCAACACTGAATTCTACGGGCTGGGCGTCATGAACGGCGGCGGCGTGATGCTGGGGCATTCAGGGGAAGTGCCCGGGTACAATTCTTCCATGTATTATATTCCCTCCTTTGACGCTTTTGGCATAACCCTCATCAATCGCTACCCCAGCGAGGTAGAAGGCGCGGCCGATCAGGTGAACATCGCCCTCATACAAACAATGGTCGCTTCTTCCGCCGCGGGATTCTCCTATCCCGATCCCGGTGATTTTAGCGGCCTGTCCTGGGCTGATGCTTTCGCGGCGGCTCACGAAAAATTCTCGAAGGAATACGCCTTTGGCGAGTGGAAGGCCGTGGATTGGCAAGGCTTGCGCGAGAAATATCTGCCGCGGATCGCGCGGGCGCAGGCCGCTGGAGACGAGAAGGCATATTACCTGGCCTTGCATGAATACCTCTTTTCGGTCCCCGATGGTCATCTTAGCCTGAACGCCAAAGACCCTTCAGTACCGATGGCGCTCGGCAAGGAATTGACCGGGGGCGGCTTCGGTCTAGCGGTGGCTGAGCTCGATGACGGCCGGGTTGTCGTCGCGGGGATCGTGCCAGGGAGCCAGGCGGCCGAGGCTGGTATCGCCGCGGGCGCTGAAGTGATTTCCTGGGGCGGATTGCCGGCCGAGGCCGCGATCGGCGGCGTCGATGTGGGCGCGTTGCCTTATAAAATGCTGACGAAGGCGATCGGCGGGGAGAATCCCTGGGCGACCGAGGAGAACCACCGCTTGGAACAGTGCAAGCTTCTCACGCGAGGGCCGGTGGGGAAGAAAGTCGTGGTGGAATACAGGAACCCAGGGGCGATAGGGCTGAGCGTGGCCACGCTCGAGGCTGTCAATGATGGCGGCGCGACCTTCTCTCTCATCGACTTTGCCGTCAGGCCGGAATTCTCCGATAAAATCGACGATCGGATTCTTCCTGAAGGCTACGGGTATATCCTTGTAAGAATGGAATATGACTTCTCCAGCCCGGGATATCCAGAGGGAATCTACGAGCGCTTCAAGGATATCATCGCGCGATTCGTCGAAGCGAAGGTACCAGGCATCATCCTCGATTTCCGCGGGAATTACGGCGGCTCCGACCAGCTCGCCGCTGATATCTGCGGCTTTTTCTATCCGGCCTCCGTGTTCTATGAAAAGCAGGAATACTATGACAAGCGCGACGGGAAGTACATCAGCCTGACGATTGCCGAAAAAGGACCGACGCCAATTATCGACAAGGTCCTCATCGAGCCTCAATCGCCGCGGTTTGATGGCCCTGTAGTCGTCCTCGTCAATCCTGGAACGAAAAGCTCGGGAGAGGGCGTGCCTGCCTATCTTTCAAAACTAGCCCAAGGCAAGGTGATAGGCTTCAATGGCACGAATGGCTCATTCGGAATGGTGGGAGGTGAAATAGCGCTGCCCGGCGGCTATAGCATCGGCTATCCATTCGGCAGATCGGTGGATGCGGAAGGACAGGTTCAGCTGGATTCAAAAAATGGGGTTGGCGGCGTGGCGCCGGGCTTGAGAGTCCCCAAAACGCTTGACAATGTTCTAGCCCTGGCGGCGGGAACCGATGTCGAGCTTCAGTACGCCATCAAGTACCTGTCAGGGCTTTGACGCAGAGCCCTCGGGCGATGGCCCATCGTCGCGGGATCCCGGCTGAATTTCTTCAATCCGAGATCCCGCCTTCGACGGCTGCGGCATCACCTTATGGGATGAGCCTCAGCTCTATGGTGGAACCCGGCGCTCCATAGGTCACGAGCCAAGATCCCCCCGCGGATTTCGGGAGGCTAGCCTTTCCTTCCGCTGATCCCGAGGCGACAAGGACGAAGTTTTCGTCATAGAGGCGCCAGAGAGTGGAACCTGAGATAGAAATCGCGCTCGCTGGTTCCGATGGGGCGGCGATTCTGGACCATTTACCCAAGCCATCCTTCCCGATGAGGATATCCCTCGCCAGGTTTGTCTGCTGATTTCCAGACAATGCACCAAGCTCCGGCGCTGTGGACGATGACCTAAAGCGAGCCCCGCCCACATGGAGATACTCAGCGCCATCGATTTTTTCAGAGACGAGATCATTGAGGTCCCGCCCCTGGGCGCCTGGGATAAGGAGAAACATGGCGGCCAGGGAATCATCCCCGGCGACAGGCCTTAGGGTAAACAGGCCGCCATCCCAAGCATAGTCGATATATCCTGGCAGCTCCGAGGGTGATGTGATTTTCAGCCGCGGATCGGTGGCGTCGTCTGCCTCTGCAAGGGAAGGAGTCTCGCTCGCCAGGAGCCAGGTTTCATTCGTCCTTGCTTTCCATGCCTCCGAAAAGGGTGGCGCGCTCTCGAGCTTCTGGGCGTAAAGAAGAGGGACCGTGTAGTGGCCGAAGCCGGATTTTATCCGTATGCCGAAATAGCGCCCTTGTTCCGTTTCGATGAACCGCAAAGATACCGCGGCCGGATCATCGGATGAGTACCAGCCATCGGCGCGGGCGGTGTATCCGGAAATGAAGGAGCCCCATTCGCCGCCGTTCATCCGCTCCACCGAAAGGGCGCTTTCCGCGCTAAATCGAGCCCGCAACAGAGTTCCGGAAGCGGCGTAATAGCCTTCGATGGCGATGCGTTCGGCGATGCCCGGCTGCCTTTGGGCCGCCGCGGAGCCGGCGACGGGCGATGGCATTTCGGCCAGCCGCCCTTTCTCCACCAGCGCGCGCAGGAGGACGCTCTCGGCCACCTCGGAGGAACCACCCGAACCAATGCTTGAAGCACCGGCGACGATCGCGGCCATGTGTTCATCGGGCAAGACAATCATGGTGGCTCCATAGAGCCCCGTGACGTCGCCGCCCTTCTGCCAGCCGCGCAGGCCCAGGGCCTTCATGCCAGGCTGAACGACCGTATCCCAGCCGAGGCCGAAGCGCATGTAATCGGTGGGCAGCGGATTGAAGGTTCCCGCGGTCTGGTCCAGGGACATGGCTCGGACCGCCGCTTCGGACAAAATCTTTTTTCCCTTATATTCGCCGCCCGAAGCCAGCATCATCGCGAATTTGGCCATATCGGTGGGTGTGGAATATAGAGCGCCGGTACCGTACATGTTCAGGAAATACCAGGGCGCGGCTTCTTCGCCCGCATAGACATGGGCATAGGATTCCTCGGGGAATTTCTCCATCGGATAGCGGCTATGCTCCATTCCGAGAGGCGAGAATATCTCGCGCTGCACGAAGTCGGTGAACCTGATCCCTGAAACCGCTTCGACGAGGAGTTCGGCCAGGGAAAAGCCATCGTTGGCGTAGACTGACATAAAACCGGGTTCATGTTTGAGGCGCTCTGTTTTTAGCGTCTGAAGTGCCTGGTTCGCCAGTCCCGTGAAAGGAACGAGGGTAGCGGCATTGCGCAAGTCAGCGCCCGGAAGGCCGGCGCTGTGATTCAGGATCATCCGCACCGTTATGTCCTTGTACCGCGGATCAGCCATGACGAATTCCGGAAGATAATCAGAAAGCGGCGCATCCAGTTTCACGAGATTTCGATCCACGAGAATCATCGTCGATACCGCCGCGAACATTTTGCTAACCGAGCCGATGCCGAACATGGTGGTCGCGTTCGCGACGCTATTAGCCTCTTTGTCGGCGACCCCGAACTGCTCGACCCAGACAAGCCCGCTTTCATCGACAAGGGCCGCGGTCAATGCCGACCCGCCCGAAGCTTTCATGACGGATTCAGCGGCCTTGCGTCCGGCCTCGGCTATCCGCGCGGTCTGCTCGGAAGAGTAGGGGGCGGCATTTAACGATTGGGAAACCGAAAGCGAAGCCACTGAAATCCGCGCTGCGCTGCCGGGAACGCCAAAGATGGCCAGATATCCGCCGCCGGCATCCACCTTGCCTGAATTAGAGTCCTGGAGGATGAAATCAGCGTTGTAGAGCTTGATAGCGCTGGCTCCAGCTACGCTAAACCGGGTCTCGGCGGGCAGATGGCGCCATTCGGCATAGCCTTCAGCGCCGATCGGAACGAGGCTTTCGCCGAATTCAAGCGTTGGTACGGAATCAAGCGGGCGGTAGAGGGTACTGGTTTGGCGAAGCCATTCCTCGCCGCCTTGTCGGATAATGTTCACGTCGAACAAATCTCTCCCATTGACGAGCGGGATGAGGATGAACGATTGGGATTCGTCGTCGTTGCCGTCGGCGGCGGGCTTTGTTGTCATGGTTCCATCGGCGCCGGAGAAAAAGACGTACCCTTCGGCTTCATCGATCCCCCCGAGCCAGACTCGGGGCTCCATGCCCGCGGCCAGGTAATCATCAGCCTCGGAAAAATTGACAGGAAGCCAGGCTTTGCCCAAGCGCTTCCGCCAAGCGGAGGAAAGGGAAGCCGCGGGCTTCAATTTCTGAGCCAACAGCATCTCCGATTTGTACCATCCATTCTCGCTCGGCATGCGGAAAGCCAGGTAGTCGCGGCCATCGGCTGCTATCCAGGCTAAGTCGACGGGAGGGGCGCCGTCACCGGAGGCGGAGAACCAACCATCATCGCGGTAGGTTATCCCATCAAGGGAGTTTGACCATGCGTCGTTCGAATATCCATGCAATGAAAGGATACCTTCCGCTCCGAGGCTGACTTTGTAGACTTTATTGAAAGCGGAGTAGACTCCAGGCATGCTTTTACTGAGTTCAGGGGGAATAGAGGCTACCGGGCGGGAAGCCGAGGGGGCCGGAGTCGGCATGGCGGCGAGCCGGCCTTTTTCCACGAGAGCGCGAGCCAAGACCCTTTCCGCGATCGCTGTCGCCGTATTCGAATGGATGCCAGAGGCGCCCGTCACCGCGACCGAGATGCCTTCATCGGGCAGAACGATGAGTACTGAGCCGTAGGAGTTGGTATCGCCCCCCTTTTGCCAGGCCGCTATGCCTAAAGTGGTCATCCCCGGCTGGCTGACGCTATCCCATCCCAGGCCATAGCGGAAGGAATTGTCCTGCAGCGGATTGAAGGTATTTGCCGTCTGATCCACAGCCATCGCGGCTATGGATTCGGGAGACAGGATCTGTTTCCCCCCCAGCTTGCCTTTCCCGATGAGCATCGCCGCGAAACGAGTCAAATCGGATGGGGTGGAATAGAGACCGCCCGACGCCAACGGTCCTATGTATTCTTGCTTGAGGAGCTGATCTCCCTTGTATGGTTTGGCGAAGCTTCCTTCCGGGAAGGATGAAAGCGGATAGCCGGAATGGCTCATACCCAAGGGATCCAGGACTTCCCTAGCGACGAATTCCACATAATCCAAGCCAGTCATTGCCTTTACCAGGAGCTCCACCATGGTGAAGCCATCGTTGGCATAAACGTTCATCCAGCCCGGTTCGTGCTTCAGCCGTGATTCCGCGAGCGTAGCCTGGACCTGCTCCGCGTAGCCCCTTATCGGAGCGCGACTCATTCCATTGCGATAATCGGTGCCGGGAAATCCCGCGGAATGGTTGAGGAGCATGCGCACGGTAATCTTCTCGTAGCCAGGCGTAGCCATGCGGAACTCTGGAAGATAGTGGACGAGGGGGAGGTCAAGCTGAACGAGACCCCGATCCACAAGAATCATCGCCGCGGTGGTCGCGAACATTTTGCTCGTGGAACCGATGCCGAACATCGTGTCGGCCGAGGGCGCTTTCCCCGCGGTTTTGTCGGCGAAACCATATTGACCAGCCCAGGCAGCGCCGCCGCGATCGCCCAGGGCTATGCTTACCGCGGAACCTCCGGTGGCTTGCAGGGCCTGCGCGGCCGCTTCGCCCGCCTCCTGGGTGATGGCGGCGAGCTGGCTAGTCGTGAAGGACGGTGCCGGCAAGGCGCTTTCCTGTGCCGAAGCCGGGAACATGCCGCCGGTGAACAAAAACGCGGCCAACAGAATTACGGATGTGGCATTCATGCGCTGAAAAAGCCGATTCATGTGTAGCATCTCCTATTTTAAAATTATGGCGAATAACGCGCGCCATTCGCGTATTGGCAAAAAGATTATGCGATATGCGATGCTGATAACGCAACCGCGCGAAGCGAAAATCGATGGAATAGCCGGGAATATCCGAGCCTTCTCGCTTTTTGGGACATGGCATCGTAGAATTGATTGCAGCGAAGTCGAACAATACCATCGCGGGGCAGGTGAGGAAATGGATTCGTTGAGAAGCGGCTATTGTCTCGTTCTCTCGGGCGGAGGCGCGAAAGGCGTATACCATCTCGGCGTCTGGAAAGCGCTCCGGGAATTGGGAATCGAAGTGCATGCATTCATCGGCACATCCATAGGAGCTGTCATCGCCGGGCTACTTGCCCAGGATATCGATGATTCCCTGGATGATCTCGGCGAATCCATCACCATGGATTCCATCATCGCGCTGCCGGAACCGTTCGTGGGCAATGGGAAAATAAATGTAGGCCGCGAATCTTTGTCTAAAGCGCGCGAACTCTTCCGTTCGCTCGTGGACAACAAAGGTCTGGATACGAGCCCGTTGCGGCGCCTTCTCGAATCGCGCATCGATGGGAAGGCGATCAGGAATTCAGGGAAGGACCTCGGCATCGTCACGATTAACCTTAGCAACTTCACGCCCAGGGAGATATTCATCGAGGAGATGGAAGAAGGCGCCATAATCGATTACCTGATGGCGAGCGCCGCGTTCCCAGGGTTCCACCAGCCCAATATAAAAGGCAAGAAATACATGGATGGCGGTGTCTTCGACAACATCCCCTATGCTATGGCGAGGCAAAGAGGATACCGCAGGATCATCGTTTCGGATATTTCCGGTCTCGGCTGGAACAGAAGGCCGGAGATAGAGGGGAGTCTCACTGTCTACATCAAGAATTCCATCAATATGGGGGGCGTCCTCGATTTTGATCGTCGCTTCATGAGGGATTTCGAGCAACTTGGCTATCTCGATACGATGCGCGTTTTCGGGCGGCTGAACGGATATTCCTTTTTCATCGAGCCCGATGAAAAGGCGGAATTCATCCTCGCGGAAAAACGAAAAGTATCCCAAAAGCCGGAACCATCATTTCCGAAAGCAATGCTCCATGACAAAAATTTGCTTCTGAAGTATCTTGATTGCGCCGCTTCGATCGTCGAAGTTCCTCGAATAAATACCTATAGCTACGCGGATTTGGCAGCCGCCATCGCGAAGAACAGAAATGATGAAGAAAACAAGATAGCGGAGCTGCTGGAGGGAAACGCCGATAAGAGAGCGGCCATTGTCGCGATGCTGCGCGAATCGATGGCCACCAGGAGTTTTAAAGGCAGTCCGTATTACTATTTCCGCATGATCGAAGAATTCCTGCCAAGAGCCGCCGGGGCGGTATTGCGCAGGGCTCTGATAGGGCATTTCCCTGAACTGCCTTCAGGCATCGATTATCTGCGGCTGGATGCCTGACGCGACTCCCGCTAGCGTTGGCGCCTGTCAGAGGCTATTATAGTACAAACAAGTATCTCCCCTCATCGGAGTGAAACGACATGGATCAGAAAAAACTGAGCGTAGGAACGAAACTTGGCTTCGGGGCCGCCGACCTGGGCGGCAATCTGTTTTTCACGGCGATGGGGTTCTGGACACTCAGCTACCTCACCGATACCGTTGGGCTTGCCGCCGCCGCCGCCGGAGCCGCGGTCATGGTAGGAAAGTTGTGGGACGCGGTGACCGATCCCATGATGGGATTCATATCGGATCGTACCCGAAGCCGCTGGGGCAGGCGTCGGCCTTACCTGCTGTTTGGCGCCTTACCGCTCGCGCTTACCATGTGGTATTTCTTCACCGCCCCAAAAGCGGGAAGCCAAGCCTGGCTCACCATCTGGGCGGCGCTGGCGCTCTGCGCCCTCAATACCGCGTATACGATCATCAATATCCCTTACTCATCCCTCACGCCCGAACTCACGAAGGACTACAACGAGCGTTCCTCGTTGAATGGCTATCGCTTCGGTTTCGCTGTCATCGGCACGATTCTGGGAGCGGGAGCTGTCCTTCCCCTCGTGGGCCTCTTCGGGACGAATCGATCAGCCGGCTTTTCATTTATGGGCGCGATTTTGGGAGTATTAATGGCCGCGAGCACTCTTGTTACCTTTTTCGCGGTGAAAGAGCCGGATCACAGCCACGAACCGATTCCCACTGAAAAGTTCTTCCCCACCTTCCTTGCGGTATTCAAAAACAAGCCCTATGTTATACTCCTTCTGACCTACGCCTTGAATTTGACAGCCCTCAATTTCGTCCAGGGGATTCTCGTCTATTACTTCAAGTATATTTTCAGGAACGAGGGCCTCACGACACTCGCGATGATCCTACTCCTCGTAACCGCGATGATCTGTATCCCCATATCGGTCAAAGTCTCGAAACACATAGGCAAGAAGCGCACGTATCAGATCTGTTTTGCCATACTCGCATCGGCTTGCCTTATCATCTATCTTTTCGGCCACAAACTCGGATCCAGCTTTTTCCTCATCATGATGGTCTACGCTGGTATCGGCGTGGGCTTCGGCTATGTGGCGCCTTGGGCGATGGTACCGGACGCGATAGAGTTTGACGCCGTGCGCACAGGCAATCGAAAGGAAGGAGCCTTCTATGGCATGTGGACCTTTACCTCCAAAGTGGGTACTTCCCTCGCCATCGCCCTCACGGGAGTGATCTTAGGCGCAGCCGGTTACGCCGCCAATCTGGCGGAGCAAAGCCAATCCGCCCTGGGCGCGATACGGCTGATAATTGGGCCGATTCCCGCTTTTGTGTTCATTGTGGCGATACTGCTTATCGAGCGCTACCCAATCGACGAAAAAACGTATGTTCGATTCATGGAGGAACATTCAAAATCCTGAGCGCAGGCGCTATTATGGGATCTGTTGGAGGAATACCGTGGATATTCCCTGCAAATGGCGGGAGGTGGGGGGCAAGCCGCTCGCGGATTGCCGCATTTTCACCCTGACGGAAAGCGACAGGGAAACCTGCGATGGCAGAAAGAGGGGTGCTTTTTTCCTCATGAACGCTCCCGACTGGGCGGGTGTTATCCCTGTCGTGGATACGCCCGAAGGTCGGAGTTTTGTCATGATTCGGCAGTTCCGCCATGGAACAGGTAGAGTGTCGGTGGAATTCCCCGGCGGCGCCATAGATCCAGGGGAGGATCCGGTAAGGGCTGTGGCGAGGGAGCTGCTTGAGGAAACGGGATACAGGGCAGAGATGATTCTCCCGCTCGGCGATCTTTCGCCCAATCCCGCTTTCATGACGAATACATTCCATGCTTTCATTGCCGAGGGCTGCTATCTCGAGCGAGCTCAAGCGCTCGAGGAAAACGAAGAAATCGAAGTCCTCCTCGTCCCGGAGCGCGAAGCGATCGATATGATCGGCGCCGAGGATTACGGCCACGCGCTCATGACGGCCACGCTATTCTTCTACATGAGATATAGAGGCTATTCGGAATGATGTGGCGCCCTCGCGGGGCATGAAAGACAACTCAGGCCGAGGATTCGTTCAGTTTACGGTAATTCCGATATTCATTATATTGAATATTAAGCATATATGAAAGCATATCGACTTCCTTCTTTGTCCGTTCTCGATCATCTAGCCACTGAAAATGTACTCATCGAGACAAGGGATTCCCCGGAGGCTCTGCTTCTTTTCTATATCAACAGTCCATCGGTCATCATCGGCCGCAACCAGAATCCCTGGAGGGAAGCCGCGCCGGGCACCGGACTTCCCCTGTTCAGGCGAGTTTCGGGGGGAGGGGCGGTCTATCATGATGAGGGCAACCTCAACTGGTCGCTGATTGTGCCCCGGCCCCTGCACTCGCAGGAAGCGGAGCTGGCAATGATGGCCGCCGCGATTTCCGCGCAGGGATTCGATGTGGTGCCGGGGCCGCGCGGCGGCCTGTATTGCGGGGCAACGTCAAACCATGAGGGACGGAAGCTGTCGGGCACCGCCCGGCGATTCAACGCTAAAAACGTACTTCATCACGGTACGCTTCTCGTGAATGCCGATATGAAAACGCTCCGGGCAAGCCTCGGTGGAATCGAAACATTCAACGACGCCTCATTGCCCTCGGTAAGCGCTTCCCCTATAAACTTGTCAGCCTTGAATTCAGCGATTGAAATGAATGAGCTTATTGCTGGCATTTCGCGCGCGCTGACGGGTACGGCCCCGCGATCATTGCCCCTCTCGAAGGTCGATGCTTCGCGCCTGGATAAAGAAAGGGCCGCACTTTCTTCCCCGGAATGGATTTTCGGAACCACACCGCCATTTTCCGTCCGGTTAAGCGGCGCGCATGGAGAGAAATTCGTCCTTGGCGTTGAAAAGGGTAGGTTCGTCGCTTTTCGGAATGAGTCATGCGGCGCTTCGCCAGAATCAACACGCTTAGAAGAATTATCCCGATATATCGGGCTGTCTTTTTCCCTTCCGCGCCTTGCGGAAATGAATTCCATCGTGGCCGCCGCAAACGGATGAAGCAAGGAGATCATATGAATGATGAATCTGTACTGAGGAAGGTGAAAGATTTGCTCAGCGAGTCAGGTGTCGGCATTTTCATTACGTTAAGCGATAAAGGGAAACCTTGTTCCCGCTGGCTGACGCCGGTTTTTCTTCCCCGCCTTCCGGGCGCTCTCTATGCCGTGACTTCGAAAGAGTCTCGCAAGGTCAGACAGCTCGAAACTAATCCCAATGTTTCTTGGAGCTTCCAGTCCGCGTCGCTGGACAAGATCGCCACGCTTACGGGGACAGCCGAAATCGTGAAGGATCCGAGCCTCGCGGCTGAGGTTCTCGAAGCTATTGGCCCTCATCTCGAGGTGTTTTGGACCTATATGGGCGATCCTAAAAAACTTGTCGTCATCGAGACTATCATAGAATCGGCGAGTTGGTTCAAGCCGCTTGGAGGCGGCAATTTCAAGGAGGAGGCCAGCTATGAGTAAGGATGGCGCGCTCTCCCTTCCTCCGGATCTGCTTCTGGAATTGCTGGACAAGATGCAGCTTATCCGTGCTTTCGAGGAAAAGGCTGGCCAAATGTACGGGCTCAGGAAGATTGGCGGATTTTGCCATCTTTATACCGGTCAGGAAGCGGTGGCGGTTGGCGCTATTTCCACCCTCGATCTCACCAAAGATTATGTCCTCACCGCCTACAGGGACCATGGCCACGCGCTTGCCTGCGGCCTCGATCCCAAAGCGATTATGGCCGAGCTATTCGGCAAGGTTACGGGCGTATCGCGAGGCAAGGGCGGGTCGATGCACTTGTTCGACTCGGAACGCCATATGCTGGGCGGAAACGGGATCGTGGGCGCCCAGATCCCGATCGCGACGGGTGTCGCCCTGTCGCAAGCGTATGAAAAATCAGGAGGCGTAACGCTATGCTTTTTCGGCGATGGGGCCTTTCACCAAGGCGCTCTCCATGAAAGCTTCAACCTTGCGCGAATCTGGAATCTCCCTATTGTCTATATCGTCGAGAACAACCAGTGGGGTATGGGAACGAGTTGGAAAAAAGTATCCGCGCAGTCTGATTTCTCCGCGACCGCCGCAGCGTATTCCATGAAGGGCTATGCCTGTGATGGCATGGATGTGATCGAGGTCCGGGAGACGGTCGCGGAGGCGGCAGCCGAAGCGCGATCCGGCGCCCCGGCTTTTGTCGAAGCGCGAACCTACCGTTATAAGGGCCATTCGATGAGCGACCCTCAGAAATACCGCACACGGGATGAGATAGACCAATACAGGAAAAGGGATCCGATACTCTTCCTAAAGGGCAGGCTGGAGGATGAAAAACTCCTTTCCGCCGAGGGATGGGACGCTCTTTCCGCTCGCGTCGACGCGGTGATCGAGGAAGCAGTAAACTTTGCGGAGTCGAGCCCGGAGCCGGCCTTGGGCGAGCTCTATGCTGACATGCTGGCATAAGGAGTCCGAAATGGCTGAGTTGACATACAGGGAAGCGCTTAATAGGGCACTGGATGAGGAAATGGCGCGGGATCCCAAAGTGTTTCTCATGGGCGAGGAAGTGGGCGAATACGACGGTGCCTATAAGGTATCGAAAGGATTGCTGGCTAAATATGGGCCGGAACGGGTGCGCGACACGCCGATTTCCGAACTGGGCTTTACGGGACTAGGGGTTGGAGCAGCGATCGCCGGTCTTCGTCCCGTGGTGGAATGGATGACGCACAACTTTGCCCTGCTGGCCCTCGATCAGGTCGTCAATAATGCCGCCAAGATGCGTCAGATGTCCGGCGGCCAGCTTTCCGTGCCTATCGTGTTCAGAGGACCCAATGGTCCGGCCGAATATCTGGCCGCCCAGCATTCGCAGGACCTGGCCGCTTACTGGGCCCATGTGCCAGGTCTCAAAGTGCTCGCTCCGGCTACTCCCTCCGATGCTTATGGGCTGCTGAAGAGCGCGATACGTGATGATAATCCCGTCGTCATTCTCGAATCCGAGATTATGTACTCATGGAAGGGCGAGGTTCCCGACAAGGAATTCCTCGTTCCCATTGGAGAGGCGCAGGTGGCGAGGGAAGGGACCGACCTCACAATAATCACCTACTCGAAGCCGCTTAAAATGGTTTTGGAAGCCGCCGACCGTCTCGCATTGAAAGGCGTCAAGGCCGAGGTCGTGGACCTGCGCAGCCTGAGGCCTTTGGATGAAGAACGCTTATACGCCTCGGTCAGGAAGACAGGGCGCTGCATTGTAGTGGAAGAGGCCTGGCCTGTCGCGAGCGTCGGATCGCACATCGCATGGTTGGTTTCGAAGAATTGCTTCGATATTTTGGATGCGCAAGTCGAATTGGTCTCCGGGGAGGATGTGCCGATGCCTTACAGCCACAGCCTCGAACTCGCCGCTCAGCCTTCGCTTGAAAAGATCATCGGCGCCGTCAGGCGGGTCTTGTATAGGGAGGATCTCTGATATGGCGCAGAAACTCATGATGATTGCCCTTTCCCCGACGATGACGGAAGGGACGATTGCCACATGGAAAAAGAACGAAGGCGAGGCTTTCGTGGCGGGAGATCTTCTTTGCGAAGTGGAAACCGACAAAGCCAGCATGGACTATGAGGCGCCCACATCGGCTGTTTTGCTCAAGATCCTTGTGCCCGCCGGCGGCAAGGCGAGCGTGGGAGAGACGATTGCAGTTATCGGAAAGGCGGGGGAAGCGTCTGTTTCGCTGAATGAGCCTGTTCCCCAGCCTTCGCGAGAAGCCGAAACTCCGGCTGTGGAGAAGGAATCGCCCATCGTCGCGGCTTCTTCTGAAACGGATGGATCGCCCATCGCGCCCCCTCCTCATGGAGCGCCTCTTGCCCCAGTATCAGCCTTGCCTTCTTCCCCGCTCGCGAGAAAAATTGCGCGCGAATTAGGGGTTGATATACGGATGGTTCGTGGATCCGGTCCGGAGGGCAGGGTGGTCGAGAAGGATGTGAAGGCTTTTTCCGAAAAATCCTCAGCCGGCGCTTTTAGTTCGGCAGTGGCCGCGCCGGGCGAAGCGTCTTCGCCGCCAGGGGAAGGGAAAGTCCTTGCTCGCCCCCCATCCAAAGAGACGCCGGTTTCCGGCAAGCGCGCCGTGATCGCCAAGCGCCTGAGCGATTCCTTCTTCAGCGCGCCCCACTACTACCTCAAGAAGCAGATTCTCGCGGAAAATCTCGCGGAGGCGAGGGCTGCCGTCAACGCGAAAAGGGAATCCTCCATTTCGATCAATTCCATCATCGTGAAATTGGCCGCGACGGCCCTGCTCCGCCATCCTGAGATGAATGTATTTTGGAAAGGCGACAGAATAGAACAGAGGGAAGTGATCGATATCGGCCTGGCCGTGGCGCTTCCCGACGGGCTCATTACGCCCATCGTGCGGGATTGCGCGGCGAAAGGAATCCTTCAGATCGATGCGGAATTCTCGGCTCTCATCGAAAAGGCGAAGGGGAAGGGCCTTTCTCCCGGCGAATACGAAGGCGCGGGCTTTACCGTGACCAACCTGGGCAGTTTCGGGATCGATGAATTCACGGCGATCATCAATCCGCCCGGTTCGGCGATATTGGCGGTTGGCGCGATTATAAAAAAGCCAGTCATAGGTCCCGATGACACAATTCTGGCGGCGCGGACCATGACTCTTACTCTCGGATGCGATCACCGAACGATCGATGGAGCGGTAGGCGCGCGTTTTATGGCGGATTTAGCCTCGATGCTGGAGGATCCTTTTCAGGCTTTGCTGTAAAAGAAATTGCGATTTTCCGGAAACGAGGCGATACTGACGATTGAGGATAGCGGAACAAAACGAAGAAGCCTGCAGGAGTACTCATAATGAAAGAAAGATTTTTCGATGTCGTCATTCTCGGGGCTGGCCCAGGCGGATATGTCGCAGGCATAAGAGCGGCGCAGCTTGGACTGAGCGCGGCGGTCGTGGAAAAGGATTCTCCCGGCGGGGTATGCTTGAATATCGGCTGCATCCCATCGAAGTCGCTTATTCATCAGGCAAGTCTATATTATGAGGGCAAAGCCCTGCTCGCGCGGGTTGGCGCAAAAGTCGACGTTTCGGGATTCGAGTATTCCAAGGTTTGGCAGTCTTCGAGGCTCGCCGCGGACAGGCTCTCCAAGGGCGTGCAATTTCTTCTCAAGAAAAACAAGGTCGAGCTTGTGAAAGGCTTCGGCGTTCTTTCCGATTCAAACAGCATCATCGTCGATAATGGCGGGGAAAAGGAAATACTGCACGGCAAGGCGCTGATTCTCGCCACCGGATCGCGGCCCCGGTCGCTTCCCGGTTTCCAGATCGATGAGAAGATGGTCCTTTCCTCCACGGGGCTCCTTATGTCCGAGTCGCTTCCATCGAGCATAACGATCTTGGGCGCCGGAGCTATCGGCATGGAATTCGCTTACGTACTTCGCGCTTTCGGTGCCGATGTCACGGTCGTCGAGCTTCTGGATCAGGTTCTTCCGCTTGAGGACGCGGAATCGGCGAAGATAGTCGAAAAGGCCTTCCTTTCCCGTGGAGTGAAGATTCATACCTCCGCGAAAGCTGAAAAGGTGTCGGCGGTTGGCGGAAAAGCCGAAATGTCTGTCATGCTCAAGGACAGAAGCGCTGCGGTGTTCAGCGCGGAAAAGGCTCTCGTATCGGTAGGGAGAGCTCCCAATACCGAGAATATAGGCCTCGAATCGCTTGGCGTCAGGATGACGAGAGGTTATATAGAAACCGGCGATTTCTACGAAACATCGGCCGCCGGGATCTATGCGATAGGCGATATCACGACCCAGCCCCAGCTTGCCCATGTGGCGTCGAAAGCGGGGGAAATAGCGGCGGAACATATCGCCCATCTTCTCAAAGGCAGCCCCGAATCCAGGGAAAGGCGGATAAATCCGTATACCATACCAAGCGCCGTATATTGCGAGCCGGAAGTGGCGTCCTTCGGACTTTCCGAAAAAAAGGCCAAGGATATGGGCATCCGCATCGAAATAGCCCGATTCCCCTATAGAGGCATCGGCAAAGCCGTTGCGACCGAAGTTCCCGAAGGCCAGGTGAAGCTGCTTTTCGCGCCGGATACGTGGGCGATACTTGGGGCATCCATCGTGGGGGCTGGCGCGACCGATACGATCCATGAATTGCTGCTCGCTTCATCGGCGGAGCTGACGCTCGAAGAGGTCGCCGAGATGATCCATGCCCATCCGACGCTTTCCGAGGGAATCATGGAGGTAGCAAAGGCCGGATTGGGGCGGGCAATTCATATTTAATCATGGCCGCCGGAGGATATCATCTTGACAGCGTAGTTTCGGGGCTATTATGATTCGCGGAGTTATCGATATAAATAGAGTGAAAAAAGTGAAAATTAAAAGCGTGGGATTTTATAGGCGCCTCGTCCTCGCTACTATAGGCTTGCTCATAATAGTCCCGATAGCGTTGTGTATTTTTCTCGCGATCAGCAATTCAATCATGCGCAAAAAACTCAATTCGACCGTGATGCTTTCTGATGATGTGGTTACGGTTGGTGCCACTCAGCTAGAATCGGCGGGCGCATCGCGCGAGAAGCCTGTTCTTGGCTATCAGATGCTTTATCCTGATTTCAAGGCGAGCTTTTATGGCTTCAACGAGGATCTTGCCGGGAATAAGACGGTGTTCCTTACCTTCGACGATGGACCTTCCACGGGAACCGATGAGATTCTCAATGTGCTCAAAAATCATGGCGTGGGGGCGACCTTCTTTGTAAACGGAAAATCGAACCGTCTGCTCAGCGATAAGCTGAAACACATCGCGAATGAAGGCCATGCGATTGGAATGCACAGCTATTCGCATCGCTACAATGTCATTTATGCGAGCATGGAGAATTTTCTTGATGATTTCCACAGGAATTTCCTCTATATCAAGTCGGAAACAGGCATCGAACCCGCGATTCTTAGATTTCCGGGCGGCAGCATAAATATCTTCAATCTGGCCAGTTATCAATCAATCATCGCCGAAGTCCTCAGGCGAGGCTTTATCTATTATGATTGGAATGTGAGCGCGGGAGACGCTATCGCTGGCGCGACAACTCAGAGTATCATTGAAAATGTCATCAATGGAGTGCACTTGTGCTGGGGCCCGGCAATTGTGCTCATGCACGACAACGGGAAGCCGGCAGTAAGCGACGCGTTGGGCGCTATCATCGATTCGCTCGCTGGAGAGGGCTATGAATTCAAGATTCTCGACAATTCAATCAAGCCCCCCATGTTCATTTACCCTGATTGATCGGGAGCCTGGATGCAAGGAGGAAGGCAATGAAGAAGCAAGGCAATTTTTCAAGAGCCATCGAGGAGTTAATGAACGGCAAATTGGCCGGATCCGATACGGACAATGAGAAAATGGGGGCGGCAACGGCCGAGATAGGCCAGTCTGAAGCCCTTGAAGCCGACGAACTTGTTCCGCCTCGTCCGGATTTCACCGCAAGCTCGATGAACGCCGTCCATCGCATCGATCCCAGAGCTGCCGAGGCGGTCATCACGGAAGATATGATTATCAAAGGCACGGTCAATTCCTCGGCCAACATTTCCATAGCCGGCACAATCCTCGGCGATGTCAGCAGCGAGGGCGATGTGGTCGTGAGAGGAAAGGTCGAGGGGAAGGTGACCGTCCATTCCCTGTCCGTTCAGGCTGGAACGATATGCGGCGACATAATTTCCTCTGGAACTGTCATCATTGCCGAAAATTCTTCCATTGACGGGAACGTCAAGGCCGACCGGATCGAGATCAATGGCAAAGTAGTTGGAAATCTCGAGTCGGCGACCAAAATTATCCTTAATCAACGTTCAGTCATTGAAGGCAATATAGCGGCTATGGAACTCTCAATGAGCGAGGGTGCCGAGCTAAAGGGAAATGTGAACGTCCGCAAGACCGCGTAAAAAGTAGGCGCCGCGAAATCCGAGAGATTTCGCGACGCCCTTCCCTTGCCATACGAATGCCATTTGGGCTCTCAAGTCAATCCATCGTCATCAGCGGATTCTCGATCAGCGATTTCAACCTTGCCATGAAGCGCGCGGCGTAAGCGCCATCGACGGCTCGATGATCGGCGGTAATGCTGTATTCAAGGAATTTTTTCGACTCATAGCCAACATCTTTCGCCACTACTTTATCGCTCAACGCGCCGATAGCGAGAATGGCGGTCTGCGGCGGATTTACTATTGCCCTGAATCGCTTGATGCCGAACATTCCCAGATTGGAGAGGGTTATCGTCCCTCCTTCATAATCTTCAGAGGTGAGCGTTCCGCTCTTCGCCTTTCCCGCTAGCAGCCTCATGTCTGTGCCAAGAGCCCGGAAGCCCTTCTTCGCGCAGTCGCGCAGCACCGGCACGACAAGCCCATCGGGCGTATCCATCGCGATGTTGACGTTGACACTCGCGAACGTACGGACTTTTCCCGCGCCTATCCATGAAGCATTGACGAGCGGGTAGGCTTGGGCGGCGTGCGCGAGCAGCTTCGCGAGGATCGCGGTGAGCGAAACCGATTGGCCTTCTTTCTTATAGCGATCCGAAAGCCGAAGGAGCACATCGGCATCGGCTTCGTCGTATAGCGTGAACTGAGGTATCGTTGTCCAGCTTTCGTTCATCCTTTCAGCGGCAATCTTTCCGATGCGAGAAAGGGAAATGTCGACATAGGTTCCATTCGAAACGGGCGCGGAAAGCTTCACTGCGGGCTTGACTGCGGCGTTCATCACTCCAGCCTCGGCCATGGGCAAATCGCGTCCGATCACCGCGCCACCAGGGCCAGTACCGCTCAACGTCGTCAGATCGATTCGCTGCGACTCCGCCGCTTTTCTCGCGAAAGGAGAAGCCAGGACGAATCCATCGTCTAGCTTTACGGATCTGGTTTTACCGCGAAACGCGTGATCGGCCTCCGTAAAGCTTGTTTGCGCGGATTCTTCGGCGGGGGCGGTTTGGTTGGCGGAGTGAACGGAAGCGCTCTGAGGCGGCAATTTTACCTGGTCCGCAATTTTCTCGCCCGCCGCCGCGATGTACCCAACGACAGTGCCAACCGGAACCGTCACCTTTTCGGCGATGATGATTTTGGCAAGCACTCCATCGGCTTGAGCCTCTACATCGATAGTGGCCTTGTCGTTCTCGACATCGAAGAGCACTTCGCCTTTCTTTATGATTTCGCCTTCGTGTTTTTTCCATTCCATGATGAGGCCTTCCGTCATGGTAAGTCCAAGCTGAGGCATTAAAACAGCGGTTGCCATGGTTCATTCCTCCCTGTAGAGGACTTTCTTTACCGCGCGCTTTATATCGCCCTGATTCGCGGCCACGAAATTCTCGAGAACGGCGCTGAACGGAACGGGCACGTTTTTGGCGCCGACGCGGAGTACGGGGGCATCGAGGTGGTAGAACGCGTGTTCCTGGACGCGGGCGGCGATTTCGGCGCCCAGCCCTCCCGTCACGACGGCTTCGTGCGCGACGACGCAGCGATGCGTTTTTCGAACCGATTTCAGGACTGTTTCCTCATCGAAGGGTTTGAGGGTGAGCAGATCGATGATCTCGACCGATATGCCTTCCTTCTCCAATTCGGCGGCGACTTCCTCGCATTTCTGGACCATTATGGAGTAGGTGACGATCGTGACATCCTTGCCTGTTCTGCGGACTTCTGCCTTGCCTATCGGCGTCAGGTATTCTTCCTCGGGCACGGGGCCTTTCTGGGGATAGAGCATCTTGTGCTCGAAAAAGATAACCGGATCGTCCTGGCGGATCGCTGATTTGAGAAGACCTTTCGCGGTGGCGGGGCTTGAGGGACTAACGATGATCAAGCCGGGTATGTTCTGCAGCCAGCCTTCGACGCTCTGGCTGTGTTGGGCGGCGGCCTGTTTGCTTATGCCGTCCGGCGCGCGGATGACGAGGGGTATGTTTGCCTGGCCGCCGAACATATATCGGTTCTTCGCGATCTGATTGGCCACTTCGTCGAAGGCGACGCCAATGAAATCGGCGAAGTGCATGTCGGCGACGGGACGGGTTCCGGTAAGCGCCGCTCCGAGCGCCGCCCCAACGATCATGGTTTCGCTGATAGGCACATCGCGGACTCTGTCCCCGAATTCCTCGGGCAGCCCCTTGAACTGGCCAAATATGCCGCCTTGGCGCACGATATCTTCTCCGTAGACGAAGACCGTCGGATCTCGGCGCATTTCTTCCTGCATTGCCTCAAGCGTGGCTTGCGAAAAAGTGATTGTTCTCATTTGACTGCCTCCGGGAACTCGCTGGGGGAGAAGGAAAAGAGATCGTTCATCGCGTCCTCCGGCTCGGGGAAGGGACTCTCTTCCGCGAACTTTTCCGCGGCGGCGATTTCCTTTGCCGCCTCATCTTTCATCGCGGAAACCTCGGCGTCGTCGATCAGCTTTTTATCCTTGAGGTATTGTACAAAGCGAGTGATCGGATCGTTCTCGGTAAAATGCTTTTGCACCTCTTCTTTTGTCCTGTATTTTTCCGGATCTCCTACGTAGTGCCCTTTTACGCGATAGGTCATGCATTCGAGGATGGCCGGACCTTTTCCCTTTCGGGCCTCTTCAACGAGCGCCGCCGCGGCGTTGTATACTTCAATGACATTGTTGCCATCGACGGTATATCCCTCGATGCCATAGCCCTTAGCTCGGTCAGATACCTTCGCTGCGGACAAGGCTGCCGCCGTCGGCGTCGTGGAGGCCCATTGGTTGTTTTCGTTCACGAAAAGCACCGGAAGCTTCCAGAGCGCGGCGAGGTTAATCCCCTCGTGAAAGGTTCCGCGATTGGAGGCGCCATCGCCGAAGAAGCATACGGCGACATCATCCGTTTTCTTGATCATCGCGGACATTCCAGCGCCTACGGCGATATTATAGCCGCCGCCCACGACTCCATTGGCTCCCAGCATCCCTACCGCAAAATCGGCGATATGCATCGAGCCGCCTTTTCCCTTGCAGTAGCCAGTTTTCCTTCCGAAGAGCTCTGCCATCATTCTGTTGGTTTCGGCCCCTTTCGCGATGGCGTGCCCATGGCCTCGATGGGTCGATGTGATGCAGTCCTGCTTCGTGAGATTAGCCATGACTCCAGTCGCGATGGCTTCCTCGCCGATATAAAGATGGACGAATCCCGGGATCTTTCTATTCAGGAAAAGCTCTTCGACACGCGACTCGAATGCCCTTATTCGTACCATTGTGCGCAGAAGTCCGAGCATCTCATCTCGGGAGAGCGATGAAAATCTGTTGGGAAACTCCCTTTTCTGAAATGGCATAAATTCCTCCGATTTGCTTGCGGAAATTGGCCCTCAGCTAGAAACGCGGCGTATATAGCCCCGCCGAAACAGGGAGCCAGAGCGACAATTGCGGCAAGAGTGTTATAAGAACAAGCGCTACTATCGAGATCAAGACCATTGGAATCACATATCGAATCATCTCGTCGTTGATGTTGCTCTTGATGATATTCGATGTGACATAGAGGTTGACCGCCACAGGAGGGGTTATCTGACCGATCGCGAGCGATATGACGAGAACGACGCCGAAGTAGAGCGGGTCGATATGCAATTTGAGTATGACCGGAAGAATTATAGGCATGAACACGTAGGTGATGGAGATGGCATCAAGGAACATGCCCGCGATCAGCATGACAACATTGATCAGCATTATGAAGACCATCGGATTCGTTGTGAGATTCTGGACGAGTTGGGCGGCGGCATTTATGACGCCGAGCGTCGAAGCCGCCCAGGAGAAGATGCCTGCCATCGCCACAACGAACATGACGACCGCCGAACCGGCGACAGTGTCCGAAAGCGCCGAAATGAGCACATCCAGGGTGATTGTCCTGTATACGAACAGCCCCACGAAGAGGGCATAGAACACGCCGATGATCGCCGATTCCGTTGGTGTGGCGATGCCCGCGTAAATCGAGCCGAGGATGATGACGGGAGCGAAGAGCGCCCAAATGGATTCAAGGAAAGCCTTGCCCAGCTCCTTGGGTGTTCCTCTTTGCGTGGTACCCCTGAAGTTCTTTTTCTTCGCGACGATATATACCATGATGATGAGAAAAAGCCCTACAATGATCCCGGGGATAATGCCACCAAGGAAAAGAGCGCCAACTGAAACATCGGTGAGGTTTCCATAGACGATGAAGGCGATGGAGGGAGGTATAATGATCGAAAGCCCCGCGCCCGCCGCGATGGTGCTAGCGGAAAAATATTTATTGTAGCCTTCCTTGATCATCGTCGGGATAAATACCAAACCCAGGGCCGCGGCGGTCGCTGGGCCTGATCCCGAAATGGCTCCCCAGAAAATGCAGGTAACCACGGCGGCTATGGCGAGACCCCCGGTCGCGCGCCCGACGAGAAGAATGACGAATTTCGATATGCCATCGACAATGCGCGACTTCTCCATGAGGACGCCGGCAAGGATGAAGAAGGGTATGGCGATGAGGGGAAACTTGGCGATATTTGCCTCGAAGTTGCGCGATATCATCGCGGTGCCGAGGTCGAACTTGAGGATGGCGCCTATGGCCGCCGTTCCAAGAGAAAGTCCGATCGGAGTCCCGATAACGATGAGGACGACAAAAACGCCGAATACTATGAGGCCAGCCATTATTTGCCCCCTTCCGCCGTGTCGGCGCTCTTGGTGTTTTCTTTGCGTATGCTCCGCAAAGTGCTCGCGATTATCTCCTTCACGACGAAGAGGGAGAAGACCGGCGTGCCGAGACTGTAGATCCATGTCGGTATGTTGAGGGCTTCCGATGTCGTGTGGTAGAAGGTCATGTTCTTGTAGATTTCCTTGCAGGAATTGGCGATGAGAAAGCCGAACACGACAAGGCCGATGAGGCCTGAAATCGCTGCTGAAACTTTTTTCAGCTTCGGCGGAAACTTGTCATAGAGATTTGTCATTTGAAGGTTCGAACCCCTGCGAAACGCCATCGCTATGCCCAGCAAGGTGATCCAGACGAAGAAGTTTACGGTGATTTCCTCGCTGAAAGCAAAGCTCGCCTTGAAAAAATAGCGATTGATTACGTTTGTGAAGGTGATGAGAGACATGATCGCGAGGATCGCCGCCCCGATCAGCTCATCCAGCTTGTATTTCCTCTTCTCTGCCATGAAATGCTCCGGTATTTACTAAACCTTCGTTGACTGGCAATCATGCAGAGCGAAGGTCTGATTCAGGAATAGAGTTCCGGGACGCAAGGCAGCGTCCCGGAATCTTGCGCGATCAGGCTTTGCGCCTTATTTTTTCATATCTTCGACGGCGGCATCGTAAATAGCCTTGCCGATCGTGGGAATCCATTTGTCGTAGATCGGAGCGAGCTTGTCCTTGAAAGCCTGCATCTGGGCGGGGGTGAGATCGGTGAATATCATGCCCTTGGATTTGGCTTCCGCGAAAGGATCCACGGCCGTGACGCCGTACTTGCTCTTCAGAAGGTTGATGGACTTTGTGCCATCGAGATAGGCACGGGCTAGCGCTTTTTCATAATCGGCCGCTTCGATCGCGGCTTCCTGAATGGCCTTCTGGATATCGGCGGGGAAGGACTTCCAAACTTTTTCGTTCACGCCGAAGACGAGGGGATCAAGGACATAGTACCAGTTGGTCATGTACTTGTGGTATTCCCAGATCTTGACGACGGTGAGAACGGATTTGGGGTTTTCCTGTCCATCGACGACGCCCTGCTGGAAGGCGGTGACCGCATCGGCCCAGCTCATGCTTACCGCATCGGCGCCGAGTGCCTTGAACATATCGATGAAAATAGGCGTTCCAACGACGCGGAACTTGAGCCCGACCATATCCTGCGGGGTTTTGATTTCGCGTTTGGAGTTGGTGATTTGCCTAAAGCCGTTTTCGCCCCATGCCATGAACTTTATGCCGCCCTTCTCGAATTCCTTTATGATCATCGCCCCGGCCTTGCCGTTTTCGATCTGATCGACATCGGCATAGGTTGGCATGAAGAAAGGAAGGTTGAAGAGGTTGAAGGGTTTGATAACGCTTGCGGCGTTGATGGTGGAATCGACGACAAAGTCGATGCTGCCATCGGCAACCGCTTGGTACCAGTTGGTCTGCTTTCCGGCCAGCAACGAAGAACCGAAATAGGGTTTTACGATTACCTTGCCTCCGGTTTTTTCCTTGACGAGATCGGCCCAGCGCTGGGCTCCAACACCCCAGTCGTAAAGTGGACCAACATTGACTTGCATCGTGTACTCGGCCTTTGGCTTGAATGTGCCCTGACCATAGACTTGAGCTGCCGCGAATACGAGCAGCAGTGCCAATCCGAGCGCTGTGACGAACCTTGAAGTTTTCATATACGCCTCCACATTATTTTGTAGCACTTCTCCAGGGTGCCGTCAAATGGAAACGTATCCTTATGCATAGAAACAGACTGTTTTATGTGCGCGACGATGCGGCCAACCCAACGCAGCGCTTTCTTGGTTCGGCGCTTTTTAGTCTGATATTTGTTGCGGCGGAAAACTTCGCATTGTACAATTCCACACTCCAGGCCAGAGTCGCTATCCGCGGGTCTGCAAATCAAGGAGTCGATATGGATATCGGACGCTACGAGCGCCCCAGAACCATTGAAGAGGCATATGCGCTTATCGTTGAAGGGCATGGACTGCCGATCGCCGGCGGCGGTTGGTCGCGTTTGATGGTGAAGTCCGTTCCTCTCGCAGTAGATCTGTCGGATTTGGAAATGCGCTATATCCGCGATTCGGGCGATAAAGTGGAAATCGGCGCCATGGCGACGGCGCGGGACGTGGAACTATCCTTGGTGCTGGCGGCGGAATACGGGCCGCTCTTCAGGGATGCCACAAGCCATCTCGTGGGGGTGCAACTCAGGAATATCATAACGGTGGGCGGCAGCGTGGCGGGAAAGTACGGATTTTCGGATATAAACACGGTCCTGCTGGCGTTGAACGCGGAACTCTATTTCCACGGCGGCCAGCGGATCGATATGGGGAGCTTCTTGGCCGCGCCCCGGGATAAACCGTTCTTGCTGGAAAAGATTACAGTGCGGAAAGGGGTAAAGGCAGCGTTCCAGAGCTTGCGCGTCACGGCGAACGATTTCGCGATACTCAACGTCTGCGCGGCGTACCGCGAGGGCGACTGGAGAATCGCCGCAGGGGCGCGGCCCGCCTCCGCCCGCCTCAGCGCCGAGGCCGCGGGCGTTCTGGGAGGGGAGGGGCGCCCCTCTGAGGCGGCCGCGGGCCGCGCTGGGGAGGCCGCCGCGGCTGAACTCGGCTTCGGGGACGATACCCGGGGCAGCGCGACCTATCGCCGTTCCCTCTGCGCGGTGCTCGTAAAAAGAGCGATTCTGGAGGCTTCCAAATGACGATCAGCATCAAGGTAAACGGAAAGTCGATCCATCTGGAATGCAATCCAGGAGAAAGCTTGGCCGACGCGCTGCGCCTGGCTGGCTATACGGAAGTGAAGAAAGCCTGCGGCACCGGCAATTGCGGGCTTTGCACCGTACTGCTCGATGGGGTCCCCGTACCTTCCTGTTCGATGCTCGTCGGCCGGGCCGATGGGCATGAGGTGACGACGATCCGGGGAGTGGAAAAGGAAGCTGCCCAATTGGCAAAATTCCTCGCCGAGGAAGGCGCCGAACAGTGCGGCTTTTGCTCCCCTGGCTTCGCCCTCATGGTTCTGGTCATGAAAAAGGAGCTTGCATCGCCAAGCGAGGCGGAGATGCGGCATTATCTTGCCGGCAATTTGTGCCGCTGCTCTGGCTACGAAGGACATTTCCGTGCCCTGAAAAAATACCTGGAGGCCGATCGTGGGTAAGGAATTTGCTTCCGTCAATCATAGCATTCCCAAAATCGACGCGATCGGCCTCGTCACGGGAAGGCCGGCCTACACCGACGACCTCGCCCCCCGGGACGCCCTCGTCGTCAAGCTGCTTCGAAGTCCCCACGCTTTCGCCAAAATAGTAGCGATCGATACAGAAAAGGCTTTAGCGGTGCCAGGAGTGGCATGCATCCTCACATGGAAAGATGTCGAGCGCATCCCTTACACACGCGCCGGCCAAGGACATCCGGAACCCAGCCCCCACGACAAATTCATTTTGGACGAATATGTGCGCTATGTCGGGGACGAGGTCGCCATCGTGGCGGCTGAGGATGAGGCTTCCGCCGCGAAGGCGCTTTCCCTCATCGATGTGAAGTATGAAATCCTGGAGCCGGTGCTCGATTTCGAAAGCGCCGCCGACAATTCCGTCATCATCCATCCCGAACCCGAAATCTATGAAATGTTCCCCATAGGCTTCAAGCCGAAGCGCAACATCGCTGCATCCTACGATATGAAGATTGGCGATGTGGAGAAGGAACTCGCCAAGAGCGATGTCGTCCTTCAGAAGGCTTTTTTTACCCAATCCCAAGCCCATGTCGCCATGGAACCGCACGCCGCCTTCAGCTACCTCGACCTCCATGGCCGACTGAACATTTATTCGAGCACGCAAAACCCCTTCCATACGCGCCGCCTCCTTGGGCAAGCCCTCCCGCTGCCGCTCGCGCGCATCCGTGTCATGAAGCCCCGCGTCGGCGGCGCCTTCGGCGGCAAACAGCATATCCACGTCGAGCCATTCGTTGCCCTTGTCACACTGAAGACCGGCAGGCCGGCACGCATCGCGCTGAGCCGCAAGGAAGCTTTCGAGGCGACGTTCTGCAGGCATCAGATGAGGATCAGCATGCGCGTCGGCGCCGACCGCGACGGATCGCTCAACGTCATCGACATGAATGTGCTCTCCAATACGGGAGCCTACGGCGAGCACGCGCTCACCGTGTTCATGGTTGGAGGCTCAAAAACCCTGCCCCTCTACAACAAGGCGAAGGCAGTACATTATGGCGGCAAGGTAGTCTACACCAACAAGCTTTCAGCCGGCGCCTTCCGCGGCTATGGCGCCATCCAGGGCAATTTCGCCCTCGAATCAATGATGGATGAGCTTGCCCATGCCCTCGCCATGGATCCCATCGCGCTGCGCGAAAAGAACATGATTCACGAAGGTGAGACGAGCGAGGTGTTCCGCATCATGGGCGAGGGCAGCGAAGGCATCGAGATGGTGGTGGAATCCTGCAAGCTCGACTACTGCATCAGGCGCGGAAAGGAACTGATTGGGTGGGAACCTGGCCGGCTCGCATGGGAAGTGGCCCCCGGCAGGGTCAGGGCCAAGGGCATGGCAATAGCGATGCAGGGCTCTGGCATACCGCTCGTGGATATGGGCTCGGCGACGCTGGAGCTTCAGGACGGCGGCTGTTTTAAGTTGAGGATCGGCGCCACCGACCTGGGAACGGGCAGCGATACGATTCTGGCCCAAATAGCGGCAGAAGAGCTTGGCATCCCAGTGTCGGACATCATCGTCTACGCTTCCGACACCGATCATACGCCCTTCGATGTGGGAGCCTACGCTTCGAGCACGACCTATGTTTCGGGCAACGCCGTAAAGGCGGCCGCCGCGAAGATGAGCCTTGTATTGAGGGAAGCCGTCGCCGAACGGTATGGCCTCGGGCTGGATGAAGTGCGATTCGATGGGGTCCGCTTTCTGAAAAGCGACGGCGAGGCGATCGTTGGTCTCAAGGAATTCAGCTTCGACACGCTCTACCACAATGGCGAGCTGATGAAGGCGCTTACCGCCACCGCTTCCTTCACGGGGCAAAAATCGCCCCCACCCTATATGGCGGGATTCGCCGAGATCGAAGTCGATAAGGAAACCGGCAAAGTCGACATGATCCGCTATGTGGCGGTGGTGGATTGCGGCACGACGATCAACCCGAATCTTGCCCGCATCCAGATGGAGGGCGGGATCTTGCAGGGTATCGGCATGGCCTTGTACGAAAACGTGAAATACAACGACAAGGGAAGGCTTCTCACCAACACTCTCATGACCTATACCGTGCCCTCCAGGGAAGATGTAGGCAAGATCATCGTCGAATTCGCCGAAAGCTATGAACCCTCGGGGCCTTTCGGGGCGAAATCGGTAGCGGAAATCGGGATCGATACGCCGCCGGCGGCGATCGCGAATGCCATCCGCAATGCCACCGGCGTCAGGATCGCCGAAACGCCGTTCACTCCCGAGAGAGTTTTCAGCGCTTTGACGCGGAAGGCGAAGTAGCCTTTGCCGTTCCTCCGGCCGAAGGGATGAGCAGCGATACGATGAACCCGACAGCCACGAAAGCAGCGCCGACTATGAACGATAGGGTGGAAGCGTTTCCCGGCATTTTATCCTTGATGAAGGCGGTAATCTGAGGTCCAACGACGCCTCCGCAAGCCCAGGCCGTGAGGACGACTCCATACATGACCGTCATCTTTCCCTGTCCGAACAGTTCGGAAATGGTTGCCGGCATCGTGCCGAACCCGCCTCCGTAGCACATGAGTATCCAGCAGAGAAGAATGGCGAATATCCAGGGATTGCCGGTGAGTATCAAGACCGCGAAGATAACAAGTTCGCTCCCGAGCATGATCCTGAAGGTTTTTATCCTGCCGACCCTGTCAGAAACAGCTCCCCAGAAGAAACGGCCGAAGCCATTGAAGAGCGATGTGATGGCGATCAGCGTCGCGCCGAGCGCTGCCAGCGCTTCCGGTGTCAAGGCGGAATTCGTTTTCTTCCAGAGATCCTGGAACATCGGCGACTGGAATCCCACGATCGCGATCCCCGCGGTTATGTTGCAGAAGAACATGATCCACACGAAGGCGAATTTTTTGGAGAAGATATCCCCGGAAGCGTTCCTGTACGCCTCGCCGGGACTCATCGGAGGAGCGGAAGATGCGGCGGCTTGCTTCGGGCCTTTCTTGGCTGTGGGAGACCAGCCCGCGGGCGGATTTTTCAAGGCGAGGGACGAAAGCATCGTTAGCACGAAAAAGAGGCAGGCAAGCGCCAGAAATACGGTCACGAGATTTCCCCCCGTCCATCCGAGGAGAGTAGGGGCGAGTATTTTGCTCATGACGAGGGCTCCGAGGCCAAATCCCATGATGACCATGCCTGTCGCCAGGCCCTTTTTGTCGGGGAACCATTTTGAGATGGTGGCCACGGGCGTCACATATCCTAAGCCCAGCCCTGTTCCGCCGATGACTCCATAGCCTATATAAAGGAGAGGAAGCGATTTCAGCGAGAGCGCGAAGCTCGCGATGGCATAGCCGAGGCTGAAGAGAACACTGCCCGCCAGGGCCATTTTCCGTGGCCCTATCTTGGGCAACCATACGCCGCCAATGGCCGCGGAGACTCCTAGGAAGAAGATGGCGAATGAGAAGATCAGCGATACTTGCGTGTTGTTCCAGCCAAATTCTTTCATTATGGGAGTCTGAAAGTAGCTCCAGGCATATACCGTGCCCAGACAAACCATCAAAAGCGTGGCCATGGCAGCCATATACCAGCGCCCGCTCCCCTTTGTTTCACTCATAAAAAGCTCCTTTTCCGCAGACAATGCCGTGCTCGAGTAAGGCGATAGTGTGGATTCTGGGCAGCGCTATGTCAAGAAGAATAAAACATCGTTTTAAAAAATGAACCTTTGGGTGCAGTTTATCGTTGACTGGATAAATAATGTACTTTATTATGAAATTCCAGGATCGATCGCCACCAGCGGGAAGGGAATCAAATCTGATCACCTTGAGAAGTCCCACATAAAGCGTGGATCGAGCTATATCGTTTAGCAAGGAGAGTTGAAGATGTCGGAAGAGATCGAGAGGCTCGTGCAGAGAGCCCGAGCGGCGCAGGAGCAGATCGAATTCTGGTCGCAGGAA
>Ga0172379_10002461_pt1 | contig 32586 bp, 27 predicted proteins | sample GrowelOW334metaG_FD_119756 | JGI IMG/M metagenome (GOLD analysis project Ga0172379, IMG submission 119756) | Groundwater microbial communities from an aquifer near a municipal landfill in Southern Ontario, Canada - Groundwater well OW334 metaG | ecosystem: Environmental > Aquatic > Deep...
GAAAATGGCCTGGACTTCTTGGCTTACCTTCATACCTTATACTTTCTCCATGGTGCAGCGCAGTGGAAATCCCATCTGCCGCGCCAGCGCGTGCACCTGATTGATTTTCGTGGCGGCGATATCGTAACTGTACTCGCCGACAATTCCCCTTCCTTTACGGTGCACGTCGATCATTATCTTCGTCGCCTCCGGCAAGGACTTGTGAAAGATCGTCATGAGCACGGAGACGACGAATTCCATGGTCGTGAAATCATCGTTCAACAGAAAGACTCTGTACTCCTCCGGCTCTTTTGGTTCGGCGATCCTTTCCTTCTGTGATACGGCTTCGCCCTCATTCAACTGTGTTCCGCTCATGCTGTTCATAAAATATCCATGAATATACTTATAAACAAGGTGTTTGGAAATAGCGGAGGTTCAGCGGGGCGTCTTCATGGCGATTGCGCAGCGATTGTCGATTGCCGGCAGCGTGACGGCGACGCTTGACATCCAGCCGCGCTCTGTAGGATATTTCAGGAAATGCGATGATGGAGACGAGTAATCGGCTGAGTCGCGTCGCGAGAGAGGGATCCCAGGTGTTTTGGGCTTTAAAGCCAAACGACGTAAAACCTTCGGTTTTGCGTCGCGTGACTACTGCCGCGAGCCTTAGGCTGGAAGGATCCCGTCGCGCTGCCGAAGAAAACCACTCCGAAGCAGTTCCCGTGAAAGCATCCTCTTTGGGCTGCGAGTATCAGGGGCCGGGTGCCTCCCGTAAAAGGCGTCGAGAGCGGCCCCCATCGCGGGGTGCCGAAGTAAGGTGGCACCGCGGATTATCGTGAAGCCTTAAGGCCAGGCGGCCCAAAGACCGCTTGAGTTCCCGTTGGCCCCCACGTGATTCGTCCTTACGCGAAGCCCGGCTTCCCGTAGTGGCGTAATCGCGATGGGGGCCGCGTCGTTTTCAGACATTCGCCGATCCGACCCCTTCCGGGCCTAAGGAATGGCGAAAAAGGAGCTGTGCTATGGCTATCGATGTCAACAAAGTGAGGCACTCGGCTGCTCATGTTATGGCGGAAGCGGTGATGCACCTCTTCCCCGGCACCCAATTCGGCATCGGACCCGCCATCGATGACGGGTTCTATTATGATTTTCTTCTACCCACGCCCATCACGAACGAAAACCTTCCCGCCATCGAAAAGGAGATGAGGCGGATCATCTCCGGCGGGTATCCCTTTACCCGGAAGGAAGTCTCCAAAGAGGAAGCCAAGGCGCTTTTCGCCGATCAACCCTTCAAACTCGAACTTATCGACGGGCTCGAAGATGGCACTATTTCCATCTATGAACAGGATGGCTTCATGGATCTTTGCCGCGGACCTCATCTTGAGAATACCCGCGAAATCCGGCCCGATGCCTTCAAACTCAAAACTATCGCCGGAGCTTACTGGCGCGGTGATGAAAAGCGTCCCATGCTTACCCGCATCTATGCCTACGCCTTTGGAAGCAAGGCGGATCTGGAAGCCTATCTCAAGATGCTTGAGGAAGCCGAGAAACGCGACAATCGCAGGCTTGGCAAGGAACTCGACCTCTTTTCAACCCACGAGGAAGCCGGCCCCGGTCTCATCTATTGGCACCCCAAGGGCGGCCGCTTCCGCGTCGCCCTCGAGAACTGGTGGCGTGACGAGCATTACAAGAACGGCTATGAGGTGCTTTTCACTCCTCATATCGGTAAAAGCTGGCTCTGGGAAACTTCGGGTCACCTTGGCTTTTACAAGGCAGGCATGTACTCGCCGATGAAGATCGATGAAGATGACTACTACCTCAAGCCGATGAACTGCCCCTTCCACATCATGATCTACAAGACGAACAACCACTCCTACCGCGACCTGCCGCTGCGCTGGGCCGAGCTCGGCACCGTCTACCGTTATGAACGCTCGGGCACCCTGCACGGCCTCATGCGCGTACGGGGCTTTACCCAGGACGACGCGCACATTATCTGCACACCGGATCAGATCGAGTCCGAGATCGCCGAAGTCCTGCGTTTTTCCCTTTTTATGCACAAGACGCTTGGCTTCAAGGAAATAAAAGCGTATTTGGCCACCAAGCCCTCCAAGCCCGAGGACTCGGTCGGCGCCCCCGAAATGTGGAATACCGCGCTTGAGAGTCTGCGCAAGGCTGTGGACAAGGAAGGTCTGGCCTACGAGATCGATGAAGGCGGCGGCGCCTTCTATGGACCAAAGATTGATCTCAAGGTTAAGGATGCCATAGGCCGCGAATGGCAGTTGACAACCATCCAGTTCGATTTCAACGAACCCGAGCGATTCGACATGACCTATGTGGACGCGGATGGACAGCGCAAGCGCCCCTATATGGTTCACCGCGCTCTATTGGGTTCGATCGAGCGTTTCTTCGGCGTTTACCTCGAGCACACCGCGGGAGCCTTCCCTGTCTGGCTATGCCCCGAGCAGATCACCGTAATTCCCGTCGCGCCAGCTTTCGACGACTATGCCAAAAAGCTGGTAGCGGAGCTTAAAGCGCGTGGGTTAAGGGCCCGCGCCGATCTTTCCGACTCGCGCATGAACGCCAAAATCCGCGACGCGCAGAATCAGAAGATTCCCTATATGCTCGTCGTTGGGCAGAAAGAGATGGATGAGCAATCCGTTTCGGTTCGCTTCAGGGACGGCAGGCAGGAAAATGGCATGCTTTTCCAGGCTTTCGTAGATAGGGTTCTGGATAAGATTTCCACGAAGGCCCTGGATCTCTAGTAAAAATGGGCACCACAACGCAAGGAGACCATATGATCGATCTAACCACGAATTACATGGGACTTAAGCTCGCCAATCCAATCATCGTCGCCGCCTCAGGCCTTACGGGAACCGCTGAAGGCGTGGAAAAAGCCGTACAAGCAGGAGCGGGTGCAGTTGTCCTGAAGTCGCTTTTCGAGGAGCAAATCCTGGCCGAACTTGGGGCTGAGGAAATCGGTATCGACCTCGATTCCTACCCTGAGGCTGAAGCTTTTATTAGCCGCACGGCTTGGGAAAATGGCACTGAGGCATACCTCCAGCTCATCAAGGATTCGAAGGCAAAGTCCGGCAATACGCCGATCTTCGCCAGCATAAATTGCGTGGGTACGGGGACCTGGGCTTCCTTCACGAAGAGGATCGAGGAAGCCGGCGCTGATGCTCTTGAACTCAATATCGCGTATATGCCGCACTCGACGGCGCTGAGTTCCAAAGATATCGAGGATAAAGTGCTCGCAACGGTCAAAGAGGCAAGGCTCTCCACCCGGCTTCCCCTCCAGGTCAAGTTGGGTTCGCATTATTCGAGCCTGCCGCATTTGGCAAATGCCATTTCGAAGGAAGGCGCGAACGCCCTTGTGCTTTTTAACCGTTTCTACCGCTTCGACATCGATATTGGGGGCATGAAACTCATGCGCGCCCAGCCCTTGAGCACCCCTGAGGAATATCATGAGAGCCTGCGCTGGATCGCACTCCTCTATCAGAGAGCGGGCATCGAGCTGACGGGCGCAACCGGTATCCATGACGCCGAAACGGCCGCCAAGTTCATCCTCGCCGGAGCGAGCGTCGCGCAGGTATGTTCGGTTATCTATAAGAGTGGCTGGAAGGTGATTGCAAGCATCATCGATGATCTTGGGAGCCTTCTGGAAGCGCAGGGATTCTCTTCGCTCGACGCGATGCGCGGGAAACTTTCCGCTCATAATTCCGGCAAGCCGGATGACTACATGCGCCTTCAATACATCAAGGCGCTGACGGGCATTTCCTGATTAGATTCATAAAATCCTTGTGGGAAAAGCGCCGGCGTGGTATCATGGCAAACGCTGGCGCCTCGCGCGCATTCTCCAACACCATATAACAAGGATGGTATCCTGATGAAGTTGGATATGAGTCTTTCCAACCTTTCCAAAGCATTCCCCGATGATTTCACTCCGGATCAGAGAGCCAGGGCGCAGACCCTCTTTCTGAAAAAACTCTCCGTAAAAGCCCATAGTTTCTATGGCGGGAAGATGCAGACTGTCCCCAAGGCGGGAGTCTACGGCTTCAACTGGTTCAATGTCTGGTATACGCCCGGAGTATCCAAGGTATCCACAACGATCCGCGACAACAACGACGAATCATTCGCGCTGTCCAACAGAGGGAATCTCGTGGCAGTCGTTTCGGACTCCACGCGAGTCCTGGGGGATGGGGATTGCACGCCTCCGGGAGGTCTGGGAGTCATGGAAGGGAAGGCTTTCCTCATGAAATACCTGGGCGGAGTCGACTGCATAGCGCTCTGCGTCGATTCGCGCGGGAAGGACGGCAAGCACGATCCGGAGAAGATCATCGAATTCGTGAAAATGCTGCAGCCCTCCGTCGGAGCCGTCAATCTCGAGGACATAAGTCAGCCGAACTGCTATAAGGTGCTCGATGACTTGCGCGAAGCATGCGATATCCCCGTCTGGCACGACGACGCCCAGGGCACCGCGAGCGTAACCCTCGCGGGGCTGCTCAACGCGCTTTCCTTAGCGGGCAAAAAGCTTTCCGAAGCAAAAATCGTCTTTCTAGGAGCCGGCGCATCCAATACGACGATCATTCGCCTGATTCTCACCGATGGCGGCAAGGGCGAGAATATGGTCATGTTCGACACGAAAGGCTCGCTCAACCGCAACCGCAAGGATATCGAGGCTGATCCCCGGCTCTACAGGAAATGGGAGATCTGCCAGGCCACAAACCCGAACTGCATCGCGACCGAAGCGGAAGCCATCAAGGGAGCGGACGTCCTCATCGCCCTTTCGACGCCCGGCCCCGATACGGTAAAGCGAGAGTGGGTCAGGTCCATGGCGCCCAAGGCTATCGTCTTCGCCTGCGCGAACCCTGTCCCTGAAATATGGCCCTTCGCCGCGAAGGAAGAAGGGGCATTTATCGTGGCCACCGGACGCGGCGATTTTCCAAATCAGGTCAATAATTCCATCTGCTTTCCTGGCATCCTCAAGGGGGCTCTCGCGGTTAGGGCGCGCAAGATCACCGATGCCATGGCGATACGATGCGCGCACTCACTCGCCGATTTCGCCAAGGAGCAGGGCATAAGGCCCGATAGGATCGTGGCAACCATGGAAGACACGGAAATGTTTGCCCGCGAGGCTGCCGATGTCGCCATGCAAGCCATCGCCGACGGCGTGGCACGAGTCACCGATACATGGCAAAACATCTACGATAAGGCCATGGCCGATATCAAGGCTTCGAGAAGCATGACGAAGGACCTTATGGCCATGGGTTATATCAAGGAGCCGCCCCAGGAAATGCTCCAGCAGATGCTCGACGAGGCTATCGCCGAAGTCCGCTAGGGTTTAATGGCAGGCTGGGATGGCGGGGCCGCGGCGCTCATTGCGCCGCGGCCCCGCCTGTCATATAGTTGTGGAATGGAAGATCGAGTGTCGTTCGGCATGAACGCGAAGGCCCTTCTCATACTCGTCTCATTCTGCGCCTTTCTTGCGATTTTCGCTACCTTCGATACGTCCGAGCATTACCGGGCATGGCGCACGGCGAGCAAATGGACTGAAACACAAAAATCGGTAGCGCCCGCAAACGATGCCGATTCGATGCATGCGCTCGCCCTCGCGGCGCTCGCCGCCGATACCGCCGTCATCGCGCTTTCTTTCGCGTGCGGAATGGTGCTGGGCCTTGCTGTCGCGACCGAGAGCAAGGCGACCTTCACCGCTGCCAAGGGAATTGGCTGGGCTGCCGTCGGACTCGGCGTACTCTTTTCAGCGATTATGGTCGTGTATCAGTTCAGAGTGGGGCCAAGGCTTGTCCTCAAAGGTCCTATATTCGATTACGATCTTAGCATGCAGCCGCCGATTATTCTGGCGGTTGGCGGATTCCCCTTATCCTTCTTGGGTTATGCAGTGTATCGGCTGAAGCATCGAAGCTAGGGTTGGGCTGGAATCAACGCAACAGGCCTGGCACGATATATTCGAATCCAAGAGCGAGAAGGAACAGCAACAGCGCCGAAAATAAAGCATCACGAATGAAATGAGAGCCGTGGGTATGTTCCTCTTTTGGAGAAGGCATCTCTCCATCCACGCCCATCAGCTTTCTTCTCAGCGCTTGTTCAGCCATCGAGAGGCGCTGGTATTCAGCGCTGGCGGGGCCTTCGTTGCCAGGTATGGCATGGGGCGGGAAAGGCACATCTCCCAAGCTGGGGACTCGATCCTTCCAGGATTCAGCGGTAGCCGCGCGGCTCATTTTGCGAGGCTGAAAAAAACGAATGCCGTCCTTCTTCAGGTAGCCCACCCAGGCCAGGCCAACCATGACAAACGCTTCTATCATGAGCGCATCGCCAAGCGCCATGCTGAAATGCCCTGTATTCATGAATGCGGCTATTGCCACCCCCAGGAGACAGGAAAAAAAAGTAAGGAGGAGGGAGAAAGGAAAGGGCCGTTTCCCTGGGAAGCCGCCGCGAATAGGACGCTTGATATTCATTATATATTCCTGAAGCGAAGTGAACAGAACCCAAACCGCATACTATCATTCTAAGCCCAAAAAAGCTACAGAGGGTCCGGCGCCGCTCAAGCGAGCAAATTTCCGCAAAACGACTGTTGACTTGTGCCGATAAAGTGATGAAAATGATTTTGGGCTATACCTCGCTGTCCGTTTTACGTTTCGGGACGGCGAAAACTTGAAACCCGCGAGAGTGGGTTTTATCGGGAGGCAGAAATGCTGAGAAAAATCGTATTAGCAGTAGCCGTCCTCGCAGTGCTTTTCGCAGGCACCGCTGGCGCCGCTACACCGAAATCGAAGGATTACGTCAACGTCTTCACCAGCGATCCGCGTACCTTCAACTACCTGGAAAGCCAGAGACAGACGACGTCCATGCATACGACCAATTTCGTCGATGGACTCATCGAACACGATAAATACGGCATTCTCAGGCCCGCGTTGGCCGAGAGCTGGTCATCCAATGCCGACACCACGGTATGGACATTCAACCTCCGCAAGGGCGCAAAATGGGTCACCGGCGACCTTGAAGTCTATGCCGACGTAAAAGCCCAGGACTGGGTCGACGCGATGAAATTCATGCTCGACAAAAAGAGCACGCTCACCTATCTCATCGCGGGCTTCGTGAAGAATGCCGACAAATACCTTGCCGGCACCATCACCGATTTCTCCCAGGTCGGAGTAAAGGCCAAGAGCGACTATGTGCTTGAGTATACTCTCGACAAGCCGACGCCCTATTTCGAAACCATGCTCACCTACAATCCCTACATGCCCGTGAACGGAGAATTCCTCGCCGCCAAGGGCAAGGATTTTGGCAAAGTGGACAAGAACGGCATCCTCTATAATGGAGCCTATGTCCTCTCCAATTTCACCTCGAAGTCGGTTATGGAATATGATGCCAACCCCACGTATTGGGATAAGGCGCATGTCACCATCCAGCACATCAAGCTCGTGTACGACGACGGCAAGGATCCCGATTCCCGCTTCAACAATTTCGATGCGGGTATCTATGCTTCCGCCCAGGTAAACACGGACAATGAAGCGCTCTTTGCCCGCGCTTCCGCCAAGTACAAGGAAAACATCTACAGAGCAAGGCAGGATTCAACCACCTTCCTCTATGCGTTCAATTATGACCGCAACGCGTTTGCTTCCCCGGCCGACCCCACAAAGGGCGTTTCCCCCAAGGATGAAAAAGCCAGGAAAGACACGCAGCTCGCCATTCTTAACAGAAACTTCAGGAAGGCGGTATTCTTCGGCATCGACAGGCCGACCATCCTCGCGCAGCGCAACGGCGACGTGAACAAGCTCGCCGCAATCCGCAACTCCTACACCGGAACCGAACTGAGCAAGGACAAGGCAGGCAAGGATTACACGAAGTACGTCGAGGACGCCATGAAGGCGCGCGACCCTGCCGATTTCCCCGCATCTTTCAAGATCGACGATGCCCAGGATCCCTACTTCAACCCAACCAAGGCCAAAGCGTACATGGCCAAGGCCAAAGCTGAATTGACGGCCAAAGGCGTCAAGTTCCCGATCCAGCTCGACACTGCTACCGATATTTCCTATACCAAGGGACTTAAGGGCGATCAATCGCTTAAAGCTAATCTCGAAGCGGTGTTTGGCGTTGAAACCCTCAGGGTGAACGTCGTCGAGATGGACACCGACAACGCCGACGCATCAACCTATTACGCCGAATCCGGCAGCCAGTCCAACTATGATATCGGCGGTTACACCGGCTGGGGCCCCGACTTTGGCGATCCCTACACCTTCCTCCAGACCCTCGAGCCAGAAATCGGCGCTGTCTTGATCCAGATCGGCCTCGATGCCACGTCTGATCCCAAGAGCAGCGATTATAAAGCGGCCACGGCGATCGGTCTTTATGACTATGCCAAGAAGGTCGAAGCCGCGAACGCGATTTACAACGATCAGGCCAAGCGCTTCAAGCTCTTTGCCGAAGCGGAAGCCCAGCTCCTTGATGACGCGATCGTTCTTCCGTATATGTCTTATGGCGGCGGTTTTGCGGTAACGAGAATCGTTCCCTACACGATCCCCTTCGCCGCTTACGGCACCGATGAGTACAAATTCAAGGGAATGATCGTTGGCGACAAGGTCATCACCGTGGCCGAACGCGACAAGCTCAAGGCTCAGTGGGAAAAGGAAAGAACCGCCGAGTACAAAAAACTGAGCGCAAAGAAATAATATGCCCACTCCCGCTTACCCTGCGGGAAAAGCTAAGGCCGCCCGAAAGGGCGGCCTTTTCATATTAATAAATAAAATGTTTATATATATACAAATGCTGTAGCCGGAGCGTTTTTTTTGCTTTCTTGCGCATCTGGATTTATTTCTGTATAATAAGCCGTTCAAATAAATAGCTCCATAGGGAACAGGTGGAGATATCAACTTTCGGTCGAAGTGCGCGATAGTGGCATCATTTTCGCCGCGCCGCAAGCATGAGGATCCTCGGATTTTCGTCCATGCTGACCGGATTGTGGGGTTTCATGAAAGGGTATGTGCTGAAAAGGATTTTCCAATCTATCCTCTCGGTCTTCATTGTTTCAACCCTGACAGTTTTTCTCGTGTATTCCTGCGTGCCTCGTCAGCTCGTTTTCAAGGGCGATCTCATTCTGCCCAAGCTGGCGAACAAACCTGACGAATATCACGACTACAAATTCAGGACATGGGAATATCTGGGGTATATCGATTATACAACGCAGAAGGAGTACGCCCAATCGGTATTTGGTCCCGATTCTCCCCAGGTGAGCGAGGCACTTCTCGTCGGCTCGCCATTCTATGAAAAATTCCGCGCCGATTTCATATCGAAGGGCTACAGCGTCGATGCGCAGCCAGTCACTGGCTATCTCTATGCCACGAAGGACATTCCGCTGTTCTCGCGAGTCCTGAAATGGTACGCCGAATTGGTGCAGATCGACACGCCAAACAGGATCCGGGACCCCAACAACCCGAATATGAAGCGCGGCTACTATTTCACGAAAGATTGGAGCGGCATGCCAGCCTTAGCGGCTTCGGGCACGCTCTACAAGTATCAAATATGGATCGATGGAAGTTTCCCCTTCATCCATCAAAACATGATACGTCTCTATATGGGACGATCATATCCCACCTTCGACGGCGTCCCTGTCCTGGAAGTCATAGCGAGCGGCCAGGGCCGGTCCGCCAGGAGGGAGATAACGACGACGGTGCGCGGGGAGAAGATAACTTTCTACTCGTCCCTTGATGAGCACAGCCTCAAGTACAAGCCTATCCTGGACCGGCTGGATACGAATAAATTCGAGGATAACTATGCCGATGGCAATGTAATCACCGAAGACCCGTCGATGCTCGGGACCAGCTTCAGCATCGGAATGTACGCTCTTATCATTTCGCTATCGATCGGCCTCACCATTGGCGTCATTTCCGCGATGCGCAAGGACAAGATGTTCGATAAGGTCACGATGGCCTATATTGTTTTCATAAGTTCGATACCGACCTTGCTCTATATAGCCCTCTTCGCCCGATTCGGTATGAAGATCCTGGGGCTGCCCGACAAATTCCCCTTCCTTGGCTCGCATAACTTCCTGTCGTACATTCTGCCCACCCTGTCCCTTTCCTTGGGAGGCATCGCGGGCGAGGCTCTCTGGATCAGGCGATATATGGTTGATCAGATGAACTCGGATTACGTCAAGTTTTCACGATCCAAGGGACTTTCCCAAAGTGAAGTATTCTTCAAGCATATCGTAAGAAACGCTCTCATCCCCGTTGTTCATTCCATACCGATGGCGGTCATCGGCACGCTGGCCGGAGCGCTCATAACCGAAAGCTTCTACGCGGTGCCGGGCATGGGCAAGATGTTCCCTAGCTCGATTTCCGACTACAACAACGCGATGATCATCGCGCTGACCTTTATTTTCACCGTGGTATCGATATTCGCCATTTTCATGGGCGACATTCTGGTCACATTCGTGGATCCGCGCATCAGCCTGGCGGCCAAAAAGGAAGCGAGGTAACAAATGGCTAACACCGCTGAAAGATTCGCCTTTGCGACCTTCGATGTCCTTCAATCCGAGCGCATCGCCGGACCTCGATATTCATACTGGAAATCTGTTTTCCAGACCTTCTTCAAACGGAAGACGGCCATATTCTGGCTGGCTCTTCTGCTCAGTCTCACCCTCATGTCCTTTATCCAGCCCCTTGTTTCCGGCTATGATCCCGCGGTCGCGCCGAATATCAACACACCTTCCACCTGGTATCAAAAACCTTCAGCCGATCATTGGTTCGGAACGGACGACAGGGGGAACGACTTGTGGAATGTCGTCTGGTCGGGCACCAGGATGTCCCTCTCCATCGCCTTTATTGCCGCGGCCATCAACATCGGCGTGGGCATACTTGTGGGCGCCGTATGGGGGTATTCCAAGCGCCTCGATCCCATACTTCTCGCCCTGTACAACATAATCTCCAACGTTCCCGCGATTCTGCGTTCGATGATGCTTATGTATATTTTCGGAAGGGGCTTCTGGCAGATGGTCATGGCCATGACCATCACGGGCTGGCTCGGCATCGCCTTCTTCATACGCACCCAGGTCATGATCATCCGCGACAGGGAGTACAATCTCGCGTCGCGTTGCTTGGGCACCCCGCTCAAGAGGATGGTGAGCCGCAACATTTTGCCCTTCATGGTCTCCGTCATAGCGACACTTGTCTACCAGGAGATCCCCGGACTCATCAATACCGAGACAGTGCTTTCCTATCTTGGGATCGGCCTGCCTTCCACCTATCCTTCCCTTGGAAGGATGATCGACGTCTATTGGTCCTTCGTGGATACCTATCCCCATATGATCGTGTTCCCCGGCATCGTGATGGGACTCGTCACGATTTCATTCTATGTGGTCGGCCAGCTTTTCGCCGATGCCTCCGACCCCAGAACTCACCGATAGGAGGTGGAAGATGAGTGAAGAAAAAACCCCCATCCTGAAGGTGAGGGATTTAGTGGTAAAATTCAGGGTCCGCAACAGGGAACTTACCGCCATTCGGTCGGTTTCCCTCGATTTGTTCGATGGGGAGACTCTCGCCATCGTCGGCGAGTCCGGTTCGGGCAAGACCGTTCTCACGAAGACCTTCACCGGCATGCTTGAATCGAACGGAAGGATTCCCGCGGGCTCAATAGAGTTCGAGGGCCGGAATCTCCTTACGATCAAGACCGACAAGGATTGGGAAGCCATCCGCGGCGCCAAGATCGCCACGGTATTCCAGGATCCAATGACCAGCCTCAATCCGCTCAAGAAAATAGGGGCGCAGATCACCGAAGTCATCGAGAAGCACCAAAAGCTCCCTGCCGAGGAAGCGAAGCGGATAGCGCTTCAGCTGATGGAGAAGGTGGGCATCAAGGATGTCGCGAAACGCTTCTACGATTACCCATTCCAGTATTCGGGCGGCATGAGGCAGAGAATCGTCATTGCCATCGCCCTGGCATGCAAGCCGCGCATCCTCATTTGCGATGAGCCGACGACGGCCCTGGACGTCACGATCCAGGCCCAAATCCTCGACCTCATCAGGTCGCTGCAGAAGGATTACGGCTTTACGACAATCTACATCACCCATGATCTTGGCGTCGTGGCGAATGTGGCCGACAGGGTCGCCGTCATGTACGCCGGCCAGATCGTTGAATATGGCTCCGTGCGGGAAATTTTCTACGATCCTCGCCACCCTTACACCTGGGCTCTGCTTTCAAGCCTTCCGACTCTCGCGCGGAAGGACGAAGCCCTCTTCGCGATCCCCGGCACACCGCCAACGCTGTTCAACGAAATCGTTGGCGACGCTTTCGCGCCGCGCAATCATTACGCCCTTAACATCGATTTCCAAGAGGAGCCGCCCTTCTTCCAGATCAGCCCAACCCACTTTGCCAAGACCTGGCTCCTCGATCCCCAAGCCCCCGCCGCGGATCCCCCCGAAGCCGTGAAGCTTATGAGAAAGAAGGGGAATATTTACGTTGAAAGCGGCGCGGAGGATTCCAAATGAACGATGTGCTTATGTCCGTCAAGGACCTGGAAGTTACTTTCAAGAATGGACACGAGAGCTTCACCGCCGTGAAAGGCGTCAGCTTCGACATCTATAAAGGGGAATCCTTTGCCTTAGTCGGGGAATCGGGTTCAGGCAAAACAACGATAGGGCGCACGATCATCAGGATCAATCCTGCGACAAAGGGCGAGATACACTTCGCCGGCAAGAAGATCTCTGGGGTCATCGACAAGGAACTGGACACCTATGTCATCCGGAACATCCAGATGATCTTCCAGGATCCCATGGCATCCCTCAACGAGCGCGCGACCATCGACTATATCGTATCGGAAGGGCTCTACAATTTCAGCCTTTTTAAGGACGAGAACGAACGCAGGGAAAAGGTCTTCAAGGCATTGAATGAGGTGGGATTGCTCGAGGAGCACGCGGAGCGCTATCCCCACGAGTTTTCGGGCGGTCAGAGACAGCGCATCTGCATCGCGCGCGTTCTGGCCATGGAGCCGAAATTCATCATAGCGGACGAACCGATTTCCGCTTTGGATGTGTCGATCCGCGCACAGGTGCTTAATCTCCTGCGCGACTTGAAGAAGGAAAGAGGGCTTTCGTATCTTTTCATCGCCCACGATCTGACGGTAGTTCGGTATTTCGCCGACAGGATCGCCGTCATCCATCAGGGTGAACTCAAAGAGCTGGCGTCCACGGACGAGCTCTTCGCGCGGCCGCTCCATCCCTATACGAGGTCCCTGCTGTCGGCGGTGCCTCTTCCCGACCCTGATGTCGAGAAGAATAAGACGCTTCTCGTGTACGACCAGTCCATGCATGATTACCGTGTCGACAAGCCTGGTTGGCGGGAGATCTTCCCCGGGCACTTCGTCCAGGCAAACGAGAAGGAAGCCGCCGAGTACACAAAAATGTATTCCTGATCGAGAGGGCGAATTCCCAACGGCGAGGGGCGGGCCGCGAGAAATCGCGGCCCGCCCCTCGCCGTTGCCGCACAACGCCTCAGCGCGGCGGCGATTCAAATCCGCCCAGGTTCAATAATGAAAGTCCGACTCTCCGATGAATTCGCGCAGTGTCGAATCCTTGGGAACATACTGGGCCGGGATGGGGATGAAATTGTCGAGAAAGGCCTGGATGCGCCTCGCCTCGGCGTATTCGGGCATATTGGGCTTTATGGTGCGCAACAGGGGGTCGGCAAATACCTTGAGCACGCCCAGTTCGTAATCGAGGGCCGAATTGTATGCTTCGTCAGCCGAATTCTGGAAAGGGAAGATATAGGCGCGCTCGCCACGCTGCACCGATGGCCACATGGCGAGAGTAGCCGCGGCGCTATGCGCGCGGAAGTTGTAGTCCCTCACCATCCTTCGGAGAAGTCGGTAATCCGTCGTGCTGATTCTGTTGTGGTCGTCCAGGTTGAGCTGAGTGAGTGCCGATACATAAATTTTGAACTTGTTCTCTCGGGGTATTTTTGGGGTAAGAGCGTCATTGAGACCGTGTATCCCTTCGAGTATGAGAATTTCCTTCCCTGAAAGCTTCAATGTCTGGCCAGCGCCCTTCCTGGAACCCGCCTTGAAGTCGTAGATGGGTAATTCAACTTCCTCGCCGGCGAAAAGCCGAAGGAGGAGTTCATTCAGGTACGCTATGTCGAGGGCTTCGAGGCACTCGAAGTCGGGCTTGCCGTCGGCGTCGAGAGGTGTCTTGGTTCTGTCCACGAAGAAATTATCCAGTTCGATGGGGATTGGGTCGAATCCTAAAACCTTGAGTTGTATCGCGAGCTTTTTGGCGGTCGTCGTCTTGCCCGAGCTCGAAGGCCCCGCTATGAGGACTACCTTGACTCGATCGGCTTTTGCCGCGATGGCCTCGGCGAGGGAAGCGATTTTCTTGTTCTGCAGCGCTTCGGCGACCATGATGTATTCCTTTATGCGGCCCGAAGCGCTGAGGCGGTTGAGAACGCCGACCGAGCCGACGCCAAGGACCCTGCCTCTCTCCTTGTACTCTTCGGAAATCCTGTAGAGAAGGGGAATATCCTCAAAGGGCTCCAGAATGTCGGGGCTATCCTTGTGCGGATAGCGCAGAAGCATGCCGCCGTGGTACGCGAGGAGTTCCCAGGTGCCGAGAACGCCAGTCGAATTGACGAGGGGGGCGATATGCAGGTCGCGGAATCCCGCGCACTCATTGAGGGGAATTTGAGGATCGTTCAGGTTTTCCATGAGAGCGAGAGTGTCGAGCTGGCCGCTCTTCGAAAAATAGTCGCAGGCTTCTTCCCATGACCATTGTTCCTGGTGTATGGGAATGTCTCGGGATATGAGGCTGCCTATATGTTGGGAGAGCGCCGCAACCTGCGTTTCGGTCACGGGGATTTCATCGAAATAGTAGTGGTAAAAGCCTGTTCCTATTGCCATGCCGGCGATGAGTCTTCTTTCAGGGAAAATTTCTCTCGAGGCGATGGCGAGGAGAAAACAGAGGGATCTTCGGTATACCAAGGCGCCAAGGGCTGAATTCGTCATCACGGGCTTTATTCTGCAATCACTCTCGATCATGGTATCGAGGGATCTCAGCTCGTTGTCGATCAGTACCGCGACCAATGGTCGATCCAGCCGCCCGGCATGCGCAAGCGCATCGAGCGCCCTTACTCCCGCAGGATAGGAAATGGAGTCGCCGGAATCGTATGTCACCTTTACCTGTGTCATTCTGGCCTTCTTTTTCATAGGGATATCACTTTTATATACTATAGCCGCCGAGCTTGTATTTCCATAGGAAAAACCATGGTCCTAAAGCGGTTTACGCCCATGGTTTGACGCTCTCGGCGAAGCAAGGTACAATAGATGATGACAACTCCTATGAGAGCAACAATTAAGGATATCGCCTCGCGGGCTGGCGTTTCCAAGACGACAGTCTCTTTCGCGCTCAACAACCCAAAGCGGATTTCCCGCGGAACCTACGACAAGATAATGGCTATTATCAAGGAACTGGGGTATTTCCCCAATCCCGTCGCGAGGACGCTCACGACCAAAAGGTTGGGCGCTCTCGGACTCCTGCTTCCTCAGCCAATCTCCGAAGTGATGAATAATCCCCATCTTTGCGATGTGATAAGTGGCATAGGAGAGGAATGCGACAAGCATGAGATATCCCTTACGATGCTTCCCCCCGTCCAGGGGAAAATAATCGAAGCAGCCCGCAGGGCTTTCGTGGACGCCATCGTCACCATTGGAGTAGGGCCCGAACATGAGGTGATCGATTTTCTCATCAAGCATCGCGTTCCCTTCGTCACCATCGATAGCGAGGAAACGGAAGCCGCCGTGAATATTGGCATTCAGCACGAACAAGCGGCGTATGACCTGATGCGCTACATTCTCTCCACGCGGCCATCCGGAATCGCCGTACTCTGCCTCAAGCCGGACGCGAAAAATCATATGGAACGATCGCGTTCAGTCGTGCTCGAAAAGCGGCTTGACGGCTTTTCCCGGGCTCTTGGGGAATTCGGGCTTTCGCTTCGCTCCGATCGGGTCCATGTCATTGAAGCTGAAGGTTCCTTCGAAGGCGGACGAGTCGCGGGCCAATCCCTGCTGGGCAATTCGGACAGACCCGACACCATCGTCGCGATGGCTGACATCGTCGCATTGGGCGTATATGCGGCGGCCAACGAGCGCGAAATTTTGATCCCGGATCAGCTTTCGATAGCTGGCTTCGATGATATCGTTTTAGGGCGCTTCGCCCGTCCTTCACTGACAACGATACATCAGCCAGCGAAGGAAAAAGGCTTAAAAGCCGCTTCGCTCGCCATCGATATCCTCAATGGCGGCAAGGCCGAGCATTTTAACTTCCCCTATACTCTCGAAATCCGCGGCTCAACGAAACCAGCGCGGTAGAAACAAGGAGCGATTAACCGTGAACCACACCATCCCAAAACGCAGCGATGTGCCCAATGAGCACAAATGGAATTTGTCAGCCCTTTTCGAGCATGATGAGTCGTGGGAGAAGGGTTTAGAAACGTTGAGCGGCCTTCAAGCCGGAATCGAAGGCCTCACGTCGAAAATCCCTTCTTCCAAGGATGACTTTCTGGAGTTGTTGGCAGCCTACGCCGATTATCTTCGCCTTGATGAGCGGCTTGCCTATTATGCCGATCTCAAGGTGACCGAGGATGAGGGTGACAGCGCCGCGCGAGGCCGATTCGCACGCTATGTCGGCGTGGCTACCAGCGGGCAGGCGGCGTGGGCATGGCTCACTCCAGCCATCCAGGAGCTTCCCGAGTCTTTCCTGGATTCGTGTTTCGCCGATTCCCGATTTGAAGATTATGCTGTATTTCTGAAAAAGCTGATCCGATTCAAGCCGCACATTCTCTCAGAAAAAGAGGAGCGCCTTCTCGCGCTTCAGTCGGAAACCAACCATATCGCCCAGGAGACCTTCGGCATTCTCACCAATGTTGATTTTGACTTTGGCAGACTCCGTACGGACGAGGGGCTTATGCCTCTGAGCCAGTCAACGTTTTCCGCGTTCATGAGGAACAGAAACAGGGACATACGCAAGAAAGCGTATATGAAATTCTATGGAGCGTATGATCAACACAAGACAACCCTGGCGAGCCTTTACGCCGGGTCGGTCAAGCTTGACAAGTATCAGGCGCAGGTGAGGGGGTACGGAAGCGCCAGGGAGCAGGCACTCTTTCCCGACAATGTCCAGGAATCCGTGTACGACAACTTGGTGGGCACCATCAATGAGAATCTACCCGCCCTCCACGAATACTACGAGCTCAGGATGAAGGCCCTCGGCCTGAGCGAGCTCCGCCACTATGATGTCTATGTGCCTTTCGTAAAGCAAAAGGAAAGCAAGCACAGGTATGACGAGGCGGTTGAAATCGTCTCGGCTTCCCTCGCGCCCCTCGGCAGCGAGTATGTTTCGACGCTGAAAAAAGGGCTCCTTGGTGGATGGGTCGACCGCTTCGAGAACAAAGGCAAGCGCTCGGGGGCGTTTTCGGCGGGCAGCTATTCAGGAGAACCATATATCCTCCTTAACTATAAGGAAAACGTGCTCAGTGATGTTTTCACGATGGCGCATGAGGGCGGACATTCGATGCACTCCTGGTTCTCGGCGCGAAGCAATCCTTTCATGTGCTATTCCTATACGATTTTCGAAGCCGAGGTGGCGAGCACGTTCAACGAGCAGCTCGTCTTCAAATATCTTTACGAAAATGCCGGCTCGGATGCTGAGAAAGCTTCGCTCCTTTCCAACAGAATCGACGATACCTTGGGAACTCTCTTCAGACAGACGATGTTCGCCGAATACGAAGCGGTTACCCACGCGATGGCCGAATCTGGTCAGGCGCTGACGGTCGATTCGCTGAGAGCCGAATACCGAAAGCTGCTAGCGAAGTACTTCGGGCCGCTCATGAAGCTCGAGATAGTGTCGGATCTTGAGGGATTGCGCATTCCTCACTTCTACAACGCCTTTTATGTCTATAAATATGCCACCGGCATTTCCGCGAGCATCGCTCTTTCCGAAAGAGTCCTGCATGGAGGCAGCGCTGAACGCCAGGATTATTTTTCTTTCCTGAAATCGGGCGGTTCGAAATTTCCTATCGATGCGTTAAAGGCAGCGGGCGTGGATATGTCATCGCCTGAGCCTGTGCGGCTCGCCTGCGCGAGATTTGCAGATGATGTGCGGAGGCTGAAGGCGCTTCTAAAGCTTTAGAGCGAATCCGACGCAGCGTTTTACATGTAGCCGAGCCGCGAAGCGACGATCGAGACCGCTGCCAGCGCGGCGGTCTCGGTTTTTAGGATACGGTCACCCAGAAAACATGCCTTGAATCCATGCGCGTCCATAAGGTCAAGCTCCCGCTTCGTCCAGCCTCGTTCACTGCCGATCGCGAGCGTCACCGGCGGATCGAAATCCCGCAGATCAACGATTCTGGGAAGCGATGGATCAGGATGAAACATGAATCGCGGAGAGGCGGCGCCCGCTTTTAACTCGCGGGCATCAAGCGCGTCGCAGGCTCTATCCATAGTCCAAAAACTGAGGATTTCAGGCAGGCGCGGGTTTCCTGCCTGTTCTGCCCCTTCGATCAGGTGGTTTTCGAATTCCTTATTCCTGAAGAAGGTGGATTCGGCATAGGACTTTTCACCCAAATCGGAGAGGGCAAACCAGAGTTCGGCGATGCCCAGGCTCGTGAGGTCCTTGAGAATGCGTCCCGCCTGGATGGGGCGGGGGAATCCCATCAAGAGACGGATGGGCCTGAGCGAGGGCGCCTGCGAACTTGGCTGATATGACAGCACGAGGCCATCCTGGGAAAGCGATTCGATTCGCGCCTGGCCCAGCGTGCCGTCGGAACAGCCCGCGGCTATGAAATCACCTGTTTTTTTCTTGAGTATTCGCGCTATATGCTCGCGGCGCCGATCGTTCGGCGCGATGAGCGCGCCGATTTCCGATTCTTTCAAAAAAACGATATTCATCCGAGAGGATTGACCTCCGCATCATAGTCCACGCCGGGTACATCGAAGCCATGGGCTCTGAGAAAGTCTCTGCGGAAGCCATCGACATCGGCCAGCTCGGAAAGGTTTTCCTCGTTTATCCTGGAAAGGCGGGCCGACACTTCTTCCTGGACCGATGCGCCCATCTCGAGCTCATCCAGTCGAATTCTGCCTTCGCCGTCGACGGGCACGGTGGGGCTTTCCCTGAGATAGAGTCTCTCCGAGAACAACCTGAGCATTTGATCCAGGCAGTCTTCGTGTATTTTGCGTTCCTTCATCACCTTGAATAACGTTGATACATAGAGCGGTATGACGGGGATCACCGCTGAAGCGCGAGTCACGACTGCTTTATTGATCGAAACAAAGGCTTGGATAGCCAGGCCGGCGTGCTTTGCCTTTATTTCCCTAGCGCTCTTTTCGAGGTGCTCTTTGGCTCGGCCAATGGTTCCGTCCCTGTAGATGGGCCAGGAGAGGGGAGGGCCGATGTAAGAATACGCCACGGTTATAGCCCCGCGGGCGAGGGTGCCCGAAGAGTCGAGAGCATCCAGCCAAAGAGCCCAATCCTCGCCTCCCATAACCTTGACGGTCTCTTCCACTTCCTTTCCCTCGGCCGGCTGGACATGGGATTCGCTGATTTTGCCCGTGAATACATCGGCTGTTTTGCCCGCGTAATCCCTGCCGATGGGTTTGATCACGGAGCGATACATGGTGCCCGTGTCAGGGTCGACGCGTACCGGACTCGCGAGCGAGTAGATGACAAGATCGTAGGAGAAGCCGCCTTCTCGCGCTGTATTCACGGCTAAGCTCTTGGCTTCCCTGGAGAACGCGTCGATGTTGAAGGTCTTCGCGAAAAGGCCCCGCTTCGCTGCCTCTGCGTCGAAGGTCTTGTTGGCGTACCAGCCGGGGGAGGCGGTTTTTGCGGGAGTGGGCTCCTTTTCGTAGGAAAAGCCAACGGTTGAGGCTCCATACGCGAATGCCGCGACAATTCGCGAGGCGAGGCCGTAGCCGGTGGAGCACCCTATGACGAGCACGTGTTTCGGCAAACGCCGGGTCGCCGTCCCCGTCGCGCCAATCTTTGCCTTGAGAGAGCCTGTTTGGTCGATTTGGAGCAGAACCTCCCTGGCGCAGCCTTCCGGGTGCGCATTGAGGAAGATGTTGTTCCGTACCATTGGCGTTATTATCATTCAGGTACCCCCGAGGCCATCGCAATCCACTCTGCTTCGACGGCTATCTGGCCGTCAACTTTTCCGGTTCCCTTCTGATGAAGGACGAGGCCGCTCGACTTGAGGTTGACGACTTCCATTTCGAGTTTGTCGCCTGGTCGAACCTGACGCCTGAAGGTCGCGGAGCGGATTTTGGCAAAAACAAAAAGGCTTTGGGGTTTTATGCCGAGCAGTTTTGCGCCAACTCCCCCGGCTTGGGCCAGGGCTTCAACGAGGAGCACTCCCGGAACTACCGGATAGGCGGGGAAATGCCCTTTGAAGAACCATTCGTCTGATCTGTATGTCCTGCTCGCTTTTATCGTCGTTCCTTCGATTGTGGCGTCATCGATGAACAAAAAAGGAGGACGATGGGGAAGATAGGACTCAATGTTTTCCATGTATGCACCTTTTTCGAGGTCCAGTTTCCCAAAATAGAGGCGGGAACCAGGCCCTGGTAAAATATAGCGTATCCGATACCGTCCTGAAAAGGAGCGATCTTGTTGTGCGGTCTTGATGTCAAGCGCGACGGAATGCGAGGGCGCCGTTATGGCCGCCAAAGCCCAGCGAAGCGGATAAGGCAGCGTTGATTGGATGGTGGATCATTTTATTCGGGATATAATCCAAATCGCAGCCAGCTTCCAAATCCGGATTGTCCAGGTTTATCGTTGGCGGAAGATCTCCTGTCTCGATTGCCTTCACGCAAACGATCGCCTCGATTGCGCCTGTGGCTCCCAAGCTATGCCCTAGCATGCTTTTGGTGGAACTTATTTTCAGATTCTTCACAGCCTCGCCGAAGGTTTTCTTAACCATAAGTGTTTCGGTGGGGTCGTTGAGCTGAGTCGATGTGCCGTGGGCATTGTAGTAGCCGACGTCGGATGGGGAGAGTCCCGCATCGGCAAGGGCTAATGCGAGCGCCCGGGCCCCTTGGATGCCTTCAGGACTTGGGGCGGTGAGATGGTATGCGTCGCATGTAGCGCCATACCCGGCGGCGAGCGCATAAATCCTGGCACCACGCGCCACGGCCTTATCGTAATCTTCGAGTATGAGGATTCCGGCGCCTTCGCCGATCAGGAAGCCATCTCTGTCCTTGTCGAAAGGGCGTGACGCTTTTTTGGGATCGTCGTTGGATCGGGTAGTGAGTGCCTTCAGGCGGCAAAATCCGCCCATGGCGAAAACGGTGATTGCCGCTTCCGTTCCACCGGCGATGGCGAGATCGACGCGGCCGGAACGCAGCAGGTCGATGGCTTGACCAATCGCGTCGGTTCCCGATGAACAGGCCGTCACTTGGGTAAAAGCGGGACCTTGAACGCCAAGCCGCATGGCCACATTGGCCGCGGCTTCGTTCGCGATCATGAGCGGAACCGTCATCGGCGGCATCCTGTCAGGTCCGGACTCGAGGAGCTTGGAATAGGACTCCTGGAATATTTCGAGACCGCCGATGCCGTTCCCAAGGCAGATTGCCGTTTTTTCCCTATCGTGCCCCGCGGGAGCAAGTTTTTCTCCCGCATCATCGAAGCCCGCGTCCCTCCATGCCTGGACCGCCGCCGCCACCGCGTATTGGGAAAAAAGGGCCATTTTCCTGGATTCCTTTCGATCCATCCAAAGTCCAGGATCAAAACCTTTCACTTCAGCAGCGATCCGCGATTCGAGCTTCGAGGCGTCGAAATGGGTTACGGGACCCGCGCCGGATTCACCCCGAAGAAGAGCTGGCCAAAAGCTATCTATGCTGTTTCCGACAGGGCTTATGACCCCCAAGCCGGTAACCGCTATTTTTCTGTTCATTTTTGTCTCCTTGCTACCAACGAATTACTGCGGCGCCAAAGGTGAGGCCAGCGCCGAAACCTAAAAGCATGATGAGATCATTTGTCTTAAGCAGTCCCTTGTCATCCATTTCGGCGAGCGCGAGCGGAATGCTTGCGGCCGAAGTGTTGGCATATTCATCCATATTGAGGTAAAACTTTTCCGGGGGTATGCCGAATCGCTTTCCCGCCGCTTGCACGATGCGCGCGTTTGCCTGATGCGGAACGATCCAGGAGAAATCCTCGAGTTTGTATACGGTGGCATGCATTATTCGCTCGATGAGGACAGTGATGGATTTTACGGCAAAGTCGTAGACTTTCTTTCCATTCATCGACAGAACGGGAACGATCGGGGTTTCCCTTTCGAACGCTGATGTCCTTTGAGCCTGAATGAGATAGAGGTCTTTGGCACCGCTTCCTTCAGCGCCAAGCATGAAGGAAAGACAGCCGCGTCCTGGTTCATCGATCCGGGAGAGGATCGCTGCGCCGGCTCCGTCACCAAAGAGCACGGCGGTGGACCGGTCGCTCCAGTCGGCGATTCGGGTAAGCTCCTCGGCGCCTATAACGAGGGCATGGCGCCCATGTCGCGCTTCCAGCATCGATGAGGCGATGTCCAGGGCGTAGATGAAGCCGGTGCAGCCGGCGACGACATCGAAGGCGGCGCAGCCATAAGCGCCGATCTTGTCCTGTACGATGCATGCCGTGGCGGGGAAGCCGAAATAGTCGGGAGTCGCTGTTGCCACGACAATCAAATCGAGGTCATGCGGGCCGATTCTTGCTTTCTCCATCGCCTTTCGGGCGGCATCGGCGGCCATGTCGCTTGTCATCACCCCATCGGCAGCCATATGGCGGGCTCCAATTCCCGTATGGGAACGGATCCATTCGTCGGTGGTGTCGAGCCGCGTCGCCAGTTCGTCATTGGTTACTCTGTTTTCCGGAATATAGGACGCGATTGAACGTATCACAACGGACATCGTGTTTCCTCCTTTCGTGTGACAAAATACTGAAATATGTCACGGAGGGAATTTGACCATGGAACATCGAGCAATGTCAATATGACGGACTATGTCAATAAGTCGACTTCGGCAGGCAAGGCCGAAGAGATGGGCGCTGCCGGCAGAATCGAAAATCAGCTAATTAAGCGAGAACGCTCTCCTTTTCCGCAGGGGGAGACTGCTCAACCGCGCCGGTCGTAAGCGCAAGGAAATCCGCTTCTTCGATGACTTCCTTTTCAAGAAGAACGGCCGCGATTTTATTGATCATTTCGCGTTTTGAACTCAGCAGGGCAACGACACTATCGTAGCGCGCCGCTATGATTCTAGCGATTTCATCATCGACATATTTTTGGGTGTCCTCACTGTATTCTCGCACAAGGAAGGGTTCAGGCGCCGCAGATCCAGAGAATCCTTGCCCTTTTTTGGTGAGAGCCACATGTCTGAAACGTTCGGACATTCCAAAATCGGTGATCATTCTTCTGGCGATATCGGTCGCTCTCGTTATATCATTCGCGGCGCCCGTGGAAATGCTGCCAAAGATGATTTGTTCGGCGGCCCTGCCGCCCAGCAGCACATCGATCTGGCTGAGCAGTTCCTCTTCACTTACGACGTAACGATCCTCGATGGGCATTTGCAGCGTATAACCGAGGGCTCCATAGCCCCTAGGAATGATAGATACCTTTTTTACCGGATCGCTACCCGGAGTAAAGGCGGCGGTGACGGCATGGCCTGTCTCGTGAAAGGCGATCACTTTTTTCTCTTTTACGTTGATTACCTTAGTTTTTTGCTCAAGTCCCGCGACTACCTTTTCGATCGCCGCGTCGAAGTCGCCTTGCTTCACTTTTTTCCTCCCGGCTCTGACGGCGAGGAGGGCCGCTTCGTTCACGATGTTCGCGAGATCAGCACCCACGAAACCGGGCGTGCTGCGAGCGACCTTGGACAGATCGACCGAATCGTCCAATTTGATGCCTTTCGCATGAATTCTCAAAATAGCCTCACGACCAGGCATGTCGGGCCTGTCGACCAGAACCTGTCGATCGAATCTGCCTGGACGCAGGAGGGCTGGATCGAGGACATCGGGACGGTTTGTCGCCGCGAGGATGATGAGTCCTGAAGTGGCGTCAAAGCCGTCCATCTCCACCAGCAATTGGTTCAAAGTTTGTTCCCGCTCGTCGTTTCCCCCCATCATGCCGCCGCTTGTTCTGCTTTTTCCAAGAGCGTCCAGTTCATCGATGAAGACGATGCAAGGCGCCTTTTCCCTCGCCTGCTTGAAGAGATCGCGCACTCTGGCTGCCCCGACTCCTACGAACATTTCCACGAAGTCTGCGCCGCTCATTCGGAAAAAAGGCACATTCGCTTCTCCGGCAACGGCGCGGGCCAATAGGGTCTTTCCCGTTCCGGGCGGTCCGATGAGGAGGACGCCCTTAGGAATCTTTCCACCGATATCGGTGTACTTTGTCGGGTTTTTAAGGAAATCGACAACTTCCACCAATTCCGCCTTGGCTTCATCGACGCCGGCGACATCGCCGAAGCGCGTCTTGATGTCTCCTTCCGCGACAATGGTGGCTTTGTTCTGGCCAAAGGCGAGCACATTCGAATTGCCCCCGCCCGAAAAACGCTTCATCACAAAGCGCCAGACGATGAACATCAGGCCAAATGGAAGTATCCAGTTGAAGATAAAGGATAGTACGGCGCTTCCCTCCTTGGGCGAAGCGGAATAGACGATATGCTTTTCGTCGAGGAGCGCGGTGAATTGCGGATCATTGATGGGGACCGTCTTGTAGACAAATCCTCGTTTGGCTGAGGCGGGGAAGGGCGATGAAGGCGCTAACGTGTTGGCATCGGTGTATCCCGTATAATAATTCAGATCGATTTCGACTCTTTTGATCTCGCCGTTCTGAACTTTGTCCTTGAAGGTGGAATACGGAACCAGCGTATTATCCGTTCTGAAAGCCAGATAGTTGAAAAGGCTGATCATTATCAGCATGGCGACAATATATCCTAAAGAAAATTTCATCTGGAATCCGCCCATCGGACCAGTTGCTTTTGGCGGCACCTTCCCATGCGAAGGGTCCTGAGGCGGTTTAAAGCCCCAATTGCTGTTCTTTTTCTGCATTTTTCGCTCCCACCACAAATTTAATGAAAACTTGCTCAATATGGAAGGCGCTGCGGGAAGCCGGTATGCCTTTCGCTTCCCTTGACCCTCAGCCGCAGTTTTTTTATATTTCTTATGATTCATATCAACTCAAACGAAAGTCAGGAGGATACTGTATGAACGTCAAACCCTTGGGTGATCGCATTCTCATCAAGATCAAGGAAAGCGAAACCAAAACGGCGGGTGGAATCATAATTCCGCAAACGGCTCAGGAGAAGACGCAGACCGGAGTGGTCGTCGCTGTAGGTACCGATACGGATGTGATCAAGGTCAAGGCTGGCGATGAGGTCATGTATGACAAGTATGCGGGAACCCAGATCAAGATCGACGGCTCAGAGCATCTAATCGTCAAGATGTCCGATATCCTCGCCATACTGGAATAATCTTCAGCGAGCGGGATCCAGCAAAAAATAAAAAGGGCTGCCGGAAGGCAGCCTTTTTTATGCTCCGCGCAAGAGTATCAGGGTCTGAGCACGTCGAGAATTTCGGCAGGTGAGGATGCTTTTAAAATTGCCTGGCGCTTTTCCTCGCTGCGGAACAGCATGCTCACTTCCGCGAGAAATTGGAGATGCGGTCCGGTCTTTTCGGGGGGGGAGAGCGTCATGATGTAGATCTTGCAGCCTTTATGATCGAGCGCGTCGAAATCCACTTCCGCATCGGAAATGCCGATACAAGCTACGAGTTCGGAAACGGCGCTCGTCTTGCCGTGAGGGATGGCAATGCCATGCTTCATGCCGGTGCTCATCCTGGTTTCCCGCTCGAGAACGGAAGCCTTCGCGAGTTCCCGATCCTTGACTTTGCCACTTTTCATGGCCACATCAATGAGTTCATCGATGATCTCGTCTTTGGTAGTACCCGCAAGATGAAGCGCTATAAGCTCAGGGCTTAGTACAGTCATAAGGTCCATAGCTTTCAATAGTAAATCGGCGATCCGTGATCGTCAAGCCTCATGCGCCCCGTAGCACATTGAATCAGATGAAATGCTTTGAGGGTTTCATGTCGTGAGGGATCAGGCGGCGGGCCGCGATGGTTTGGGCGGCGCTAATCCATAGCGCGTCGATGAGTGCCGCCGTCATCGACAGGAGAAAAGCGATCGGAACCATGACGAGATAGCCATTCTCGAAACCCCTGCCAAAAAGGCCACAGCCGAGGGTTAGCACGGCAAGAGGACCGTTCTGCAGCGAAGCGCTTGCGGCGAGTGTCGCGAGCGGGATTATGAGCGCGATGAGAAGAAGGTTGGGAATCGAGACCGCGAGCAGGGAGTAGGAAGATAAAATAATGACGAAGGACAAGGCGGCCACGAAAGCGGTACCCGCCCTGCCAAAAAAAAGCCCTGTCGGCATAAGGATAGCGTTGTAGCGACGCTTTATGCCAAGGTTTTCGCGGGTGAGTCTCACCGTCGTCCCCGAGGAAAATCTCAGGTTCCCGGATATAAGCGCCGCCAGGGCCGCGGGCAGCCCCGAGAAGATTATCGGGAAAGGATTGCTTTTCCCGCTCAGAAAATAGACGGCGAGAGGAATGATTATGGCGATCACGGCAAACGAAGCGATGGCTAGAATCGCGAGGAAGGAAGCATATATTCCTCCGGCAAGCGATGTAGTCACCAGAAAGAGGGCTCTGGCCGATATGGGGATGAGGAGAACACCGAGAATTTCGGTCATGAACGTGTTGATGGTATGGAGAATTCGCGAAAATGAATCGAGAAGATTGGCGACGGGACGAGCTGCCATTGGATCATGGGCCATGGCAAGGCCGATGCTCATCGCGAAAACCATCGCCGGGGCGGCCGTTCCCCCCATGCTCAAGAATATGGCGCCAAGGTTCTGAGGGAAAATCTCAAATAGACCGCTGCCGAAGCTGTTGACGGACTGGGCTGAGGTGTCGGAAAGAAGCGGCACTCGGACGGGCAATGAGATGAGCGCCGCCATGACGCCTACCAGTGAGGCAAAAATTATGGAAAGGATAAAAAAACTCAGGCTTCTGAGTCCGATGTTCCAGAATTTTTTTTCCTCGTAGAGCTTGAGCACCGCGAGGGGCACGTTAACGCAGAGAAGGGCGCCAAAAACGTAATATCCTGCGCGGATGGAAATTTCCGCAAGAGATGCGAGAGCGCCTCCATCTTCCAAGAGAGATTTTGGGCTGACCGCGAAGAGGGCGGCGCCGAACAAGATCCCCGCGGCGTATTTGAACCAAAGTTTCATCGCGGCCTCAGCATAACCGCAGGAAGAACGGATGGTCAACCTTGGCTCATCGTCGTTGACACGAATCGGACTTTATTATACTGTCGTTTCGGATGCGCGGCCGGAACCATCGCCGGCACTATCGGCGCGCGCCGCGACCCAGTAGCTCAGATGGATAGAGCGGCTGCCTCCTAAGCAGCAGGTCGCCCGTTCGAATCGGGCCTGGGCCAATATTATAGCATAAGGAATTATGCTTTACACGGAAGACTGAAAGCCTCTATTCACATGTATTCCCTCGTGTCGTAAAAGCCTTTCCGGAAGTTTTTCTTTGGGCTCTTTTTCTGGCAACTAAACGCCACATACAAGCGCATTTCTTGGTTCTGCGCCCGCTTTCAGAGCGCTGGCGACAGTGTAATCACAGAAATTAAGCGTCCTAAGTCAAAAATCGCACCGCCGCGCTCAAAGCAAAACGCCATCTCGACCATATGGGCAGCTAAAAAGCCAGTGGCGGGGAAAATCGGCTGTACTGCCGAGAAACTGGGAACGTGGCTATGGCAGGCTGGGGGGCGAACGAGATCCTCCGTCTGGCGCTGGGAGTCAAGCCGATCTGCAGTGAACGGTTGATCGCTCCTTCGACCTATTACAGCTCGCTTTCAGTAGCGTCAATGCTAGGTTTCCGTTCGGCCTGCATACAGTGAGACAAGATACTTTGCGTAGTCCAGTCCCATTTTCATGTCCACATAGGTATCCCGTTCGTAGGAAAGGTCGTGGTCCGTGGTTATCCATTCCGGGTCGCAGGCCAGGATCTTGGGCATGAGCGCGGGGTAATTCATGATTCCATAGCCGGATGGCCTGAATTCAAAGGAATTGTAGTCGGCTCCGCCGCGCTTGTTGCCTAGGGGAAAGGGTGATTCCAGCAGCAATGGGGCTGTGGCGAAGTAGTCTTTCATGTGGATGATGGGGCATCGGGATTTGTATTTTTTGAGATACTGGAAGGGATCTCCGCCGCCTAAGGAAATCCAGCCGAGGTCGGGCTGGAATTTCAGCAGTTCAGGTTCCGTGCTGTCAAGGATGATATCCAGTATGGGTATTCCATCGACCTTGTTCATGAGATCGTAGCCGTGGTTGTGATACAGAAGCTGCACTCCATGGCGCTTGCAAAGGCGGGATATTCGCTCAATCTCACGGACCGCTTTTGGGAACAAGTCCGTTCCCGGTAGCATGGTGGGCGGGATAGCATCGATCGTCAGGTATTTCGCACCCAAAGCGGTACGGCGGGTGATGACGTTCAGCGTGTCGTTGGAAAATTCTTCATAGTGAATGTGGTCGCAGACGATCGCGAGACCGCTCTCTTCTTGGAATGAGAGGATCTCTTCACTACTCAATCCAAACATACCATAGAGTTCCAACCCTTCGAACCCTATGGCCTCAAGACGATGCATGATATGGCCAAGCTTCGAGTGGCATATGTCGCGGAAAAGAAAGGTTGGTGATGCGTACTGAATACTGTGTCCCATAATTATATACCCCTTGGGATATAGATGTTCTACAAGTAATATACTCTGGTTGTACTACAACTAGAGTATATGGTACGGGCAATCGGGATGGTGCGTCAACTGGAAATCACAATGCTTACACAAAATAAAACTTGACGCCTCAGTACATGTGTGGTTTACTGAGCCTTGGAGAATGTACTACAAGTCTTGCTTGTTGTGCGTGGGTATCTGCAGATACCTGAAAACAAGCAGAGGTTGTAGAATAACACACTATTCAGGAGGGAGATAATGAAAAGAAGCTCCGTATTTTCGTTGCTGCTGGTCGCTGTCCTGATCTTCATCAGTGCCGCGGCGGTTCCGGCGCAAACAGCTTCCGCCAAGCAAGTTCCTTATATCGGTGTTTCGATTTTTGATTTTACCAATACCTTCGTGGGATACATCCGCAATGGCGTCAACTACTACATGAACGAGAAGTATCCGAGCCTAAAGTTCATGATGGTCAACGGCGAGAACGTTCAGGCTACCCAGACGGAGCGCATCGACACGATGATCTCCAGGGGTGTGAATATTCTGGCGGTAAACCCCGTGGATACCTCCGCCTGCGATACGATCGTCGCGAAAGCCAAGCAAGCCGGCCTCCCGATCGTATTCTTCAACCGAATGCCTACCCTCGAAGTCCTGAACAGCTACGACAAGTGCTGGTATGTCGGCCTTGATGCCCTCTATCAGGGACAGCTGGAAGGCGAGATGGTCGCGGACGCCTGGAAAAAGGATTCCAAGAAATTTGACACGAATCGCGACGGCGTCCTCCAGTATGTCCTCATGACCGGAACTCCGGGCCACAGCGACGCGACAGACCGAGCCAACGGATTCTACGCGGGCATCAAGGCCTCCGGTATGGCGGCCGAGCAGATCGCCACGCAGCCCGCGAACTGGAACACCGCGAAGGCGGTCGAGACCATGAACTCTTGGATCGGCAAGTTTGGCGACAAGATTGAAATGGTGGTATGCAGCAACGATGCCATGGCGCTTGGGGCTGTCGAGGCGCTCAAGGCAAATGGCCTCATCACTGCCAAGAAAGCGATTCCCGTCATCGGCGTCAACGCGCTGCCCGAGACTTCTGAGCTCATCAAGTCAGGGGTCATGCTCGGTTCCATTCTCACCAGCACCTACGATACGGCACGCGCCGTCATCGATATCTGCATGAATGTGGTGAACGGCAGGGCCGCGGACGCGAATCTGGAGTGGAAGATGGTCGGCAAGATCGTCAAGATTCCCGAGAAAAAAATCACTGTTGAGAATGTTGGCGAAGCGATTGCGGGATATAAGTTAGCAAAGTAAAATTTTAATACCAACTCATGTCTCTGGATGTGGCGAGGGCAGTCCTCTCGCCGCATCCAGAATTTTATCGGGGAGAGCGTGATGGAAACCGGAGAATATCTGCTTGAAATGAGAAATGTCTCCAAGAGCTTCCCGGGAGTGCAGGCGCTCAAAGACGTGCAGATCAATGTAAGGCCGGGCGAGGTCATCGCCCTCATGGGGGAAAACGGGGCGGGCAAGTCCACTCTCATGAAGTGCCTTTTCGGCATCTATACGATGGATCAAGGCGAAATCCTCATGAACGGGAAGCCGGTGAAAATTGAAAATCCCCATCAGGCTTTGGGTATCGGAATCGCGATGGTCCAGCAGGAACTCGAGCAAGTGCCTCGGCGGAATGTGATGGATAACATCTGGCTGGGCAGGTATCCCCGTAAGGGGCTTTTTGTCGACGACAGGAAGATGTACAAGGATACGCTGAAAATAATCGATCTCTTCAAGATGAATATCGATCCGCGGACACAGGTCAATAATCTGTCGGTCTCCATGAAGCAGATGGCGGACATCGTGAAAGCCGTTTCCTACAACGCGAAGATCATCGTCATGGACGAGCCCACCTCATCCTTGACGGAGAAGGAAACAGATGCGCTGTTTAAGATAATCAGGCAATTGAGGAGCGAAGGCTGCGGTATCATCTACATCTCTCACAAGATCGAAGAAGTCATAGCTATTTCAGACAGGGTGACGGTGCTTAGGGACGGACAGTGGGTAGCCACGGAACGCACCAGTGACATAGACGCGAACAAGCTTATCAAGCTCATGGTAAACCGAGAGCTGAGCAATAGATTCCCTCCAAAAGAAAAGAGAATCGGGGAGACAATCCTCAAGGTTGAACATCTCAGTTCCCTGTATAGCCCGAAGATCCAGGATATTTCGTTTGAAGTGCGGGCAGGCGAAATACTGGGAATAGGCGGGCTTGTCGGGGCGGGACGCACCGAACTCCTCGAGTGCATTATCGGTCTCCGGACGGTTGCTTCTGGTTCCACCCAGGTGAACGGCAAAGATATACTGAAATCCCGGAAGAAGGTAAAGGATGCCGGCATCGCGATGGTGACCGAGGAAAGGCGCGAGACGGGAATCTACCCCATGCTGGATATCCGTTGGAATACGATCTCGTCGAGCATAAATAAAAATCGGAACAAGCTGGGCTTCATTTCCATGAAGAAAGTGGAGAAGAACACCCAATGGGCTGTCGATACGATGAGGATCAAGACACCGACGCTGAAAACCCTGATAAGCTCGCTTTCCGGCGGAAATCAGCAGAAGGTCCTGCTCGGCAGGTGCCTGCTCAACGAGCCGCGCATTCTCCTGCTCGATGAGCCCACGCGCGGGATCGATGTTGGCGCCAAATACGAAATCTATCAGTTGATGGTCGCGTTTGCGAAAGAAGGAAAGGCGGTGCTGTTCGTTTCCTCCGAGATGCCTGAACTCCTGGGACTCGCGGACAGGATACTCGTCATGAGCGATGGCCAGAACGCCGGGATCATGGACGCGAACGACTGCAGCCAGGAGAGCATCATGACCCTGGCCGCCAAATGCTTGTAAGGAATAAAGGGAGAAGCAAAAATGGATACATTCGTGTTCAGGAATATTGAGGACGCTCCAACCTATGATGTCGCGAACTGCCAGAATGGCTCAGGCACGATTATCAATACGACTTTGTTCGGCGATGAGCCCAAGATGCCGGTGATCGGGCTTCGCAATCCGGAAGAGAACAACAATTTCCATTATGTGCATAAGACAACGCTCCCCGTGGGCGGATCCGTAGGTGAACATTTCCACTCCGGCAACGAACAGTTCTACCTGATCGTCGAGGGCGAAGGCGAAGTGACCCTGTCCGGGAAGACGTTTCGCGTAAAACCCTGGTCCATCGCGCTCATCCGCAGCGGCGGTTCCCACGGCATCCGAAATACCGGAGCGAAGCCGCTGGTCTACCTTTGCGTGGAAACCGGACTCGCGGGTAATTGATCCCAGAACTTGGAGAGGTGCAGCGAATGGAATCGAAAGAAAAGGAATTGAACCCGGAGATGGCCACAAAAGCCAAGCGCTGGCTCATGCAGTACGCGATCTACCTCGTGTTGCTGGGAATCATAGTGACCATAATCATACTGGAGCCATCGATACTCAGCGTGAGGAACGCGACCTTCATCCTTCAGCAGGCAGCTCCGAAGCTGATCATTGCTCTTGGTCTCGCGGGGTTGATCCTCTTGGGCGGAACCGATCTTTCGGCGGGCAGAATGGTAGGCATCGCCGGCGTCATCTGCGCTTCACTGCTGCAGAAGCCCGATTACGCCCTGAGGATTTTCTCAGACATGAAGCCCTTGCCGATCATCGTTCCATTGTTGATCGCGATAACAGTCTGCCTGATTTTTTCCTTCCTCCATTCCTTGTTGATCTCAGTTCTGCAGATCGCTCCCTTCATAGCTTCGCTGGGCATGAATC
>Ga0172379_10002462_pt1 | contig 32585 bp, 30 predicted proteins | sample GrowelOW334metaG_FD_119756 | JGI IMG/M metagenome (GOLD analysis project Ga0172379, IMG submission 119756) | Groundwater microbial communities from an aquifer near a municipal landfill in Southern Ontario, Canada - Groundwater well OW334 metaG | ecosystem: Environmental > Aquatic > Deep...
AGTCCTGTACAAAGAGAAATACCAAGTATGTAGATGTTGTTTAAGTAGTCACTAAGACCTGTGCCAGCGTTGATGGGTACAGTGGTACCTATGTAGTTAGTGATGGGGGCGAGGGTGGTGTAGCTATCAACACTTGCGGAAGTAATAAGGGGAATTATTAATGAAAATGTAGAACAAGTAAAAAGTATAGAGTACTTATTTTTTAAAAAAAAGTTTTTTACCATTTTTTAATTAAAATTTAATTGACAAAGAATTTTGCATTTGTTGTAGGAAATGATCTGTATTGTTTACTAATACTGATACCAAAGAAGATCCCTTTTGCCCTGTTGCGTTTCTAAAGGTTACATAATTTTGATTTGTTGGAACTGGTATTTTTGAACTGTTTATCAACCAAGAGTAAGAAAGATTGTTGCTGTTGGCGTTAGAAGCACTGGTTGAGAAGGGAATAGCTTCTATTGTTACTTCTCTTTCACTCAAAGAGATTCCGTTTGAGGAAAGTTCTTTATTGAAAAGAATTCCATAAAGAGGATTTTTTTCATAAAGTAGTACTTCTGGTTTTTCAACAGAAAGAAGCATAATCCCTTTTCCTGTTGTTGTTTTGTCTGGGGAGGTTACATCTACCATCACAAAAACATCTTTTCCAAGAATTGATCCTGTGTAAGATAGGGAGTTTTTTCCATATCCTGATTTACTTCCCAAAACTGTGCCATCAATAGTCCATTTATAAATTAAATTATTTGGATTTAATTTTATTCCAGTTGAAGAAACAATATTTGGGATAGCAACAAAAGTAACAGTTCCTTCTAGCCCATAAAGCCCCTTCCCTTTGTAAAAAGGAGGAGTGTATGAGTCTGCCTCATAAAGAATGGAAACTTCTTGAGGGGTTATTGTGAAAGTTTTAGTGATCACTGGCAAGTTTTCAAAAAGAATAGTTGCTACCACATTCTTTGCTTCACCATTTTTACCTGCGGTAAATGAAAATTGATCAAGGCCTGTCCCTTTCTGTATCACAGTACCGTTTACTGACCAAGAAATATTTGCTGTATTAATATCTGACCCATAAGCAGTTAGAGAAATAGTAACATCCTGCCCTGGTAGAGGATTCTCGGGGACAATAGAAGATTGGACTTGTTGTTGAATTTCTCCGCTTTGAAGGGGGTCGAATGTTGGGTCGACAGTTTGAGCGTGCAAAAGACGATCAGCTCCTAAAAGAATACCAAAAATTGCTATGATTAAAAAAGAATAAGAAAAGAAATTTTTCATTCCCTAAATTATATACCTAAGCAGCCTCTTCGTACAATTCATTTTCTTCTTGTTGTTCTTGTCTGATAGATTGTAAACGAAATATTTTTTCCTGTTGGGTTTGGAGTTTGTTTTGCTGGTCTTCGCCAGCTTGTCTTTGCTCTTGCTCGTCTGCAAGTTTGTTTATTACAACCGATTGTTTCCAACAGTACCACCCATCAAAAGTCCAAGCTGGAGCTATGTCTAAAATAGGAATCTCCTCAGTAATAACGGTGGCAAAAAAAGCTGTTAATAGCCGCTTTCTTGTCTGACTGTTTTTTAATTCCCCTCTTAAAAACAGAAAAAGAAGGAGTGCTCCCCCTACAACAATATCTAAGAATCTATTTATAACTACTCCAATAGCAAAGAAGTCAAGCCCTACTTGAATAATATCAACAAAAAGTAGCACTCCGATTATTAGGCCGTATTCGATACTACTTACTTCACTTCTACGGATTTTTTCTTCCATGCTTTTATTTTTTATGAATTTCCTCATCCATTTCCTCCTGACGAGCTTTTTTTAGGGCTAGAATCTGTTTTGGATCTGAAGTAATGATTTGGTCTTCAGAATAAGAGCCTGTTATTTTAATAGCTACATGCTTGAGTCCTGCAAAGAAGATCCCCTCTCCCACATTTGACTCTAGAAGAAGATACTTTTCTTCATCAGTAAGGTTGAATGTTTTTTGAACAACATCAATAGAAGAAGTAGATTGTTTTAAAAGTATTTGAATAGAAGAGTTGGTGATAATAGGAAGTCCGTAAGGAGATTTTAGGAAATCTTCCACGTCTTGAGTAATTGTTGCAAGTCCTAAGTAGTATTTTCTTCCTCGTTTTGCAAGAGATAGAAGGAATGATGCTGTGTCTTCTGATTTCATCATCCACCATGCCTCGTCAATTACGAGCAGTCTTTTTTTAAGCTCTTTTCGAATTGCGTTCCAAATAAAGTGAGTAATGATATACATAGCAACAGGCTTTAGTTCGTCTTCCATATCTCGAACTGAGAACACAATAAACTTTTTATTAATATCAACATTGGTTGGCTGGTTGATAAAGCCTGACCATGTTCCTTTTGTATATTTAGAAAGTTTTTGTACTAAACTCTCAGTTCCCTCCATTCCAGAAAGCACCAATTCAAAGTCTGAAAGAAGAGGGGGTTCTACATCTGTAAATTTTGAATCAGGGGTTATGTCTTTAAGTGCGTATGTTTCGGTAATAGCCTGATCGATAATAGCGTCTTCTTCAGGACTAAGTCCCCCAAGCATAATTCGGAAAAGACCAATAAGATTAACGGTATTTGAACGAAGAACGTCAGCGTTAGATTCATCTGGACGCGGGTGAGGCAAGTCGAAAGGGTTGATGTGGTGCTCTGAGCTTAGGGAAACATTGAAGTATCTTCCCCCTGTTGCTTCTGCCATATACTCGTATTCTCTTTCGGGGTCGATAACAATAACATCTGTATCAAACATGAGTGTTCTAAGAATCTCGAGTTTTGTTGAGTATGACTTTCCAGATCCAGCCTTTGCAAAAGTTACTGAGTTGTAGTTTTCTAGACTAAAACGATCAAAAAGAACAAGACTTGAGTTGTGACGGTTGATTCCATAAAGAATTCCCCTGTCTGAGGTAAGGTCAAAAGAAGTAAAAGGGAAAAAGCTTGAAAGAGGAGAAGAATTAAGTTTTGAATGAACCTCAAGAAGGTCTGTTGCTAGAGGAAGTGTGCTTTTAAATCCTTGTTCTTGTTGGAAAAGGGCTGGTTTTAGATAAACCAAGCTTGATTCAAGCATTGATTTAACTTCAGACTCTGCTTTGTCTAGTTCTGCAGCAGAATCGCCGTAAAGGGTGATATAAAGGCCTACGTTAAAGATTCTTTCCTGTGCCTGTTGGAGATCGTCTCGGAGTTGTTCTAGATTTTGGTATGCAGCGTCTAGTTTTGGGTCTCGAACCAACCCCTTCTCTTCTCTCATATGGATCTGACTTTGGATTTCTGCCACCTTTTTTTCAAACTGACGGAGCATTCTGGCTGTTTCTATTGGGTGGACAAAAATAGAGATATCAAAAACCTTGTCCAAATTAATAATTGGAGAGAACCATGAATCACTAAGGTATCTGGGGTATGAAATAACAAAAAAACTTCTAGCTACTTTGTTTCCAAGATTAAGTTCTTTGGGGTTTATTTTGAGAGCTGAAGGGGCAAGAATATCTTTTAGTTCCAGTTTTTCTGATTGATAAAGCTCTGTTGGAAGCAGTGTAGCTGTTTCTTTTTGTTTTGTTTTTATAAAATCAAATAGTCCCATATATTTTTTAATTATTGTGTTTTCTGAAGAGGTTCGTTTGCTTCTCCAGGATTGAATGATTTATAGAAAAGCTCAACCATTTCTTCTGTGTCTAATTCTACTATTCTTATACCACAACGCGTTAGCCCTTCCTCCACTACGGCAACTCGTTGTTGTAGTTGCCCAAGATTTTCTTCAAAGGTAACTTTCTTTTCTTCCTCATTGGTTTTTTTGTTTTGACTTCCAATTAAGTTTCCAAAAAAATTCTTGTTGGTGGTTGTAAAAGCTGGTGAATATGGAATTACAATAAAAAAGCTTTTTGTCATGATGTTACTATTTTCGGTGAGGGTTTGAACAAATTCAATGTATTGTTTAACCTGCAATTTCATTAAATCAGTAATTTGTTCAGTTTCTCGTTCTTTAAGAAGTGCTAAATAGGGCTTTATATCAAGCTTTCTTGATTGTATTGAAATTTGTATTGAAAAATTGAGGGAGTTAAGAAAATTTTGAAATTGATAAATGATAGAGGTCTGTTCGTCTTTTGATTTTAGAGCAAAGTTAAGAGAAGATGCCATAACAATCGCTCGGAAAGAGCCATCTTTTAAGATAAGGACACCATCACGGATTTCTTCAATGGGTACAAATTCTTGACTAGCTTGTGTGTTTTGATTTGATGCCATGATATCGATTAGTATATCATTTCTCTTTCTTTTTTACATCGAGATTAAAGTTCATAGACGCTAATTTACTTTCTCTAATAGTTGGTATTTTTACATTAACTCCAGATTTCATGGAAACATCAATTTCTTTTGTTGGAACTGGTTTTTTTTCCTTCTTCCATATGTAAAGTTTGTGTCCCATGAAATAAAGAAAACCTGATTGCAGAACCTCGATAAAAGGTTTGTTGTTGAGTTTGTAAAAAGCAAGCATCATTGAAAATCCAAGAACAGGAAGAATAAAGACGATTGCAATAAAAGAAGAAGGAATGAAACGATAAAGTAAATAAGATAGCCCCGCTCCCCCAACAAGGTAAACAAACTCTTTAAAAGATAAAGGGCCAAAGATTTTATCTTCCATCTCAATAAATTGTGGAACTTGAAATTTCATACAAATATTATATCACTTATCTTATTCAGAAATCACTCGAAAAACTTCCTCTATGGTGGTAATTCCTTGTACTGCTTTGAAGATACCATCTTCTAGCATTGTTATCATTCCTTCTTTCTTTGCCTGAACTTCAATATCGTCTGAGGTCGCGCCTTTTATTACAAGTTCTTTGATGGTTGAAGAAACTTTTAGTATTTCATGGATTCCTATTCTTCCTGAGTAACCATCTTCAGACATCTGACTTTTCTTGGGTTTGTAAAAAGGAATTGTTTCCCACATAGCATCAGGACTTACTATTTTTTCTTTCTTTAAAATGGATAAGACTACCTGTAGGTTCACTCTTTTTGCTAGATTTGCAAGCTCATCTTTAGTAAGAATAGCTTTTTCTTTTTCCTGAGCTAGTTTTCTTACAAGTCGTTGTGCCACCACAATACTTAAGGTAGAAACAAGAAGAAAAGGTTCTATTTTCATGTCTATAAAACGAGGGATTGCACCAGAAGCTGAGTTTGTGTGCAGTGTTGAAAGTACTAAATGTCCAGTAAGAGCGGCATTAATAGCTAAAGAAGCAGTTTCGTTGTCTCGGATTTCTCCAACCATTATTACGTCTGGGTCCTGCCTTACAAGAGAGCGAAGCCCTGAAGAGAATGTAAAGCCTATCTCAGGTTTTACTTGAGTTTGGTTGATTCTCTTCATTTGATACTCAACAGGATCTTCAATTGTTGAAATATTTACTCCTGGGGTGTTCAGAACATCTAGTATTGTATAAAGAGTTGTTGTTTTTCCAGATCCTGTTGGTCCTGTGGTGAGAATCATTCCAGTAGAAATCTTTGTTGCCCCATGAATGATTTCTAGTCCGTCTCCATGAAAACCGAGTCCCTCTAGAGTAAAACCAGAAACATTTTCTCTTAGGAGTCTGAGTACCGCCTTTTCTCCATAATAAACAGGAAGAATAGATACACGGAAAGAGATTTTTTCTCCATTCATGTCTATTTTAAAGCGTCCGTCTTGTGGAAGTCTTTTTTCATCAAGTTTTAAGCTCGATAGTACTTTGATACGAGCGACAATCGAGTCGCCTGTTGCTTTTGGGAGAATCATCGCATTATGTAAAATTCCATCAATACGATATCGAATTAAAACTTCAGTTTCTTGGGGCTCAATATGGATATCTGAAGCGTTTTGTAGGGCTGCGTGTTTTAGGAGAGTGTCCACAACACGAACTACAGGAAGGTCTTCAGCCGCTCTTTTTATATCTTGTTCGTCTATTTCTCCATTGCCATCTTTATCAGAAACAGCCTTAATTGATCCTGATTCTTTTTGTATGATGTCTCCAAAGTCGGCCTTCAAACTTTTTTGATACTGAAGAAGTACTGCTTTCATAGACTCTGTATCTGTAAGCCTTGGTAAGATTTTTAGACCCACTTTCTTTTTTACGAAATCAATTGCTCCAAGATCGTCGGTATCTAGCATTGCAACTTCAAGAGAGTCGGTATTTTTTTTGAAAGCTACTATGTTGTGATTTCTAGCTATCGGCTCCGGAATCATTGAGAGTATTTCAGGATCTATTTTTTGATTTTTAAGTTCCACAAAAGGCATTCCAAGAACATAGGCTTGAATTTTTCTAAGGGAGTCTTCGGTAATTTGTCCACGTTGTAAAAGAATATCTCCTGGATCCATTCCCTTCTCTTCTGATTCAGCGATGACAGCTTTGATATCTTTTTCAGAAATTAATCCTGAGTCGATAATAAATTTTTCAAATTGAGATTTGTTTATGAACACATAACAAGTATATCAAAAATAAAAAAACAAAAACATTATTTTTGACTTTTGTGAGGAAGTTGTGTATATTATTGCCATCAAGTTCGCCGAAAGCGAACTCGTTTTTTTACCAAAATCTAATTAAAAACATATGTTTGATTTAAAAGTAATTCATTCAGTTCTTGACCAGCTTGAAGAAGAACGAGGAATCCCAAAAGAAAAAGTTATTGAGGCTATTGAACTCGCTCTTGCTACTGCCTATAAAAAAGAATTCGGCAAAAGAAGCCAGTATATTAGGGCTCGTTTTGACCTAAATACAGGAAAAGCTGACTTTGAACAAGTGAAGGTGGTTGTTGATGAAAGTAAGGTTTTCTTCGCCGAAGAAGGAGAAGAAACAACGGAAGAGCAAACAACAGAAGATGGAAACCTAAAGGTTCGTTTTAATGATGATCACCACATCCTTCTTGAGAATGCTAAGAAAATTAAAAAAGATGCAAAGATTGATGATGAAATTGTCTTCCCTCTTGAATCAAAAGGAGATTTTGGAAGAATTGCGGCTCAGACTGCTAAGCAGGTTATTATTCAGAAAATTCGCGAAGCTGAGAAAGTGTCTGTGCTTGGAGAATTTGGTCAGCGTGAAGGAGAAATCGTGACAGGTTCTGTACAACGAGTAGAACGAGGAAACATTTTCATTGATATGGGGAGAGCTTCTGGAATTCTTCCTTTTGAAGAACAAATTCCTGGTGAACACTATAGACAAGGTGAAAAAGTTCGAATGTACCTTACTCGAGTAGAAGAAACACCTCGTGGAATTTTCCTTAGACTTTCAAGGGCACATCCTAAGTTTCTTGCAAAACTTTTTGAAACTGAAGTTCCTGAAATTGCGTCTGGTGTTGTTGAGATAAAATCAGTTGCTCGTGAAGCAGGTTCTCGTTCAAAAATTGCTGTATTTTCAAATGATGAGCATGTTGACCCTGTTGGATCAATGGTTGGACAGCGTGGTGTGCGAGTTTCTACTGTAATGAGTGAGCTTGGTGGAGAAAAGATTGATATTATTGAATGGTCTCCAGAGCCTGCAAAGTTTATTGAAGATGCTCTTTCTCCTGCCAAGGTTATCTCTGTGAAGGTCAATAAGGAGGAAGTCTCTGCTGTTGTTGAGGTTGCAGAAGACCAGCAGTCTCTTGCTATTGGAAAAGGTGGTCAAAATGTACGCCTTGCTGCAAAACTTACTGGATTTCGAATAGATATTCAGTCTACTAAAACCGACACAGTAGAAGAATCAAATTAAAAACTAAGAATAATTAAATAAATGACGAATATATTGCACGATATCGACCCTGGCACAAAAGAGGAGATGACAACTATCATTGAAATAAACAAAGGTTCAAAGAATAAGTATGAAATAGACAAAAAAACAGGACTCATTGCTCTTGATAGAGTGATGCACACTTCTCAAGACTACCCATTTGATTATGGTTTTGTTCCTCAGACTCTTTGGGAAGATGGTGACGCTCTTGATGTTGTGGTTCTTACTACTTATCCCCTTTTCCCTGGCGTCATGCTCAAGGTGCGTCCTGTAGCGCTCTTTAATATGATGGATTCAGGAGAATCTGATGCAAAGGTTATTGCTGTTCCTGTAGAAGATCCCAGGTTCGACCACGTAAAAGATCTATGTGATGTTAATAAACACACAGTTAGAGAGATTGAACACTTCTTCCTTACTTACAAACATCTTCAACATAAAGACGTTAAGATTCATAGTATTGAAGGAAAAGATAAAGCAGAAGCGGCTTTTGCTAAATCACGAGAACTTTATAAGGCAAAACATAATAAATAGTGTTTTATGAAAACATTTACAATCACAAAAAAAGAGGCGCTTCCTGAGTCATCTTATTTAATAGAGGGGGAAATTTCAGTTGAAAGTATTGAAGCTGAAAAGAAAAATGCTCTAGCAAAGTTTCAAGATTTATTCGCCATTGATGGATTTAGAAAGGGTCATATTCCTGAAAAAGTTCTTTCTGAAAAGGTTGGAGATTTGGCTATTGTCGAAGAGGCAGGGTCTCTTGCCCTTGAAAAGTATTACGAGGCTATCGTAAATGAAGTAGGAATAGCTGTTATTGGTCAGCCAAAAGTTTCTATCATCAAGATTGCTCCTGGTCAGCCTATGTCTTTCAAGATTGAGACAGCTATTGCTCCAGAAGTTACTCTCCCTAATTATAAGAAGATTGCAAAAGAAGAAATGTCTTCTGGAGACGAATCTCTTGTTGTTGAAGATAAAGAAGTTGAAGATGCTATAAAAGAAATAAGAGAGTCTGTTGCACATCATAAGTTTCACACTGAAAACCCTGATGATAAGTCTGGAAATCATAACCATGAATTCAAAGAAGAAGATCTTCCTGAACTCACAGATGATTTTGTTAAGACTTTAGGTAAATTTGATAATGTTGAAGACTTTAAGACAAAGCTTAGAGCAAACATTCTTTCAGAAAAACAACTTAAATCTCGTGAAAAGAAACGTCTTAGTATTATTGAGAAGATAATTAAAGATACTAAAGTAGAAGTTCCTGCTGTACTTGTCGAAAGTGAGCTTCTAAAAATGATGGGTCAATTTAAAGATAATATTGCTTCTATGGGTCTTTCTTTTGAAGAATATCTAAAAAATATCTCAAAAACTGAGGATGATATTCGAAGTGAATGGAAAGATGAAGCTAAGAAGCGAGCCGTTATTCAACTTGTTCTAAACAAGATTGCTGTTGAGGAAAAAATAGAAGCAGGAGAAGAAGAGTTAAAACATCAAACAGAAGAGCTTCTAACTTTTTACAAAGATGCAGATCCTCTTCGAATCAGGATTTATGTAGAAACCATGATGGTAAATGAAAAGGTTTGGAAGTTTCTTGAGGACCAAAAGTAATTTACAATGTCGGACATTGTAAAAATAGAGCAGAAGCAACGATAGCAGCCGTTTCACCCCTGAGGGTGGTAGATCCAAGCGACCGAAAGGTCGCTTTTCTATTTTTAAAAAGAGAAATTTCTTCTTTTGTCCAACCTCCCTCTGGTCCTATAAGTATTCCGACTTTGATTGCGTTTTCAAAATCTTCTTTTTTAAAAGGTTCACTCCCCTTTTCAAAGACTATTATTGGTTCATGAAACGAATCAAATATGCTCTCGAGCTTTGTTATTTCTTTAATTGTTGGTGGAACGGGTCTTCCTGATTGCTCTGTTGCTTCAATAGTTATTTTATTTATTCTATCTATATTGATATTTTTCTTCTCACTTCGTGCTGAGATGATTGGAATAAAGTTAGAAACTCCAAGTTCTGTTCCTTTTTGAATTATCCATTCAACATTATCCTTTTTCAGTATTGAGAAAAACAGGGAAACTTCTTTGTTTAATGAAACATCATTTTTCTGTATTTCTTCTATTTGAAACACTATCTCATTTTTGTTTCCAGAAGAGACAATTTTAGAGATATATTCTTGGCTGTTCCCATTGAATAATCCGACTTTCTCATTTGGTAGTAACCGTAAAACTTTTTTTATCTGAGAGAACAGTCCTTGGTGGTGAATACTAAAAATCCCCTCTTTTGGTAGGTTTTGCTCTACATAAAATCTGTGTAACTTCATAAGATTGTATTTAACCACATTTTGAGTATGATGTCTTTGTTCCCTATTAAAATTTAAATTTGAAACATATGTTAATACCAACCGTAATTGAAAAGTCGCAGTTCGGTGAGCGGGCTTATGATATATATTCACGACTCCTAAGAGAGAGAATTATCTTCCTTGGAGGACCAATCGACGACAATGTCGCCAACCTTATCATTGCCCAATTACTGTTCTTGCAGTCAGAAGATTCAAAGAAAGATATTCATTTATATGTGAACTCTCCAGGAGGTTCCGTATCAGCAACATTAGCGATGATTGATACCATGAATCATATTAAACCAGATGTATCTACTATTTGTGTAGGTATGGCGGCTTCTGGCGGAGCATGGCTTCTATCTTCTGGTGCAAAAGGAAAGCGTTTTGCACTTCCAAATGCAGAAATGATGATTCATCAACCACTAAGTGGTAGTGAGGGTCAAGTGACTGATATGGAAATTAAACTCAAACAACTTCTTAGATTGAAAGCAGATCTTACAAAAATAATGGCAAAAAATACAGGACAGCCAATTAGTAAGATTGAAAAAGATCTCGATCGTGATTTTTGGCTTACCGCAGATGAAGCAAAGAAATACGGACTTATAGACAAGGTTCTCTAATTATAAAATATATGACATTTACAATAGTATTCTTCCTCGCTCTCACAGCGGGATTGATAGGAATGCTTCTTGGTTATTTGCTTCGTGTGCTCATTGCCCTTTCTCAAAAAGGTTCAATCGAACTTAATATAAAAGAAAAGGTTATGAAGGCGGATGAGCAAGCTAAAAGTATAACTCTTGAAGCCGAAGAAAAAGCAGCTGAAATTCTTAAAACGACTCGTGAAGATATAAAAGAAAAAGAAGAAAAATCAAAAAAAACCGAAGAGCGCCTCATTAAAAAAGAAGAGTTTCTCGATAGACGACAAGGAGATATAGACAAAGAGGTGGAAGAAATGAAACGACGAATTGAAGAAGTTAAGGTTATCAAAGAAAAAGTTGAGATGCTCGACAAACAAAGACACGAAGAACTCCAAAAAGTTGCACGTCTTAGTGAGGTGGAGGCAAAAGAAGAGCTTTTTAAAATGGTAGAAAAAGAAAATGAAGATGATATTCTTGTCCGTGTTCACAAATTAGAAACAACAGGAGAAGAAATTCTGGAAGAAAAAGCAAAAAATATTCTTGCAATCACCATTCAACGTCTTGCTTCATCTGTATCTGCTGATATGTTTACTAACCATGTTCCTATTACCTCAGATGAAGTAAAAGGAAAAGTTATTGGAAAGGAAGGGAGAAATATTAAAGCTTTTGAAAGAGAGACTGGAGTCGAGGTGATAGTAGATGATACTCCTGGAGCTATAACAATTTCTTCTTTTGATCCTGTGCGACGACAGATTGCTCGTGTTGCCCTTGAAAGACTGATTGCTGATGGACGTATCCAACCTGCAAAGATTGAAAAAGAAGTTCAAGATGCTAAAGCTGAAGTAAATAAAATTATTAAACAAAAAGGAGAAGAAGCTGCTTATGAGTGTGGGGTGATAAATCTTGATCCTCGAATCATTTCAATTCTTGGAAGATTACATTTTCGTACTAGTTATGGACAAAATGTTCTTGCTCACTCTGTAGAGATGGCTCATATTGCTGGAATGCTTGCAGAAGAGCTTGGTGCAAATGTTTCTATTGCAAAAGCCGGAGCTCTTCTTCATGATATTGGAAAAGCTGTGGACCACGAAGTACAAGGAACTCATGTTGAGATAGGAAGAAGAATTCTTCAAAAGTTTGGAGCGAGTGAGGAGGTGATAAAAGCGATGCAGGCGCACCATGAGGAATATCCATATGAGACTATAGAGTCTATTATTGTACAAACAGCTGACTCTATCTCTGGTGGACGTCCTGGAGCTCGTAAAGATAATGTGGAGAACTACATCAAACGACTTCAAGATTTGGAAGCCATTGCTAATTCCTTTAAGGGGGTAGAAAAGTCTTATGCTCTTGCTGCGGGGCGAGAAATAAGGGTTTTTGTTCACAACCAAGAGGTCTCTGATCTTGAGGCTAGAAACATGGCACGAGACATTGCTTTGAAAATAGAAAAAGATATTAAGTATCCTGGTGAAATAAAAGTAAGTGTAATTCGAGAAATGCGCGCCACTGAATTTGCGAGATAGCAATGGGTTTGCATAAAAAATGGCTTACTATATAATTATTTATTATTAATTAACAGATAAACAAATATGAATAAAGCACAACTCATAGATGCAATCCAGGCAAAGCTTGAAGGAACAAAAGTTCAGGCTGAGCAAGTTGTTGATCTTGTCATTGATTCAATCACTTCTACTTTAAAGAAAGGTGATGAAGTTTCAATTGCAGGTCTTGGAATCTTTTCTGCAAAACAGAGAGCTGCCAGAACCGCTCGAAATCCTCGAACAGGAGAATCAATCAAAGTTGCCGCAATGCGAGTTCCTAAATTTCGCGCAGCAAAAGCTTTGAAGGACGCTGTAAAATAGTTTTTAGTTATTTGTTTCCACTTACAAAAGAACCACCGCAAGGTGGTTCTTTTGTTTTTAATATTTACCAAAATTTTTTTGTGCGGGTAGAGAGAATCGAACTCTCGACTCGTCCTTGGCAAGGACGTGTTCTACCACTAAACCATACCCGCAGATAAAAATACTTTAGCAGATTTGTTCTCCAACTACAAATTAATAAAGAGTAAGTAATACATCTCTATCATCGGCAACATTGAGCTTGCAAGGACGCTCGAAGCCACATTTTTGACACTGTAGAATTATTCTCTCTGTCTTCCCTATTTTTTGATATCCAATCGGCTTCATCATTCCTTGACACTCCTCTGCTCTGTCTCCTGGATTGATATCAACATGTTTACTCCACAAACATTTTGGGCAATGATTTGTATAACCATTTCCTTTCACTTCGAAACCGCAGTGTTCACAAACGAAGTCTTCTATGTTTCGGGTAAATTTTTTCATAAAAAAATATTAGCATAGATTTTGTTTTATAAATAAAAAACTTCCGTCACACGATGTGTGACGGAAGTTGGTTGATTGTGAATTATTTCGGGAAGAGCAACTCTTCCAACTGATTTCTCTGCTCTCCTTGGCGGGTGGCTTCCTCGCGTCTTTGGTTAAACCGAACCGTCTGACAGCGTGAGAGTCCGAGTCTGAACCATGGGCATGGAGACCCTTGGCTTGAGGAACAGATATTGTTGTTACAGCACTCTCCCCTTGATGGCTCAAAGCCACGAGTCAGGCACATTTTAACAATTTCCAGAATCCTTTGCTGGGAAATCTTAGAAATACATCTTTTGTGTGTTCCTGTTCCGTTGGCGATGACAGAGATCTGCTCTCTGATTCCCTCTCCCCTCGCTATGCCATACCAGCAGTCTTGGTCGTTTAACTGCCCAGACTGCCCCAGTTCTTTCCAACTCCATTTTCTGGGATCAAAGCCATCTTCAACTCTCAAGGCACGAAGGATGTCCCTCGCTGGCCCTGAAAGCTTCGGATAACGTGAATTGAAGAAGATTTGATTTGGGGTTTTATCCCCAAATTTAATCAACACATCTGCTCTGCCACCGTGGTCTGAACGACCGAAGGCAACCAAATCAGGAGAATCTGTTTTCAGAACAACCAAATTGAGGTCGTCTATGACCCCATTCCGGATTCGTTGATATGTTCCTGGAACAGTTCTGATCATCTTCGAATACTCGTCTTGGATTTCGCCGAAAAACCGTTTCTCTTGTACCCAGTACGCGTCGACGGTGTCGAACACATAACGGGTTGCAATTTGCGGGTTCTCTGGATTGTTATTGTGTAGGATTTTGACCATATCTGCTGGATCAAGGAACCCTACTTTTGGTTGGGTGTCGGCGGTCAAGCTGAATTTCAAGAGCTTCGCAAATTGAACCTCATTAGTAATCCCTAAGGCTTCCGCCATGAGGAGTGCAGAACACTTCCCTGGTTTCCTTGAACCGTTGTGAACCTTGTCGTCGAAACGGCCGAAGCCGATTCCGATAAGAAGGTACCCAGCTCGAATGTATTCTTCTTCGGTCATTGCTCCTCCTTCCATCTCGTCCCAGTACAAGGGTTGGGCGCTCATGATTCCAGGAAAGACTTCTTCCCCACCGATGACTCGAGCGAGCCACAGGGCGAAGAGCTCGTCCCAATGTGGTTTTTTGTGCATTACTACATACCTAACATTCATTATCTTGTTCATAACTAACCCTTTCTTTTTTGGAGCTAATGGCTCCGGTTGGTTTTTTCAAAGATCCAAGTTTTACACGTCTGTGTAAGAAAACTCTGAACTTCCAAAACGATACTACGTTTTTATGAAAAAGTCAATCCTAATCAGGAGCACAACTTTTATGTTTATTGGTCGGGGTGCCGGGATTCGAACCCGGAGTCGCTTGATCCCAAATCAAGAATGTTAGCCGTTACACTACACCCCGAAATACTTAAATGACGAGACGTAGCTTAGCACACATTTTATTAAATGATAAGGTTTTCGAGATGTTCTAGCTTGTATAGTTCCCTACTCTTTCTTTTTAAAACAACAGTGATTGCTGAAAATTCCCATTCTTTCTCAATAGAAAGATTGTTTTCTGCTAAATAAGTCTGTATCGCCCTTTTTAATCTTCGAATCTTCCATGTGTGTATATTGTCTTCTGGCCGATACCAATCGGTTCCATTTATATGGTAATTAGCAGTAATAGTTTTAACTTCAACAAAATAAAGGACATCTTTTTTATGGGCAATAATGTCTATTTCACCCCATTTTCTAAGGTAATTCCTTTCCAAAATACGATAACCTTGTTTTTGGAGGTATTTACAAGCTTGGTTTTCCCCCTCATCACCGACGATTCTCTTCATTGTTTTTGTCATATGTTATTTATGAAACTGCTAATATCAAGCAATTATCACAAATCGGTATCAATTTTCTATAAAGATTTCCTCAATTATTTATCAAATCCAGTTTCATAAATAACAAAGGTCATATGTTTCATGTGCTACTTTAGAATGGCTATAAATATAGATAAAAGCCAAGTCTTTTATAATATAGGACTGTCTTTTATCAACATATCCACGGAGTTATCCACAGTTAAGCCATTTTCTAAAGGAAAAAGACAAGAGGTAAGAGACAAAATAAATTGGTGCTCCCGCCAGGACTCGAACCTGGAACAACAGTTCCGAAGACTGTTGTGATATCCATTTCACCACGGGAGCGATACGACACATCATACCCTAGTTGGCTAAAAATTAAAAGATTTGATATAGTATTTCTAATGCGGGCATGGTTTAGTGGTAGAATGACTGCCTTCCAAGCAGTAGACGAGAGTTCGATTCTCTCTGCCCGCACCAACAGTTGGTTTTTAATTTTAAACCTAACTCCTCCTTTATGAATGTAGATTTCACAAATAACATTCCAGAACCAGTTTCACAAATAACCAAAACCCTAAAAAAGGCTGGTTTCGAGGCTTTTTTGGTGGGTGGATGTGTCAGGGACTTAATTCTAGCTAGAAAGCCTAAGGATTGGGACGTAACGACAAATGCAACCCCAGAACAGATAATTTCTTTATTTAAAGACACTTTTTATGAAAATACTTATGGAACAGTGGGGGTAGTAAACAAAGATGTTACAGATGAAACAATTAGGAATGTAGAAGTAACACCATATCGTGTAGAAAGCACCTATTCTGACAATAGAAGACCTGATAGTGTTAGTTTTAGTCAAAATATAGATGATGATCTTAAAAGGAGAGATTTCACGATTAACGCGATAGCTTACGATATTGATACTGGAGAGATAAAAGATTTGTTTGGAGGTATAAAAGATTTGAAGGATGGGTATATTCGAACAGTAGGGAATCCAGACAATCGTTTTCAAGAGGATGGGCTTCGTATTTTGCGTGCGGTGAGGTTTATGACTGAACTTAATTTCCAAATTGAGCCTAAAACAAAGGATTCTTTGTTAAAAAACAGGGAATTACTAAAGAATATCTCTCAAGAACGCATAAAAGATGAGTTTACAAAGGTGATTATGTCTTCTAATCCTAAAAAAGGGCTAGAAACAATGAGAGAATTGGATATAATGTCTTTTACAATTCCAGAGTTGGAAGAAACTTATTCTATAGGACAAAACAAAGCTCACAAATATGATGTCCTTGAGCATTTATTAAGGACACTACAAGCTTCTGCTGACAAGAATTATTCTTTTGAACTTCGACTCGCTTGCCTTTTTCACGATATTGGAAAACCACGTTCACGAAGATTTTCAGAAGAAAAACAAGAACCAACTTTTTATGGTCATGATGTAATAAGTGCTCGTATGACTGAAAAGATTCTTTCGCGATTGAAATTTTCTAGAAAAATTATTGATGATGTTGTAAGTCTTGTAAGATGGCATATGTTTTTTTCTGATACAGAACAGATCACTCTCTCTGCTGTGCGAAGAATGATTGCTAATGTTGGAAGGGAACACATCTGGGATCTTATGAATCTTCGTGTATGCGATAGGGTAGGAACAGGGAGACCAAAAGAGAACCCATATCGACTACGAAAATATAAAGCAATGGTAGACGAGGCTCTTGTCGACCCCATATCTGTTGGAATGCTAAAGATAAATGGAAAGGGGGTAATAGAGGCTACAAAATCAGTTCCAGGGCCTAAAATAGGCTTTATTTTACACGCTTTGCTTGAAGAAGTGCTTGATGATCCAACCCTGAATACTGTGGAATACTTACAAAAAAAGGCTATTGAACTATACGAGCTTCCATTAGAAGAACTCAAAAAAATAGGGGAGAGTGGTAAAGAAAAAAAGGAATTGGAAGAAGAAAAAAAAGCGGAAGAAATTCGAAAGAAACACTCGGTGTAAAGTAAAAAAATATCCCATAAACGAAAAAACTTCCAACATAAAAAATAGGGAAGTTTTTTCGCAAATCGTCTTTAAAGTGTCACCGAGCTAAGCACAGAAAAGTTATCTCAAAAATAAATAAACAAAAGTGAAAATAAAATTTTCTTTTTCTTAGCAAAATGAACTTTGTAATGAACTACCTTGGATTGCCTCACCGACACACTAACCTTTTAAAAAATTTACTTACAATCCTGAAGTCCTGAAACTATTGTATCAGTCATAAAGGACATGTAAAGGACAAAGATATAAAACTGGGGATAACTTTTTTAAAGTTCAATTTCTAATTCAAGAGGGCAGTGATCTGATCCTAGAATACTGTCTAGAATAAGGGATTTTTTGATTTTGTCGTTTATATTTGGACTAGTGAAAAAATAATCAATTCTCCAGCCGACGTTTCTATCTCTAGCAAAAGTCTTCATATCCCAATAACTATACTTATCTTTTACATCACCATTTTTATATCTGAAGGTATCAACAAAACCGTGTTCAACAACTTTATCAAGCCAAGCTCTCTCTATTGGAAGAAAGCCTGTATTTTTTGAATTTTCTTTTGGTCTAGCAAGATCTATTTCTTTGTGAGCAGTATTTATGTCCCCACAGAAAATCACTTTATGGCCATTTTTAACAAGGCCATCTATATATTTAAGAAAAGCATCGTAGTATTTGAGTTTGAAAGTTAGTCTCTCTGGACCACCTCCACCATTGGGGAAGTAGATATTTATGAGGACAAAATTGTCAAAAAAAAGGGAAATGAAGCGTCCTTCTTGATCGAGCTCTGGAATACCAATTCCATATTCGATTTTTAAAGCTTCTTTTTTAGAGTAAATAGCGACCCCACTATAACCCTTTCTTTCTTTTGAATGGTCAAAATATGGGTAATAATCAGGGATATTTTTTAGTTCTTCGGGTAGTTGGTCAAATTCAGCTTTGGTTTCTTGAACACAAAACATGTCGGGAGATTCTCTGAGGAGCCATTCCAGTTTTCCTTTCTTATACCACGCCCGAATACCGTTTACATTCCAAGATATTATTTTCATTGCCATATTATACATTGTATTGTAGAATCCCAAACTGGAACTGGTCAAGAAGACTATGTTTCAATTTGAAAAAACCGCAGTAAAGAAAAATAATAAATATTATGGCAAGTGGAGCAGAATCGTTTGACGGGGAATTGGGTAAACATGTTGAGGGAATGCCAGACATTCCACAGGGAAAACATGACCATACGGCTGGTAAGTGGAGAAAGACCCCCGAGGTCTCTCAACTTAAAATTCATTTCCCTTTGGGTTTCAGGGAGCTTGAACAAGCTGTGGAAGAGCTCGATGTGGTTCGTGGAGAGATTATTGCTTTGGACAGTAACAAACTCGCCATTGTTGACGTGAGGGTTCAAAATCCAAAAGAAGTCAAAATTCTCGTTGGAAATGGTCACAAGGCCATTCTCGAAGGGTACTTTGATCGAGTATTTTTACTCAGAGAAAAGGAAGTGTTGAGGGTCGCTCCAAACAAAGGGGTTCTCGAAGTCAGTCTTCGGGAAAAATAACCACAATTTCAAACACATCGTCAGTGACTTCGGTCACTGACGTTTTTTATTGTGAAAATTTTTATGAACGTCTCTTAAGTGTTTGTCGGTAACATGTGTATATATCTGAGTAGTGGTGATGTTTGCATGGCCAAGGAGCATTTGTACAGCACGAAGGTCGGCACCATTTGAAAGTAAGTCGGTGGCAAAGCTGTGACGGATTACGTGAGGGGTTACTTTTTTAGATATCCCAGCCTTGATAGCATAGTGTTTTACGATTCTTTCAACAGATCGAGAGGTGAGACGGGTACCGTTTTTTGCGTTTCTTTCATTCATTCTTCCGTCAATTTGTATAAAAAGAGCGTCATCCATATCTTTTCTCTTTTCCACATAGTTTTTAACTGCTTGTCTTGCATCTTCGGAAAGGAATACAACTCGAACCTTTTCACCTTTTCCTCGTATAGAAAACTCATCTTTTGATATATCTAAATCTCTTGAAAGGGAACAAAGCTCGGATACTCGAAGCCCTGTTGAGAAAAAAAGCTCCAATATTGCTTTGTCACGAAGTTTTCGCAATTCATTTTCTTCTGAGTCAGGTGCGTGTAAAAGTCTCTCTAATTCTTCTGATGAAATGAGATCAAGGGATCGTTCGGGAACTTTTGCTAATTCTATAACATCTGGAGAGACGGTTTGGTATTTTCGTTTTCCTAAATATTTCAAAAAAGCACGAAGAGCAATCAAATAATAATTCTGAGTTCTTCTTTTTAGTGTCCCATGAGGGTTTTGTTTGCTGTCGAGACTTTTTCTGTTTAAGTAAAGGCGGTATTCTCGTATCATTTCTTCGGTAATTTGGTCCGGAGTTGATATTTTCTTGAAAAAAAGGAAATAATCGAGATAACGCTCGTAGTTTGAGACGGTATTTAAGCTTCGACCCTTCTCGATTTCAATATGTTCGAGGTACTGTCTCTTTAGGGACTCTAATAGGGTGTCTGCCATAGTACCAGTATAACATGTTGCAAAGTCTATGCTTTCATGGTAAGGTGTCGGCATATGTTAACTAAAGCAAAAAAGCAGAAAATCATAAAAGACGTCAAAATCCACGACACCGACACAGGTTCTCCTGAGGTGCAGATTTCTCTTATTAGTAAGAGAATTGACGAACTAGCTAAACACTTAAAGAAAAATCAGAAAGATAACCACTCCCGAAGAGGTCTTCTTCAGCTTGTTGCTGATAGACAGTCACACATGAAATATCTTCAGAAAAAGAACCCAAAACGATATGACGTCTTGGTAAAGAAGCTCGACCTTAAGAAGAAAGCCTAAATGAGCATTATAAAACACAAAGAGCAGAGAGTGGGAATCTTCATTGATACTCAGAATCTTTATCATAGTGCAAAAAATCTCTATCATTCTCGGGTAAATTTTGGGGCCATTATGAAAGAAGCTCTTGGAAACAGAGCCCTCATTCGTGCTATTGCTTATGTTATAACCACTGAAGCTGGGGATGAAAAAAGCTTTTTCGAAGCTCTTGGGAAAATCGGAATAGAAACTAAGACTAAAAATCTTCAGGTTTTTATGGGTGGTGCAAAGAAAGGGGATTGGGATGTTGGTCTTGCTGTTGACGCTATTAAACTTGCTCCCAAGCTCGATACTATTATTCTAGCTTCTGGTGATGGGGACTTTATTCCCCTTGTAGAATATCTTCAGACTAATGAAGGTTGTCAGGTGGAGGTAATTTCTTTTGGAAAATCTTCCTCAGCAAAATTAAAAGAGGTTGCAGATGACTTTATCGATATGTGTGATAATCCTAAAAAATATCTTATAAACTATTTTCCAGAAGGCGGAGAGAAAAAATCAAGACGAAAAGAAGTTTCTTTTTAACAAGAAAAGGGTAAAATACAGAGATGGATAAAATCAAACTCCCAGATGATGTCTCTTTGGAAAATATTCACACGCTAGAGACAGATACTGCTGAAGCCATAACAAAAAATAATATTTCAAAGGCTGAAATATTTGCTGCTCAAGAAAAGAAAACAAAAGAAGTTTCTGAAATTGAAGAAAAGAAGACAACTTCATTTGAGTATAAGAATATTTTTTTAATGGGGCTAGGAGTAATCATTCTCCTAGGTGTTTCTTATGGGGTTTTTGTCTTTTTTACAAAACAAAGTCAGGAAGTTCCTATTCCCGTTGCTACTAATCCATCAGTAGAAATTATTTCTTATGATTATGTAAAAGCTATTAATTTTCTAAATCCAGAACAACTTTTTGCTGACGCGGTAGCGACTTCTTCTAAGTCTGGGGTAACCTTTTTTAAATTGAATGTTAGCATAAAAAGTCTTTTGCTTTCTCTTTCTTATTCTCTACCACAAGATTTTTTTAGGTCTATACAAGACAAGGGTTTTTTCGGGTCAATTGATGGATCTAATTTTATTATAGTGACAGTCGATTCTTATGAACGCTCTTATTCGGGTATGTTTGCGTGGGAATCAAGTATGGGAAACACCCTTTTTCCAGTTTTTGGTATTCCTCCTTCTTCTGTGTTGTCTAGATTTGAAGATCGTGTTGTTGTAAATAAGGATACTCGAGTAGCTCTTGATGCAGATGGAAACACTTTGTTTGTTTATGGATTCTATAATCCCCAAACTATTATCTTCGCAAGAAACAACGAAACATTTAAATCTGTTTCAGAAAGGTTGCTTCTCCGTCATTTATAATTATAATGAACATATGACATTAGATATAAATTACTTTAAGGAGGAGCTTTTAAAAGAGAAGACAAGACTTGAGACTGAACTTGGGACTATTGCTCATCATGGAAACAAAAAGGGTGATACTTGGGAGGCTGTAAACACTGATTTAGACGATAGTATTGATGCCGATGCAAATGAAGTAGCCGATAAACTAGAGGAGTATGAGACAAATCATGCAATTGCCACTGATTTAAAAATTGAACTAGATAATGTTTTGAGCGCCCTTTCAAAGATAGAAGCTGATAACTATGGTATTTGCGAGGTGTCTGGACACGAGATAGAAGAAGATCGTCTTCGAGCAAATCCTGCTGCTAGAACTTGCAAGGAGCACATGAACGAACTTGAGAAATAATTGAGGAAATCTTTATAGAAAATTGATACGACTCATGGATACTTAATCCATGAGTTTTTCAAAAATAACAAGCGCACAAGCACATTTTCTTAATATTTCCCTCATTGATATTGAAGTCGATCTTTCTCGTGGCTTAAATTCTTTTTCTATTGTAGGTCTTACTGATAAAGCAATTGATGAATCCAAAGAAAGAGTATCTGCTTCCATAAAAAATAGTGGATTTGAATCTCCAAAAAGTCGCAATCAAAGAACCACTGTTTCTCTCGCCCCTGCTAATCTTCGGAAAGAGGGTCCTAATTTTGATCTTCCTATTGCCCTTGCTTATCTTCTGGCAACTGGTGATATACGTTTTGACCCAAAAGATAGATTGTTTTTAGGAGAACTTTCTTTGGATGGAAGTTTACGCCCAATTAAAAAAGCACTTTCTCTTGTCATTGGGGCAAAAAAATTTGGAATTAAAGAAATATATTTACCTTTTCAAAATATAGATGAAGTATCGGTCATATCTGACATTGTTATTTTTGGTGTGAATAATCTTCGAGAAGTGGTTGGGCATTTGAATGAAAAAGAAAAAGATAGAAAAATTTTAAAACCTATACAACATAAAAATTTTTCTGGTACTAAAAATTATATTGAAGTTGATTTCTCAGATATTAAAGGACAAGAACTCGCAAAGAGAGCTCTCGAAATAGCTGGGGCAGGTAGACACAATATTATGTTGTATGGACCACCTGGTACAGGGAAGACCATGCTCGCAAAAGCATTTCCTCATATCTTACCAACACTTTCTTTTGAAGGAGTTCTTGAGGTTACTTCCATTCATTCTTATGCAGGTATTTATTCTGGATTTGTTTTGTCTCCACCATTTAGATTCCCTCATCATTCATCTTCACATATTGCAATAATTGGAGGTGGTGCTTTTCCAAAGCCTGGAGAAATAACTCTTTCTCATCGAGGTGTGCTTTTTATGGATGAATTTCCTGAATTTGATTCAAGTGTTATTGAATCTCTTCGTCAACCACTTGAAGATAAGAAAATAAATATTTCACGAGTGCATGGCTCTTTAGTTTTTCCAGCTGATTTTATTCTAGTAGCTTCAATGAATCCTTGTCCTTGTGGTTTTCTCGATTCTTCTCATAAAGACTGTGTTTGCACATATAAATCAATTCAGAAATATCAAAATAAAATATCTGGACCAATTGCCGACAGGATTGATATGTGGGTTGAGGTATCAGAAATTGATTACAAAAAGATGGGTGAAAATATTAAAAATGAAAGCACTTTTGATATTCAAAAACGTGTTGAGACTGTAAGAAAAATTCAGGAAGAAAGATTTTTAAAACATTTTCCACTCTCAAAGATGTGTAGAAAACTACTTGATAATTATGCTGAAAAATTACATCTTTCTCCTCGGGTATACAATAAGCTTATAAAATTAGCTCGGACAATTGCTGATTTAGATAAGAAAAAAGATATTGAAGAACTTCATTTGCTTGAAGCATTTCAATATCGTCCCAAAATAAAAGATTAGAAAGGATTTACTCCTCCTCGGACTTCAAAGTGAAGGTGAACTCCTGTTGATTGTCCTGTTGATCCCATGTATCCAATGACGTCTCCTTGCCCGACTGTTTGACCCGCTGAGACATTTAGAGAGTTCATGTGTCCGTAGAGGGTTTGCATTCCATTTGGGTGACTAATTACGACATAGCTTCCATATCCACCATTCCAACCACCTTGTTTAGCGATGATTACTTTTCCTCCAGCCGCTGCAAGGATTGGGGAGTTTAATTTGTTTGCAAGATCTACGCCGTTGTGTCCATGAACACCTTGAGTTTTTCTACCTCCAATTACAGGTCTCATAAAATATCCAATAGAATATGATTTACCTGAAAGAGATGGGGTTTTAGAAGTTTTTGGTTTTTGAGAAGTGTTTGAAACAGATGATCCTATTTCGCCGTTTGGAATAATGATTTCATCTCCTGTTTTTAGGTTGGATCCACTCTTGAAATCGTTAAAAGATAGGATTTCTTCCTGGTCTGCATTAAAGGATTTGGCGATACTCTTTAGGGTATCGCCTTTCTTTATTACATATTTAACGCCTGAGATTGGGAGGATAACGAGTTCTTGGTTTTTTGTTAGGGAAGATTTTGCACTAAGATTGTTTGCCCATCTCACTGTATTTTCAGAAACCCCAAACATCTTAGCAATTCCCGCAACAGTGTCTCCGTTTCGCACTATATAGATACTAATTTGATCACTGCTAGAGTCAGTGATGTCATAGGAAAGGTCTGAAGTTGGCCGTTTATCATTCATTAATGCTTGACCTTCTATTAAAAGAGTGTCTGTGTTGTCTCCGTGAAGGTCACTATTTACAGGAGCTTGGAGAATAGAGAGAGTTTGTACAGTATTTGAGGCCGATTCTTGAGCTGAAGCAAAAGAAGGGAAATCAAAAGCGACTAGTCCCGCTCCAAGCGTGAATGTTAAAAAGGCTATGTTGAGGCCTGAAACGTTCGTTGACGCGCGTTTCGGATTCGTTTTTTGGGTTCCTAAAATAAGATTCTTTTATATGATAAAGATGTATTCTTAATGATATGTCCTGAGAAATCTTTGTCAAACATTAAAAATAGGTCATGGGGATAACAATACGAGAGTAAGTATGTCAAAAATATGATAAGATTATTTCAAAATTAAACTTACAATCAATGACAAAATCTAAATCATCTGAGGAGGGTATTAAATCATTTGGACAATTAGGGTTGGAAGGGGATGAATTGGTAAAAACTGTGGAGGTAACTCCTGAAAAACTTGATTTTTCAAAAGAAGACGAGGCGTTAGGTGATATAAACAACTTTTTACTAAAGAACAAGAATCTTTCGAGAGAAGAAAGGGAAACCATTAATGAGCTTAGAATTATTATACAAACTGTCAAATTAGAGAAAAAAAAGGGAAAACTTCAAAAACCATTAAATAGCGAAGAAGTATTGTTGTGGGATCAGTTCCAGGCTAAACATGGTAAGTCTTGGGAAATTTTAAATACTCCTCCAAAAAAAGATCCGGAAATAGTATCTGAAAAAAATGAAGGGTTGCCAGGCCTTGAGATTGAAAAAGTAAATTTTACCAGCCTAGAAAAAGCCTTGAAAGAAATTAGGCGGGAACTTTCTAATAATATTGAATCGACTCTTGATAGTAAAAAATATTCAGTTTTACTAAAAGCAGAAGTGGCACTTAGAAGTATTCTTGATTTCTTTAAAAAGAAATTAGTGAAAGAACCTTCTTCTGAAAGTATTAATCTTTGGAAGGAGTTTGAAGGTGGAAAAGGGGAAGTGTTTGAAGCTCTTAATTTTAGAAAAGAAACTAAACAAGAGCCTAAAAAGATAGAAAAAATTAATCATCCAGATTTTTCTTTTGGTCAGCAAGTAAAAATTAAAAATGAATCAGGAGAGATTGAGGAAGGTTGGGTGTTTCAAGAAATTAGAAATGGTAACGTTGCAATGGTTACAAAGAAGGGTCCTAATGGAACACGTCTAAAAAATGTCTCATTAAAAGAATTTAAAAAATGGAATAGTGAGAATGGTGAAATAACTAAAACACCTGAAAAATCAACAAAGGAAACAGAAGAAAAGAAACCAGAGAAGGTTGTTGAAAAGCCAAAAGAAGCTATTGTAAAAAAAGAGGAGAAACCAGAAGAGAAGTCAGAAGAAAAACCGAAAGAATTTTCTCCTGAAATAAAAGCAAAACTTGATACTCTTGGAATTACCCAAGAAGCTCTTCGTGGTATGGCAGATTTTGAAAAAATTGCTGGCTCAGAAGGAAAGGTTCTTTCTGTTCTTGAGAAGGTTTCTCATCTTAGATTAAAAACTATTGAAAGAGATGCAACGGCTGATTATGAAAAACATGTGCGAGAAGGAAAAGGTTTTTTTCAAAAAGTAGGAAGATCTTTTCTAAAGACAAAAAAAATTCAATCAAGAAAATATGAACACGAAAAAGTTCCTCTTAACATGGAAAGACACCGTGCTGATATTGAAGGGATTATTCATCTTGCTGATGCTGGTCCAGAAATTTCTGTAAAAAAAGATGCTCGGACTGGAGAAACAAGGCTTGTAAATGAATATCTTGGATCACAAGAAGGAATGGATTCATCTAGTGTAGAGGCTTTTAATGAATCAGCAACTAAATATTCAAAACTTCCTCCAAAATATGAATGGTATAAATATCCAAAACAAAAAAATGATTTTGAAAAAATAGAAGCTGAATATAGGAAGAGTAAAGACGAAGTTCTTGATTGGAGTGTTTCTAATGCACGTATTCCAAAAAATATTCGAAAAGGAACCTCTATTGAAGAGATAGAAAATATAATAGAGGTATACGAAAAACAAGCGATGCGTCTAATAAATGACGCAGAGTTTAATATTAAAATTTCTCAAACACTCAATCATCATCCTGAAGTTGAACTTGAACTTAAAAAACTTGCTGATACAAAGGGTTGGAGAAGAGAGTGGGAAGCTCTTAATACACAAATATTTTCTGGAAATGTTGGTTTAGGAATAGGTCTTGCGGGTGGCCGTATGGGTGCTAAAGCTGCAGTTGTTTCTATTTTTGGAGCTGCAGCAGTTCCTTTTACTGTTGTGGGTCTCGGTGTGGGTTTTGGATATTTCAGAGGAAAAGGCAGGGCAGAAAAAAGTCTTCGAAAAGAAGAAGAACTTCTTCGAATGGGTTCTGAAAATCAAACTGCTACATCTCGAAAAATTGATGTTTTGCTTAAACAAAGAGCTGTTCTTTCAGATCCAAAAAAAATAGAAGCTATTAATAAAAAGATTGGTGAAATAAGAAAAAGAGGTACAGATGATAGTTTTGTAAAATCAGAAAGTTTGGTCTCTAAAATAGAAGATCTTGAGAAAAAAGTTTCTTTGAGATATGAGGATTATTTGAAAGACTCAAAAGGGAAGACGCTTTCTCTTGAAGAATTTGATGTTAAAAAAGAAGAATGGACTGAACAGCTTGAGGTGCGTGTAGAATTTGCTAAAGAAAAATTGGATAAGGGAGAGGTTGGTTTTGGAAAAGAAGAACATTCTGTTTCAAATAAATACAATCTTATAAAAAAGATGGGGGAAGCTATTGCTACGATTGATATGAATCCACGTATAAATGAAAGAGATATTATCAATCAATTCGGACATACAAGAAGAAGTAAGCTTCAGAAAGTATTGCTTACTACAGAAATGCGGATTAATAAGAATAAAAATCAGTATGTGCGAGACCAAGCTGCTATTAGTGCTTTGACTGGAGGGCTGATGTCTGGTGCAGGATATCAGGTAGGCCATTTTGTAAGTGAAGCATTTGGTTCTCATGTTGCACAGGCTGTGCATGAAGAAGCCCAGACTATGAAAGCTTCTGGAAAAATATTGTTGGCACAAAATCTTGAAAGAGCGACCGAAGAAGGTGTAAAAGCGTCAGATGCTCATAATCACGTAGAGGCTTTAGTTGGACAACATGATGTTGTGTCTCCAAAAATAGAAGCACCATCAGCAAAACCTTTTGAGTATGTATTGAAAAATGAAACTCAAAGTAAAGAATATGCACTTATTAAATATTATGAAAGTAAGGGTTTAAGTCATCATGACGCTGGAACAAAAGCAAATCTTGATATACGAAAAATGTTTGGTCACAGAGGTGAGGGTGGCTATGTTCACAAGGGAGATCATATTTTGATTACCGAAGAAAACGGAAAACCACATATTGAGGTGGTGTCTGGTAAGCATTTGGATGCACATTCTCACGTTACCCCATCTCATGAACATGTCGAGCATGCGAAAGAAGCTATACCTACTCAACCTGAACATCCTATCGCACAACATTTAGAAAAGTCTCCAGAAAAGTTTGGTTTCAAAGGTGATGCAAAAAATCCTGCGGAAGTAAAAGCTTGGTCACATAAAGCTGTTACCGATTTGATAAATAAAAATCCACACTTGAAAGACATTTCTCCTGATGGTGTAAAGGTTGTGTATCCTACAGTTACTGGCGGCGTGCATGTTGAGACTCATGCAGAAAGTATTCCCGCACTCTTGGCGCACTATGAAGTAAAAACCCCGACATCACTTCCTGCTGTTTCAGAAAACCTTCTTTCAAAAGATGTTCGATGGACGAACCTAAATAATGAGGAACAAAATCGAGTTCTCTACAGTCTTTTTGTAAAACAGTTTATTGGACATGGTCATGATGCTGAGTTTTATAAAAACTTAGGAATCAGATCTGGAAATCCTTTTGATGTTAAACCTGGAACACTGAAGCTCGAAAGTCTTGGTGGAAAATCTGCGATTGATAAAGCATTTGCTTCTGCACACGACTCTTCTCTTGGTATTGCAAAGGGTTTTAGAAATAAAATTGGAGCTTTGATACAAAAAACAAAAGGTTACGACTCAGAAGATCTTTTTGAAGAAAATATAGTAGAAATATTGAAGCAGAAATAGGCTCAGAAACAGATTCGTGTGATATATTGGAGTGATGGAAAGTCTCAATGAAAAACAAAGAGAAGCGGTACTTCAAACAGAAGGGCCTGTGCTTATTCTTGCGGGTGCTGGAGCAGGAAAAACTAAGACTTTGACTCACCGAATTCTTCATTTAGTTGAAAAAGGTGTTGCTTCGCAGTCTATTTTGGCTATTACTTTTACTAATAAAGCCTCAAAGGAGATGAGAGAGAGGGTGAATGAATTGTTAAGGGAGAACCGGAAGCAAAAGAGTCAGGTGCATGATGCTCAAAACGGCCAGACCCCGCCCATACCCCATTTTTCGCACACACCTGACTCTTTTGCTTCCGGATCTCCCTTCGTCTCAACCTTTCACTCTCTCGGAGTGCATATTATCAAAGAAAACGCGGAACTTCTTGGTCTTACACGACATTTCACTATTTTTGACCGTGGTGAGAGTAAACGCGCTATTAAAGAGTCTCTTATCAAGTCCGGATTTGATCCAAAACAGTTTGACCCAGCACTTGTGCTTTCTGCTATTAGTCGAGAGAAGGGTGACGCCGTTACTTTAAGTGACTTTGAAGTACGACCTGGAAATGATTATTTAAAAAAAGTAGCGCTTGCTGTATGGAAAGAATATGAAGATATTTTAAAAAAAGAGAAAGCTCTTGATTTTGATGACTTGCTTTTAAAAGCTCTGTATCTTTTGAAACATCATGAACATGTGCGAGAAAAATATCAGACTCTTTGGCAGTACGTGCATATTGATGAGTATCAGGATACTAATCGTGTGCAATATCAGATCGCAAAAATTCTTGCGGAAAAGCATCACAACATATGTGCTGTGGGCGATATTGATCAAAATATTTACAGTTGGCGAGGGGCTGACATTAAAAATATTCTCAATTTTGAAAAAGATTATCCCGATGTGAAAATTATCACCCTTGAAGAAAACTATCGTTCTACCAATATTATTTTAAGTGCCGCAAACGAGATTATAAAAAAGAATGTTCACCGCCGAGAGAAAAATCTTTTCACTAGAAAAGAAGGAGGGGAACTTATTTCTGTTTACAATGCTTACGATGAGGGGGACGAGGCAGATTTTATTTCTCGTACTGCTCAGGAACTTATTGCAAAAGGAGTGCCTCCAGATGAAATTGCTGTGCTCTATCGCACCAACTTCCAATCACGAATTCTTGAAGAATCTTTTCTTGCACGAGCGATACCTCACCAAGTGCTCGGAGTGCGTTTCTTTGAACGAAAAGAAGTAAAGGATGTTCTTTCATATCTCAAACTAGCGCTCAACCCAAGCTCAGAATCTGATTTTAAAAGAGTGGTAAATGTCCCTACTCGAGGTATTGGCAAGACAAGTTTGGAGAAAATTCTTCAAGGAAATGCAGAAGGTCTTACAGCAACCACAAAGAAAACTTATGACCGATTTTTAGAAATGCTTTTAGAAATTCACGAACAAGCAGTGACAAAGAAAATGTCAGAGACCATTGATTTTATTTTAAGAGTCACAGGACTTCTGGAAATGTATAAAGAAGGTAAAAATGAAGACGAAGAGAAGCTTGGGAACTTACAAGAACTTGTGTCTCTAAGTAAACGCTACGACCACCTACCCCCTGAAGAAGCTATGGATGCATTTCTACAAGACGTGGCGCTTGCAACTGATCAAGATGAAATGGATAAGAATAAAAAAGGAGTAAAGCTCCTTACCATCCATGCTTCAAAAGGTCTTGAATTTGATTACGTGTTTATTACAGGTCTTGAAAGCGAGCTCTTTCCTCACAAGCGTATGAATGAATCTAAAATTTCAGCAGAAGATGCTGAAGAAGAGCGAAGGCTTTTTTATGTAGCTCTCACTCGTGCACGTATCAAGCTCTATCTTTCTTATTCTTTGGTTCGCACGATATTTGGTATGAAAAAATACAACACTGAATCGGAATTTGTTACCGATATTCCTATGGAGCTTGTGGATAGGATTGAGACTAATCTGGGAATTAAGAGTATCTTTTTTGATTATTAAAAAAATTAAACCCCGCAGAACGAATCTTGCGGGGTTGGGTAAAGTTTTGACGTATTTACCTCGTATACGTGATCGAAAGATCGTTAGACCGAGTGGACTTCCTCCACAAAGTCGGGCCTTCCATAGCCCGATCGTGAGTGTTCCAAGAGATCTTTCAATCCCTTGTAGGAATTCACTACCAAGGTTACAGCGGTCGGCCCATTAGCATCCCGGGTAAGATGCCGCACATTTGCGGTGTGCACAAAAAGGTCTTCCTTCTCGTAGGTGCCAGACATTTTTGTCCATGTCTCAAAGACCGAACGGGCCTCAGGATTGCGCATGTGAGCCGCAAGATCCCGAAAGCAGTCTTCGGTGAGCTCTTCCATAAGGACGAGATCGTCATTACCGTTGAACTCCCCATGAACTTTCCGGAGAAAGTCCATGGTGATCTTCGGAGTAACTTGGTCACTGATTCCGTGATAGTAAGCAACCAACATCACTGCAACACTCTCTTGAAACCTCTCATCCTTAATAATGGAAGCCAAGAAGGTATAGAAACAGATTTTCTTTTTAGCGTTCATAACTGACAGAGGCGGTAACGTTGTCGCCAGACGAGTCCTGTTTTCACGTTTGGACTAACGTTAAGATTTAATTAACAACACGGCAACTAAATCTGTTAGCATTATATCAATAAATTAACTTTTGTCAAGTAATTTTGACACTTTGATTCTGTTACAATACTTATATATGTTCGAAAAATATCTTCAAGACATTGGTTTGTCAGATAAAGAAGCACAAGTATATTTAGCATTACTTCAAGTAGATCATGATTCAGTATTAGATATTTCTAAAAAAACAAAGATTAATCGAACAACCATTTACCCCATTCTTGAGTCTCTTGCTAAAAAAGGGCTCATTAGTGAAATAAAAGTAGATAGTAAGGTGAGATATCAAGCAGAACCACCAGAGAGATTGGAGACGTTTGTTGAACAACAAAAAATTGTTCTAGAAGAACAAGCTCATCGTCTTCAAGACATCGTTCCACAACTTAAAAGTATTCAGAGGGAAAGTGGTGAAAGACCTATTGTGAAAGTGTATGAAGGAAGAGAGGGGATTATTAGTTCACTTGAGGCATACTTTAGTAATTTGCCAGAATCAGGTGTCTCTTATTCTGTTTACTCCAAAGATTTGCTTGATGAAGTTTTCTCCCCTGAAGAAAGAAAAAAGTTTTTAAATATAAGAAAAACAAAAAAATCAATTTCAAAAGCTGTATATACTAGAAAAGAAGGAGAAATCCCAAAGAGTGATCCAGACAAAAGAATAAAAATCGATTATAAGAAGTATCCAATTTTGTGTGATATCAGTATTGCTGGAGATGAACTTGTTATCTCTACTTTACATGGACATCTAACTTCTATTTCTATTAAAAATAATGATGTGGCTCAAACAATAAAAAGTCTTATTGATTTTATTACTGATCATAACCAGTAGTTTAAAGTAATTTAAAAAGATAGGGTCGGAACGCAATGCGTTCCGACCCCTTTCATTCAGTTAAATATTGAACATGTTCTTCGTTGTGAAGGACAATTCGATTTTCAAAAGAATGTTATTTAGTCTCCCATGTCTCCCATTTTAATACCCTCCTTCCTTTCTGTTTGTTCAAACCATTCAACTCTATTCGACAGACTTTGATTTGTCAGTTTTCACCCTGACCCGGCCCCTATGAGTAGGGCCAGGTCAGGGCTACACACCTTAGTCGCTGTCTCCCATAGGTCTCCTTTCGTTGAGGTTTGATGGTTCAACCTTCAGCACCATGCTTTAGGTCTTGAAGATATTGTAGCAAACTATATCTATTTGTCAAATATATAAGACAATTTTAATACACTATGCGTCAAATGATATACCTAAGTGTCAGCTTTCTTTTACCAATCTTTACAGTAAAAAGCCTTAAAATATAGCTATTTTTATAATAACTAAATACAATCTGTCAAAAGCACTTGACAAATATATTTATCTTGCTATAATGCCTTCAGATAGTTTGATAAACCTGACAGACGATCCTTATAAATCAATAGATTCCTTGCACCCCATCCCGGGTTTGATATAGCGGACGACATCACCACTCAAATAAAAATATGTGGCCCCCGCCAGACCCTGGGTGAGGTGCAGGGAGTTGTTGCGACCATATAGTGCCACAAAAGCAATCCTTGATGACCTTTGTGTGATTGTAGACGTAACTTCTGCATAATACTTTGTATCCAACTACAAAATCTCATACCGCGAAGCGAGTGAGGAGGCAAGGACAGAACTAATTCACTGTTTTAAATTAAAACTAGAGGTTGTGTTCGTAAAACCCAGGTGTAAAAGTGTTGAGTATGCATCATCGCAACTTAATTTTAAGGTTGTTGGAAAACCTGGCTGGAAGAGTTTGTGTTCATTGTGGAATGAACACGAGTCAAACTACAGTACGTTGATGAGGAATGTTGTTATCTGAGAGTAACAAATGACCCACAGCACAAAA